>OUNM010319434.1_pt1 | contig 22376 bp, 11 predicted proteins | sample 1769961 | NCBI WGS metagenome assembly OUNM01 (sample SAMEA3914820, study PRJEB12502) | metagenome | biome: forest; material: soil | place: USA | collected 2012-03-12 | depth 0.3 m
GGCTATGCCACCTTCAGGTCCACGCGGACCCTGGTCGGCGACGACATCTACCTGTCCAACACCGCCGACTGGAATGGCTACACCCTCTCGGCGGCGGCGGGCGTCGCTTACGAGCACCGCTTCGGCCGGCTGAGCCTGAGGCCCGAGGTCTATGCCGAGACCTTCAGCCTGACCGAGGGCTCACGCACCGAGTCCGGCGGCGGCGACGCCTTCGACCTGATCGTCGATGGCCGCGAGGGCTCGATCTCCACGGCCACGGCGGCTCTGCGCATCGGCTACGGCTTCGGTCAGGACGGCTTCATCCGGCCCGAGCTCAAGCTCGGCTGGAAGCAGGTCCTCGCCTCCGACGGCGGCGAGACCCTGGCCCGCTACGCCTCCGGCGGTTCGGAGTTCAGCCTGATCAGCGACGTCGTCACCGGCGGCGGACCGATCGCCGGTCTCGGCCTGACCGTCGCCAATGAGCTGGGCTCCTTCACCATCTCGGGCGACGCCCAGTTGCTGGAGGACTACGTCCGCTACAGCCTGCTGCTGCAGGCCACCTTCCGCTTCTGAACCCCTCTCCCCGAGAGCCCCCTGAGCCAAGAGGGGGGCCAAACGAAAGGCGGCCGCCCCGCGAGGGACGGCCGCCTCTGTCGTGTCCGGCCCGGCCCTAGAAGTTGGCGGTCAGGCTGACGAACATGTAGCGCCCCAGGGCGTCGTAGAGCTGGGGATAGGTGTTGCCGTTCGAGCCGACGGTGGTCATCGGCGGGTCGGTGTCGAGGACGTTGTTGATCCCCACCCGGGCCGTGACGTTGTCACGCACGTCCCAGGACGCGGCCAGGTCGAAGTAGTTCATGGCCTCCAGGGTCGAGTCGAGGCGGCCGCTGACCGAGCCGGTCAGGCTCGAGCCGTAGTCGACCGCGCTGTAGTAGCGCCAGGTGCCCGACAGCTCGACCGGCCACGGGGTGGACCAGGTCACCCGGGCCCGGTGACGCCATTCGGGGTTCGGAACGCCGCACTGGTCGGAGCCGAAGTAGCCCACGCAGTCATAGACCGAGCTGGCCGTCTGGGTGCCCGTGTCCGTCTCCAGGCTGCTCAGCCAGGTGCCCACGAAGGACATCCCCACCTTGCCCCAGGTCGGCAGGCCGACGTCGCCCAAGTCGAAGCCGTAGTTGGCGTTCAGGTCAATGCCCGAGGTCTTCAGCCCGCCGATGTTGAGGCTCAGGTTCTCGACATAGCCATCGCCCAACCACAGGGAGCCGGTGCCGGAATCGCGATGGATGCGCGAACAGGCCGCCGCGTCGTTGTCGTCGTAGCAGAGGGTCAGGGTGTTGGCCGCGCCCACGGTCGAGATCAGGCCGTCGACCTTGATGTCGAAGTAGTCGAGCGAGACGTTGAAGCCCGGGACGAAGGCCGGGGTCCAGACGAGGCCCAGGGTCAGGGTGTCGGCCGTCTCCGTGTCCAGATCGGTGTTGCCGCCGGTGACCTGATTGTACTGCTCGGCCGAGTTGTCGAGCAGGGTCGAGCCGTAGTCCGAGGCGTCCATGCCGGTCGCCACGCACTGGGCGAGGGTCGCGGTCTTTGCCGCGCCGCAGGGGTCTTCCGACAGGTCGAACAGGCCCAGCCCTTGCGCCGAGTAGAGCTCCAGCACATTGGGGGCCCGGACGGCGCGCGAGAAGCTGGTCCGGAAGCGCAGGTCGGCGACCGGGGCATAGTCCGCGCCGACCGTCCAGGTGTCGGTCGACAGGGCCGCGTACTCGGAGTGACGGAAGGCGCCGTTCAGCGAGGCCGAGTAGATCCCCGGCAGGTTGTCGACCAGCGGGATCTGGACCTCGCCGAAGGTGTCGAGCACGTCCACCGCGCCGCTCAGGCCGATGGTCGGCCCGCCCTGGCCGGCGCCGTCGCCCGAGGCGAAGGCCGCGTCGGTCGTGGTGCTGAGGGCGTCGCGGCGATACTCCAGGCCGAAGGCCAGCTTCACCCCGTCGGCGGCCCAGGGCGTCTGGACGCCGTACTTCGTCAGGTCGCCGGTGACGGCGGCGGTGACGACCTGCTGGGTGGTCTCGCCGGTCTGGATCAGCGGGATCTGCAGGTAGTCGAGCGCGGCCTGGGTCACGCCGCCCTCGGAGAAGACGTTGTAGGGGACGCAGTTCGGGTCGGTGCCGTCGACGACCGAACGGCAGGTCGCCACCCCGTTGACGCTGACCACGTCCAGGGCGCGGTTCAGGCGGGTCACCGAGAAGTCGTTCTCATAGATGCGCGACAGGCGGACCTTGGAGAACTGGGCGCTGACGTCATAGGTCCAGCCCTCGGTGATCAGGCCGCGAACCCCGCCGACGGCGCGGTAGCTCTCATAGGTTAGGGAGTCCTGGCGTCCGCCGCCCTCGACGTTGCGGCGGCCGATGTAGAGCGGCACCGTGTCGCCCGAGGCGATGGCCGCCGACGAACAGCCGATCGTCGAGGCCTGCTGCGCCGACAGCAGCGGGTTGTCGCAGTTGATCGTCGAGGTGTTGAAGAAGTCGCCCGAGGGCGCGATCTGGGCCACCGACGAGTAGTCGTTGAACATCAGCTGGGCATAGGCCTCGGCGTGTTCGTTGATCTCATAGTGCCCCATGGCGCCCAGCGACCATCGCTCGTCCGGACGCTGGTAGTAGTTCAGCGGGCCGTAGTTGTAGGCGTTCACGGCCGAACTGTAGGGCACGAAGGTCTGGTTCGCGCCGATGGTGTAGGCGCCCGTCGAGGCGATGAAGTAGCCCGGATAGGACGTGCCCGACCCGCCGCAGCTGTAGGTGTCGGGCGTGGCGGAGGAGGGGGTGGCGATCGTACAGGCCGAGTAGTCGCGGTTGGCCTGCAGCACCTCGTTGTTGTTCCGGTAGCTGGCGTAGGCGGTCAGGTTGCCTTTGCCGTCCGGGGCCGAGACGCCCATGGTCAGGGTGACCTCGCGGCTCTCGCCGTCCGAGACGTTGTCGTCCGGCAGCTTGAACTGCGAGGCGTTGGTCGCGGCGCGGGCGGTGATGGCCTGGCGGATGGCGCCGACGCCGTCATAGTCGTTGTTGTGCTGGTAGAAGCCGTACTTGGCGTCGATCTGGATGCCTTCGAAGTCCTTCTTCATGATGAAGTTGACCACGCCGGCGACGGCGTCCGAGCCGTAGACGGCCGAGGCGCCGCCGGTCAGGACCTCGACGCGCTGCACCAGGGAGCCGGGGATCTGGTTCAGGTCGGCGGCGACGTCCAGCGGCGAGCCGTAGCCCATGCGCCGGCCGTCGATCAGGACCAGGGTGCGCGAGGCGCCGAGGTTGCGCAACGACACCGTCGCCGTGCCCGAGGCGCCGTTCGAGACGGTCGAGTTCTGCGAGGCGAAGGCCTGGGGCAGCTGGGTGATCAGGTCCTCGACCCGGGTCACGCCGGTGACGGCGATGTCCTCGGCCGTGACCTGGGTCACCGGGCTGGTGGTGGTCAGATTGGCCTGCGGGATCCGCGAGCCGGTGACCACGACCTCCTCGACCTGATCAGCGGGTCCCGAGGCCGGATCAGCGCTTTGGGCAAAGGCGGGGAAGGCCGCGAGGCTGGCCCCCACCAGGAAGGTGCTCGCCAGGAGGCGGGCGTGGATTGAAGTGTTTCGCATCGGTAACATCCCCTGTGGTTTCTGAAAACAAGGGCAAGTTTTGATGTTCAATGTTTCGGCAATGTAATAGATCAGGACTTTGGTAACATTACAGAAAACAAAGACGTTTCTTTGCTTGCCAAATATATGGCTAGCTTTGGGCTTTTCTAAATTCGAATACATAATTGCTGTCAGGTTCTGTATCCGGACTGTCTGTCGCGAATAGGTCACGCTGTGGGGCGCCAACCCGCACACCGCTCATCCCGGCGAAGGCCGGGATCCAGTTCCAGATGCGGCGCCTGCCACAGGGGGCTTCCTGCGCGAAGCTTCGACCACTCGACGTGCGTCTGGATCCCGGCCTTCGCCGGGATGAGCGGTGATTGAGGTCGGGATGAGTGGTCATTGGAGCGGGGGAGGCGAAGACCGGATGGGCGACGTCCAAGTTCGTGCTAGACTGCCCGCATGACCGAGACCCCGTTCCCGCCGAGGCACTATCCGACATCGCGCGCCAAGTGCGCCGATCTGATCGTGCACATCTCGGGTCTGGCCTTCGCCCTGTTCGGGGGCGGGGTGCTGCTGGGCTTGTCGGTGGCCAGAGGCGATGTCGGGCTGGTGGTCGCGGTCAGCGTCTATGCGCTGGGCATGCTGGCCATGCTGGGCTTCTCGACCGCCTACAACTTCGCCAAGCCGCAGTGGCGGCCGCTGCTGCGCCGGCTGGACCATGCGGGCATCTTCCTGATGATCGCCGGCTCCTACACCCCCTTCACCACCCACAACCTGACCGGCGCCTGGGCCTGGGCCATGACGGGCGCCGTCTGGGGCCTCGCCACCCTGGGCGCGCTGGGCAAGCTGTTCCTGCCGGGCGTCGGCAAGAAGCTGTGGGTCGTGATCTATGTCGCGCTCAGCTGGCTGGTGGTCATCGCCTTCAAGCCGATGGTCGCCCACGGCTCATGGATCGCCCTGCTGCTGCTGGCCATCGGCGGGGCGCTCTATATGTCCGGCGCGATCTTCTATGTGCGCAAGAAGCTGGGCTGGTTCCGCGCCGTCTGGCACGGCCATGTCGTCGCCGCCGCCAGCGTGCACTGGGCCGCGGTGCTGGTCGGCGTGGTGCTGGCGACCAGCCACTAGCCGAGGCTTTCAGCCCGCGTCAGGAAGCGCGAGGGTGAAGCGCGCGCCTTCGCCCGGCGGCGACTCGGCCTTGACCCATCCGCCATGCCGCTCGGCGACGATACGCACGAAGGCCAGGCCCAGGCCGACGCCCGGTTTGGCCTCGGCGGTCTGGTGGAAGGCCTCGAACAGCTGTTCGGCCTGATCGGGCGGGAAGCCCGGGCCCTGATCCTGAACCACGCACAGATGGAAGCGTCGGTCCCCGACCTCGACCGTGTCGAGCGTACAGACCACCTCGCCGCCGTCCGGGCCGTACTTCAGGGCGTTGTCGATCAGATTGACCAGGGCGCGGCCGATCAGGACCGGGTCGCCCAGCACCAGCCGCTCGTCCTCGTCCTCGGGCGTCAGGATGGTCACGCCGCGCGCATTGGCCTGGGGCCACAGGCCGTCGGCGGCCTCGATCAGGCTCTGGGGCAGATCCAGCTCGCGGCGATCGAGGACGCGGGACTCGGCACGGGCCAGCTGGACGTAGCTCTCGGCCATCGCCAGGGTCCGGCGCGCATAGTCGCCGATGCGGCGGTCGAAGGCGGCGTCGCGCGGGGCGGGCTCGGCCAGCAGGGTCAGGATCGAGACCTGGGGCGAGCGCATGTCGTGGCTGAGCAGTTGCAGCGCCTGTTCGCGCTGGCGTTCGGCGACGCGGATGGCGGTGACGTCGGCCAGCCGGACGATGCCGCCGGGCTGTCCGTCGCGCCCGAGGTCCAGCCGCGCCTCATCCAGCTTGAGCACCTCGCCGGTCGCGGTGCGGATCTCGCGTTCGGTCCCGTCGCGGGCCAGAAGCGTCTCCAGCGGCTCGGCGCCGATGCGGGCGAACAGGGCGTCGATGTCGGCGCCCGCAAGCGTCGCGTCCTGTTCGAACAGGGTCGCGGCGCGGGCGTTGGCCAGCAGGACCTTGCCCGTGTCGTCGATGACGAGGGTGGCGTCGGGCAGGCTGCGCAGGGTGTCGGAGATCAGGGCGCTCAGCTCGCGCAGCCGCGTCAGGGCCGCCTTGAGGACACCGGCCTGACGGTCGATATGGTCGCCGTGGGCCCGTTCGTCGGCCAGATCGGACAGCCAGGGGCCGTCGGCGCGGAAGGCCTCGATCTCGGCCTGCATATAGGCCGAGGCCGCCTCGAGCCGGCGCCAGCTCCACAGCGGCCAGGCCAGGGCGACCCCGGCGACGGCGGCCATGGGCGCCAGCCAGATGCCGAAGAGGAAAGCGAGGGCGCAGACGGCGAAGACGGCGACGAGGGTCCCGACGCCCGCCGCCAGGCTGATCGCCGGCCTCAGCATCAGGAAGGCGGCCATCAGGCCCCAGAGGGGGATCAGTGAGAGGAAGGCCAGCAGGACCGGCGGGACGGGGCGCAAGGCGTCGCCGCGGATCAGGGTGTCCAGCAGGGCCGCCTGGATCTCGACCCCGGGCCGCAGCACGCCGCGCGGCGAGACCGGGGTGGCGAAGCGGTCGCCGAGGCCGTCGGCGGTCATGCCGATCAGCACCTGTTTGTCCTTGAGGAAGGCGGCCGGCGTCTCCCCGTTGATCAGGTCGACGAAGGAGACGGTGCGCACCGAGCCCGGCGGGCCGCGATAGCGGATCAGGGTCGGGTTCAGCGAGGTCAGCCAGGGCCCGTTCGCCGGGCGCGGGGCGGGCAGGGCGCCGCCCGTCGCCGCCCGCATCCGCGCCGTCATATGGGGCCAGGTCTCGCTTCCCGCGCCCATGAACAGGGGCAGGCGGCGGACGACGCCGTCGGGATCGGGCGTCAGGTCGACGTGGCCCAGGCCCGCGGCGGCGGCCAGTTCGGGCGTCGGCTCGACCACGCCGAAGAGGGCGCCGTTCTCGCCCGGCTCCTGCAGCAGCTCGGCCAGCCAGGTGCGGCCGTTGCGGCCCAAGGCGTCGATCATGGCGTCGTCGGCGCCGGGCTCGGGCTCGGCGAACAGGACGTCGTAGCCGATGGAGGCCGCGCCCGCCGTGGTCAGCCGGTCGAGGGCCCGCGCGTGCAGGGTGCGGGGCCAGGGCCAGCGGCCGAGCGTCTGGATGCTGCGGTTGTCGATGACGACGACGACGACCTGTTCGCTGGACTGGCCCGGCGACAGGTTGAGCAGGGCGTCATAGATCCAGTTGTCGGCCCGCCGCGTCCCCGCGCCTATCGCCAGCCAGACGACCAGCACCGACAGAATGAGGCCGGTCACCAGCCATTCGGTCAGGGTGCGGCGGTCGGCCAGCCGGCCCCGGACGGCGCCGCGCCATCGAGCGTTTTGGCCCGCCTGCGTCCGCAGCCAGTCGAAAGCCTTCAGGATCGGCGCAGGGAGGGTCAGGGGACGGGCGGTCAGGGGACGGTCAGGGACGCGGACGGCGACCAGGCCTCGACCGGCTTGCCGTCGACGATCCAGACCGACATCACCCGCCAGCGGTACTCACCCGCCGGCAGCGGGGGCACGATCAGCCCGGGCCGGGGCACGTCGGCGCGGTCGACCACCAGGGTCCCGTCCATCCGCGCCAGCTGGAAGCGGTAGCTTGCGGCGCCCTTCGGCGGGGTGCTCCAGTGGAAGGCGCGGCCGCCGCCGGCCTGGGGCTCGACGCTCAGGCCGCTGACCACATTGAGGGCGCGGACGAAGGGATAGTCGCCGGGCATGCCCTCGACGCCCAGCGGCGACACGGCGGTCAGGCGGATGAAGTAGGGGCCGTCGGGCAGGGGGTAGATGTTGATCGTCGCCTCGCCCGGCCGGGACTGGCCGTCCCCGACCACATTGACGAAGTCGGCGTCGGTGGCGACCACGGCGCGGTAGCGGGCGGCGCCGGCCTCGGGCGTCAGGGCGAAGGACAGCATGCCTCCGGCCTGAAGGGCGTTGTCCGCCACCCAGGCGGGCTCGGGCAGGAGGTCGACCAGATCGGCGCGGCCGTCGGCGATGGCCACGCCCTGACGCGGGGCGGCGATGAGGGGCTCCAGCCCTTCGGGCGCGACGTGGACCGATCCGCCGAGGACCTCGGTCTGGGCGCTGTCGGAGGCGCCGTCATAGCCGATGCGGAACTCGGTGCCGCGCACGGCCGAGGCCGAAAGGGGGGTGCCGACGCGGAAGCCGCCGGGCGAACGCACCGGGGCGGCATGGAACTGGGACCGGCCGCCCAGGACGGTGATCTCTTGATCCACCGCGCCGTTCAGGACATAGGCGCGCAGGCGGGTCAGGCGGACCCGGCTCATGGAGGGGACGGCGACGGTCCCGCCGTCGGGCAGGCTGAAGCGGACGTTGGAGTTGGCGCCGGTCTCGATCTCGGCGCCTTCGCCGACCACGGCCCCGACGCGGGCCGGAACGGCGCCCGGGCCCTGACGCAGGGCGACGTCGCCGCGGAAGCTGACCAGCCGCGCCTGAACGGGGCGGGTCTTCAGCAGATTGACCGGAAGCCGCAGGTTCATGCCGACGGGCAGCCGCAGCGGATCGGCGACGCCGTTCAGCGTCTGCAGCGCGCGCCAGTCGGATTCGTGTTCCAGATGGACGCCGGCGATGCTGCGCAGGGTGTCGTTCTGGCGGACGACATAGGTGAAGGTCTCGCCCGACGCCTGGACCTGGACCGGAGGCGCGGGTTCAGCCGCGGCGGCGCCCGACAGGCCAAAGCCCGACAGACCGGCGAGCGCCAGCCAAGCGGCGGCTCCCACTGAGGCAAGCCGGGCGATCCTCATCAGGTCTCTCCGTCTGCGGTCCCTGCGGTCGGCGTCTCCAGCCGCTCCAGACGGTATCCATAGCTGTAGACGGGGGCCAGACGGAAGCCCGCATCGGGCCGCAGGTTCAGCTTGGAGCGCACGCGCGAGATGTGCATGTCCAGGGTGCGGCTGTTCAGGTCCGGGTCGCTGCCCCAGACGCTGTCCAGCAGATAGGAGCGCGACAGGGCCCGGTTGAGGTTGCGCAGCAGGATCAGGGCGACGGCGAACTCCTTGGCCGTCATGGCGACAGGCTGGCCGTTGGCGGTCGCCGCGCCCGTGGACGGATCCAGGGTCACGTGGCCGTGGACCTCGGCGGCCTGGGCCTCGGCGGCGCCGTAGGCGCGGCGCAGCAGGGCGTGGATGCGCGCCGTCAGCACGGCCTTGGAGACCGGCTTGGTCAGGAAGTCGTCGGCGCCCGCGCCCAGACCCTCGACCACGTCGGCGTCGTCCGACCGGCTGGTGACCAGCAGGATCGGCGGCGGCGGGGTCAGGTTCTTCTGGGCCCAGCGCACGACCTCGACGCCCGACTTGTCCGGCAGCTGCCAGTCCAGAATCAGCAGGTCGAAGGTCTCGCGGCGCAGGGCCGAGAGCAGGGCGTTGGCGCGTGAGAAGCCCGACCCTTCAAAGCCGGCTTCGGCGATGGTGTCGAGGATCAGATCCAACTGTACGCGGTCGTCGTCGAGGGTGGCGATCTTCATGGGAGTCCATATCGGTCGTCGGGGGCGGCCGGTCGGGGCACTGGGAAGGCGGCATAATGCCCTCACACGCGCCGGAAGATTGTAAAATCTCGTATCCCGGGAGATCGGCCGGCCCCGACATCGAACCTTCACCGACCCCGCCTAAGCACCGCCGGGCTTCGTCGCCCGATCGGCGTGGGTCCGGTTCTGGAGATAACAATGTTCAGTGGTGTTGCCCTTCTGGCCGCGACCTCACTTCTGGCCGCTTCGGAGCCGGCCTGCGTCGCCGACGCCGATTCGCTGACGGCCGCCGGAGGCGATGCCTGCGCGGCGGTCTGGATGGACCGGTCGCTGCATCTGAACGATCTCACCGCTGTCGGGACCCACAACAGCTACAAGCTGGCCATACCGGCGAACGAACTGCGCGTGATGGCCGCGGCCAATCCGGGCGCGCTCGGCCTCGACTACGTCCACCGGCCACTCTCCGAACAGCTGGACGCGGGCGCGCGGCAGATCGAGATCGATGTCCTGAACGACCCCGAGGGCGGACGCTATGCGCGGCCCCGGACGGCGCTGGGCGGCGGGATCGTCGCCGATCCGGCCTTCGCCGCCGCCATGGCCCGGCCGGGGTTCAAGACCCTGCATATGCCCGACGTCGACTTCCGCAGTTCCTGCCTGACCTTCGTGGCCTGCCTGACGGAAATCCGCGACTGGTCGAACGCCCATCCGGATCATGCGCCGATCCTGATCATGCTCAACGCCAAGACGGGCGCCGCTTCGTTGCCGGGCGGGGTCGCGCCGCTGGACTTCGACGCCACCGCCTGGGATGCCCTGGACGCCGAGATCCGCTCGGTCTTCGACACGGCCCATCTGATCATTCCCGACCAGATCCAGGGCGCCCGCGCCACCCTGCGCGAAGGCGTGCTGGCCGGCGGCTGGCCCACGCTCGGCGCGTCGCGGGGCAAGGTCTTCTTCGCCCTCGACGAGGGGCCGCAGAAGGTCGCGAGCTATCGCGGCGGCCGCCGGTCGCTGGAGGGCCGGGCCATGTTCGTCAACACCGACGAGGCCTCGCCCGCCGCCGCCTATCTGACCCTGAACGATCCGGTCGCCGACCATGACCGAATCCGGGCCGCCGTGCGCGCCGGCTTCGTGGTCCGCACCCGCGCTGACGCCGATACGGTCGAGGCCCGGTCCGCCGGTGTGGCCCGACGCAGCGCGGCCCTGTCGAGCGGGGCCCAGTATGTGTCGACCGACTATCTGTGGGCCGATCCGCGCTTCCCGACCTATGCGGTCCGGCTGGCGGGCGGGGCGGCGGCGGTCTGCAATCCGGTCCGGGCGGCCGCGCGTTGCGACGGTCTGGCGGTGGAGAGGGGCCCGGGGCAGCCCGTTCGCGGCTATCTGGCGCCGGCCGCCCGGCCCGATCTGACGACGGTTCTGGCTCCGCCGCCGGCGCCCGGCTCGCCCCGCGACACGGCCAATGCGGCGATCTTCCGCGAGACCCGGGCGCTGCAGGGCACGCCGCGCTGGGATCTGGCGACGCGCGACGTCGACGGCGACATGTACGACCACTTCGCACAGGCGCTCGGGGTGCGGCTGACGGCGGAGACCGCCCCGGTCCTGACCGCGCTTCTGGACCGGGCGGGCGCCGACCGGTCCGTCGTCGGCGACGCCAAGACCCGGTGGGACACGAAGCGGCCCTATCTCGGCACGGCGCTGCCGATCTGCGAGCCGAAGACCGACCACCTGGCCGGCAATCCCGACTATCCGTCCGGCCATTCGGCCCACGGCATGCATGTGGCGATGATCCTGGCCGAGCTGGCGCCCCAGCGCGCCGCCGCCCTCTATGCGCGCGGGCGGGAGTACGCAGAAAGCCGCTACATCTGCGGCTCGCACAGCTACAGCGCGACCGAGGCCGGCCTTCTGTCGGGGGCGGTCATCTATGGGGCGGAGCAGGCCTCGGAGACCTTCCGTCGCGACATGGAGGCCGCCCGCGCCGAGGTTCAGGCGGCGCTGGCGGCACGCTGAAGGGGGGCTGCGACGGCGGAAGGCTTCGGCGCCGCCTCCGCCTTGTGCAACCCGGAGCGGACCGCTAGCGAGGTGGCCGCCGTCGCCCGCCTGGAGCCCGTCTGCCTGATGACTGCCGAACCTGAGCTGATCTGGGATCTGGGCGCCGAGCTGGGGGAGGGGCCCGTCTGGGACGCGGCCCGATCCTGCCTGTGGTTCGTCGACATCAAGGGCCGGCGCCTGCATCGCTATGCGCCCGCGACCGGCGACAAGGCCTCGTGGGATACGCCGGACCAGACCGGCTTCGCCCTGCCGGCCGAGGACGGCTCCCTGATCTGCGGCGTACGCGGCGGCCTGCATAGGTTCGACCCGGCGACGGGCGACTTCACCCTGATCCTGCCGGTCGAGACCGACCGCCCGCAGAACCGGCTGAACGACGGCTTCGTCGCGCCCGACGGCTCCCTGTGGTTCGGGTCGATGGATGATTCAGAAGAACAGAAGACCGGCGCCCTCTATCGCTGGTTCGAGGGCGAACTGGTCCGGCATGACGACGGCTATGGCGTCACCAACGGTCCGTGCCTGAGCCCGGACGGCAAGACCCTCTATCACCATGACACCCTGGCCAAGACGGTGCTGGCCTTCGATCACGAGGCGGGGGTGCTGTCGAACCGGCGCGTCTTCGCGGTGACCGGGGACGGCTATTGCGACGGGCCCTCGATGCGCGCCGACGGCGTGCTGCACGTCGGCCTGTTCAACGGCTGGGGCGTGGCCCAGTACTCGCCCTCGGGCGAGCGCATCGGCAAGATTTCGACGCCGGTGCAGACGGTGACCAAGGCGGCCTTCGGCGGTGCGGATTTGCGCGATCTCTACATGACCACGGCCTGGCTGGGGAATGCGGACAAGCGGGCCGAGCAGCCGACGCTGGGCGGCCTCTATCGCGTGCGGGTCGAGACGCCGGGTCTGGCCCAGAACCTGATCCGGCTGCCTTAGCGGTCAGGCCGCGACAGCCGCCACGGCCGCCGGAGCCTCGACCCATTCCAGCCAGTCGCCGTAGGGGTGACCCTTGGCCAGAACCACGCTTTCGCCCGAGGGCCAGGCGGTCAGGCGCAGCTCGACCTCGCGGCGATCGGTCGTCCATTCATAGCCGATCCAGACCAGCGGCCGTTCGGCGGTCGCCCGGGCGCCGGCGCCGGCCATCATGACCGCGATGGTCTGACGCTCCCAGTCGGATAGATACTGCAGGAACATCGAGTGGACGACGGCGCGGCAGGAGCCGTAGGCCTGCGGTTCGTCCAGACGCTGCGCCAGCCAGGCGACGGCGTCGCCCTGGTCGATGCGGGGCGGGTGGGTCGCCGCGATGCGCAGGGCGGCCTCGAGCCGGCGCGAGCGCTCGGGCTGGTCGGACCAGGTGAAGGCCAGCAGGCGTTCGCGGTGGGCCGGATCGGTCGCATCGAGCGGGTTCAGGTCCACACCGCGGGCCGAGGCGATCGACACCGGGGCGAAGCGCGGGGTCGGGCCGCGCCACTGGGGCGCGATACGGACCTCGGACAGGGGATCGCCGGCGGCGACCAGGCCCAGATCGTAGGCATAGCGGTCGAGATTGAGGTTCAGGCCGCAGCTGGCGCCCAGTTCGAGCAGCTCGAACGGCATGGACTGTTCCAGCGGCGCCGCCATCAGGCCCGAGAGCAGGGCGCCCGCGCGCGCGATCTCATTGGTCTGGGTCGGGCGCTGGATCCACTCGGCGATGAAGGCGTCTTCCCGGGTCAGGGCCTCGGCGACGGCGCCGTCGAAGTCGTCGTGCTCGCGGTGATAGAGGGCCGCCAGCGCCGCGGGACGGCCGCGTCGCGCCAGGGCGTGCAGCGCGCCATTGAACCGCATGGCCAGGGCAGCGGCCGCGGCGTCGCCGGGCCAGGTCGCGACCATTTCGGCGCTGACCGGGGCGTTGTCGATCTGGCGGTCCAGGGCCTCGAGCACCGAGGCGAGGAAGGGGGAACCCATGTCGCGGCAGAGATCGGCCTGGCGGAGGAACGCGGTCCGGCCGTCGGCGGTCGTGAGTCTGTCCATCAAATCACGATCCGCATCATCATCCACTCCCGATCGGTTCTACGAAGTACTTCGGAAGTATCCGCAACTTTATCGTCAGCACCGGGGCGATGGCCGGGGCCGCCGCGTTCGATCGCTTTCGATGTCTCTGCTGCTAAGCCGGGTTCGTTAAATTCAAATAAATCCAGACCCCGGCTGCCCTGACGTCAGTATTGCCCCCGGTGTCAGTCCCGGCCGGGATTTCGGGGCGACCTGGGGCGGGGGCGCGTGTTTCGAGACCGCAATCTAGGTGAAACTACGTAGTTAAAACAAGCATCAGACGAATTCCCGGAGTCAGGCGGGACGGGGTTTCTGTATTCCGTCGGCTGTTAACCGTCCTTTCAAGGAAATGCTGTCAACCGTGGCTGGTGGGGGTGAGCCCGGACGCGTCGTCGTATCGACGGCCGGGCGTTCAGACCTGCGCTCGAACACGGAAAACGCGCTCCGCCCGGTCGGGGCTACAAAGTAAAGTTGCAAGTCAAGAACATGATCTCTGCGATGAAAATCCCCCGGAAGCTCAGTCTTTCCTTCGTGCTGATCTGCGTGTCGGCCGCGATCATGATGACGGTCTTCTTCGGGACGATCCTGATGATCCGGTCCTCGACGGCCAGCAACAACCTGTCCCAGGCCATTCACGCCAACGCCCTGTCGCTGGAAACCGCCATCCTGCGCCAGAACAGCCAGTTCCGGGGCTTCCTCGTGACCGGGGACAAGAGCTACCTCAAGTCCTACTACGAAGGCCGCGACGAGTACGACAACATCTACCTGGAGCTGAAGCAGCAGCTCAAGGATCCGGCCGATCTGAAGAGCCTGGAAGACTCCAGGACCGCCACCCTCGCCTGGCGCAAGGACTGGGGCGATCGCCTGATCGAGGTCGTGACCGAAGGCCGCCGCGACGAGGCCCAGCAGATCGTCCGCGACGCCGGCAACAAGGTGCTGGTCAGCGCCGCCGTCCTGCCGCTGCGCGACATCCGCACCAATGAGGCCGAGCTGATCGCCCGCAACGGCAAGAACCAGGAAGACGCCATCGTCACCGCCATCGCGGCCCTGATCCTGGGCGGCATCGCCCTGATCGCCACCGCCATGACCCTGTCGGTCCTGCTCAGTCGGACCATCGCCCGTCCGATCACCACCCTGACCGCCGCCATGGCCCAACTGGCCCGCGGCGACAACGACATCACCGTCGACGCCGACCGCGCCGACGAACTGGGCGACATGGGCCGTGCGGTCCTGGTGTTCCGCGACGCCGCCCTGGCCAAGGCCGAGGCCGATCTGGCCAAGACCGCCGCCGAACGCGCCAAGGAGCAGGCGGATCTGGCGAAGGTCGGCGCCGACGCCGCCCAGCGCAAGGTCGTGGAAGCCCTCGACACCGCCCTCGCGGCCCTGGCCTCGGGCGACCTGACCCACGTCATCGACCAGCCTTTCGCGGCCGAATACGAGCGCCTGCGCGCCTCGTTCAACAGCGCCGTCCAGGGGCTGGAGCAGAGCATCTCCAGCGTCGCCCGCTCGGCCCAGAGCGTGCACTCGGGCGCCGCCGAAATCTATTCGGCGTCGGAGAACCTGTCGCAACGCACCCAGCAGCAGGCCACCCGTCTGCAGGAAACCACCACGGCCGCCGAACAGGTCACCAGCATGGTCGGCCAGACCGCCCAGCGCGCCGCCGACGCCCGCACCGCCATCACCGTGGCGACCCAGAACGCTTCGGAAGGCGGGGCTATCGTCAATGAGGCCATCTCGGCCATGGACGCCATCCAGTCGAGCTCGGAAGAGATCGGCCAGATCATCAACCTGATCGACGGCATCGCCTTCCAGACCAACCTCCTGGCCCTGAACGCCGGGGTCGAGGCGGCGCGGGCAGGGGACGCCGGTCGCGGCTTCGCGGTCGTCGCCACCGAGGTGCGGGCCCTGGCCCAGCGCTCGGCCGACGCCGCGCGCGACATCAAGGCCCTGATCAACAAGTCCTCGGAACAGGTCCAGTCGGGCGTGGGCCGGGTCGGCGACACGGGCCAGATGCTGGCCCGCATCGGCTCCAGAATCGGCGACACCAACGCCCTGATCAACGAGATCGCCCACAGCTCGGGCGCCCAGGCGGACAAGCTGAAGCAGGTCAACGGCGCCGTCGCCAGCATGGACAGCATGACCCAGCAGAACGCCGCCATGGTCAAGGAAGCCACCGCCGCCGCGCGCAGCCTGGCCGCCGAGGCCGATGAACTGGCCCAGTTGGTCGCCCGCTTCCGTCTCGGCGACGACGCGGGCGCCGCCCCGCCCGCCTCGCATCGGGACGACGACTGGTCCGACTTCGGCGCGCAACCCTACAGCCGGGTCGCCTGACGCCTCTTCTTCACGAATACTGAAGGCCTGACCTCGCCCCCGCGCCCTTGCGACGGGGGCGAGTTGCTCTTTCGAGGCATTTGTTTCCGCTGGGGAAACGTCCCTCCGGCGCTTGCGCGGGGTGAGGCGGGTCCGTCCTTGCGCCCCAAGCTTCACCGGTAAACGGAACAATAAAATTCATATAGGGGAATTCCGATGGCGCGAATGACCCAAATTTAACCACCCTATACTACGTTAGACAGTAATACGTAGTCGTAGAACGCAGCTATCCAGAAAGAATTTCGGAAAACTAATGAACTACCTGTACCTCTCGGCGGCCATCCTGCCCCTCCTCGCCGCCGCTCCGGCCATGGCCGAGAACGCCGCGCCCGCCGCCCCCGCTGCGGAAGCCGCCGCGACCCAGACGCCGATCGCCACCGCGCCCAAGGCCTTCAGCACCGGCGTGGCCAAGGGCCGCGACCTGCTCGACTCCGCCATTTCGGCCAGCACCCTTGACGAGGCTGACCTGCCCAAGGTCGGGACCTCCAGCGTCGCCGGCATCATCGGCAACCTGCCGGGTATCCGCGCCGAAACCTCGGGCATCGACGGCGTCTCGTCGGTGACCGTGCGCGGCCTGCCGCTGGCCGCCGACGGCTCCAAGTATCTGCAGATCCAGGAAGACGGCCTGCCGGTCCTGGAGTTCGGCGACATCCACTTCGGTTCGACCGACATGTTCCTGCGCGCCGACATGGGCCTGTCGCAGGTTCAGGTGATCCGCGGCGGTTCGGCCTCGACCTTCGCCTCCAACTCGCCGGGCGGCCTGATCAACTTCATCTCCAAGACGGGTGAGGAAGAGGGCGGCGCCGTGATGGTCACCTCGGGTCTCGACTACGACCTGAACCGCGTCGACTTCGACTACGGCGCCCCGCTGGGCGACGGCTGGCGCTTCCACGTCGGCGGCTTCTACCGCCAGGGCGAAGGCCCGCGCGACATCGGCTACGACGGCTTCAAGGGCGGCCAGTTCAAGGCCAACCTGACCCGCCAGCTCGACCACGGCTACGTCCGCTTCTACGCCAAGTATCTGGACGACCGTCAGCCCAACTACGCCCTGTTCCCCCTGGTCGCCTCGGGTTCGAACAACGATCCGAGCTTCTCCAGCCTGCCGGGCACCGACGGTCTGCGCGACACCATGCTGTCGAACGACACGGCCATCTACAACGGCGTCGACCAGAACAATAATCCGACCACCTTCGACCGCCGCAACGGCGTGCACGGCGTGGTCAAGTCGGTCGGGGCCGAGGGCCAGTACGACATCAACGGCTGGACCCTGACCGAGAAGCTCCGCTACTCGCGCATCTCGGGCGAGTTCAACGACGACATCTCCCTGGTCAGCATGCCGGCGACCAGCCTGATGGCCGCCTTCGCCGGCCCGGGTTCGCGCCTCAGCTACGCCACCGGCCCGAACGCCGGCCAGGTCATCGCCAACCCGGCGACCCTGAACGGCAACGGCCAGCTCCAGATCGGCGTCTACGCCAACATGGATCTGAACAGCCTGGACAACATCACCAACGACCTGCGCGCCTCCAAGGTGTGGAACGTCGGTGAGGGCAAGCTGACCACGACCTTCGGCCTGTACGCCTCGTCGCAGGACGTCGACATGTACTGGAGCTTCGCCAACGCCTTGGAAGGCTATGCCTCCGGCGGCCAGGCGGTCCGCTACAACCTGACCACGGCGACCAACATCCCGGTCACCGACAACGGCATGCTGGCCTACGGCTTCGCCACGGCGACGGCCCTGTACACCTACCACCAGCGGTACGACGTCAACTACAAGACCCTGGCGCCCTATGCCTCGGCCAACTACCAGATCGGCAAACTGGCCCTCGGCGCCAGCATCCGTCTGGACCACGGCGACGTCAGCGGCGACCTGTACGGCGCTGCCCTCGGCGGCGGCCGCGTGGGTCAGGCCACGATCGACGTCAACGGCAACGGCGTCATCAGCCTGCCGGAGACCAAGGTCGCCGTCCTGCCGCTGACCCAGCCGGGCAAGGTCGACTACGGCTACGACTACGTCTCCTACTCGGTCGGCGTGAACTACCGCATCGCCGAGCCGGTCTCGGTCTTCGGCCGCTACAGCCGCGGCGGTCGCGCCGCCGCCGAACGCCAGCTGTTCTCGCCGACGCAGTTCGACTCGACCACCGGCAAGCTGGTCAACTCCGACACCGCCTACGGCGAGGTCCAGCAGGCCGAGGCCGGCGTCAAGTTCCGCCAGCAGGGCCTGACCGCCTACGCCACCGCCTTCTGGGCCTCGACGGGCGAGACCAACTCGCAGATCGGCGCGGACTCCTCGGGCGCGCCCAAGGTGATCAGCTTCACCCGCGACTACAGCGCCACCGGCATCGAGCTGGAGAGCGAATACAGCCGCGGACCGTTCAGCATCGCCATCGGCGCCACCTACGCCAAGGCCAGCATCGACAGCGACTCGGCCAACGCCGCCCTGGAAGGCAACCGTCCGCGTCACCAGCCGGAGCTGTTCTACAACGTCCGTCCGCAGTGGGAGCAGGGCATGTTCACGGTCGGCGCCACCATCAACGGCACGACCAGCAGCTTCGCCCAGGATGACAACGTCCTGGTCCAGCCCGGCTATGTGGTCGTCAACCCCTTCATCTTCGTCCGGCCGGTCCGGAACATCGAAGTGGGTCTGACCGCTTTCAACGTCTTCGACGAGATCGCGATCGTGAACATCGGCGCCAGCGCCATCCCGGCTTCGGGCGTGGTCCAGGCCCAGACGCTGAACGGCCGCACCATCTCGGCCTCCCTGCGCTACACCTTCTGATCCCCCACAGAAGGTCAGTCTCCTCCGCGGCCCCCGCCGTGGAGGAGGCGCGCCGGGGAAACAGTCTCCCTGAAGTGCGTACCGCGTAGAGTAACGAAAAGCCCGCCTCACGGCGGGCTTTTCTGCTTTGGGCGGCCAGGCTGGCTGCGATCAGCCGCCGGTCGGGGCGCCGCCGAAGTCGAACTGCTCGGGCTGGCGGCGCTGGCCGCCGCCGAAGGTCCAGGTCAGGCCGACATAGGCCGCCCGACCGGCGAACTGGCGCTCGGTCCGCTCGCGGAAGGTCGGGGTGTCATAGGTGGTCACATCGCCGAACTGGTTGAACAGGTCGCGCACCGTGGCCTGGAAGGCGAGGGTCTCGTTCAGCTTGCGGCGATAGCCCAGGTTGACCATGCCGCCGCCGTCGCGCGTGCCCTGGGCCAGCAGGGACTCGCCGTTCCACTGGGCGGCGATCTGGAGGAAGTCCTTCGGCGTCGGCTGCCAGTTCAGGTTTACCCGGCCCGAGACCTGGGTCCCCGAGCGGTCGGTCGCGCCGGGAATGCCCGCGGCGTCGATCTCCTGGCGGAAGACGTTGACGCTGGCGTTGTAGCGCAGGCTGGGGATCAGGGCGCCGTTGGCCACGACCTCAAGCCCGACGTCGCGGCGGGCGCCGAGGTTCTCGGGACGGGTCAGGAAGACACCGCCGCCGATGTCGATGGCGACGTCGGTGAAGGCCTTGCGCGTATCCCGGAAATAGGCGGTCGCCTGATAGAAGGTCTGGCCCGAACGGCGCTGCCACATGGCCTCGAAGGCGTCGGTCTCCTGCGGCTCCAGGTTCGGGTTGCCCGAGCGCACGTTCAGGGGATCGACGTAGGAGACGAAGGGGTTCAGCTGGAACGGCTGGGGCCGCTGGATGCGGCGCGAATAGCTGGCGCGGACCGTCTGGTCGTCATCGAGCTTGTAGGAGACGTGCAGGGTCGGGTAGGCGCGGAAATAGTCCTGGGACGCCGAGACGCCGCTGCTCACGGCGTTGACCTCGATGTCCGCCTGCTCCAGCCGCAGGCCGAACTGGGCCGACAGCTTCTCGGTGAAGGGGCGCTCATAGGTGGCGTAGAGGGCGTGGACCGCCTGTTGGGCCTTGAAGCGGCTGGACAGGGCCGGCACCACGGTCAGGCCGGCCTCGGACGCGCCGCGGCTGACGCTGTTGTCCTGACGCGGCTGGCGAACCTCCAGCTCATAGCCGAGCCGCAGCCGGGCCTCGCCCATCGGCCGGACATAGGCGCTGCTGAAGGCCGTGATCGTGAAGCCGCCGTCGTTGGACACCCGCTCGTAGGACTGCGGCCCGGCCGGGACGGAAGGGAAGGAGACGGTCGCGAGGTCCAGGGTGTTGTCGCCCTGGTCGATGCGCAGCTCATTGGTCCATTCGTGGCCCTGGTCGTCGAACCGGTGCAGCAGGCGGGCGGTCAGGCCCTGGTTGCTGAAGGTCTGGTCGACGTCGCTCTCACGGCGATAGGCGGCGTTGACCGCGCCGCTGGCGTTGCGGCTCTCGAAACGGTCGTCGATGACGCCGGTGTTGTGGAAGTCGGCGCCGCGCACTTCCAGCGTCAGCTGGTCCTTGGCGGTGAACTTGTACTCCAGACCCAGGCGGCCGTTGAAGCCGTCGACATCGGCGTTCACGACCTGGTTCAGGCGCGAGGGCAGGAACTGGCCCGAGACGGTGTCCAGCTGCGCGCGATCGCGGTCGATCAGCTGTTCGATGGTGTCGTGGCGATAGCCGAGATCGCCGGACAGGGTCACGGGGCCGCGCGTCTGCGAACCCGTCAGCCCCAGGTTCCAGCGGCCGTTGTCGCCGACGTTGGCCCGGACCGAGCCGGTGGTGGTCATGCCGGGCTTGGGCTGGTTCGGCTTGGAGATCAGGTTGATCACCCCGCCCGAACCCTCGGGGCTGTAGGCGGCCGAGGGGTTGGTCATGACCTCGATGCGGGCGAACTGGGCGGCCTGCATCTGCTGGATCGCCTGGGCGCGGCCTTCGCCGGTCAGCACCCCGGCCGGACGGCCGTCGATCAGGATGGTGACGTTGCTGTCGCCGCGCAGGGAGACATTGCCCTGGGGGTCGACGTCGACCGAGGGCACGTTGCGCAGGGCGTCGGCCAGGCTGCCGCTGGAGGCCTGAAGGTCGTTGGCCAGGCTGTAGCTGGTGGAATCGATCGAACTGCGGACGGCGTCGGTGCGGCTGGTGACGACCACGTCGGTGACCTTGGAGGCCTCCTCTTCCTGCGGCGCGGGTTGGGTCTGGGCCGGGGTCTGGGCAGGACGGGGAGCGGGCGCCGTCTGGGCCATGGCCGAGGCGGCCATCATCGAGGCGGTCAGGGCCGTGGCGGCCAGAAGGGCGATCCTGGAGGGGGAGGCGGTCATGGGCTGGCATCCTTCGGGACCCGCGACGGCCCCGGTTGAGAGAGACGCCGCCCGGAAGGTCGCGCGTTGAATCGCGCGTGTGGCCCGGCGGCCGGGGCGAGTATCAGCCGCGGCCGTGCGCCGACCAGTTACTTCGGCGAAAGGTAGATTGCTTATCGTTCATGTTGGCGGGCCCGCCGGCATCGACGGGCCCGCCAACTGGTTCAGCGGCGCGGATAGACCGGGTAGGGCGGCCGGTGCGGCTCGGCCGGCGGATTGGCCTCCAGTTCGCGCAGGGCGATGGCCACGGCCGTCTCCAGCTGCGGATCGTGACCGGCGGCGACGGCCTTCGGGTCCTGATCCACGACCACATCGGGCGCGACCCCGGCGTTCTCGACCTCCCACTGGCCGGCCGGGCTGAAGAAGCCGACGTTGGGCGAGGTCACCTGACCGCCGTCCATCAGGGGCGGCATGTCGCCGATCCCGACCAGCCCGCCCCAGGTGCGCTTGCCGACCAGGGTCCCGACCTGGTTGTGCTTGAACATCCACGGCAGGGCGTCGCCGCCCGAGCCCGCGACCTCGTTGGCGATCATCACCTTGGGTCCCAGCACCGCATGGGCCGGGGTGCGGTCGATGGCGCCGTAGCGCGGCGACCACCAGCTCTGCAGCCTGCGTTGCAGGACCTCGATCACATAGTCGGCCATCTGGCCGCCGCCGTTGAAGCGCTCGTCGATGACGGCGCCCTGACGGTCGCTCTGGGCGAAGTAATAGCGGTTGAAGCTGGTGAAGCCGCCCATGCCGGTGTCGGGCAGGTGGACATAGGCCAGGCGACCGCCGGACAGTTGGTCCACCTTGCGCTGGTTGCCCTCGATCCAGTCGAGGTAGCGCAGCCGGGTCTCCGAGCCGATCGGGGAGACGGTGACGTCGCGCGCGCCCACGCCCGAGGCCGGACCGAGCTTGAGCACCACCATCCGGCCCGCCGTGCCCTCCAGCGCGGCCTGGATGTCCATGTCGGCCGTCACCGGCATGTCGTTGACCGACAGCACACAGTCGCCGACACGGGCGTTGACCCCGGGCAGGGCCAGCGGTCCCGTCACGTCGGGCGAGAAGGCGGTCGGGCCGTAGATCTTCGAGATGCACCAGCGCCCGCTGGTGATCTGGTAGTCCGCGCCCAGCAGGCCGCCCGGCACGCGCCGCGCCGACGGGATGGCCCCGCCCGACCCGCGCAGGTGTCCGACCGACATCCCGGTCAGGGCCTCGTGGAAGACGTAGTTCAGGTCGCTGCGCGCCAGGATGGCGTCGGCATAGGGCTGAAGCTGGCGCTGCACCGCGGCCAGGTCCGAGCCGTGGAAATTGGGGTCGTAGAAATAGGCGCGCTGCATGCGGAACAGCTCGGCGTACATCTGACGCCACTCGGCGCGCGGATCGACGCGGACGTCCAGCTGGTCGAAAGAGACCCCGCCTTCGCCCGGCTTCACCGGCGTTCCCGACGCGACCACCGCCCACGACGGCGGACGGCCCGGCATGCCCGGCGCGGCGTCGCCGCCGCCCGAGCGGGTCGAGATCAGCATCTTCTCGCCGTCGGCCGACAGTTCGAAACTGGCCACGCGGTCGGCCAGCTTCTCGACCTTGCGGTCCTTCAGGGTGAAGCGGTTCAGCGCCGTGTCGGTCGAGCCCGA
>OUNM011268018.1_pt1 | contig 22357 bp, 18 predicted proteins | sample 1769961 | NCBI WGS metagenome assembly OUNM01 (sample SAMEA3914820, study PRJEB12502) | metagenome | biome: forest; material: soil | place: USA | collected 2012-03-12 | depth 0.3 m
AAGGGCAACCAGGGCTTCGGCAACGGCAACTTCCAGGCCCTGTTCGAGAGCATCGAGCTGGACCAGATCCGCCGCGGCGTGATCACGGTCGAGGCCTGAGGCGATCATTGAGGGACGGGTCCAGCGCCCGTCCCTGTTTCGCCCGCCCGGCCAAGGCCTGGACCCCAATGACCCCCCTCGCCAACCCTTCGGCCGGCCAGGTTCATCCTGCCGCGACGCCGGTCGGGCCGGCGCGCGGCAGAGGCACGAAATCCGCATGAACGGCGACCTCAACTACCAGTCGGGCTTTGGCTCCTATGTCGAGACCGAGGCCCTCCCCGGCGCCTTGCCGGTCGGCCAGAACTCTCCCCAGAAGGTTCCGTTCGGGCTTTACGCCGAACAGCTGTCGGGCAGCGCCTTCACCGCCCCGCGTCACGAAAATCGCCGCTCCTGGCTCTACCGCCTGCGGCCCAGCGCCGCCCACGGGCCCTTCGCTCCCTATGCCGGCGCGGCGCTTCTGCGGTCCGGACCGTTCGACGCCGTCGCGCCCAGCCCAAACCGCCTGCGCTGGGATCCCCTGCCCGGCGCCGAGCAGCCGGTCGATTTCCTCGACGCCCTGACGACCTTCGGCGGCAACGGCGATCCGATGATCCAGGCCGGCGTCGCCATCCACCTCTACAGCGCCAATCGCTCGATGACCGACCGGGTGTTTTTCGACGCCGACGGCGAGCTGTTGATCGTCCCGCAGGACGGGGCGCTGCGCCTGCGCACCGAGTTGGGCGTGCTGACCGTCGCGCCCGGCGAGATCGCCGTGATCCCGCGCGGCGTGCGCCTGGCCGTCGATCTCGTCGATGGCCGCGCCCGGGGCTATGTCTGCGAAAACTACGGCGCGGCTTTCCGCCTGCCGGAGCTGGGGCCCATCGGCTCCAACGGCCTGGCCAATCCTCGTGATTTCCTGGCTCCGGTCGCCGCCTTCGAGGATCGTGAGGTTCGGACCGAGGTCATCCAGAAGTTCCAGGGCCAGCTGTGGACCACCGTCCTGCCCTGGTCGCCGCTCGACGTGGTCGCCTGGCACGGGAATCTGGCGCCCTACAAATACGACCTGGCCCGATTCAACACGATCAACACCGTCAGCTATGACCATCCCGACCCGTCGATCTTCACCGTCCTGACCTCGCCCAGCGAGATCCCGGGCACGGCCAACTGCGACTTCGTGATCTTCCCGCCGCGCTGGATGGTGGCCGAGCACACCTTCCGCCCGCCCTGGTTCCACCGCAACGTGATGAGCGAGTTCATGGGGCTGGTGCACGGCGCCTATGACGCCAAGGAAGGCGGCTTCTCGCCGGGCGGCGCGTCCTTGCACAACTGCATGAACGGTCACGGTCCCGACGTCGCCAGCTACGACAAGGCGATCGCCGCGCCGCTCGCGCCCCACAAAATCGAAAACACCCTGGCCTTCATGTTCGAGAGCCGCTGGGTGATCCGTCCCACGCGGTTCGCCGCCGAAACGCCGTTGGCCCAGCTGGACTACGACGACTGCTGGTCCGGCTTTCAGAAGGCGAAATTGCCATGATCCCGCAGATCGACGAAACCCACGCGGCCGACCTGGCCAGTTGGGTGAGCACCGCCAACGGCCATCCCGACTTCCCGATCCAGAACCTGCCGTTCGGGATCTTCAGCCCCCGTCATGGTCAGCCGCGCGGCGGCGTGGCGATCGGAGACCAGATCCTGGATCTGTCGCTGGCCGCGCGATCGGCGCTGTTCGAGGGCGCGGCCAAGGACGCCGTGGACGCGGCGGCCGGTCCCACGCTGAACGCCTTTCTGGGTGGGCCGGCCCAAGAGCGTTCGGCCCTGCGTCGACGGCTCTCGGCCTTGCTCGCCGTTGGCGCGCCCGATCGCGCCGAGGTCGAAACCTGGCTCTATCCGGCCGCCGATTGCCGCATGCATCTGCCCGCCCGGATCGGCGACTACACCGACTTCTACGCCGGCATCCACCACGCGCTGAACGTCGGTAGACTGTTTCGACCCGACAATCCCCTGCTGCCAAACTACAAGCACGTGCCGATCGGCTATCACGGCCGCGCCTCGTCGGTGCGCGTCTCCGGCGCGCCGGTCACGCGCCCTCAGGGCCAGCGCAAGGCGCCCGACGCGGAGGGGCCGGACTTTGGTCCCAGCCAGCGCCTCGATATCGAGTTGGAGCTTGGGGTGTGGATCGGTCAGGGCAACGCCCTGGGCCAGCCCATCGCCATCGACGCGGCCGATCAGCATATCGCCGGCCTGTGCCTGCTCAACGACTGGTCGGCGCGTGACCTGCAGGCCTGGGAGTACCAGCCGCTGGGGCCGTTCCTGGCCAAGAACTTCATGACCACCATCTCCCCGTGGATCGTGACCGCCGAGGCCCTGGCGCCGTTCCGGATCATCCAGCCGGCGCGCCCGCCCGAGGATCCCACGCCCCTGCCCTATCTGTGGAGTCAGGCCGATCAGGCCCGCGGCGCCTACGCCATCGATCTGGAGGTGGCGATCGCCACGGCCGCCATGCGTGACCGCGGCGAGCCGGCGTTCACGCTCGCCCGGGGCCCAGCCTCCAACCTCTACTGGACCTTGGCCCAGCTGGTGACCCATCACGCCAGCAACGGCTGCGACCTCAATCCAGGCGACCTGTTGGGCACCGGCACGATCTCCACGCCCGATGACAGCGGCGTCGGCAGCTTCCTGGAACTGACCCGCGGCGGCCAGCAACCGTTCAGCCTGCCAAGCGGCGAGACGCGCACCTTCCTGCAGGACGGCGACGTGGTGCGCCTGAGCGCGCGCGCCTCCGCCCCCGGCTTCGTCAGCATCGGCTTTGGCGACTGCATCGGGCAGATCGCGCCGAGCGTCGCGGCGTGAGCCTGCTCCTGCACGGCTACTGGCGCTCGACCGCATCCTATAGGGTGCGGATCGGCCTGGCCCTCAAGGGCGTCGCCCACGACAGCGTCACCCACGATCTGAGGCTGGGCGGGCAGGACCAGGCCGCCTATCGGGCGCTGGCGCCGCAGGGCCTGGTGCCGGCGCTGGAGACGCCCCAGGGCGCTCTGACCCAGAGCCTGGCGATCCTGGAGTGGCTCGAGGAAACCTATCCGGCCCCGCCGCTGCTGCCCGGCGACGCCCATGGCCGCGCCATCGTCCGGGGCATGGCCGCGCTGGTGGCCTGCGACATCCATCCGCTGAACAACCTGCGGGTCCTGCAGGTCCTCCGCGAGGCGCTTGGGGCCACCCAGACCCAGCTGGACGCCTGGATCGCCCGTTGGATCGGCGACGGCTTCGCCGCGCTGGAGCCGTTGATCGCGCGTCATGGCGGTGTCTTCGCCTTTGGCGACCAGCCCGGCCTGGCCGATTGTCTGATCGTGCCGCAGATCTATTCGGCGCAGCGGTTCAAGGTCGACCTTTCGCCCTATCCGCGCCTGGTCGCCGCGGCGAACGCGGCGGCGGCCTTGCCCGCCTTCGCCGCGGCCCATCCGGCCCGGCAGCCCGACGCGGACCCGGCATGACGCAGGTTCAAGTCGTCGAGCGTCTGTCCTCGACGCCGGCCGGCGTGAAGCTGGGCCCGCTCAGCCTCATCGCCGAGGGGCGGGCGCGCAATTTCGTGCTGCAGATCGGCCAGGGGCGGTTCCACGGCTTTGTCGTGCGACGCGGCCAGGACGTGCGCGGCTATGTCGATCGCTGCCCGCATGCGGGCCTGCCGCTCGCACAGACGCTCGACGACTATCTCACCCCGAACGGCGACCAGATCGCCTGCAGTTGGCACGGGGCGTTGTTCGCCATCGACGACGGCCTCTGCGTCGGCGGCCCCTGCGCGGGCGCGCGCCTGAAGGCCTGGCCGGTGACGGTGCGCGACGGGTTCATTTTCACCACCACGGAGCAGACCTCATGAGCGGCGTCATCATCACCGGCGGGTTTGGCGTGCTGGGCCAGGCGGTCGCCGCGGCGTTCAAGGCGTCTGGCTTGCGCATCGCCCTGATCGATCGGGCGCCGGCCGGCGACCACGACGCCGATTTCGCCCTGGGCCAGGTCGACCTGGCCGATCCCGACCAGGCGCAGCGGGCCTTCGACCAGGCCCGCCAGGCCTTGGGCGGCGCCCAGGCGCTGGTCAATGTCGCCGGCGCCTTTCGGTTCGAGATGATCCAGGACGGCGACCCGGCCAGCTGGGACGCGCTGTTCGCCGCCAACCTGAAGACCTGCGCCAACATGTGCCGCGCGGCCGCCGCCGGCCTGGCCAGCGGCGGGGCGATCGTCAACATCGGCGCGGCCGCCGCCGAGCGGGCGGGCGCGGGCATGGGACCTTATGCGGCCTCCAAGGCCGGGGTGGCGCGCCTGACCGAGAGCCTCGCTGCGGAATTGGGCGGCCGGATCCGGGTCAACGCGGTCTTGCCCTTGATCCTGGACACCCCGCAAAACCGGGCTGACATGCCGGACGCCGATCCCTCGGGATGGACCGCCCCGGCCGCCCTCGCCCAGGTGGTCCGGTTTCTGGCCTCCGACGAAAGCCGCGCCATCAACGGCGCCCTGATCGCGGCCACCGCGCCGACCCCGCGCTAGAGGAGCAACCCGATGATCGAACGCCTCGATATCGCCGCCTGTCGCGAGCAGCTTTCGACCTTGCCCGACTGGACCCTGAACGACGACGCCACGGCGATCGAGCGGACCTTCCTATTCGCCGACTTTGTCGACGCCTTCGGCTTCATGACCCGGGTGGCGATCCTGGCCGAAAAGGCCGACCACCATCCCGAATGGTTCAATGTCTTCAACCGGGTCCAGGTGCGCTTGACCACCCACGACGCCGACGGGGTCTCGCAGCGCGATTTCCAACTGGCCGCGCAGATGGATCGCCTGGTCGCCGACAGCGGCGTGGTCTAGAGCGGCGGGCGGCGGACCCCGGCGCTCAAGGGCACGCGGGGACTGACGCCGGAGATCTCGCGCGCTATTGGGCGGCGTTGAACACCGCCACCTCGGGCGCGTGCGCGGCCGAGCGCTGTCCGGTCTCCGGATCGATCCGCACAGCCGTGACCGTGCCGCGAAGACCCTGGACCAGGGCTGGATCGGCCTCGATCGTCTGGACGCCCCGGGCGTTCAGCTTGGCGATGAAATCCTCGTCGTAACCGTCCTTGGGGATCATCACGGGAAGCGAGCCCGGCGCCTTGGGCTCGCCGCTGAGGTCGAAGGTCGACAAGAGCGGCGGGGCGTTCATGACCTGGTCGAGGTCCTGACCCTGCCCCAGGACGCCCACCAGCGTGCGGAGGGTCTCCGGGACGAGCGAGGATCCGATGCCGGCGGTGGCCAGGACCGGCTTGCCGTTCTTGACGGCGATGGTGTCGATGATCTCGTGCGCCAGGCGATCGCCCGGCTTCATCCTGGCCAACCGGGCCTGCTGGAACGCGGCCGAATCCGGGATCGGCACGCCGCCGACCACGATGCCGGTGTCGCCCCAGATCACGGCGTTGATGGTGTGGGTGACGGCCGCGACATTGCCGTCCCTGTCGACCACGACGATCGAGTTGGAGTGCCGCGGCGCATCGGTGTCGCCGACCGCGACCATCGCGTCGATCAAGGGCGCGACCTGGGCGGCGTAGGCCTTGGTCAGTTGGTGTTCGGGCGAGGCATCGACGCCCTTGGACCTGAGGAAGGCGGCGACCTTGGGATTCAGGTCCGGCGCGCCGGTGATCACCTCGTTGATCCGCGACATCTGCACCAAGGTGTCGGGATCGGACCAGTACGGTCCCTGGGCCTGCAATTGCTTGGCTTCGGCCAGGTTCAGTCCCGGCAGCAGGTAATAGGCGCCGTAGTGTCGGCCGCCGTTGACGTAGACCGTCGCGCCAAGGACATCCTGCTGGCGCGGCGCGTCCCACGACACGGCGTAACGGGCCATGTCCTCGGGCGTGACCTTGCCGCCCTCGCGCTGCACGACACGGACGAACTCTTCCCCCCAAGGCCCTGTGTACATGTAGGCCGAGCCATGCTCGGCCACGCCGCGCAGGGTCTGGGCCAGGTCCGGCTGGCGAAAGAGCGCGCCGATCGTCGGGACCTCGCCGCCGGCCTGGGCCATGAAGGCCCGCCCCTCGGGGGTTCGCGCCAGGAAGCTCTGTCGGATCTTGAAGAAGCGGTCGTGCATCGCCGAAACGCGCACGCCGTGGTCGTCATAGTAGAGGGCCGGCGCGAAAAGGTCCTTGAACGGCAACTGGCCAAACCGCCCGTGCAGCGCCTCCAGGCCGGCCATGAAGCCCGGAACCAGGGTCTCCCGGCCCTTGGCGCCGCCGACCGTCGGCTTGGGGCCGCCGAAATTCAGCGGACCCAGATCGCCGATCGGGATGGTCGCGGGGTCGTCCTCGCCCAGATAGCTGTTGTAGCCGCCGTCGAGCGAATGAACCTGCCCGGTCGCGGCCTCAAAATAGAGCCCGGTGATGATGCCGGCGTAGGAGACGACCGAGCCCAACTGGGTGGTGATCTGGGTCAGGGCCACGGTCGCGGCCGCGTCGGCGGCGTTGCCGCCGGCGTTCAAGGCCTGAACGCCCGCATAGGCCGCCACCGGCGAGACGGTCGACGAAACCAGCCCGCCCGATCCAGTGACCGCGTGGGCCTTGGCCGGCGCGCTATGTTCGAACTCGAGCTGTTCGACCCGTTCGCGTTCGGCCTTGGGCCAGTTGGCGGGCGACAGACCCGGCGCCGTCAGATCAGGTTTCATGGACACTCTCCGGGAAAATGCGGCCAGATGGTCGGGCGGCCTTGGCCGTCTCGGGGTTGCTCAGAGCAAGGCGTCGCGGCGGCTCGCGCGGTTCGAAGGGGGCCAAGGAGATCGCGCGGCGGCCTTTTCGTCCCCAGGCGCGCGATGGTCGCGGTCGCGCGGGGGCGACGCATCGGCTCCTGTGTATCGACGCCCTCATACAGTTCTGTACCGGTCAATGCGGGCATCTGTCGGCGCTCACCGGGTCGGGTTCAGGTCCATGGGCGGACGGCGACGATCCGGTCGCGGGCTCGGCCCAGCGGCGCCCAACAAGCTCGGCGAGCGTGACGAGATAGGCATGATAGGCGTGGCGGCCTTTCGGGGTCAGGCGCGCCTGGGTTCGCGGCTTACGATCCAGGAACTGCTTTTCGAGCGTCAGATATCCCGCCGTTTCCAGTTTCACCAAGTGCGCGGAGAGATTGCCGGGCGAGACGTCCAGATGGGCCCGCAGGTCCACGAAATCGACCTGCCCGACCTCATCAAGCAGGGCCAGGGCGGCCAACCTGACCGGCGCATGGATCAGGTCATCGATCCGATCGGCCCGGCGTGAGGTCATGCGACGCTCGCTGCGGCAAGTGGCCGGTTCAAGATTCCGCGTCTCGCATGTCGGCGTCCAGGCTGCGTGTCGCCAGGAGGAACAGGGGAACGGCGATCGCGCCGCACAGGGTGAGCGCGCACAGGCTGGCCGTCAGGCTGGCGGCCCCAAAATGCGGCGCGAACAGATCGCTCAGCACGCCGCCGGCCACCGGTCCCAAGCCCAACCCGACAATATTGACGATCATCATGAAGATCGCCGCGGTCAGGGCCCGCAGCTTGGGACCCGCCAGGCTCTGGACCACGGCGTAGGCCGGGCCGGTCCACAGGCCCCCCGCCAGGGTCATCAGGATCGAAAGCCCCAAGGCCAGGTGGAAGTCGTGAACCAGCAGGAAGGCCAGGCTGGCCGGCACGCCCAGACCGAACGAGGCGGCGATGATCCACAGCGGCGCGCGCTTGTCCCGGCGCAAGAGCCAGTCGTTGATCAGGCCGCCCAACAGGATGGCGACGATCGTCGTTGGACCGGTCACCGCCGAATACTGCGCCCCGACCTGGCCGGCGGTCATGTGATAGGTCCGCATCAGGAAGGCTGGGATCCAGGTCTGATGGGCGTAGGCGCCGACCGCGCCCACGGCCATGCCCGCGCAGAGGAACACGAAGGCCTTGCGCCGCCACAGGGTCTTGAAGGCCGCGCCGAGCGGAAGGGTGGCGTTGTTGGCGGCCTTGGCCTGGACATGGGCCAGGGGCTCCTTGATGGTGAGGATCACCAGCAGGGCCAAGATCAGGCCCGGCGCGGCGGCGACGTAGAAGGCCATGCGCCAGCCGTGCCAATCGTTGATCAGGCCGCCGACGGCCAGGGCCAGGGTCATGCCGATCGCGCCGCAGACGCCGATCAGCGACAGCGCGAAACCCCGCCGCTTGGGCGAGAAATAGTCGGCGATCAGGGCGTGCACCGTGGGCAGGCCGCCGGCCTCGCCGACGCCGACGCCGGCCCGGGCCAGCAACATGGTGGTGAAGTTGACGGTCATGCCGCTGGCGGCGGTCATCAGCGACCAAAAGCCCACGACGGCGGCCAGCACCCGGGCCCGGCCGTGGCGGTCCGCCAGGCGCGCCATGGGCACGCCCAGCAGGCTGTACATCAGGGCGAAGCCGATGCCAGCCAGCAGGCCCACCTGGGCGTCGGTGATATGCAGGTCTCGCTTGATCGGCTCGACCAGGATCGTCAACAGGAACCGGTCATAATAGTTCATCACCGAGACCAGCCCGACGATCAGCAGGACATAGCTGGAGTACCAGGGCTTCTGCGTGAGATCGCTGCGCATGCCGTTTTGCTTCCGCCCTGTCCGCCGAGGCTCGATCCCCGGCGCCATCAATAAAAAATACATAAGTGCATCGGGGCCGCCAGGTCGAACCCTGGATGCGACGCCCCTGGCGCGGATCGCCTGTGGAGGCGTCGGGCCGTTACGGATCTGGGCTTGGCCCAGGAACGGCGAGCCTGCCTTGAAGAGCTTCGGGATCCCCTGGACACCCGGCCCAGGGGATCCCGATTTGGGGCTAGAACTTGCCGGTCAGCGACACCGAATAGGTGCGCCCACGGGCGATGTTGAGGAAGGCCGGCTGGCCCAGTGCGTCGGCGGTCGCCTTGGGAACGGCGAGCGATTCCGAGGCCGAGGTCAGAGGCCGTTTGTTGAAGAGATTGAGGACCTGCAGGCTGACCGCGTAGGTGTCGGTCACGTCCACGCCGCCCCGGACGTCGAAGAAGGTGGTCTCCGGGAGCTTGTAGAAGCGGCTGCCGGTGTCCCCGGGGAAGCTGGAGTTGTAGGAGCTGCGATAACGAAGGCTGGCGCCGACATTGGCTTCCTTGCCGCCGAAGGCGGGGAAATAGTAATCGGCGCGCAGGCCCGAGGTCCACTTGGAGCTGTAGGGAAGGGTGTCGCCGACGGCGGCCCCGCCCACGGCGCCGGGCTTCAGAGCCGTCATCTCCGCGTCCGAATAGGCCGCGTTCCCGGAGATGGTCAGGCCGTGAACGGGGGCGTAGGTGACTTCGGCCTCGACGCCCTGCGAGCGGGCGTCGCCGGCGTTGCCGGTGATCGTGCGCGTGCCGTCGAAGAAGTTCAGCTGGATGTTGGACCAGTCGATGCGATAGGCGGCCAGGGTTGCGCGCAGTCGGCCGTCAAGCGCGTCGCTCTTGATCCCGACCTCGTAGTTCCAGGTGGTGTCCGGCGCGAAGGACGCGCCCACCGCGTTCGGCCCGCCGGGGCGGTAGCCGCGGGCGGCCCGGGCGTACAGCATCGAATTGGGCTGGAAGCGCCAGCGGGCGTTGAACGACTGCGTCCACACATTGTCGGACGACTCGGCGGTCGAGAACGCCGGGGTGACGCCCGACAGGACCAGGAAGCCGGACGAATGGCGCGTCAGGTGCTGGTTGTTCTTGCTGTAGCGAACGCCCGCGCCGATGTCGAAGGTCGGGGTGATGTAGTAGGTGCCGTTGGCGAAGGCGGCGTACTCGATGTAGCGGCTTTCCAGGTCGTTGGTCTGGTAGTTGGCCAGCAGCGCGACCGTCGGCGCCAGGGGCGCGGGGGGCGTTGCGCCATACATGTAGGTCGACCGGATGGCCGAGTGGTAGTCGCTTTCCTCGCGGTCGAAGAACAGGCCGCCGAGCCATTCGAACTTCTCGCCGTTCGGCGAGGCCAGGCGCAGTTCCTGGGTGAACTTGCGGGTTTGTGGGCTGATCGGCGAGGCAAATTGCAGGACCGGCCCGAGCACGGGGCCCAGGGCGGTGCTGAACACCGTGGTGCCGTCGGATTGGGCGGCGACCTTGAAGCGCGAATAGCTGGTGGTCGACGAGGCGGTGATGTTGTTGGGCAGCGTATATTGCACGTTGCCCTGCAGGACCGAGTACAGCGACCTGGAATAGGTGTCGACGTAGCCGTATCCGGCTTCCTTGCCGTAGATCGGCTTCAGCGTCTGGGCGTTGCCCAGCACCGTGCCGGTGTTGGGGGAGTCGCTCTGGCCATAGATGCCGGCCAGCTTGATGCGCAGGTTTTCGGTCGGCTGCAGCAACAGCGCGATGCGACCGCCCTTGCGGGCGTTGTCGTTCAGACCGCTTTCACCGGTGCGGATGTTGGTGAAGTCGCCGTTTTGCTTGGTGTAGTAGGCGCTGACGCGCAGGGCCGCCTTGTCGGTGACCAGCGGAATGTTGGCGCCGCCGCGGACGCTGTAGTTGGAGGCGCCGGTGTCGTCGATCTGGCCGTAGTCCAGACGCACGTGGCCGCTGAAGTCGGTCGTGCTCGGATCCTTGGTGGTGTACTTGACCAGGCCCGCCAGGGTGCTGGCGCCGTAGAGGGTGCCTTGCGGACCGCGCAGGACTTCCACCTGGTTGAGGTCGAACGGATCGATGTCCGGGCTGAACAGGGCGCCGAGCGCAAAGCCGCTGGCCGCGCCGAACGGCGCGTCGTCGACATAGACGCCGACCGACGGGCTGATGTCCTGCGAGCCCGTCGACAGGCCGCGGATGGTGACGCGGTTGGCGTCCCCGCCGCTGTTCTGGACGGTGAGGCCCGGCACATAGGCGGCGAAATCGCCGATGCTGTTGGCTTGGAGCCGCTCGAGCAGTTGATCGTTCACCGCGGTGATCGAGGCCGGAACGGTCTGGATCTTCTCAGCCCGCTTGTTGGCCGTGACGATGATCTCTTCGAGATAGGTCGACGAAGCCGCTCCGGCGTCCTGGGCGGACGCCAGCGCCGGCGCGGCCAGAAGCGCGATCGATGCGCTGGTCGATAAAAGCATGAGCGTCCGACCGCTCTTTTTCGAGAAATGGTTGATCATTGTCCGGCTCCCCATCGGCGTTTCGCCTTGTTGACGGCAGCGAAAATGACCTTCGCGCCTTGTCTTTCGTGACGCTGTCATACACATCTGCATTCGTCAATGCAGGTGTGTATTGGGATTGGGCGGCCAGTGGTCTGTGCCTTAAAAATAGGTAGCCGCCGCCTAATTTATGGCGCCGCAGCATTCTTCCAAAGTCGATGCAATTACAGATAGGCGATTCAACCTGAAACACGCTGGATTCCAGCGGGGGACCACGAAAGTCCGGACTTGGATCGCCCGATCTTTCATCAACGAACTTCGATGGTTGGTGGCCAAGTCAGATGCCTGATCGGCTGGTGATCGCCATCTATATTGCGGCGCAGCGCGCCAAGCTCATTTCGGGCGCTTGGGCGCGAACGCCGCGCGCGATGACCCGGAGTCTGGGGCGTCCAAGCGCGCATCGAAACGCCGCACGGGACTGGCCTTGGGCGCGGCGGATCTGGTGTTCAAACGTCGAAATCATCGCTGGGATCGGAGCCCAGCATGGCGGCGGCGGCGCCAAAGCGCTTGAACACCGTGCGGGTGAGCTGGAGCGTCCCGCCGCCAATCGCCTCCAAATCCAGGAGACCCCGAAACCAGGCCTGCGCCTCGGCGATATCGCCGACGAGCGCCTCTATGCGGTAGTCGTATCCGCCGGTGACCTGGGCGGCCATGGTGATCGAGGGATCGCCGATCAAATGATCCTCCAGGGCCGCGAGGGCGCGCTGGTCCGTCGACCGGGTCCGCAGATAGACGATGCATTGGCAGGCGGACTCCTTGGCGGAGGCCAAGGCCACGGTTCTTAGGACCCCGCTCCGCCGCAAGCGCCCGACGACGCGGCCGACGCTCTTGCGCGGCAGGCCCAGCTTGGCGGCCAGGTTGTCCATCGAGAGCCACGGCTCGCCTTCCAGCCGGGCCAGCAAGGCCAAAAGAACCCTGGACGGGTTTCCGCTATCGAGGGCCTGGTTGATCAGGGTCAGTCGCCGCATCGTGGTCAGCGGCGCCCTGACCTCGTCCGCCGCCAGGTCCGCGCGGCACCCCGGAGACGATCTGGCCGGAGCGCCGCGGCCCATCGTCAGGCTCCGACCAGGGCCGGGGCCTTGAGGATCGCATCAACCTTCTGCTGGGCGATCCGGAAAGGCGGCGTGTCCTGTTCGCGGGCGTCGCGCAGGATTTGGCCGACCCGCGGCCCGATCACGCGAACCTTGGCCTCCACGCGGTCAGCGTCACCGCCGCGGAACTCCTCGACGGCGCAAATGATCCCGCCGGCGTTAGCGACGTAGTCGGGAACGTAGAGAACCCCGTTGCGGGCCAACTGGTCGCCATCGTCGGGGGTGGCCAACTGGTTGTTGGCGGCTCCGACCACGTAGCGCGCCTTCAGATCCGGAATGGTCCGCGGATCGAGGATCCCGCCCAGCGCGCAGGGCGCGAGGATGTCGACGGACGCCTGCAGGATCTGGCTTGGATCAACCATCACCGCGCCGTAGCGTTCGGCGATATCCATGGCGCGATCGCCCGATACGTCGCTGACCGTCAGGTCCGCGCCGGCGTGAGCCAGCAGGCCGCACAGCCGCCCGCCGACCGCGCCCAGTCCCTGCACCGCGACCTTCACGCCGCGCCAGGATTGTCCGGCGTCGTCGAGCACCGCCTGCATCGCGCAGAAGACGCCCAAAGCCGTCCACGGGGACGGATCGCCGCCGGCCCGGCCCTCCGCCGGTGGCAGGCCGGCGATGTGGCGCGTGCGTTCGCGCACGATCTGCATGTCGGCCACCGAGGTGCCCACGTCCTCGGCCGAGATGTAGCGGCCGCCGAGCGCCTCCAGGATGTCGCCAAAGGCGGTGAAGATCGCCGCGCGGGAGGCCTTGCCCGGTTCGCGAAGCCACAGGACGGATTTGCCGCCGCCGACGTCCAGCTCGGCCATGGCGTTCTTGTAGGTCATGCCTTCGGACAGGCGCAGGGCGTCGGAGAGCGCTTCGCCCTCGGTCTCATAGCGCCACATCCGAGCGCCGCCGAACGCCGGGCCCAGGCGCGTGGAGTGCAGGGCGACGAAGAACGTCACGCCAAGATCGGGGCGGTCGACGCGATAGACCGCCTCGTGCGTCTGGGAGGCAATTTGCTCGAGCATGTTGTCTTTCCGCTGAAAAGGGGTGGTCGATCGGCTAGGCGCCGGCGACTGGATGCAGCCAGCCGTGGGGATCGGGGGCGGCGCCGCGCTGGATGGCGACCAGTTGCGCCCGCAGGCGGCGCGTGACGGGGCCGTCGGTTCCGTCACCGATCAGGAAGGTCCCGCCGGCGTGGCGCACCTCGCCGACCGCCGCGACGACCGCCGCGGTGCCGCAGGCGAAGACCTCGCCCAGACGCCCGCTGGCCGCGTCGGCGCGCCAGCTGTCGAAATCGTAGGGCCGCTCCTCGACCCGAAGGCCCGCCTCCTGGGCCAGGGCGATGATCGAGGCGCGGGTGATCCCCGGCAGGATCGCGCCGCTGAGCGGCGGGGTGACCAGCAGGTCGTCGAACACGAAGAAGATGTTCATCCCGCCCAGTTCCTCGATCCAGCGATGCTCGGCCGCGTCGAGGAACACCACCTGGTCGCAGCCGTTGCGGATCGCCTCGGCCTGGGCGATCAGGCTGCCGGCGTAATTGCCGCCGCACTTGGCCGCGCCGGTGCCGCCGGGCGCGGCGCGGCTGTAGTCGTCGGAGACCCACAGGGTGATGGCCTTGGCCCCGCCCTTGAAATAGGCCCCCGCCGGACTGGCGATGACGCAGAAGACGTACTCCTGCGCCGGACGCACCCCCAGGAAAGCTTCACTGGCGAACATGAACGGCCGCAGATAGAGGCTGCCCTCCCCGCCGGGAATCCAGTCGGCGTCGATTTTCACCAGGGCTTCGACCGCCTCAAGGAACAGGGCTTCGGGCAGGACGGGCATGGCCATCCGTTCGGCCGATCGGGCGAAACGCCGCGCGTTCTCGATCGGACGAAACAGCGCCGCGCCGCCGTCGGCGGTCCTGTAGGCCTTCATGCCCTCGAAGATTTCCTGGGCGTAGTGCAGAACCGCCGCGGCCGGATCGATCTGGAACGGCTCGCGCGCGCGCACCTGGGCGTCGTGCCAGCCCTGATCGGGGGTCCAGCGAAGGGTCACCATGTGGTCAGTGAAAACCCGGCCAAAGCCGGGCGCCTCCACCAGGGCGGCCCGGACGTGGGGGGGCGTGGCGCGAGGGTGCGGCAGGGTGGTGAACATGGCTTGATCTCGGTGATTGGCGGGCGGCGTGGGCCTAACGGGGGGCCATGCGCAGGGCGGCGTCCAGGCGGATGGTCTCGCCGTTGAGCATGGGATTGGTGACGATGGCCTCGACCAGCTGGGCGTATTCCGAAGGCTGGCCCAGGCGGTTGGGATGGGGCGCCTGCTGACCCAGCGAGTCCTGGGCCGCCTGCGGCAGGCCCGCCAGCATCGGCGTCCAGAACAGGCCCGGCGCGATGGTCACCACCCGGATCTTCGAGGCGGCCAGCTCGCGCGCCACCGGCAGGGTCAGGCCCGCCACGCCGGCCTTGGAGGCGGCGTAGGCGGCCTGTCCGATCTGACCGTCGAAGGCGGCGATCGAGGCGGTGTTGACGATCACCCCTCGCTCCTCGCCCACCGGCTCGGCGCCCTGTAGGCGCGCGGAAAACCGCGAAAGGACCAGGAAGGTGCCGACCAGATTGATCTCGACCGCCTTGCGGAAGGCGTCGATCGGATGGGGTTTGGCCTCGCGGCCGACCGTCTTGATGGCCGGCGCGATCCCCGCGCAGTTGACGAGAATGCGCGCGGCGCCATGGGCCGTCTCCGCGCCGTTCAGGCCCGCCTCGACGCTGTCCTCGTCGGTGACGTCGACCTGGAAATAGAGCCCGCCGATCTCGTCGGCGACGGCCTGGCCCTCGGCGGCGTTGAGGTCGAAGACGGCGACCTTGGCGCCGCGGCCGGCCAGCAGGCGCGCCGTGGCCGCCCCCAGGCCCGAGGCCGCGCCGGTGACGATCGCCGATGTTCCTTGGATATTCATGGACAGGGTTCCTAGATCAGTTCCAGCGCGACGGCGGTCGCCTCGCCGCCGCCGATGCACAGGGCCGCGACTCCGCGCTTGAGACCGGGGGCCTGCAGCGCTGCGATCAAGGTGGCCATCACCCGCGCGCCCGAGGCGCCGATCGGGTGGCCCAGGGCCGTAGCCCCGCCATTGACGTTGAGGCGCGCGTGATCGATCCCAAGATCGCGCATGGCGATCATCGCCACGACCGCGAAGGCCTCGTTGACCTCGAACAGATCGACGTCCTGGACATGCCAGCCGGCCTTGACCAGCGCCTTGCGGATGGCGAACACCGGCGCGGTCGTGAACTGCGCCGGCTCATGGGCGTGGGCGGCGGTGGCGACGATCCGGGCGGCCTGGCCAAGGCCCAGGCGCTCGGCCACGCTTTGACGGGTCAGCACCAGGGCCGCGGCGCCGTCGGAAATCGAGGCGGAGGTGGCCGCGGTGATCGTGCCGTCCTTGGCGAAGGCGGGCCTCAGGCCGGGCGCCTTGGCCGGATCGATCTTGCCCGGCTGTTCGTCCTGGGAGACCAGGATCTCGCCGCTTCGCGTCTTGACGCCCACCGGGACGATCTCGGCGTCGAACGCGCCGCTGGAGATGGCCCGTGTCGCCCGCGTCAGGGTCTCCAGCGCGTAGGCGTCCTGGTCGGCGCGGCTGAACTGGTATTGGCCGGCGGTGGCCTCGGCGAAGGCTCCCATCGGCCGGCCCGGCTCGTAGGCGTCCTCCAGGCCGTCCATCATCATCGTGTCGATGATCCGGTCATGGCCGATGCGCGCGCCCGAACGGTGCTTGGGCAGGGCGTAGGGCGCGTTGGTCATGCTCTCCATACCGCCGGCCACGATCAGATCGACCGCGCCGCTGGCCAGGGCCTCGCTGGCCATGATCGCCGCCTGCATGCCCGAACCGCACATCTTGTTGACGGTGGTGGCCTCGACGCCGCGCGGCAGGCCGCCGGCCAGGGCGGCCTGCCGCGCCGGGGCCTGGCCCAGGCCCGCGGGCAGCACGCAGCCCATGTAGATGCGCTCGATGGCGGCGGGATCGGCGCCCGAACGGGCGACGGCGGCGCGCACGGCCGCCGCGCCCAGGTCGACGGCGCTCAATCCGGAAAACGCGCCCTGGAAGGCGCCCATGGGCGTGCGGGCGAAGCTGGAGATGACGACGGGATCGGACATGGGGTCTCCTAGAGAGCGCGGGCGATGACCAGGCGCTGGATGTCGGAGGCGCCCTCGTAGATCTGGCAGACGCGGACATCGCGATAGATCTTGGCCAGGCCGAACTCCTCCAGATAGCCGTAGCCGCCCAGGGTCTGGATCGCGCCCGACACCACGGCCTCGGCGGTCTCCGACGCAAACAACTTGGCCATCGAGGCCTGGGTCAGGCACGGCAGGCCCGCGTCCTTCAGGGCGGCGGCCGACAGCACCAGCTGGCGCGCGGCCTCAAGGCGGGTGGCCAGGTCCGCCAGGCGGAAGCCCACGGCCTGGTGGTCGATGATCGCCTTGCCGAAGGTCTTGCGCTCCTTGGCGTAGCCGACGGCGATGTTCAGCGCCGCGCGCGCCATGCCCACGCTCTGGGCGGCGATGCCGATCCGCCCGGCTTCCAGGTTCGACAGGGCGATGCGATAGCCCTCGCCCTCCCCGCCCAGCCGCAGGTCGTCTTCCAGGAAAAGGTCGTCGAAACGGATGGCGCAGGTGTCCGAAGCCCCCTGCCCCAGCTTGTGCTCGACCTTGTCGACGCTGTAGCCGGGCCGGTCGGTGGGGACCAGGAAGGCGGTGATGCCGCGCTTGCCGGCCGCCGGATCGGTGACGGCGAAGACCACGGCCAGGCCGGCGATCTTGCCCGAGGTGATGAACTGTTTGGCGCCGGTGAGCCGATAGCCGCCTTCGACCTTGACGGCACGGGTGCGGATGGCCGAGGCGTCGGAGCCGGCGTCCGCCTCGGTCAGGGCGAAGGCCCCGATCATTCGCCCGGCGATCAGGTCGGGCAGGAAGCGCGCCTTCTGGAGGTCGTCGCCGTCCTTGAGCAGGCCGCCGACGATCAGGCTGTTCTGGATCGAGACGATCGTCGACAGGGCGCCGTCGGCCGCGGCCAGTTCGATCAGGGCCAGGGCGTAGGAGACGTAGTCGGCCCCGACCCCGCCGTGGACCTCGGGCGCGACAAAGCCCATCAGGCCAAGCTCGGCGAGCGCCCGCAGCAGGTGCGGCGGATAGCCGCCCGCCTGCTCGAAGGCGGCGCTGTGGGGCCGGATTTCGGCCTGGGCGAAGCTGGCGACCGCATCGCGCAGGGCCAGTTGGGTGTCGGTCAGCAGCATGGTCAGGCGACTCTGGTGGTGGGACGGGCCGGCAGGGCGCAAGCCTGGACCAGCTTGGCGCGGCGTTCGGCGTAGAGCTTCATGGCCTGCGCCTTCACCGGTCCGTAGCCGCGCACCATGTCGGGCAGTTGGGCCAAGGCGGTGGCGGTGTTCAGGCCGACCTGGTCGAGCCGGGCGCAGAGCTGGCCGATGGTCGTGGCGTACTCCTCGGCCAGGGCCCGTTCGGCGCGGCGCTCGTGGGTGGCGCCGAACGGATCGGCCCAAGTTCCGCGCAGGCCCTTCATCGCCGCCAGCAGGCCGAAGGCCTTGAAGATCCACGGACCGAACTTGCGCTTGGCCGGTCGTCCGGTGACCGGGTCGACGCGCGTCAGGCCCGGAGGGGCCAGCCAGACCGACAGCTTGCCGACGCCGGAGAACTGCGCTTCCAGGGCCTGGCGGAAGGCCGGCTCGGCATAGAGCCGCGCCACCTCGTACTCGTCCTTGTAGGCCATCAGCCGGTAGGCGTTGACCGCGACGGCGCGGACGAAGGCGTCGCCGTTGACGCTCAACGGCGCGGCGGCGACCTGGGCCCGCGTGACCAGCGTGCGGTAGCGTTCGGCGTAGGCGGCGTTCTGGTAGGCGGTCAGGTCGGAGACCCGGCGGGCGATCAGCGCTTCGGTCGACTCCTCTACGGGCGCGGCGGCCGACGATGTGACGGCGATCCCGGCCATCGTCTCGACGGCGGCCAGGTCGACGGCGGCCATGCGGCCCCAGGCGAAGGCGCGCTTGTTCAGCTCCACCGCCGCGCCATTGGCCTCGATCGCCCGTTCAAAGGCCTGGGCCGAAACCGGCACCAGGCCCTTTTGCCAGGCGTAGCCGACCAGGAAGGTGTTGGCCGCGACGTTGTTGCCAAACAGGCCCTCGGCGATGCGGGTGGCGCTGACCAGGAAGCCCTTCTCGCCGGCCCGGCCCATCAGGGTCTGGATCATCCGGGCGCTGGGCAGGGCGGCGTCGCGGTCGGTGACCACGTCGGCGGTCGGGGTCTCGTCGCCGTTGAGGACGATGGCGCCGCGTCCCTTGCCGAACTTGACCAGGGCGTCGGGACTGGCGGCCACCACGCTGTCGGCGCCGAGCAAGAGGTCGACTTCCCCGGCCCCGATGCGCACGGCGTGGATGGCTTCGCTGGCGGCGGCGATGCGGACCTGACTGACGACCGCGCCGTTCTTCTGGGCCAGGCCGGTGAAATCCAGCACCGTGGCGGCGGCGCCGTCCAGGTGGGCGGCCGTGCCCAGCAGCGCCCCCACCGTCAGCACGCCAAGACCGCCGATCCCGGCGACATAGATGTTGTAGACCCCGCCCGGCGCCGGGACCGAAGGCTCGGGCAGCGCGCCAAAGCGTTCGACCTCGAAGGCCTTGATCCGCGCGCCGTCGGGCTTGCGCAGCTTGGGCGCGGCGACCTCAACGAAGCTGGGGCAGAAGCCTTTGACGCAGGAGAAATCCTTGTTGCAACTGGACTGGTTGATCTTGCGCTTGCGGCCGAACGCGGTGTCCAGCGGCTCGACGGCGATGCAGTTGGACTGCACCGAGCAGTCGCCGCAGCCCTCGCAGACGCGCGGGTTGATGAACAGGCGCATGTCCGGGTCGGGAAAATCGCCGCGCTTGCGCCGGCGGCGCTTCTCGGCCGCGCAGGTCTGCTCGTAGACGATCGCGGTGACGCCGGAGATCTCCCGCATCTCGCGCTGCAGAGCGTCCATCTCGTCGCGGTGTTGGATGCGCACGCCGGCCGGGACCGTGCCCGCCGCGCGCCACTTGTCCGGATCGTCGCTGACCAGACGCACCTGGCCCACGCCCTCGGCCAGAAGTTGGGCGATGATCTTCTCGGGCGTCGGCGAGCCTTCGGCCACCTGGCCGCCGGTCATGGCCACCGCGTCGTTGTAGAGGATCTTGTAGGTGATGTTGGCCTTGCCGGCGATCGCCGCGCGGATCGCCAGCAGGCCGCTGTGCTGATAGGTGCCGTCGCCCAGGTTCTGGAAGATGTGCTCGGTGCTGGAGAACGGCGCCGCTCCTAGCCATTGCATCCCCTCCCCGCCCATCTGGCTGATGGTCGAGGTCTTCAGCAGCGGTTGCGAGACCGCCATAACGTGGCAGCCGATGCCGCCGCCGCTGATCGAGCCGTCCGGCGTCTTGGTCGAGGTGTTGTGCGGACAGCCCGAGCAGAAGAACGGCTTGCGCGCCGGGAAGGCGATGACATCGCCGCTCGAGCGCGTGGTCGTCAGGCGGGCCAGGCGCTCGACCAGGCCGACGGGATCCTCGCCCTTCAGTCGGCCGACCAGGGCCTTGGCGACCATGTCGGGGGTGAATTCCGAAATGACCGGCAACAGCTGGGCTCCGGCGTCGTCGGTCTTGCCGGTGACCCGCGTGCGGGCGGCGTTGCGGTTGAACAGCGCCGCCTTGATCTGGTCCTCGACCGTCGGGTTCTTCTCCTCGACGACGAAGATCTCCTCGGCGCCGTCGGCGAAGGCCAGCAGGGGCTCGACGGCCAGGGGCCAGCTCATCGCCACCTTGTAGACCGACAGGCCCAGCGCCTCGGCTTCGGCCGCGCCGACGCCCAGGTCGGCCAGGGCCTGCATCAGGTCCTGGTGGGCCTTGCCCACGGTGACCACGCACAGGCGCTTGCGCTGGCTGGCGACCACCGGGCGGTCCAGGCGGTTGGCCACGGCCCAGCCGATCGCCGCGGGCAGGCGTTCCTCGATGGCCCGGCGCTCGTATTCGGCGCGCTGGGCCGGCCAGGCCAGGCCCGGATCCCAATTGAGACCGTGGGCGGGAACCAGATGATCGGGGCGCGCGAAGCGCGGATAGGCGTCGGGCAACTCGAACGAGGCGGCGCTTTCCACGACCTCGGCGATGGTCTTCATGCCGACCCACAGGCCGCTGAACCGCGACAAGGCGATGCCGGCCAGGCCCAGGGTCAGGATCTCGGAGACATCGGCCGGCTGCAGCACCGGCATCAACACCGCCTGGAAGATTCCGTCGGTCTGATGCGGAAAGATGGATGACTGGGCGGCGTGATCATCGCCCCCAACGGCGAGCACGCCGCCCAGTCCCGACGTCCCGCTCATATTGGCCATGCGGAACGCATCGCCGGTGCGGTCGACCCCGTTGCCCTTGCCGTACCAGATGCCGAAAACGCCATCGACCTTGGCCGGCCCAAAGGCCTTGTGCATTTGAGCGCCCCATAGGGCGGTGGCGGCCAGATCCTCGTTCAGCCCCGGCTGGAACACCACGTCGTGGGCCGCCAGATGCTTCTGGGCCTTCCAAAGCTGTTGGTCATAGGCGCCCAGGGGCGAGCCGCGATAGCCCGAGACCAGCCCGCCGGTGCTCAGACCCATCGAACGGTCCAGCCGCCGCTGCATCATCGGCAGGCGCACCAACGCCTGGATGCCGGTCATGAAGGTTGGCCCGGTTTCCGCGTTGTAGATCGCGTCCAGGCTGGTGATCCGTTCCGGCATCTTGTTGGCTCCCATTGGCCTAAAATAGCCAAGGAGCGGGTGAGTTTCCGACTAAATACACCCCTGTATCGCGACGAGTTTTGGTGGATTCCACTACGATTGTTCGATATGAGCGCGAATATGACTACAACGCGCAAACTCGACCCGATCGACACCCGCATCCTGCGGACCCTGAGCCGCGATGGGCGCATCGCCTGGAGCGAACTGGCCGAGGAGGTCGGCCTGTCGACCTCCCCCACCCTTCGCCGCGTGCGGTTGATGGAGGAAGAAGGGATCATCAAGGGCTACGCCGCGCGGCTGGACGAAACGCGGCTGATCGGAGAGATCCCGGTGTTCGTCTCGATCACGCTGGAGCGCCAGGTTCGCGACGTGCTGACACGCTTCGAAGTCGCCGTCGCCGCCCTGCCCGAGGTGATGGCCGGCTATCTGATGAGCGGCAGCCAGGACTATATGCTGCACGCCTTCGTGCGTGACCTGGCCCACTATCGCGATCTGCTGGCCAAGCTGACCGAGATCGAGGGGATCGCCCATATCCAGTCCAGTTTCGTCCTGAAGAGCTTCCTGTCGCGGACCGGGCCGCTGCTCGGCGAAGCCCCGGTCTAGCCAGGGGCCTCCGCCTCAGGCGATCCCCATCAGCTCGACGGTCCGCAGCTTTTGATCGACCGGCCCGGCCGTCCGCATCGGACGCAGGTCCAGATCCCGGAACAGCTTGCTGTCGTCGTCCATGTTGGGCAGGGGTGTGGTCAGCAGCTTGCCGCCGACGAAGATCGAGTTGGCGCCGGCCATGAAGCACAGGGCCTGCAGCTCGCGGCTCATCTCGTCGCGGCCGGCCGACAGGCGGACCATGGCCTTGGGGCAGACGATCCGGGCCACGGCGATAGTGCGCACGAACTCGATCGAGTCGATGGCCGTCGTCCCGTCAGTCAGCACCTTGTCGCCCAAGGGCGTGCCGCTGACCGGCACCAGGCCGTTGATCGGCAGGCTGTCGGGATGGCTGGGCAGGGTGGCCAGCTGGCGCAGGAGGCTGGCGCGATCGCGGCGGGTTTCGCCCATGCCGACGATGCCGCCGCAGCAGGTGCTCATGCCCGCGTCACGGACATAGGCCAGGGTGTCCAGGCGTTCCTGGTAGGTGCGGGTGGTGACCACGTCGCCGTAGTATTCCGGGCCGGTGTCGAGGTTGTGGTTGTAGTAGTCGAGCCCGGCGTCCTTGAGCTCCTTGGCCTGCTCCGGCGTCAGCATGCCGAGCGTGGCGCAGGTTTCCATGCCCAGCGCCTTCACGCCGCCGATCATCGCCGCCAGCTTGGGCAGGTCGCGGTCCTTCAGCTCACGCCAGGCCGCGCCCATGCAGAAGCGCTGGGCCCCGCCGTCGCGGGCCTCGCGGGCCTTGGCGATCAC
>OUNM010191573.1_pt1 | contig 22328 bp, 18 predicted proteins | sample 1769961 | NCBI WGS metagenome assembly OUNM01 (sample SAMEA3914820, study PRJEB12502) | metagenome | biome: forest; material: soil | place: USA | collected 2012-03-12 | depth 0.3 m
ATTTAATCGCGCATCACCTGACGCGCCTCGATCTATTTCAAGCGTTACTTCAATAGCAGCAGCACCGCCGCTCCGACCAAAATCCGGTAAATCGCAAACGGCACGAAACCATGCTTGCGCACCCAGTTCATGAACCAGGCGACCACGCCGAGCGCCACGATGAAGGAAACGATGAAGCCGATGCTGAGGACAATCCATTCGTGGCCGTGCATCACGATGGGTGCGACAGGTTCCGCATCTGCGTGATGACCGGGATGAACTGTCTTTAGGAACTGAAATCCTGTCGCCACAATCATCGTCGGGATGGACAGGAAAAACGAAAACTCCAGCGCCGCTTCACGCGACATGCCCGCCACTTGACCCGCCGCGATCGTGCTCATGGAACGCGAAGTCCCAGGAAAAACCGCGGACAGAATCTGCGCCGCTCCGATCCAGATCGCCTGACCCATTCCCATCTCCTCCATATGCAGAGTATTCGGCTTGCGGCAGATTGCGTCCACCACCCACATCACGATTCCGCCAATCAGGAGTGCCAAGCCAATGACCGTGATGTTCTCCAGGTTCTCCCCAATCTTTTTGTGGAGCAAGTAACTTGGCCCGGCAGTCACTACGAAAGCGATGAGCGTCAGACTTACCGGATGCGTAAACACCGTGCGATCCCCCCGTTCGCCTTTTGGAAAAGTGCTGAGGAATATGAGAATCCGCTCCCGAAAATAGACAGGCAGCGCCAGGATCGCGCCGAGCTGGATCACGACGGAGTACATCTTCCAAAAGCCATCCTGGAGGCTGATGGAAAGCAGCGACTCACAAATGCGCAGGTGCGCCGTGGAGCTTACAGGGAGAAACTCAGTGAGCCCCTCGACGATGCCGAGGAGCAAGGAATGGATATAGTCTTCCACAGATGGATCTTCGGAGATGCGCCAGGTCGCGCCAAACAGTCAATGGTTTAGACAGCAGAATCGCCGCGCTCTTCCGTGCGAATGCGGATGGCCTCTTCGATCGGCAGGACGAATACCTTGCCATCCCCGATCTTGCCGGTCTTAGCCGACTGCACGATCGCATCCACAGCTTTCTGCACGCGGTCATCAGGCAGGATGATCTCAAACTTCACCTTGGGCAAAAAATCCACGGTGTATTCGCTGCCACGGTAAATCTCCGTGTGCCCCTTCTGCCTGCCGAATCCCTTCACCTCGCTGACCGTCATCCCTTCGACGCCGATTTCCGTGAGGGCCTCTTTTACGTCCTCCATTTTGAAGGGTTTAATGACTGCTTCAATTTTCTTCATGTGTCACGTTGCTACCGCACCGGAGGAAAATGGCAAGCCCCGTGTGCAACAAACACGCAGGATTGACAGCGCTCCCTCCGGGGCGCATCTATAATCCCATTCATGGACACCCCCGAAAAACAGCCCTTTTCCAAGCGCCTCCAAGCAAGGCTGGCGGCGTCCCGTTACGCCACCTTCTCGGTGCTCCTGCACGTCGTCATCGTCGTGATGGGTGGCTCGGTGGTGCTCTTCAAACGAATCACCGAACCGCCGGATTTTACCGCAGGCGGCGGGGATGGCCTCGTCACACAGGAAGTGCAGGCGCAACCGCCGCCTCCCTCTGAACAGCAGGTGGAGCAGTTTACCCCGGCCACACCGGAGGTAAATGCCCCCGAAGTTTCCGCCATCGTCTCCAATACCCAGACGGCGACCCCCTTTCAGATGCCCAGTTCCGTACCCGTGGTAAAGGCCATGGCGGTGACGCCCACCCAGGATGTGGCCAAGCTCCTGACTAAGACCGTGGGACATGGCGCGGGAAATTTGCCCGGGACCATGGCGGGCCGCGCCGGCGGTACCGCGCGCGGGATGGCCATGCAAAAGATGGGCGGCAAGGAAAAGAGCGAGAAGGCGGTGATGGCGGGTTTACGCTGGCTCAAGGACCATCAGAATGAGGATGGTTCATGGAGCGACGAGTTCAAACCGGCAATGACAGGCCTCGCCTTGCTTTGCTTTCTTGGACACGGTGAACTGGACGTTTCGCCGGAATTTGGACCAACCGTGAAAAAGGCCGTGGATTGGCTCATCACGCGGGGATCGGAGTTCAATGGCCGCATGTCCTTAACCAAAGATGGCTGGGGCGGAAACCCGGGCGTCTATCAGCAGGGCATGTGCGCCTATGCTTTGGGTGAATATTATACGATGACGCAGGATGATCGCGTCAAAACGGTGCTCACCCAGGCGGTGAAATTCATTACCGACGGCCAAAATAGCAATGGCGGCTGGAAGTATAACTACGAAAAGGGCGGACCTAGCGATACCTCGGTAACGGGTTGGCAGGTGCAGGCCCTAAAAGCTGCGCACCTGACAGGATTGCAGCTCGCGGGTGTGGATGAAGCGCTCGACAAGTCGATGGGGTATTTCAAGATCGCGCAGAAAGAAGACGGCTCCTTTGGTTATCACGACAAAGAGGAAGGCAACGGGTATTCGCTGGCCGGCGTGGGCACGCTTTGCACCTATTTCTGGAAACAGGATAAGGACAAACTGGTGCATGAAGGCATTAAGTGCATCATCGATAAGACGAAGAAAGATTTCCCTGTGGAGTACAAGAGCGACAAGGCGGACCTTTACGCCTGGTATTACAATGGGCAGGCTTGCTTGATGTTCGGCGGTGAAGCGTGGGTCCGCTGGAACCGTTGGTTTCAGGATGAGATTTGCGACAATCAAAGCACCGATGGTTCCTGGCCACCCTTGCCGGGCAGGAACCAGGGAAACCATTCACCGGGTGGCGAACTGCAATTCAAGGGTAACGGCGCGGGTCCTTACTATCGCACTACGCTCTGCGTGCTGATGCTCGAGGTGTACTACCGATACATGCCGACGAACAAGTAACTGACTTGTTCCGCTGGCCGGAGCGAATTGCCATCCACCACTTTCCTCACGGTTGCGCGACACCATCCGGCCTTTGTCCCCCACCCTTCCACCCGGAAAAACACGGGTGCTGGCGATTGACCCGTCTCTGCGCAGCACTGGCTTTGCCGTCCTAGAGCGGATATCGGGAAAGGCGAAGGCTTTGGAATTCGGAACGATCAAAAACGCGGCGAAACTTCTGCCATCGGGCTGTCTCGTGGCCATCCACGAACGCGTGACCGAGTTGATTCGGTCGTATCAACCGGAGTGCGCGGCCTTTGAATCGGTGATTTACGTACAGAGCCATCGCACGGCCATCACTCTCGGGTGTGCTCGGGGCGCCGCGGTCCTAGCTGCGGCAGCGGCCGGTCTTCCCATTTTTGAATACGCGCCACGCCGGGTGAAACAATCGGTGGTAGGACGGGGCGGCGCCGAAAAGACGCAGGTCGGCTTTATGGTGCGCGTGCTCCTCGGCCTTACCACAACACCGGAGCCGGATGCGGCGGATGCCCTCGCCATTGGCCTGACTCATTTCCAAGCCGCGGATTCCGCTGGGCGCGGTGTAACCACTCTGGCTCGCATTTGATTTTCCCGTCGTTTGCAGGCAGCCTCTGGAAATGAATCGAGAGGCGACGCTCAAAATCCGCTGGCTGGGCCGCGTGCCGTACGAGCATGCGCTCGCTATGCAGGAGGAAATTGTCGCCAGAAAAATCGAGTTCCCGGAAACGCCGGATGAATTGCTGCTCCTGGAACACGATCCCGTGTACACGATCGGGCGCACGCCAGATCAGAGCAGTCTCGGTTCATCGGAAAACCTGCCGCACACCGTGGTGCGAATCAATCGCGGCGGACAAGCCACGTATCACGGGCCCGGGCAACTGATCGGTTATCCTGTGCTCAATCTGCGCCCACTTGGACAGGATCTGCACCGTTACTTGAGAGCCCTGGAGAGCGCGCTGATTGCTACGCTGCACGAGTTCGGCGTCGCGGGGCTACGGCGCGAAGGTCTCACCGGCGTGTGGGTGGAGGCACGCAAGATTGCCTCGATCGGCGTCGGCGTGCGCAAATGGACCAGCATGCACGGCTTTGCACTCAATGTTTGCGGGGATCTTACACCCTTCAATCACATCACCCCGTGCGGAATCCAGGGAGTCGAGATGACTAGTCTTTCACGCGAAGCGGGAAGGAATTTGAGTGTGGAAGAAGTTGCCGATATCGCCGCACGCTATGTGCGTGAAGAAATGGAGCACCTTCGCGCTGAGACATGTCGTGTTACTTCGGAGATGGTGGGTTAACGTGTGGCAACAATCGCTCCAGAGCTGGATCCTGGAGTAACGATCGCGAATTCCAAGCCATCGATCAACCTCGGCCGTCACCCTCCCGTCATTTCGTTGTATGCGGTTTCGACATCGCGCGTGAATCGTGCCGGATCACAGATTGGAGATCGTCGCATCCGGTCGCGCAATGTCCCGCGCAGTTGCGCAAGACGATCCGGATCCGAGGCCAGTGCGGCGGCGGTTTGGACGAATTCATCGTCTGTTCGGGCAATGAGTTCCGGCAAACCGATGTTATTTAGCTGACTCACTCCCGCACGACCCACAACCGTTTCACCAACGCGCGTGACGACCGGCACTCCCATCCATAGGGAATCCAGGCTGGTGGTGTGCCCGTTGTACGGCAGAGTGTCGAGACCGATATCTATCTCGCTATAGATTCGAAGATACTCCGCGCGCGGACGAGGCGTCACAAATTTCACGCGCTCCCTTTCGATCCCGTTTGCCTTGAAAACATCCTCGACGTTCTGACGGTCCGCCATCTCTGGAGCCAAGAGTAACATCCGGGACCGCGGCACGCATCGCAGAACTCGCGCCCATAAGGCGACAATCGGGCCGTTCACTTTGCTATAGCTATTCAGGCATCCAAAAGTGATGAACCCCTTTTCTGCGCTTGGAAGAGTATCGACGGGCGGCTCGTCGCGGGCATCGCCACAAATAATATCCGGATCGTAACACCAAAAACTGTGTGCCAGGCGGATAGATCGCTCCTGGTAATCGGCGTCCCCTGCTTCAGGAGGATCCAGCCATGGATCGGTAAGCCGATAATCCATCGCTTTCAGGCCCGTACCTCCCGGATAACCGGCAAATGTTACTTGAATCGGCGCCGGTTTTCGAGCAAAAACGAGTAATCGGTTTCCATCCATGTGCAAACTGAGATCCACGAGGATGTCGATCTCGTCACCGCGGATGATTTCCGAAACCTCTTCATCGGGCACTCCGTAAATATCGCGCCAACGATCGCAGAGCGATTGGAAACGCAATGTCATCGGATCGGGACGGATGACATTTGAATAGCAGAACAGCTCGAATTGGTGACGATCGTGGTGCTCAAACAGCGGCAAAATATTGCGACCAACTACGTGGTCGCGAAAATCCGACGAGAGATAGCCAATCCGCAGATGCCGCCCCGATAAAAGGGAGCGTGCGCGTGAGACGAATTTACTTCTAAAAGGTCGCGCATGAATGCGATCCCATTCTCGAGCTTGCGCGAGGATCGCCCGGGAATCGTAGTCTGGATGAAATAAGAGCGCGTAAACAAGATTGCTGCGGGCACTGGCGAATGACGGATCCAACTCCACCGCGTGTCGATAGCAGCGGACAGCGTCCCCTATGCTCCCCTGCTCCCTTCGGGCTGTGCCAAGATTGTTATAAGCATCCGCGTATCCCGGTCGAAGCCGGATCGCCTCCTTCAATGCCGCCACCGCTTCTTCGAGACGTCCAGCGCTCTTCAAACAGTTTCCGTAATTGTTGTGGGCCTCCGCCAAAGCGGGATCCAGCCGAATGGCCTCGCGATAAGCCGCCTCGGCTTTCTGTAAATCTCCCTGATCAAGCAACACATTTCCGAGATTCAAATAGCATTGCGCGCTGCCGGGGTGCAGCCGAATCGCCTCCTCGCACACCGCAAGCGCCTCCTCCAATCTGCCGCTGACGCGCAGCGCATTTCCGAGATTGATATATCCGGCGAGAAAGCCGGGCCGGCATTCGAGTGCTCGCCTGCCTTCGGCGATCGCCTCTGTGAACCGTTCTCCCGCCACGTAGGCATTGGCCAGATTGCTATGCGCATCCGCAAAATCGGGCCGGAGTTCCAATGCCTTCTGAAAGGCCGCGATGCTATCATCCGGCTTCCCGGCACTCGCTAAAGCAATGCCAAGATTGTTATGCAATTCCGCGGAGTTCGGATTCAGCCGCAACGCTTCCTCCCACGAAGCGCTCGCTTCAGCGCATTGGCCAGCGGCATAGAGCGCGCCCCCGAGGTTCAGATAACATTCAAATCGCTCCGGAGCGAGCGCCACCGCTCGCCGGTGTGCGTCAATCGCCTCCAATAAACGGCCTTGAGACTGGAGAACGATGCCTAGTTGATCGTAGGCCTCGGCGTATGTGGGTTGCAATTCGGTCACGCGTACATAAGCCCCGGCAGCTTCATTCAGCTTTCCCTGTGCCCACAGGAAATTTCCGAGCTGAAAGCAACTCTCGACTCTCCCTGGCTCGAGTTGCGCCGCCTTCTGAAGTAGTTTATCGGCGACATCCGTACTTCCCGTATTTCCCGCGAGCAAGCCTAGCTGACGCCAAGCCGGCCCGTAATCAGGTGCATCGGCCAGGATCTGACGATATGAAGACTCCGCATCTGCCAAGCGCCCATTTTGCTGCCGGTGCAAGGCTTCACGAAACACTTCATCAATATTGATCCTGACAGGAGACACCTCGCTACAGTGCGGCAAAGGCGCTGCTTTTTCCAAGCCTTTGACACTCCACCACCTTAGCAAAGACCGCGTCCTTGCGCCTTTTCCCTCTGCGGACGTGCCGCCGTTACGCCGTCACCACCCTGCGAAACCGGTGCTCTACCGCCGGCAAAAGGCCACTCTGCAGCTTTTCCAGCCGGGCAACCGCAGGATAGTTTCCGCTTACCCCCAGGCGTGGCAAGGCGTGCAAATGATGACGGTGCGCGCGGAAGAGATTGCCGGCACGTGTCGTCTGAGCGGTTTGAAATCCGCACTCTTTCACGATGCGAAACTCACGCTCACCCACGGCGTTCTTCCCGCCAAAGGGATACGCGAGATGGTGCACCTCGCGTCCGATCTCCTTTTCCAGAGCTTGTTTGGAGCTGCGCAGCTCTTCGCGCGCCTTCTCTTCGGTGAAGAGGCGCAAATCGTAATGCCCGCCCGAGTGCGCACCGATGGTTACCAATGAATCGCTCGCGAGCCGCCGCACTTCATCCCACGTCATCATCATATCATCGGAAACCTTTACCGGATCAATCCCGGCCGCAGCGCAAAAAGCCCCCACGAAAGGATTGCGCTTTGCCGGCTCCAGATTGCGCACATATTTGGCAATGGTCTGAAGCGTGTCATTGCGCGAGTTCGTCTGCGCCTTCCAGGAATACTCGTGAGGCACACCGCCGATGTCGAATTTCACGGAAGTAACCGCAAGTAACGCCCGCTCCACTGCATACCACCAGACCGGCTCAGTTCGTGAAATAAAGCCCGTGGTAGGATTCACGGAAAACGGCACGCCGAATTCGCGAAAGATCGGCAGCGCGTGGGTGAGATTGTCGCGGTAGCCGTCATCAAAGGTAAAAAGGATGAACTTCGGCTTGCGCGGATTGGCGATCCGCGCCGGCATTTCGTCGAGGGTGATCGGCTCGAGGCCCCGGCGGCGCACCCACTCGAGAATGGCTCGCAAGGAATCGGTCGTTAACTCGATGGATCGATTCTCCGGCAACGGCGAGAGTTGATCCACCGGCACCACACGATGCTGGCAAAGGATCGAGCCAAGGCCGCTGTAAACCGGCGCAGCCAGGAGGGAAAGCAGGCGGACGAGTGCTTCACGGTTCATAAGCCGAGGAGAATGATTTCGCTATAAAGATTGTCGATCTGTTCCGCACGTAAAGTTTCCGATCGATAAACATAAGGGCGACTCAGGGTTACTTCACGACTGTGCGGGATTTCCAGGCCTTTGACGAGACGGCTATCCACCATCAGAAACGGCGTGCCCGTGGCCAGGAAGAGCCGCAGCTTGAGCCGATCCAGATTACGTTGAAATACCTGGCGATTGCTGATGTACTGGATGTGCGCAAAGGAAGTCCGCCGACCCTTCGTTTTGGTAAACACTAGATAGCAGTATTCATTGCGACCGTGGATAACGAGATGTCCGCAATGGTAGGGCCGGTGCGCCTCGAGAATTTCTCGGTCATCCAGATTTACAATCTGCGCAATGCGATCCGGATTTGTCGTCGAGCGATAGCCAAACCACGCGCCAAAATCCCAACTTGGATAGGGAAGCATCAACCTCCAGCTCGTTTCCAAATCCTGAAAGCCGAATTTTCTAAACAGCGGGTAAATGCGCCCTGCAGGGCTGTGACAAGTAAGCGTGCAATCACGCGGGTCTGTCACCGCTTTGAAAAGGAGCAGCGAGAGATTGCGATACTCGGGCAGCGTGATCCACGAGTTAAGATTGCACAGGGTCTCCTTTCTGCCCTCGATGGTCCGCTCACTCCAGACCGTGGAAAAATATCCCCCCACCCGATCTCCCTCTCGCAGCAAAAAACCGCGGCGTTTCGTCGGCGCCGGCCAGGGATAGTGAAAGAGGCTCCGCCAGCGATCGGCACTGAGCGAGGAATTGTTGAAGCCGGCGAGCAGCGGCAGCACCTTCTCGCAATCGGCCGCTGTGGCCTCTTCCACCTGCATCAGAGGCGGCCTTTCTTCTTCAGCGTCTCCTCGATTGCCGCCACACTAGTCATGGCGATGATCTCCTCAGGTGTGAGTTGCACGCCGAAAGCCTGCTCCACTGAAAGGCAGATGTTCATGTGCATCATCGAATCCCACAAAGGCGTCGTTTCCATCGAGGTACCGGCCGTCACGCTTTCCGGCGGCACGCCGAGGGAATCGGAAATGATCTGCACGATTTCGCTATTCATATGAGGTGATCCGAATGCATTCGGGAGCGGCGAGCGGCTGCTCGGCGATGTCGCGCTCCCAACGATGCTCCGTGGAAGGGCCAAAACCGTGCCGGGGATAAAAGTCGGCGACCAGTGAATTTTTCGGCGCGGGGCAGAATTCACCGGCGAGAACGCGTCCGCCTCGTATACCGATACGCCGTGCCAGATCCGCGAGCAGCGCCGTTTCCGCTCTGCGGCCAATAACGCGGCAACTCAAAAGAAAGGAATCTACGCGCCAGCGCGCCCCATTCTCCGGCACCGCGATGGCCACGCCGACGAGCCCATTATCCCCAAAGCGATCCGCCAGCCGCAGCCATGTGGCAATGCTTCCCTGTTCGATGAGTGCAGAGATTTCCGCCGCGGTATGACGCCGCACCGTGAGGTTAAATTGGTTAGTTTTGGCGAGCAGCTGCGCGACTCGCGGCAGCGTCTCCGCATCCACCGGGCCGATGGTCGCCACGAGCTCGAGGCTTTGCAAAAATTCTTCCGGAGAGGAAGCCCCCTGCTCCCATTGCACGCGCGTCGCCTGCTCCTGGTAAAGCGCCGAGCGCTGGCGATCCTCCGCGCTCAACGTGAGCCGGTCAAAGTAACCGCTCTCTTCGATGGCATCGATATAACCGAGGGCCGAGTCAGGCGCATCGATCACGATTACCTCGGGCGCATTCTTGCGCACTTCCGCTCGTTCAAATGCGCTGTCATCAAAGAAAACCAGTGAATCGCGCCCCACATTCAGCTCGGCGGCGATCTCGTAAAGATTCGTGCTCTTCTCCTGCCAATTGATGTGCACTGTCGCAAAATCTTCCCGCCGTAAGGGACAATCCTGATGCCGCGCCCACAACTCCTCCACGTCTGCCGGATTGTTTTTCGTCGCCACGGCGAGGAGAAATCCGCGGTCTTTCAATGTCTTCAAGTAACGCTGAAACGCCTTGTAAACATTGCCGGGATATTCATCACCGAGAGCGATCCCTCCGACGCCATCCTCGCCGAGCACTCCTCCCCACAGCGTATTGTCCAGATCGAGCACGAGCACTTTGGCCGGCGGGATCAAAGCGGCGCGCATCGTCCGGGCAAGGCCTCGGGCCAGTGCAATCTGCCCGCTCACGCTCACCGGAATGCGCGCCATGTGAAACAGCTTGGCGTCCCCCCAAGCCTGCAATCCGTGGCGCACGGCAACGCGCGCCAGATCAAAAAGGAACACTCCGGGAACCACCGTGCATGCCTGCGCCAAGTCCCCGTTTACTTGTTGCACGAGACCTACCCGTGAATCGGGCAACATGGCATCAACCAACCCCGCAGGCGCATCGAATGGTGGAATGAAGTTTGCCAGCAGCACCGTCGCTTTCGAATTGCGGCGGATGCTCTCGAACAGGTTCTTCAATCGGGCTGTTACTTGCAAAGCCAATCGATCCGTTTCTTCCCGTGGCATGGCAAGACCACGCAACAGTTCCGGCGCGAGTTCCTCCAGCCGGGCCAGCACCACAATCACATCCGGCTTTTGTGCATACAGTTCCCCTGCGCCATCCAGCACCTGTTCTTCCAATTGGCCCCAGGGCGCAAACCACGCCGTCAGCTTCATCCCTCGCCGCGCGCTCTCCACCACGAGATACGGTTCGATCACTTGCGCGGTAAATGTGGAAAGCACAGCACATCGCGTCTCGCGAAACCCTTCTTCTTTTGACGCCACCAGCTCCCGTGCCGCTTTAAGATAGGCAGCCGGCGTGGGTGAAAGCGCAGTCAGCGATTCGCGAAAGCTCATGGCGCCGAAACCAGTTCCTCCGACGGCTTTGTCCCCTTTGCCCTGTTCTCCAGGCATGCACGATAAAATCGAGCGTTCCGTGCTGCCCAGCTTTGCTTGTCAAACATGCGTTCCACGCGTTTGCGCGCATTTCTTCCTAGTTCAGCCGCAAAATCGGGTGCATCGATGATTTGCGAAATACAACGGGAAACATCACGCGGATCACGGGAATCGCAAAGTAACCCGCTCACCCCGTCTTCCACCAACTCAGGACCGGGCCCTTCTTTCATGAAAATGACGGGCCGTCCCACCGCCATTGCCTCGAGCGGCGCAATGCCAAAGGTCTCCATGTGCGAGGGATAGCAGCACACCGCCGCGCGCCGCAGCCACGACCGCACTTCCATTCGCGGCAATCGCCCCGCAAATATTACGCGTTCGATCAGTTCCGGCTTCACCTTCGAGCGCAGCATCGCCAAGTAACCGTATCCGGAGGAAGTATCGGGCGCTTCTCCGATTACCGCGAGACGAGCGCCCGGCCTTTCGGGAAAGGTGAGATTCACCGCATCGATCAATTCCTCGATTCCTTTTTTGGGATTAAGCCAGTTGACGAACACGACAAGCCCAGGCTCCACCTCACTGCTTTCTCCGGCCGAAAAAAGCGACGTATCCACGGCATTGGGAATGACCGTGCAGGACCGTTCACCGAGACCAGCCAATTCCAATGTGCGCCGCCCGGCGTAACGGGAAACCGCCGCAAAAAAATCGGCGCGAGCCAGACAACGCCGCTCGAGTTGATGCTCTCGCAAACTAGGTTCGCGGTCCAGCTCGCAATCGTAAAAGAGATTGGATCCATGAATACGAACCACCAACGGCACGCCCGGAATTCCTCCGTCCGGCAGCCATCCGGCGTAGTCCGGACATTCCACCAGATCCATGGGAGTTTCGCGATGGAGCCGCTGCAGCACCAACCGCAATTGCCGGCGCTCCCACCAGGAAGTGAGCCGGCGGCGTTTCCCTTTCGGAGAGGCGGGCAGCCGCACCACGCGCACGCCATTCACGATTTCCTGGCTTTCCCGCCGCACCGGCTGCGTGGTGGACATTCCCACTACCGTTACTTGATGCCCCTCGGCAGCCAGTCCTTCCGCAAGATCACGCGAAACGGACCCGATGCCGCCGTGAGGCGCAGGCGGGTATTCGTCACAGACAATCCCGATGTGCATGCCACCTTCGGCTTTCGACTTCCACACACCGCTGGACGTTTTCGACAATCCCGTCGCCGCCGAAGCGCTCAGCGCCCGCTCCACTCCAGGACAGCGCCTATAAAATTCGAGATTGCGTCCGATCCAGGCGCGTTTGTCAAACATCGCCTCGATGCGTCTCCGAGCGTTTTTGCCCAGGCTTTCGGCAAATCCGGGATCGTCAAGCAACCGCCCGACGCAATTCGCAATGCTCGTTGGTTCGGTAGGTTCACACAGCAGCCCGGAAATGCCATCCTCGATGGCCTCCGGTCCCGGACCGCGCAAGGTAAACACCACAGGACGTCCTACAGACATCGCTTCCAGCGGCGCAATGGCAAAGGCCTCCATATGCGAAGGATAGCAGCACACCGCGGATCTCCGCAGCCACGCGACTACTTCACCACGCGGCATGCGCCCGGTGAAAATCACACGATTGCGTAGCTCCCCATCCACCAGTTTTCGAAGTTTCGTATGATACTCCTCGGAATCACGAAGCGGCATCGCTCCAATGACGACGAGGCGCGCACGAGGCCGAGGGGGTAGAATGGTATTCGCGGCGATGAGCAGCTGCTCGATTCCCTTTTTCGGGCTCAGCGAGTTAACATAAACAATCAACCCAGGTTCGATTGCTTCCGCAGGTCCCGGAGAAAAGATTTCCGTATCGACCGCGTTATAGATCAAGGAACACGCGCGGTCCTGCAACCCGGCCAGCTCTTGCGTGCGGCGACCAGCATACTGCGACACGGCCGCCAGATACGTGGCTCGCTCGAGGCTGCGTTGTTCCAACCGATGCTCGCGAGCGCTGGGGCGACGGCCCAATTCGCTATCGAAAAAGAGCGTGGAACCGTGAATGCGGATCACCGTGGGCACACCCGGGATTCCCCCAAAAGGAAGCCAGCCGCCATAGTCGGGACACTCGATCACGTCAAAAGGCGTTTCTTTATGCAAGCGGTGCAAAGCGCGCAGCAGTTCCCATCGCTCCCACCAATCGATAAGGCGTTGAGGAATCTGCTTCGAGGCCGTGGGAAGCCGCACCACGCGTACGCCATTCACGATTTCGTCGCGCAGAGGTTTGCCCGCTTCCGTCGTGGAAATACCGATCACCGTGGCACGCTGTCCTGCTTCGACGAGACCCTCCGCCAGATCACGCGAGACCGAGCCGATCCCGCCATGCGGCGCGGGAGGATACTCGTCGCAGATGAGAGCGAGGTGCATGCTCATCGCTAACTAGGCACGCGTGCAGGCGAGGATCACCCGAGTCTCCGGAAAGGACGGCAGTTCCTCGATCGTGGCAAAATATTTGCCAAGCGCCGCTTTAAAGTTAGCCAGCGTGTACCACTCATAACGGCGCCGAAAGTCTTCGCTGCGCGTATCCAGAAATTCTTTCAACGCCCGGTCATTCACCGGCACGAACTCGACGACGAGATGCTTTTCCGAAAGCGACGCCAGGATATGCGCGACCTGGCGGAAATTGATGCGATGCTGGCGAAAGACGAGGTGATGCACCAGGGCCAGACACAGCACGCATTCAGAGCGAAGCCGGTCGATCACACTGGGGAAAGGCCGTTCATGGAACGCGATCGCCTCGGCAGGTGTAACCGGATTCGTATAAAGCGGGATCGCACCGCTACCCAGCGCCACGGAATCGCGATACATCGCGTCGAGCGCCGCTTCATCCGTATCAATGCCGATGGCGCGCGCCCCTTTGAGCGCCGCGATCTGGCTATAGGGACCGCGATTGCAGGCCACATCGAGAACGGATCTCGGTTTCCAGCGATCAAGTAACTCGGAGATCACCCGATGCTTCGGCGAGGTCTTGCTCAAATTTTCCAGGCTCTGGCGTGAACCATCGTACACCCCGGCATCGGCTGCGCCGTTATAGTATGTGCTCCACATGTCATGCGCCGGCAGCAAATTCATCGCGCGAATTTCATCCGCGGTTTCCGCGATGTCTTCCCGCTTCGCTTCAAAGCCCACCCGGCCGCGCATCTTCCAGCGCAAACGCCTTAGCCCTTTCTCGATGAAGAATTTTCCGAAATCCATCACCGTGGTAATCTCCCGCATGCCTGGACGCAGCGCCTGAATCCGGCGCGCATTATACGGGACGGAGCTCGCCAGTGTGCGATCCGGACCCGAGCGCACTTCACGTGAAAGTGCTCGCGCCACCGTGGGATAGCCTTTCTCCATCAATTGCAGAGCGCTAAGAAATGTGTCGCTAAACTCCTTCATCTCCTCCCACAGCCCATGCGTTGGCAGCCGGATGATGGAAGTGAAATCGATAAAACGTGGCAAGACACCTTCAAACAAAATATTCCAAGGGTGCCCATCCACCGTGCAATAGCCATGCTGCATCAGGCGGTCGTTCAGTTCCAGAATACACAGTGCCGCGGCGCGCATCATTTCCGCCGGCCATTCGAAAGGCAGCGTCACCGGACAAATCCGCGGATGCTCCAGCACCAACGAGTAACCCTCGATTTTGGTATCCGAAACTTTGGTGGAAATGAGAATCCCATCGGCCATTGACCGCTCGATGAATGGCTGGCGCAGCAGTTCGGAATAGAAATCCTCGTGAGGCGAGCGAATGGCGCGCAGGACCTTTTCGCCGGAAACAAAGACTTCGGCGCGGGAGTCGAGGCCCATGCCGAGGGGTTCCAGATGCGGTTCGGAGGAAACAGGATTCATGAAAGGAGCGGGAGCTTAGTCTGAATCGGCAAGGTTTTACACGATCCCAGCCCTTTACGGGGACGGAAAACGCGTTCAGTTGCTACAGCAGAGGAAGACATCGAGTTCGGGGTGCCAGGGACCCTCATCTCCTGCGAAACGAGGGGGGCTTCAAGTACGGCGGCAAAGGCGGGGCTTCAAGCGGAAAAGAGCGCAAAGCAAGTAAGGAGCCCGCAGAGGGAAAAATTCGAAAATCGAAGAGTGAAAACCAGAAATACGAATGACGAATGACGAAATAAATCCCAAGCCCGAAAGACGAATGGGTTTTCGTGAGAAACATGTGCCTCCTTCGAGCTTCGAGCACGACACGAACGAACACAAACCGAACACTCTACGTCTCCCTTTTGTTTTTATTGATATCCTGGGCGCGAGCTGCCGCGGAAATGATTGTCTTTTCGTGCTCTTCCGAGCCATTGGTGGACCCAATTTCGGTTCACGGGCGAATCTCACCCCCTCCCGCATTTCTCCCCAAGCATCCCCCTTTTTGGGAGTTGAGAGTTGGTAGTTGAAATCTGAGAGTTGCTCTCCCTTTTGCCCATGCCGTCCTCATCACCCACCGCTCTCCTCGCCGCGTCCGTCCTGACTTCGGTCGCAATCAGCGCCGCACAAGCCGCCGATCTCGATTTTCCGCCAAAGCAACCCGTTCCGGCGCTTTCTCCTCAGGACGAAGCGAGCACGTTTCATTTGCCGCCGGGTTATCGGCTGGAACTAATGCTTTCCGAGCCGGAAATCAAAGAACCGGTTGCGGCGGTCTTCGATGGCGATGGCCGCATGTTTGTCGCGGAAATGCGTTCCTATATGCAGGAGATCGACGGAAAAGACGAAATCACGCCGGTGAGTTGCGTGTCGCTGCACTGGTCGAGCAAGGGTGATGGCGTTTTTGACAAGCACACGGTCTTTGCCGATCACCTGAAGTTGCCGCGCATGGTCCTGCCGCTCACGAAAGGACAGGTGCTGATCGGCGAAACCGACTCCAGCGATATCTATCTTTACACGGACACCGACGGCGATGGCGTCTCCGATAAAAAGGAACTATGGTATTCCGGCGGGCCGCGCGGTGGAAATCTGGAGCATCAACCGAGCGGCCTCGTCTGGTCGCTCGATAACTGGATTTACACGACCTATAATAGTTACCGGCTCCGCTGGACGCCTCAAGGCGCGGTCAAAACTCCCGCGGGTGCGAACAATGGCCAGTGGGGTTTGGGTGAAGATAACTATGGCCACCTTTATTTCGTCAATGCGGGCGGCGAACAAGGTCCGCAAAGCTTTCAGGTGCCGGTGGTGTATGGTGGTTTCAATCCGAAGAAGCAATTTGAGCCCGGTTTTGAAGTGCCCTGGTCTCTCGTGGAAATGGCGGATTTTCAGGGAGGCTTGCCGCGCGTAAAACCTGACAAGTCACTGAATCACATCACCTCCAGCGCGGGAATCGATGTCTATCGCGGTGATCGGCTGCCGCAGGAATTGCATGGCGATCTTTTCTTTGGCGAACCGGTGGGCCGTCTGGTGCGCCGCGCCAAGATCAATGTGCAGGAAGGTCTGACGGTGCTGAGCAATCCCTATCAGGCGGAGCATTCGGAGTTTATCCGCTCCACCGACGCGTGCTTTCGCCCGGTGAATATCGCCAACGCGCCGGATGGCACACTTTATATCGTCGATATGTATCGCGGCATCATCCAGGAGGGCAACTGGGTGCGCGAAGGCTCCTACCTTCGCAAAGTGGTGGAGCAATACGCCATGGATAAAGTAACCGGCCATGGCCGCATCTGGCGCTTGGTGCACACTTCCACGCAACTCGGCCCACAGCCGCATATGGATGAAGAGACGCCTTCGCAGCTCGTCGCCCATCTCGATCATCCCAACGGCTGGTGGCGCGACACTGCGCAGAAGCTCCTCATTCTCAGGCAGGACAAATCGGTGATACCGGCGCTCGCCGAAATGGCGCGCACGCATCGCAACGAACTTGCCCGTCTTCACGCGCTCTGGACGCTGGAAGGCCTCGGCGCGGCGGACTCCGCTCTCGTGCTGGAAAAGCTCAAAGATACACAGCCGCAGCTCCGAGTGGCTGCCCTCCGGGTCGCCGAATCGCTTTTGCAGAAAGACGGCAAGCTGGTGGCGAATCCGGACGGCCAGCTCGTCTCTGCGATCCAAACCGCAGCGAAAGATAGCGATGCCGATGTCGCTCTTCAGGCCCTGCTCACGGCTCGGCAGCTCAATCTTCCCGATTGGAAAGTGCAATTTGCTTCTCTTTCCGAAGCCAAAAATGCGCCGGCGGGCTTGAAGGAAATCGGCAGCTCTATTTTGCATCCGCCAACGCCGGAAGCCCCGCGCGTTCAATACACCGCCGAGCAGCGCAAGTTACTTGATGCGGGCGCAGATACTTTCAAAACGCTCTGCGCGACCTGTCACGGACCAGATGCCAAAGGCCTCCCGATGGTGGGCGCGGCTCCGGGCGCAATGCTGGCGCCTTCGCTGGCGGGATCGAAAACGATCAATGGCAACCGGGACGGTGTCGTCAAAGTGCTGCTCAGCGGGTTGGTCGGTGAAATTGATGGGAAGAAATACGAAGGCACCATGGTTTCGATGGCCACCAATACCGATGCATGGATTGCTTCTGTGGCTTCCTATGTGCGCAATTCCTTCGGCAATCACGCAGGCTTTGTTACGGAGGCCGATGTCGTGCGCCTGCGCGCCGCGACTAAAGATCGCACCCTTCCTTGGACCGAAAGCGAATTGCGGGCCTCAATGCCGCAACCGCTCACCAATCGGAAGGATTGGAAACTCACTGCCAGCCACAATCCACTTTCTGCACCGCTGGCGATCGACGGCAAGGAAGATACCCGATATGAAACGGCCGCCGGTCAAAAACCCGGCATGTGGTTCCAGATCGAGCTGCCGCAGCCAACTAGTGTTTGCGGGCTCTATTTAGATTCGGCCTCTTCTCCAAAGGATTATCCGCGTGGTTATAAGGTCGAACTTTCCAGCGACGGCGAGAAGTGGAGCGCACCGGTGGCCGAAGGCAAAGGCAGCGAGCCTAACACGGAGATCACCTTCCCCGCGGCCACTGCGAAATTCATCCGCATCACGCAGACCGGCTCGGTGGATGGCTTGTTTTGGTCCATCCACGAGCTGCAGGTGTACGCGCCGCCGGCGGGTGCACTGGCCGCCAAGTAACGCGGCTCCCGGGAGCGCCGGCATCCTTGCCGGCGAGAACCTCCTATATTCCCACCCTGCTCATATTCCGCGGGACCGGCGCTGTATGCCCAGGTCTGTGACCTGGGTGGCGCTAGACATAGACCTCGCGTCACGCCTTCTCCCCCAGAATCCCTCCCACTCCTCGCAACTCACAGAGCTGCGCTACAGTTGCGAAGCGTGAAATGGCGCAAATAGATGAACTTCCGCATTCAGTTATCAGCGCCCTCGATCTACTCGCCGGCAGGGATGCCGTCGCTCCCAGATTACAGCGTCTGCAAAAACTTCTTCAGGTCTTCCAGCCGCGGGCTCTTGGCGTTGCGCACGTAAAAGCCGGAGGTCGCCACGCCTACCTGCAAGCTGGCATCGAGCTCAAGGCCAAGTAACCGGCCAATGCAGAAACCCGCATTGAAATGATCACCCGCGCCGGTGGTTAGCTTCGGCTTCGGCGTGAAGGGGCCGACCACATGCGTCGCGCCGGTGCCATCGGCCGCGGCGGCAAATTGCGTGGGATGGATCACCACCGTATCGATGCGCAGCGCCTGGTGAAGCATCGCGGCGTGAATGGTCACCGCTTCGTACGTTTCCTCCGGCGGCTTGATTCCCAGCACCTGCCCAGCTTGGCGGCTCTCCTGCAAATTCAGCCCGAGCACCACGCGGAAATACTTCTGAAACTTAGTGATCTGCGCGAGCGCCGCGGCGATGTCTTCCTTTTCGCGCTTGGCGGGATCGGCCAGGTCAATGAAAAGCCAGCGCTTTTCCCCGCTCAGCTTCGGCGCGATCCGGCTATGGAGTTTTTTCCAAATCTCCGTCATGTGCGTGAGCATCGTCCAATTCACGAGCGAGATGAGCGACGATTCCGAAAAAATGCGGATGAGTTCCGTCTCCGGAAGATGTTTGGTGAGATTGCGCCAGTTGATGTCGCGCAGGCTTTCGTGTTTGCCAAACATGAGCTTGCCGTCGTCAAACTCGATGGCGTCCGTATAGCCCGGCTCGGCGATGGAATGAATCGTGGCCCGTTTGCTGAAATCCGCAAACACCGGGTGAATGGAAGGCGACCCCAGGTTGCCAATGTAGGTCACCGGCATGCCAAAGGCGTCGAGCGCATTGGCCATGATCGGCCCATTGCCGCCGAGTTTCACCATCTGCGCGACCATTTCCATATTGGCACTGAGGCCGGCGGCCGCGGAGATGCGCTCCGCAAAATCTCCCATGCGCTCGAGACGCCGATATTTCGTGGCGGATTCGCGCGTCTTTACCACATGCAGGATCGTATCCACGAAGCCGTCCAAGCCCACCAGGGTCCTGGCGCGGGTCAGGCGGTTGCGGGCTCCCTGGAGTTGTTCATGAACGCGAAGCGATAAACGGCGGGACGAAGGCATGGAGGTTGAAGCAAAGCGACAGTGGAACGTGAAGAAGGCCCACTCTGGCGAGCCCAAACTGTCATAAAAAAAGCGATTACCGATGACTCTCAAAAATTGCAGGCGCCGAATCGTGGAACGGCGCCTGCGATTTCAGCCTGCCGGTGAGCGGCGTCGCTCTCCCCAGCGCTGGACCTTCGTCACCAGCAGCAGCAAGAGCCGCGCAACCTGAAGCAGGAGATACGGCGCAACCTGGATCACCCAGAATGGGCTGGGGAACAAGAGCAATGCTCCGAATAAATCGGCGAACTCTCGCGGACCAGCTGCGCAAAGCATCGACAGATGGAACAAAAATATGCTCAAGCCAATATAAACGATCTCGCGCAGCAGTGGAGCCCTGTTCAATGCGGCAGTCAGCATTATCCAAATGCTCTTCTCCGCTTCAGCGAGAATTGCCTCAGGATCTTCAGCGAGGTGGGACACACACTGCAAACAGCACTGGGCATGCCCTGACACGCTGCCAAAAAACGCAGAGGCGCAGAGAACTAAGCGAAGTGACTCAGTGGCAAGACTGCTGCCTAGCAAAATAACCGAACGCCCTTTTTGCGCTCTTTGCGTCCTTTGCGCCTTTGCGTTAAAATATGCGCTTCGTTTGCGCAGAACCTAGTTTTAACGCAAAGGCGCAAAGGACGCAAAGAGCGCAAGGTGAGAGGCAATCCGCTGAAATAGCCGGCATTTCCGGCATCCAAAGAACACGGCTGTGATTTGCGCATTCCCAGTCCCCTCTCCCATCCTCTGCGAAACTCAACTCTCCACCTCTGCGCCTCTGCGCTTTCTGACGAAACTGGAATCAAATCGAGTTCTCTCACTCCGCTCCGACTTCCACTACCCCCGCCAAAAATTCCAACTCTGGTTCTTCTTCCATCACGGGCATCTCCGCCTCCCGATTCACGCACACCTCCGTGAGCAGCTCGATCTTGCCATCGAAATCTTCCACCAAGGCTGAGCAGCTCTCCACCCAATCGCCGGAATTGTAATACATGACTCCCTGAATTTCACGGATCACCGGGGAATGAATATGCCCACAGACCACGCCATCGACGTGATCTTCCCGGGAGAAGCGCACAATGGCCTGCTCAAATTCGCCGATGAAGTTTACGGCGTTTTTCACGCTCTTTTTCACGTAAGCGCTGAGCGACCAGTAATCGAAACCCAGAAGCCGGCGAACCCAGTTGATGGGTTGATTGAGTTTGAGGAGCAGTTGGTACCCGATGTCGCCAAGGTGCGCGAGCCACTTGATATTCTGCACCACCGCATCCAGCTCATGTCCATGAATCACAAGTAACCTTTTCCCGTCCGCGGTCGTGTGAATGACGCGCTGCGCGACGGTGATGGCGCCGTATCGTCCCAGGAAACCCGCCACAAACTCATCGTGATTTCCCGGAATGTAAAAGAGCTTGGTGCCTTTCCGGCCTGCGCGCAGGAGCTTTTGGATCACATCGTTGTGCGATTGCGGCCAGTAGCGGCTGCGGCGCAACGACCACACATCGATCATATCTCCCACGATATAGAGATTTTCAAACTCGTGGGTACGAAGAAACTGGAGGAGCGCTTCGGCCTGGCTTCCGCGGGTTCCAAGGTGAACGTCGGAGATCCAGCCGGAACGAAAACGTTTCATGGCGCACAAAGTGCTAGTCTGTGTGAATAAGTCAAAGCAACAATTGTGGCTTTTATTTGAATTTACGACTGCGTAACTTATCCGTGACTTGATTGTCACATTGCAATTGTCACCGCACGCCAGCGGATGCGATTAAAGTAACTTCACCCAACGGGCTAGACCGGAGATTGGCGTTCCCAGGAGCATTCCCCTCTTCGTGGAGTCATCCGTGGTTTCGGTTCACCCATGTAGCATAGGCGTCCCGCCCACGGCAGGAAACTGCCGACAAGGTGCCCGCGCCACACCACAAAAGGTCGCTCCAACCCCACTACTCCACCGCCCGCTTGCGATTACTATATTCCGGATCACCGGTTACTTCATTGCCAAACCAGGGTGGCGGCACAAATTCCCGGGCTGCTTCTACGCTGGGAAACTCCACGTCGGCCAGCACCATTCCATCGCTCTGGCCCTGAAAAACGTCGAGCTCAACGGTCCGCTCGCCACAGGGAATCTCGAACCGGATTTTGCGCAGCCGCCGTCCTTCGGTCATCGGCCAAAGACCGCTCCATTGCTCTTCCGTCAGCGGAATCTCCTGCTCCTCGCGCACCATGCCGTGCTTTCGTTTTACGGTGAGATAGAAATCGTCGTTGCTCTTCCTCAGCCGGATTTCAAGCCCGTTTTCTTCCAGCACCAGATACCCCTGCGAAATCACCTTTCGCGGATAGCTATCCAGTGCTTCCGGCAGTTTCTTAATCAAAAATTTGCGTTCAATCTCGCGCACAAAAGGGGAAAAGAAGATGGCCAGAAATAATCAATAGCGTTCTCCCAGCGGCAGATTTTCATCAATCAGTATAGCTTCACGCTGCGCAGCTGTAGCGCGGGTCTTCGACCTGCGTGGAGCGGGAAGGCTTGAAAAAAAAAACGTGGTGTAAGATCGACATTTCGCGTGACCCGGGCCTACAGCACCGGCCCTGCGGAACATACGTTACGTCATTGTTCATTCTGATTTCGGGTTTCCTCCTTATTCCACCACCGTCCCAAAATACCGATCTCCCGCATCTCCTAAACCCGGCACGATGTAGGCCTGCGCGTTCAACTCCGGATCGATCGCCGCCGTATAGATCGGCACATCCGGGTGCTCCTTTTGCAAATGGGCGATCCCCGGCGGACAACTCACAAGGCACGCATACCGCAGGGAGCGCGCTCCCCGCTCTTTGAGCTGGCAAATCGCCGCCGTGGCACTGCCGCCGGTGGCCAGCATCGGGTCCGCCACGATGACGTCGGCATCCGCCAGATGCACCGGCGCTTTGAAATAATAGCTTTCCGGCAGATGCGTCTCTTCATTCCGATAAAGCCCGATATGCGCCACGCTGGCATCGGAAAGGATTTTGAGCATGCCCTCGAGCATGCCGAGACCCGCCCGGAGAATGGGCGCCAGCACGATGGGCCGCGCCAGCCTGGCGCCCTCGTGTTCCGCCAGGGGTGTGCGAATGCGATGCGGCGCGGCATCCAGCGAACGCGTCACTTCAAAGGCCATGAGCGTGGC
>OUNM010316674.1_pt1 | contig 22308 bp, 21 predicted proteins | sample 1769961 | NCBI WGS metagenome assembly OUNM01 (sample SAMEA3914820, study PRJEB12502) | metagenome | biome: forest; material: soil | place: USA | collected 2012-03-12 | depth 0.3 m
ATCAACTACACCTCGCCATGGGCCGGTGCTCATTGCCGCTTTATACCAGCAACCAATGAACAAGAGGAACATGACCACGCAATGGCACTTCTCACATTTTGCCACATGGAGAAGCTGGTCGAGGAGGGCAAGCAGGGCGAGGCCGGCATCCGATTCATGAGAGGCCTAGAATATGTCGAGAGTCCGTCTCAGGAGTACCTGGATCTGACCGAAGAGAAGGCAGTTGAACTTGGTTACAAATTCTTCCGCCTCCTCGACAAGACCAAACTACCCACGAATGTAGAGTGGGGCGCTGAGTACCAAACGTTCTGTCTGAACCCGATGATGTACTGCTGCTTCTTACTCCGGAACTTTATCCGTTTGGGCGGGAAGATCGAGAAGGGCGTGATTCGGCACCCACTTGAAGTTTACGACATGGTGAAATTCCGTGGCATCGCGGCTGTCATTAACTGTTCGGGCTTCGGGTTTGACGATCCTGCGGTGACCCCTAATCGAGGTGAGCCAAAGCCCGGGGAGCAGGTAATCCCCAAACTGGCCTGGTCTGACAAAACCTCCCGGTCATTATCTTTAATCACAGGCCAGTTGGTCGTTGTTGCCAATGATTGCGATGTCACGATTACCCGCCAGAACAGGGACGGCAGCTGGGTCGTCGCCATTCCGAGGGGCTAGTATGTGACCCGGGACAATACAGCCCTAAAGACTTGCTGAGGTCTTGACTAACGCTTTGGGAAATCTAGTGACGGCGGCACCGTCGTCGGCGGGACCAGAGACTCCGGCGACCTCAATCCAAACCCGGACCCTGCGACGCGAGAGCGAATGCTGAAGAAACTAAGAGAGACGTATCCACAAATCCTTCCGGAAGGCCAGGACTTCAAAGTGATTAGAGACGTGGTTGGGAGGCGGCCGATCCGCGAGGGCGGCCCTCGCCTGGAATATGAAGAGGCGCCCGGGAACAAGGTCCTTGTTCACGCGTATGGCCTAGGAGGCAGAGGTTATGAGTGCTCTTGGGGTGTTGCTGAGACGGTCAAGGATCTGCTCGACCAGCACGCCCAATGGCGGTAGAAAAAGTGTCGACTTTCAAGTTGGGACGCCACGGAAGGGGCCGATACCTCATCGGTATTGACTTCGAACCCACTGGCGACCTGCGGTGCATGGAAGTCGAGAGAAAGGCGTGAGATTGCGAGCAGGCCACAAGACACTCTCTGCTGAAGCCGACAGTCCCAGACTAGTCTCTCATCTGCCTCACGTTGAGGTTGATGCGCTTATTCCGCATCCAACCCCGCCACTCCTCAAACTTGCCCCCGTCTGCCGGCCAGTCCTCCAAATAATCTGGGCATGTCCCCTTTAGGACCTTAGGCACGCCGTGCCACGCAAACCGCGAGTCCTTGGTCATGTAGATAGCATCCCCAGACCGCAACCTCAGCATCAAAAACTCCTTGTTTTTCTCCTTCCCTTCCTTTTCCTCCAATCCCTCCTGAGCCTCCCCACTCCCCTCTTTATTAGGCGCAATCATGAACAACCCGTCACACCCCAAACTAACACTGACCAACCCGCGATCCACCTCCTCAGACACATCCCGATGCATCATCATGGTGTCGCCAGGCGAGTAGAAGTTGACAATCGCCGCCTGCGCGCGCGTCTCTGGAAACAATGTCTCCAAAAGTCCCGCCACATCCGGCGGGAAGGTGGGTCGCCCGGCGTCGCCCTCGTCCGGGTACACACGGTTTGTCCAGTCGTATTGGCCGCCGAGCGTCACCCAGTGTAGCCTACGGTCCAGGACTTGTTTGATGGTCAAGGGTTTGTGGATGGAGGGGTCCTTTGGGGTGAAAGTGGTGGTGGAGGCTGGAGAGTAGCTGAAGAAGGAGGTTTCGGAAGGGTCTGGGGGGCTGGTGGTGGTGGTTGGTGGAGAGGGGTAAGGGAGGTCGAAGTGAAGGTGGAGGTTGGTTTGGTGGATTGGGTCGCTGAGGTCGCGGTGAATGAGGTGGTTGAGGAGGATGCGTTGGACTTCGGGGGGGATGAGCGAGGGGAGGATGAGAAGTCCTGACGGGAGGTTAGTTGGAGCTTCTGTGAGCATGAGGGGGGTTAATTTGCGCTATCTACCGGGGAGGAGAGGGTGGTAGTATATCTGGGCGTCCTTGGTGGCCTGGAACTCAGGGGCATCGCTGGGACAGATCTCGCGGAATGAGCGGTTCAAGGTCTCGACGGGGATGGTACCCGCGAGACAGAACTCGGCTGCAATTTCTGAATCTTGCAGGTCATCGATGACTCTACTGTTGAGCAAGTCCTTGGGCTCGGCCTTCGAGAACGCCTTCCACTTGGCCCTGAGCTCGTCTGACGGCTGCTCGTGAGCGTCGAGATGGTTGATGTCGAGCATTTTGAGGGGTCAAATTCTTAATCTGTTCTTTTCTTCCCTTTTTCCCACAGTAAGCAAAAGGAAAAAAACTGATAAAAGAATAATAACTGAATAAGATCCAGTATCTTTGAACTGTCAAGGTGGCCGAGAAGGTGAGAGTTGACACTGGTCGTGAATGTTTTCACTCTCACTCTCAATCTTCGATGTTTAGGTGGGGTGAAGCCTCTCGCTGGGACTGCCAGGGGCAAGACCCTGGCGGGGGGCTGTTGTGCGTCACAGCGCTGAAAGAAAGTGGGTCCGCGCCACGCGGGGCTAGTGGGCCGCCCCGACGCGCTCTTCGCGTCGCCCAGTGACCGCTGCAGCAACCAATTCCCACCCGTCTGGTTTGTTGATCAACCCGCCCTTCGGAAATTTCGATTGTTGCCTTCTCCTTTGGACTGCGCCCGCGACCGACTCGAGGCAGACTTCTGACGACCCGACCCTTTGACGACCTACGACTGTACGACCGTAAGTGCCTTTTCTTGGCGCGCATTTGACCGCCTTTTCGGTTTTCTCCCAACTCCCCGTTCCCGGCCGGGCGTCATTTGTTTGTCACCAGGCGCTGGTTGCCCCTCGTTCTCGGCCGCCAACTCGCCCACGCTAAACCCCCACCATCCGCCGCGCGCAACCTCCACACCTCACCACACCTCACCTCACCTCAGTTGGCACTCGGGCAGTCAGCCACGACAGTTGCCAGCACGACAATCCCTTCAACTCGGCAACATCGCGGCTTCGAGGCTGCACCCGGCCAACCCCACGCGACCCCGACCGACTAGCTATTGAAGAATCACCGTAACCGAATAATAACCATGGAAAATTACCAGAAGCTCGAGAAGGTCGGAGAAGGTATGATCGCCATGTTTTTTGAATCCACTCTTCGCGGACCTCTACTGCTGTCTCGGTACTGACCCGCCTACCACCCTCTTGCAGGCACCTATGGCGTCGTCTACAAGGCCCGCGACCTCAACAACGGCGGTCGCATCGTCGCGCTGAAGAAGATCCGCCTCGAGGCCGAGGATGAGGGCGTTCCGTCGACCGCCATTCGTGAGATCTCGCTGCTCAAGGAGATGCGCGACCCTACCATCGTGCGCCTGTTCAACATTGTGCACGCCGACGGCCACAAGCTCTACCTCGTCTTCGAGTTCCTCGACCTGGACCTAAAGAAGTACATGGAAGCGCTGCCCGTCAGCGAGGGCGGCAGGGGCAAGGCCCTGCCCGAGGGCACTGGCGCGCAGCTGCACGGCCTGGGTCTCGGCGAGGCCATGATCAAGAAGTTCATGAGCCAGCTGTGCTCGGGCGTGCGCTACTGCCACAGCCACCGCATTCTGCACCGCGATCTGAAGCCACAGAATTTGCTGATTGACCGCGAGGGCAACCTGAAGCTGGCCGACTTTGGCCTGGCTCGCGCCTTTGGCGTGCCCCTCCGCACCTACACCCACGAGGTCGTCACTCTCTGGTACCGCGCGCCCGAGATATTGCTCGGCGGGCGCCAATACTCGACCGGAGTGGACATGTGGTCGGTGGGGTGCATCTTCGCCGAGATGTGCACGCGCAAGCCGCTGTTCCCGGGCGACTCTGAGATTGACGAGATCTTCAAGATCTTCCGGTACGTTGCAGCATAGAGTTTTACATGGCGATACCACACTGACACTTGTCTGCAGTCTCCTTGGCACTCCGACCGAGGACATCTGGCCCGGCGTGACCAGCTACCCCGATTTCAAGGCCTCCTTCCCCAAGTGGGTGCGCGACTCTTCGGCTTCTCTCTGCGCGAACCTCGACGAGGCCGGCCTGGACCTCCTCGAGATGATGCTCGTCTACGACCCCGCCGGCCGCATCTCGGCCAAGCAGGCCTGCAACCACCCCTACTTCGAGAACCTCGAGGGCCACCCCCGGCCTCAGTACCACGGCAGCGGCTACCACTAGGCACGGGAGCCGATGCTCGCGGACGCGCGCTGGAAGACGGTGCACCCGGCTGCTCGGCGGCGCATGCTGACCGCCGCTGCGGCTGGCAAGAACCTCTAGAGGGGTCCGGCCGGACCACCGATTGTCCTTCCGGGGCTGCGACTTTACTCGGCCGGCTTGATCACGACCTGAAGCATTCAATACCGTCTTGCGTTCAGGATACTTGTCGACATCACCGACTATCCCCCCTGTATGTAGCTGGCATTTTACAGCGGCGTTTGAGGCGGCGACCTAAGAACCCATATAATTCGGCATGCTAGTAAGGTTCGTGGAGGACGCAGAGGTTCTGTGGCGGCACAGCAGTAGAGAGGTACTGGGGCTGCCTGGCGGGAGACATGGAGAGGAGGATCTTTGTTGGTTCGATCGCGTTTCCGTCCCTGTGTTGCGGAGGTTTCCATCCGGGTAGGGCGTCTCTCTGGTCAGGCTTGAGCCATCCGCTGCCGGATCTCGAACTGGCAGGCTTTCTTTCCTTTTGTCATGGAACTATCAATGTATGGAGTAGCGAGAAGGGGCTTGGGCTGGCATGGATCACAATGGGATGGTCTTTTTCTGTACACTCGTGAGTTTGTCTGAGAGCCTTAGTGACGAACAGTAAACCATCCCAAGAAACGGATCCCTCATTTGTCCAACCCGGCGTGAACGCATCAAATTTTAACGAAGCATATTCCAGCCCGAGCACCAACATAATTGAAAGTAAAGTAAGGAACAAAAAAAAGAAAAGCAATAGAAAAAGAAGAAGGAAGAAAAACAATAAAAGTAAAGAAAAAGAAAAAGAAAAAAGAAACCTCGTCACCCACATCAGCCCTCACCCTCCAGACCGCTCCATCCTCAATCTGAGACCGTTCAAGAATCAATACAGTCACACCTTTGCGACTAGGTGATCCTGCCCCCTACTAAGATACCTTCACTCCCGACTTCTGCACCCTTACCGCCTATGCTGAACGGAGGATCGTAGATTCTCACCATCTTGACAAGAGTTACACAAGAATACACAACCGAGGCGGCGTAAAGAGATAGCGAAGTGGATCTCGGCAGCCGGAAATTGTAAACGAGGCGGCGCAGTCAGAGATCTGAGAGAGCAGAAACCACAACCTGCAATCTCACGCGGCACGGCACTATAATAGCAGCTGTCACTGCGGGGAGGGTAAAGCTGCAGTGATGTGCTGGAGTATTCATGGACGTGGGCACAATTGTGGTTCAGCCATCCCAGACACAAATATCTTTGGACGGTTCCGGCGGCGGTGGCGGCGGCGGCGCGGCCGGTGGTGGGAAATGTTTCATTGGGGGTTCATTGCTTTTTTCCCAACATATTTTTGGCAAAGGCAAGAGACAGAGTCTAGACAATGTCACTGCACTGATGGAATATCGGCGGCACGTTGACACAGTGGAGTTATTCTGAGCATTTTTGTTGGTGGTGGTGATATCAGGGGACGGGGAAAGTCGTGTTTGCCAGCCGCGCCGCTGGCGCTGTGTCATCAACCGCCGCTGCGGCTCATGTCTGGGGTATTCGCCCCCACTGCTACACAGCATCGATGCAAGTCTGTCCGGCCGCCCGCCCCCAGATACTATGGCGGGTGGTGGGCGGTTGAGCAGCGGCCTTGCAGTCCGTGTGTTCCATCTCTGTGACATTTCGGCCGTGCAAACACAGTCGAGACGAATGCCGGGTGGAACTTTACGGGGGTCGGCCGGGGTTTCTGTCGGCTGCTCGGTGCCCGTTCTATTTTGGCGCTTTGGAACCTTGAACCAGACCAGGCGAGGTCTGGAACCAGACAGAAGCAAGAAAGTAAACAAAGCTGTCCGCGCGGCCGTTTCAAGCCATACGTGATCCACACCGTCAAACATCAAATGGATCGGCCTAGACAGCCGCGCCGCAACGCTCGACGCAGTACATCCTTGTCCTGAAGCTGCAAATACCCGCGTCATTTGCAGAGTCGCATGGGACCCGGATCGACACGAAGCCGCTGCACGAAGGGACCAGCGGTGCGGATCCCAGATCGGAATCTCGCGCTAAGCAGCGCAGATCAAGCCAATGGCACGCCTGGCCCGGCGATCAAATTAGCATCTGCGAGGCGCTGCGGTTAGATGGGCCAATGGGGTCGCGCCGGCAGGCTGAGCTTAAATCTGGGGGCGGCGGAGGTTGCCGGGGGGTGCTGCAGCTCGGGGGATGAGAGGAGGATGCGAAGCGCCCGTGTTAGCCGCTGGGAAGAAGAGGGATCGTGCTTGCGTTTGCGGCCGTTGGTTGTCGGCCGATGCTTGAATACTGCCTGCTGCCTATGACGGCGTTGTTCTTGTTGTTGCAAGCCTTGCCTCGGGAGCCTGGTGTTTGCTGGTGTTGTGTGGTGCCACGGCGGCCGGTTGCGCGGCTGCAGGATCCTGCAACTTCGTTTGCGTGACAAATCGGCGGACGACGAAGGACGAGGATTGTGTACGAGAGCCGGGGAGATCGCGTTTGAGATAGACGCTTCGCGGTTGTGACCCACTTATGACAACAACGAGAACGAGAGTCCGCTGACAGTTTGGCAACTGAAATTCACCCCTGCCAGAGATCTGGCTTGGTCATGTTTTGTGGTCTCCCCAGTCTTTCATCAGCCTCTGATAGTCGGGCCAGAGCGGCACAGGCGCGGCCCTGGCCCGTCTGACCCGGCGGGGAATTTACCGAAGAGGGTGGTCGGTGAGCGGCCGTCTGGTGTTGAGGGGCGCGGCGTGGCGTGCGGGTTCGCCGTTGGAGTTGTTGAGGCTTGGAGGCCTGGTGGCCCGCCAAGAAAATCGGCTTCGGGCGCGAAGCGAACAGCTCAGTAGCTCAGGTACCGACCTCGACGGGCATAATCGTCGACATTCGGAAGGCGAGCGCGTTTCGGCTAAAAGCATTGCCGCGGCCGTGGCGATGAATGAGACCTTTGCACAATTTGCGTCGTCACTTCAGCGGAAAGAAAGTGGCTGATTGAGTCGAGTCTTCCTCGTGATTTGGGCCAGAGCAAGCGACGGAGACTTTGGTGAGGCAGCTTGTGAGGCGCAGCCAGAGGCCCAGAGACACGCCCAGATCTTACTCAACGCCAAGACCAAAACTTGCGCGGTCTGCACTAACAGCAACAGCCCCGGAAGATGACTTAATTCTGTTAGTGCCGGAGAGAATGAGGTGTCGCTGCCGGGCGCATTGAGAGCAGGTTTCAGGCATGGCTTTCTCAAATTGCATCCAGCGACCTGCCCAACAAGAACAGCCAAGCTGACGACGACCCCGGCACTCAGCAGCCGACACCAACATCGCCGCCGATGGCAACTGATCTGCCGTCGCCTGCGACATTGCGGTGCAGCGCGCAACATCCAAGGAAAAAGTTGACAACTCCAACACCCCCCTGACCTGCTGACCGCCAGCTAGCACGATGCCGTACCAGGCGCAAGACTTGAAAATTTTCGCCGTTTCGAGAAATTCCATCGCCAACACCGCCTCCTGTATGCACCTCGATTGGCTCGCAGACCAAGTTTCTCCCCTCCCAGACCTGCAGCAGCCCGGCCAATCACGGCCTCGGCGAACCGTGGCTGGCCCGACGCCGACACCACCCCACCACCATCTTTTTGGGACGGCCCAGCGGCCGGATGCGGAAAGGATGCGGAGATCCGCCGTTGCTTCTCCAGGACCCCTCGGTGGCCTCCGCCGGGGTTTGCTCCGGGTCCAGGCAGGATGTGCGCCCGCTGATGAGGGGTCGGTGTCGGTCGGGGTGTGCTGTGGGAAATGGGCGGTGTGTTCGAGTTGGGGAGTGGCGGACACATGGATGGCTGATATCCCCATTATTGGAGGAGGTTGCTCCCCGCACTCGGGAGCATACTTAGTACCAAACATCGTCCCATCCCTTGTTGAGCTGGATTTGTGGGCTTTGCCATCAGTGATTGGGCACAACACGCACGATTCAGGAGAGCGCTGCACTGGAGGGTTGCAGCCTGTCGCCGTCACCGCCGGCGGGTTTGTTGGATGATCTGCAGCAGCTTTGCTTTGGATGCAAGTGACTTCCGTCTGATATCCGCCGACATGGGGAAATGGGGTCGGGGAGGTGCAGCCACTTGAAACGTCGAACTGCGGCGGATGGTTGGTTGACATGTTTCGATGGGTGTGACACGACTTGGCAGCTGGGTTCGCCTCGCCCACTGCGAGGTTCAGACTGAACACAACACTGTGCCACCCAAGCCTGCGTGTGGAATGAGAACCAAACCGCTCTTTTCGGCACCTGGTTGTGTCATGGACGACGCCGCCGGAGACACTCGGTTGCCAAGATCGGCGCCGGGAGGACACGGGGGATCAGCCGGCATCGGAAGCAGGCGTGGTGGGGAGCCAGCCCATACTCTAGCCGGCTGGCTACCTGACTACTTTTGTTTCTTTGTCCAACAATGGACATTGTCCGAGATTCGAGATTGTGAGGTTTGCTTTGTCGTTGCACTGGGTTGCACTGGCACGCGGTCCCTGCGTCTGCCGGGCTGCCCCCACTGTGCTTGAAGGTGACGCCTCCACATGACCGTGCGCCTCCTGACTCTGGAGGCGACTTCTCCTGACATCCACGCTGAGAGGGGAACTGGAGGCGTTGCGAATCGAGGTTCGGGTTCTAGAATTCTTTCCAACAAAGAGGACGTGATATCGACAGCCGGGGTGGGATGTTTCGAGCCCCCCCTGTCAGCGCACCGTTCCCCGTTTCGTTTCACTGAGCTGGGTGAGGCTTGGCATCACGCCTCAGGAGCTTGCTCAGGGGGACGGCTCGAGGAACGTGCACCAATCTGACAGAGCTCGTTCCCTGGGAAATCAGAGGAATGCAAGGCCGCGAGGTGTTTCTCGGGGAGTTGCGACGGCGAGGTTGATGTTATTGGTGCCGCCGAGTTTATCTTGCGCCGCTGCATTTGATGCATCTGATGCATCTGATATTGGACATCAACCTCGAATCGTCTCACAGTCCGGACAGCAAGCATCACCAGCTTCAGATGAGTCAACAAACTGCATCTTCCTACCTCGCCTTGCAGCTGCATCGCTTGCACCCAGAGGCTCAGTATTCCAGATAGCAATCGACGGGCCGATCCTGACGACGCCCCTTCATTCCTGTCTGGTCGAGCCGGGCTTGCAAGACAGAAGAACCCCTTCGCTTGTTTCAAGTCTGAGCGTCGGGAGGACGACCCGCCAATGGCAGCGCCGCACCCGTCGAATCGCTGGCGCTCGGAAATCTCGGGTGCGGAGCTGGCAGCCATTCATCAATCGCGCTATGCACTCCTTGGGTGTGCATGGGGCCCGAAATGCAAATCCGCAGCCACTCAAATGCCCGCAATGCGCCGTGGCATGGCATGGCACCAACGACGGACGACGAACGACGGCAGGGCGAAAACTCCCATGATTGATGTCTAATTGCCCAAATGCACAATGCACCAAGTCTGCCGGCGACGACGGCCACGTAGGTGAATGTTATCGGTGCTGTAGTCAGTTGGCAGTTTGCACTCGATGCCAGTCCACGGTGGCCATGATCGTGATTCTGATGATCACGATTTAAAGACACATGCGTCCCGGGCGTGACCCCTCCTCCCTTTTACCAGGACGTGTCTGGAATCTGCAATCCAGTGTTTCGTTGTTACGCGGCCGTTGCCCAGCTATCTCCGCCTGCCCAACTCGGCAACCTCCCTGGGGACGAAGCCTCCGTGCTCCAGTTTATCTCTTACACACGAACCCACGAACCCCCCCGGATTTCCTGTTGACGGGAAAAGGGCCAAATCTCCAATCCGTCCGCCGTCCGTCCGCCACGATTTTTGACTCTCCCTCGTGCACTCTGTAAGTTGCCAGCAACTCTTCCCTTCGTTCCGTTCTCTGCTCCCTGGCCGAGTCGGACACCTCGATCCCGGAAGCCACACCAAGGGACGACGCCCACGACTGCTGCACATCTCCGACGACGGCATACAAATCTCCACGCCGGACCGCTTTTTGGTCCGAGGTTGGATGCAGCAGACAGACCAGACCGCCAGCTCACTACCGACCTCACTGCAACTCACCGCCGGCACATTACCTAACCACCTACACAGTAGCCAGACAGACAGAAGCTCATTGTTTTTGGATGCAGTAGCCCGTTTCTCCGGCTCATTCGAACACGTCCAAGTCGACGCCGACTCCATCGTCTCTCGACCCGTCCCGTTTCATTGGACAGGACCGCCTGCCAGCTTTTTTAAGCTTCGTTTCGCAGCAGCCCCACCCCGCTTCGCCCCCCGTTTGCCGCCGCAGCAGGAGAGCGAATCAATCCGCCAGACGCCCACTGACAAGTCGCACTGGGCGACTCCTCGAACACGACTCACAGTCCCCCTTTGGCGCGCGACTGACACCCGCCGTTTGCTGCCAGCCAGCCAGCTTTACCGCGGGCCCGCATTGCTCTGCCATATTAACCCGGCCGGAGCCCATCAAGGCCGGATCCAAAATATCGCGACGCAGCATCGCTTCGTGCACGCAAGCACACCAGCCTTTCCCTATTTTCCCGTTTCCGTTCCGCTGGCTCGGAGTTTTTTGTCATTTCCACCGCAACCCCTCACTTCCACCCTAATACTCGACGCACACACACCTGCAGTTGCGGGTTGCAGTCTGCATTTGCATTTGCATTCTTTGGATTTGGATTCTCGGGCATTGTCGACCGATCCTGACCCCGACCCCCACCCACCAATAGCGTTGCCGTCCATCGACTCGGCGACTCCACGACTCCACGACTCCGCGATTCCGCAAGCGATCTGGGCCTCGGGAGCAGCATCGCATTAACTAGTGCACAGACCAGAACCCGCCGCCCCCGACACTCCCACTTTAGCACTGACTCGTGCCGCTCCGGCAGACGCTCTCCGCTCGACACCCGCGACCCCAGGATCGCATCGCCAGTGTGTTTAATTACGCGGCAATCCCAGGTCCCCCCTTTTGTGCTGAAACACGTCAACTCGCTCGACCTTCGACCGAGTCAGCCAGCGGCCGTTCGCGAGTGTGATTCACGCTGTGATCCTCGCCGTCTGCTTCAAAGTCGTCTCTCATTGTATTCTGTACGAATCACTCATCGCTCAGCCAAGCCACCTCCGAGGCCCCGTCTTCCGCTCGCCAAACTCGGAATCCGGACCCGCTTTTCCCGAGATCGCCACCTCCCCGGCCCAGCTGTGAGGTGCGCTATTGCTTTCCGGTGCTTGGCATCCGTCCAGCACAGCTCAACACAGCTCAACGCAGCTCGACGCAGCTGCCTTGTTGTGCATTCGCCTTTGCATCCCGCAGACCTGAAAAATCTGCGAGATTTCCGGTTCCTGCGCGAGACAACCGCAATTCCAAGGTTGCAGCGCATCCCGGCAAATTCTGCTCGTCCGGAGTTGTCCGTCAGACACTTCAGACATCCTCTCCATTCCAGGGGCTCCCTCACGTCCGCGATTGGCCAGGACCGCGACTTGGCATTTTCGCCGTCCGATTCCAGCCAGACTCGAGCCGGGCTCGCCCAATCCACGAAACCCACGCCAAAAGGTCGCCAAAAATCGCCCAAAGCCTGGACCAGCGGACCCCCGCCGATCGCGCAACCCCCTAACGTTAGCGGCGACCGACCCAGCGGGCCACCCACCACAAGCCTCCCAAAAACCCACCAGGGCCACGCACCTGCACAGCGAGACAGGCTGCACCCCCCCTCCACGGCACGCCCCCCCCTGGCACCCCTGTCCGCCTGGGCCGACCGCTCAGCCTCGTGGCCATTGCACGTCACCCCCTCACCCCGGCACAACAGCCACTGAGACACGCATCCAGCGCATCCAGTGCATCCACCGCGCATCCACTGGGTCTGCCCGCTCCGCCTGCAGAGGACGCCCATCCAGGGGACCCACGCTGGAACAGCTGCTGTCTGTTCAGCCTTTCCAATCGGCCTCTTGCCAGCTTTTTCGCGCGGATTGTGCACATGAGCATCGCCGCAGGGCATCTCGTGTAAAGCTCATCAGTTTTGTTGATGCACCCACCCTTGTGCACATCCCGACCCCCCCTGGCTCGACTGTCTCTCCACACATCGCCCCCCCTTTCTTGCATCCCTATAACTCCTGGACACTCCGTCATCCCAACTCGGCTTTTGGTCCCCTTTTACCTTCAGTCGGCACACTAACACAGGAGCGAGCAAGTCGGGCACTTCTCGATCCTGCACCTACCCACCCACTCGCACCACACCACACCGCCTTACCCCTGGTCTTGAACAACATCAACAACTCACCCCACTTACCACACAACTCACCCAACCCCACCACCACACATACCCTCTCTCTCACACACACACACACATCACACAACATGGACTCACTACCAACCCTCAGCCCGGCTGAGCTCAACGCCGCCGCCCTCGAGACCTTTGTCTACCAGCCTGTCGACAGGGCCATGATCCGGTACCTGGCCAAGGCCGCCGCCAACGTCATCCAGTGCGATCCCGGCATGATGCCCCCAGCAGCACAAGCACCCCGCACACGGCAACCCTCGCCGCCGCGGGAGCCGTCGCCGCGGGCTGTCAAGAGCAGCGACGGTGCTCTGCCGTCGATGGAGGAGTTCATCACGCAGCTGGTCATCTCGTCCAACGTGCAGGTGCCGACCCTCATGTCGTCGCTCGTCTACCTGCGCCGCCTCAAGTCGCGCCTCCAGCCCATGGCCAAGGGCCTGCGCTGCACCACCCACCGCATCTTCCTGGCCTCGCTCATCCTCGCGGCCAAGTACCTCAACGACAGCAGCCCCAAGAACAAGCACTGGGCCAACTACAGCGTTGTCTCGACCCAGGCCTACAGCTTCGGCTTCAGCCGCACCGAGGTCAACCTGATGGAGAAGCAGCTGCTGTTCCTGCTGGACTGGGACCTGCGCATCACCGACGCCGACCTCTACCGCGAGCTCGACGCCTTCCTGGCCCCGATCCGCACCGACATCGAGGCCCGCCACCTCCGCCGCATGCGCCGCAAGCACGAGCAGGAGCTCCGCGAGCGCCAGCTGCACGAGGAGCGCCTCGCCCGCCAGCGCGAGCGCGAGGAGGAGGCCAACATCTGGCGCGCCCTCGCCCAGCCCCAGCAGCAACCCCAAGAAATCTACCAACCCCTCCAGCACCCGCAACCCGCGCACATCCGCTCCGTCTCCCAAGACTCCGAGACACTCTACCCCTCTCCTCAGCTCTCCGCCTCGCGCGCCTCCTCCCGCTCCCGCCAGCACAGCACCTCCACCTCGCACTCGCGCGCCTCCTCCCGCGACGTCTCCCCGCCAGGCCTCTATTCCTCTTCCTCCTCCTACGCCGGCTCCACCACCTCGCGCGCCACCACCCCGCTCAGCGAGGCCGACATCACCACCGCGCACCACTACGAGGACCAGGAGCAGCCGTACATCGTCGACGACGAAGCAACCGTCATGGTGTGCGACTCGCCCAGCGGCATGGAGGACGTCGACGTCGGGCCGTGCGTGCCCGAGAAGGACGTGTACCACTACCATGCGTACGCGCGCAAGGGGGTCGCGCCGGGGACGCGGAAGATGCAGCAGCCGCAGATGCTGCCGTATGAGATCTCGGCCGAGGAGATGATGAGCTTGGAGGAGAGTCGCAAGGGGTCTGTGACTTCGAACAGGGGGGTTAGGGGCGTTTTGGGGCGGGTTTTTGGGACTGCGCGGTGAGGGGGTTTATGATTGAGATGACTGAGTTTTTTTCCTTTGTTTTGTTTGGCATTGGGGTGAGGTGGCAGAGGGGAGAGTGGGGTGAGTCACTGGTTGATGGGCCTCGCTTTTTCTCTTTTCTGCCGGCCACACTGGAGTTTGGAGTCTTTTGTTTGGTCTGCGCTGAAAAAGGCGTTGCTACTACTACTACTATACGGACGGTGCATTGGACGGGTAGATCTGGATAGATCTCTGGCTTGGATGGGATTGGAATGGCGGGTTTGGCATCATACCACGGCATATACTGGCGATGGGTGGATTGGGGGTTAATCACGGGTGGGTTTGTGTTGTTGAGCTCTTGGCTACCTACTGGAGCTGAGCTATGATAGCATTGAGTGGACTTGTAATAGTGTAATGATCATGATCATTGAGACCATTCATCATCAAACATTCTCTGAGCTTCACTGTGGTTGTGCCTTGGTCTGGGTGTGGAGGTGGGTGGCGAGGGCAACGTCAACAAACCAGCTCCACGCCACCCCTTTTCCATGCCCGGTTATTTCCGCGAAACACCAGAATCGAGGAGACAGCAACACACTCTCACTCATTGACAGACCAAATTGACACGCTCGAGACACGCCACCGCGGTCCACAATCAGGTCCATATCAATTACAACCCAACCAACCACCAAACCCACCACCAACCAAGCGATAGCGACCCAATCCCAAAAACCCTGGTGGTCGGAGATGAGGGGAAAGCAGCGCGAGCCAGACACGCCACGCCACGCCACGTTTCATGCATGATTTTACATATTTCCACATTGCCCAACCCAAACTTCAACCCACTTTTTGTTACATGTTATCGGTTCGGTGTTGTTGTTGTTAATCTGATCCCGCCCGGGCCGCAGACCCGGTTGCAGACGGCCGAACATCACGCAGGCACATCAAATTCAAAACACACTTATCCCGTTCATTTACCTGCTGCTCGCTGCAGGGTTGGGAGGGTTGAGGTGGCTGAGGGGTTGGGAAAAGGGAGGGGGCTGTTGTTTACAACTGTAATTGTTATGCGGCCCGTTTGCGCGGCCCGCCGCGTATCAGAATGTTATTTCATCCGCTACTGATGTGGCTTTTGATGGGCGTTGGATTGGCCGGTCTGGGGGTGGTCGGTGTGGTCGGGCGGGAGGGTCGCGTTATGCGGGTTCTGGGGGTGTTGTTGTTACGAGAGGTACCCTGTGTCCATTCGGTACGAGCTGGCCGGGCCGGGGTGATGGCCGGGTGGGACGGACGGCGCAGGTCCGGGGCCGGGCCCGATTGTTGATGCCGGGCGGAGTTCGGATGAGGGGTGAAAACAGGGGTGTTGTTTACACCCACCCCTGTTGGGATTTTGGGGGCTGGATGCCGTGCGCCATCATCATAACGTCAACTGCGCCTGCTGACGGGCAGACATGTGGAATTTTCACGGCTTACGGGGTAGGAGGCGTCATGTCAATGCTGCGGAGAGATTGAAGGTCTGTTGTCAGCGGCTTGCCGGCATTCGGTAACGTAAACGTTCGGCACTCCGGATCTGCATGGGTCGACACCGAGGCAGCACGCTGTGCCGTCGTCGTGCTTGCGCCTCCAAAGCCAAATGGAACTGCCGGTTTGGGCAGTTGGACGAAGAACGCCTCTCGCAAGCCCCAGAGACACTTGTTGGACCAGAGAGGCTTGGTTTGCGGTGCCCGGCTGCCGTGCGTGTCTCAGGCTCCGTTCTTCTCAAGCCAGAGCCTCTGCTGCCCGCAACACACGGGCCGTGCAGCACCGCAGCACCCGCAGCGATTGGTTTGGCCAGATCGGGTGGCACAAAAACGACTGGCTGCCAGACGACCGGGTTGAAACGCGTTGGGTGTGCAGGCCAGCCAGTCAGCGTTCGGCGCGGAAGCGGTGAGCTGCTGGTTTCGAGTGCCTTGCAGCTGGGCAGACACCAACAAGCCACGGGCGGACTCGCGGGAGAAACGCGTCACGGCGGACACGGCGGAGCGTCGCGACGGCACTGCCACGGTCCATTTTTCCTGTTTTTCGTGAAGGTGCCACGGTCGCCACGGTCGCCGTCGCCGTCGGCGGTCGGAGCCAAGTGTGCGCGAGAGTTGATGCACACGCTCGGCTGGATGCCTAAAATAAGTGATTTTGCCGAGGCGTGTGGCAAGCAGGCGTGAAGCATTTTGCGGCCGCGTGATGTCCGTTGACGACGGCCCGGGTGATCAATTCAAGAAACCAGATTCCAGACATGCCGAGGAAGTGACTCAGGTGATGTGGTCTGCCTGTTCTGAGCCACACGCTTGGCAAGGAGGCTGTAATTAACCCTAACCCTTTGATGTCCTCATGGAAAGGGGGGCGGCTTCGAAGAATGCAGCTGATTCGGGCTCTTGAAGAGGAGGAAGAGGGTTTGCGGGACTGTATTGGTTTCGATAGACAAAGGCAACTAACATATCCATCTTCCTGATATAATACAAGAAGGGTTGGGTGTCGCAAGTCTTTCTAGGTTCTCGCAACTTGACAGAGTGAGGGTCAATCTGTGACATGTTTGCCTGGGAAGAACAGGAAGACTCAACATGAAACTTTATTTTTTAATTTCCTCTCGCCTTAAGCTATGATCAAGTTGGCACGGTACAGCTAGAGAACGACCGCACGTAACCCCTATCTTGAGAGTGCGCACGACACTGAAACAAAACTGGTCACAACACACCAGATACCTACAGATATCGTTCCTGCTCTCTCCTTGGCTAAGCTCTTGTGGAGACCCCAGCCAAGGGCTGGGCGTGGAAGCTGAGGGCGTCAGCTCGGTTTCACACCTCCCCGCACTGCTGCTCTCTGAGGCAATCCTCAAATACTAGGACTACACTACATCAAACCTAAATCACCTGAAAAATCAAGAACAATGGCCGACTTTGCCAAGACACCGCGGCCATTTTACCCGCCTCTCTCATCCGACAAGCGGGAGATCCGGCTCCTTCATCTCGAGCCAGGGGATGGAGACGCAGCGCTCCAATGCCGCCTCAGCGTCGTCTCGTTGGATTCGGATCCCTCATACGAAGCCCTCTCATATTGCTGGGGTAATGGTACCTCCCAAGTCCTCGTGGATGCACACCCGGTCTTGATCCCGCGGAACCTTGACGCAGCCCTGCGAAGGTTCCGAGAGCCCAACCGCGAACGTATCCTCTGGGCGGATGCGATATGCATTGACCAGTCTCAAACCGAGGAGCGCAACGCTCAGGTCGCCTTGATGGCCGACATTTACAAACGGTGCGAGAGGTGCCTTATCTTCCTTGGAAACACCCTCGAAGATGATGCATTGAAGGGTCTTGAGAACCTGCTCACCGTGCTCTCCAAGAAGCACCATCTCGATCAGCCGGATGCCCCTCGGGTCATGTCCGCGTTCGGCAGAACAAGCATACCTCTAATGTTTCTCAACAGAGCAGCGTGGTGGAGTCGGATATGGGTGGTTCAGGAAGCCATTTTGGCGCCACAATCCCTTGTCGTCTTTGGGTCGCTCGAGATGCTCTTCTCCGACGTGATCAGGGCCGTTGAGTTCCTTGATGAGCACGATATTGGGCCGGCCTGGGTTCCAAACCGCGAAGAGACCGACGATCTTTGCCACTGCATGGATCACATCAAGGTCACCTTCATCTGGGCCGATCTGCTGGCTTTGAGGGACCATGTTTACCGCCTTCTCGAGCTTGACCGCCCGCGGTCCGAAGCAAAAGCTAGCGGCGCATCAGTGGCACCCGCGTTGGCGATACAGAATCAGGAACCACTCCCCGAAATCGTCGATGTGCTTCTTAGCGTCAGACATCGAAACTGTACCGACCCCAGGGACAAGATCTTCGGCGTCTTGTCGCTCGTCCGAGACTGGGGAAGCTGGGAGCCCATCAAGGCCGATTACTCCAAGGCTGCGCTGCAGGTCTTTGTCGATTTTGCCGCTCAGATGCTGCAAAGCAGAGAATACGGAGCCAAAGCACTATTGTTGGCCACAGGAGCCGGATATCTCTCAAGGGCCCTGAGAGACCTGCCCAGCTGGGCACCCGACTGGTACCAAGGGGGCAGCGCATACGGCAAGTACCTGATTACGCTCGACAGTGAGGCAGTATCACAGCCATCCCCCCAAACGAACCAGTCTGTTACCATTGTCGATCCTACCACCATCATGCTGCATCACGCTCTTCCTCTCGGCGAGATCACCACGATCAGCAACCCCGGCGAGCTAATCCACAAAAACCACGGCCAGTTCACCGACGGCGAGGCCTACCGCCGCTTCACCACCATGCTCGAGGAATGGCGAACCTTCGCCGGCGTCAAAACCCCCATCTCCCTCGGCGCCGTCCTTGCCCGCCACTTCCCCAAAGACCCCAGCACCGCCGACTCGGCGCAGCCCGCATCCACCCCAACCCAACAACCCTCACCCGACGCCGACAACGACAGCGGCAGCTGGACCCGCCTATTCGCCGACATCCACCGCTCGCACACCACAGTCGACTTCATGCCCCAGATCCAAAACCTCCTCGACGACATCCGCTACTACCAAACCATCCTCCGCAAAATGGACCCGGACGAGGAAGTCTTCTACCGCACGCTCGTGCACAACACCTACCCGCTGCACCTGCGCCGGCCGCAGCACCACCGTGAGGCCCTCTGCATTCTGCGGCTCCTGTTGATCTTCTGCGGCATGTTTGCCGACCCGGACCGCTTCCTGACGAGGTTGAACAGTGTCGTGCTGGGGAAGATGGCCGAGACTTTGGAGATGGTGGAGATTTGGCGGAAGAGGTTGATGAGGGTGGACGGGGGGTTGTTGGGGATTGGGCCTGAGGGCATGAGGGCTGGGGATGAGGTTTTTTGTTTTAGGGGGGTTGAGACGCCGTTTGTGTTGAGGAGGTTGAGCGGGACTATGCATGCGGTGGGCAGTGGCGGAGGGGAATCGAGAAGGTATACCCTCGTTGGGTATTGCTATGTAGATGGGTTCAAGAGCGATGGGTTGAGTTGGGAGGGAGCGAAGGAGATTTATTTGGAGTGATTTGTAGTATACGTGCCGGCTCTTAACGAGGGTTCAACTTATTTCTCCCGATCCAGATAGACTTCCAACGTGAATCTGCAGACTACGGATGGTTCCGTCCCCCATGAGGAGCGCTATGCTTGTGCTCTCGCTCCTTGCCGCCCGCCCGGCTGTACTTTTGCGCAACATCTTCGGGGAGCTCTGCCCCGACACCGGTGACAATCTCGCTCTGCGAGGTCGCTCCAAGCGGGTTGCTTTGTACTCCCAGACCCCCTGGGCCGCCCTGTCGTTTCTGACCGGGTATGTTTGCGCCGGCTGGTAGAACATTGGGCTTCCCTGCGTCTTCTGGTACTGCAAGATACTGTTAGACGGGGAACGAGGGTCAAGAGGCTAAAGGGGCGCAGACCTTTGGTGCCCTCCTTGGCCATGTCAAAAAGGTCGCCTCCTCTGGAGTTGGGGTCGGACATGATGATGGGAGCTTGTTTTGGCTTCTTGAATGATTGCGGTGTGTGAATGAATCAAAATGACAACTTGTGGTCAAGTTGGCGATTGATAGTGTTCGGGCGGTTGAGCGGATGCCCATCGTATAATATATTCAGGGACCAGTTAGGGGCTACATCATTGACAGAACAATGACACCATGACTTCGGGGCTCGGGCATGACGTACCTGGGCAAGCGAATGTGACCACTTACACAACCGCGCCATGGATGGTGTCTACAGAACTGCGCCATAATATGTCCAAATATAGGTAGGCTCGGTAGGGTCCAGGTCCATTGCGCAACAGACTCGATGAAGGTCTGTCTGGGCCCTTTTTTACTTCTTTCGGACGCATGGAAAGATGGAAGCATTGCCCAGGGAGTGGGCCTTGGAGGGACGGTCGGCAGCCCTTGACTCAACCCTGTTCATGAACGGCGAGTCCTCACCCGGGCTCACTCGAACGCGACGAGACCGCGTCAATCGAAAGCGCCTTGGGAGCATAGCAGGGGTCTTCACGCCATGGTCGTTGACATCCTCTTGCGTGAGAGCCTGGTGGCACACGTGACGCACTCAACCTGCTCAGCCACGGAACTTCTGATGAGCAAAAGAGGGGTCCAAAGAGGGGTCCGCCTCTCCCGCCGAAGCCCGCATTTCTGGGATCCAGGTTCACCACACCCCCACCCACCCGGTGCCTGATCCGGCGGAATCTCAACCGGCTTTCTGGGTCAAGCTCCCGAGGTGATGAACCCACCTCAGCCGCGGCGTCCGACCGCGCGGGCCAACTTCGAGATTGCCATTATCTGTGCTCTTCCAATCGAGGCTGATGCCGTCGAGGCCCTCTTCGATCACCACTGGGACGACGGTCCTCCCTACGGCAAAGCCGCGGGCGATCACAACGCGTACTCCCTTGGAGCTGTCGGCTGCCACAATGTTGTCCTCGCACACATGCCGGGCATGGGAAAGGCTAGCGCAGCAGTTGTAGCCGCTAACTGCCGAGCGAGCTTTCCCAACATCAAGCTCGCCCTCATAGTCGGCGTTTGTGGCGTTGTTCCCTTCCGGCCTGGTGGCGGAGACACGGCCGAGACTATCCTAGGCGACGTCATCATCAGCGACGGCGTCATACAGTACGACCTCGGCCGGCGGCTACCCGAAGAGTTCGTGCCGAAGGACACGCTCCTCGATGTCCTGGGCAGGCCAAACACTGAGATCCGCGCGCTGCTCGCCAAACTCAAGGGCTTTCGTAGCCGGAAGATGCTGCAGAGCAAGATAGCCGACTACCTGGAGGTACTTTGGGAGGAGCCGGAATTGGCCGCCACGTACCCTAGTGCTGCGCACGACCGGCTGTTTGAAGCGACGTATCGCCACAGGAAAGACGGGATGTCTTGCCAGGAGTGTGCTTGCGACGGCAAGTTAGTGTCGCGTGTCCGCCTCTAGCAGGGCGATGACCCGCCGACAGTTCAGGTTCACTTTGGCCTGACTGCGTCCGGCGATACGGTGATGAAATCGGAAGAAGACAGGGATGTCATAGCCCAAAAGGCAGGCGTCATAGGCTTTGAAATGGAGGGCGCCGGTGTTTAGGACGTCTTCCCTTGCATCGTCATGAAAGGTGCGTGCGACTACGCGGACAGCCACAAGACTAAAGTGTGGCAGAGGTACGCGGCGGCGACGGCGGCCGCATGCATGAAAGCTTTCTTGGGTCACTGGACGCCTTCGATGACAGGTACGTGACGATCTATCGGGGAGAAATTGGGAATCTTTACAGAGCACTTGCTAATGCCACAGTATCCAGCAACCGCGGAGCCTGCTTTTGACCGTGCTGTCCTGCCTTGCTACTACATTCCGCTCCTTAAAAATCGGCGCTTCGTCGGACGGGACGGACCGCTAGACATTCCCAAAGACAAGCTGTTCATAAGCAAGGAGTGGCAGAAAGCCGCCATTGCCAGCCTAGGTGGTGTCGGCAAGACTCAAGTCGCCCTGCAGCTGGCGTACTAGACGAAGAAGCACTACCCCGAATTCTCGATCTTCTAGGTGCCGATCTCGAGCACAGCGACCTTTAGACAAGCCTTTACCGCGATTGCCAAGAAGCTCTCTATTCAAGTTGTCGACAAGCATAAGGATCTTAATGAGTCTGTGCGTCGGCACCTAAGCTCCGAGGCGGCTGGGCTATGGCTGCTTGTGGTAGACAACGCGGATGATAGCGATATCCTCTTCGGCTCTACAGATACGGGGGACGGCATCAGCGAGTATCTTCTAGAAAGCGATAACGGCATTACCCTGTTTACGACACGGTCCCGAGAAGTCGCTGTGTCGGTCACCGGAAACGACGTGATCGAGCTGCACGAGATGGACCCGTCGGAGGCGGCTGAATACCTAGAAAGGTCCCTGATCTAGAAGGAGTTGCTTCAAGATGAAGCCGCGACGGCAGAGCTGCTGAAGGAGCTTACCTACCTCCCCCTCGCGATTACACAGGCAGCGGCCTATATCAACATCAAACAAGTACCCCTTGCCGAGTACGTCGGGCTGCTGCATGGCACGCAGCAGAGCCTTATCAGCTTGATGAGCAAAGAATTTCGGGACAATACTCGGTACCCGGGGTCGCAGAATGCAGTAGCGACCACATGGCTTGTGTCGTTTGACCAGATCCGCAAGGCCGACAACGCTGCCGCTGAACTGCTCTCGTTCATATCATGCGTCGAACCTAAAGGAATACCTCAATCGCTGCTCCCCGGCTACGCTTTGAGAGAGCAACTGCTCGACGCACTCGGGACGCTTTGCGCGTACGCTTTTCTGACTAGAAGAGGGGCCGGCAATGTATTTGACATGCATAGTTTGGTGCATA
>OUNM010078807.1_pt1 | contig 22297 bp, 12 predicted proteins | sample 1769961 | NCBI WGS metagenome assembly OUNM01 (sample SAMEA3914820, study PRJEB12502) | metagenome | biome: forest; material: soil | place: USA | collected 2012-03-12 | depth 0.3 m
AGTCACACAGACACAGAGTAATAGATCTCAGGCATGCCATAATTATTTGACGGGATACTCCCCAGACATTGTACAGTGACGGCATCTGCGATGCTAAAACAAACGTCACACAAAAATACAACAAAAACTCTGAGCAGAAACCCGACATCCGCCCCTTGCCCCGCTGAGTCTCACGACAAGCAATGCTTCAAGTCGAGAAGAAGGTAAATAGCCAGGCAGTTGACGTTGCGCATGCATGTACTTATTCGTACATGTAACAGTACTCTCCGTCGATCGTCGATGACACTTCGCCGATCGTGCGTGGAGAACCAACAAATCCAAAGTCCATGCGCGTGTCCAGTGTGACGTTGTCACTAGGCGGAACTGTTCATACGTTAGCAGTGCTCCATCGGCCGGAAGGATAAAAGAGACTCACTATTTGCAGCCGTACTCGTGCCCCATACCTCCCATGTGCGCCGGTCAAGATCCTGACCCTGCCACATGGTCCAAATGCGGTCAATCTGTGCGTGATGCAGCCAAAACACCGGGTCGCTGGGGCTGGCAAAGACATCCAGCGCGTTCAAGCCGACCTGCCAATGCCCAGATGCATGCAGCCCGCCCGGCACGCCACCCGGCGCGTCCAGCTCCTGCACGAAGCAGCCCAGCGTGTCGCACCCCTCGAGAATGTCAACAACCGCGCTGGGTCGCGTGCCCCAGGCAAAGTCGGGGTTTAAATCTCGCGTCAGACACCTTGGGTTGTACCCCAGGCCCCCGTCCGGACCCTGAGGATGATAGCCGACAGGCCCAAGCCTGACTTCCCACTTGCCCTCGGCGAACGGACCAGACTTGACACAACCGCCCCCCGTGGCAGGCGGGATGACCTTGACATCCCCGCCAGGCAGGACAATCGCAGTGCCGTTGCGTCCGGGCACAAACTCCCCGTTACCACCCATGCTGCTCTCACTGCTGTCGAACAAGGTCGTTGAGGATGCTGTTTTCCACGCTAGGCTCCAGTCCCAGTAGGGCAAAGGTCCAGTGTAGGCGCATTCCTTCCGCAGCACTTCTTCGAACAGGTGCACGAGATGGCGGTGGAACGGCAGGAACAGACCGGACGCGTGGACGAACGGGGTTTGCAGGATGTGGGCGACGATGAGATCGTCGTACCTGGTGCGGGCACCGGAAGCGATCCACGGTGAGGTGGAGGCGGAGAGTGCGTTGATGCAGTGTATCGCTGACGTGAATTTCTGCCGCGAAGCTGGTGTCAGGGTCGACCTGGGGGGGTGGGTCAGTGCTTGCTGGTTGGGAAAAGGGGGTGCAACGGGGTGCAAGGGGTTACGGATACTTACCACTCCCTGCGTCTGGCGATTGTTTGGGCGGTGCATCCAGCGGTTCTGTTGCCGAGCACCGTGAGCAGATTCTCCTGGTACCGGCTCTGCAGGTACGAGATCTGCTCCAAAGACGAAGAGTGCATTGCTGCCGTCGTCTTGGAACCGGAAGCCGGGAATGGCCTCGCGAAGCTCACGCCTCTCGCGCCGAGTAGGCACGTAAGGGACAGGATCCACATGAGCAGCATTTTTGGGGGTGAGCTGACTGCGCGGGAAGTGGGAGTACTCTCCGACGATGCGGACGTTGGGCTGGTTAATGCCGAGACGGTCGCACTCCCAACACATGTTGAGTGATGAGTGACGTCAAGCGTCGCTGTGTGTTGGTGCTGCAATGTACCGAGGCAGATGTTGACCCAGATGTGGTCAAGGTCGAGTGTGTGAAGGTAGTGTGTGTCAAGGTAGAGCGTGAAGGTAGTGTGTGCCAAGGTAGATAGAGTGTGTCAAGGTAGAGTGTGCCAAGTTAGACTGTGTCAAGGTAGTGTGTGTGTGTGTGTCAAGGTAGTGTGTGAAGGTAGCACGTGTCAAGGTAGAGTGTACCAAAGATGGTTGTGTCTAACTTGAGTGTGCCGAAGTTGGTTGTGTCTAACTTGGGTGTGCAAAGTTGGTTGTGTCTTTAACTGAGCGTGTGAAAGAAGCTCAATGGACAACCGAGTGCAACTGATGGGGGAAGTTGGAAATGGTCGTTTGGGAACGGAGGTCTTTGTTATATAGTTATTGGCGACCACCGCGCAATCAGCCGTTGCTGTGGTGCCAGTCGCGACACGCAAGAGTGTGGGAAAGCTGCAGGTAAAAAAATAGACCATCGCAGCAGGTGTGAAAAAAAAAAAACAGACCACTGCAGCAGGTTCTCTTTTTAAAAGCGGTGCAGGTGTGGTGTTTTTTCCGTGATATCAGGGAGGTGGCACTGTTTTTTTCCCTCGCGTGGGATCAGTGCAGGCAGGAGGTGCAGCATGCGGTTACGCGCCAGTACAAAAACAATAAACGAAGGACATATTGATCCATCCAAGCTCTAGTCTTGCACCTGGGCCGACAACTGAGCCTGGCAGTTACCACCCCTCCACGATCCTCTCCCGCAGCATGGCATCCCTCTCGGCCCTGACAGCGTCGCAGTTCCTCGCCAGTGTCACGACCCGCTCGCGAGCTAGCTCGACGGCCCTCGTCTTGTTGATTGCGGGACGAGGCCGTTGGCGTTTGCGTGGCTTGCCGTCGTCTTCAGAGAGATAAACATGGCTGGCCTGCCGCGGGTCCTCGTCATCGTCCTCATGCATGCGCAAGGCAGCATGCAGCTTCTCAAACTCGGCACCAAGCCTGTCGCGGTACCGTTTCCCGACGCGGTTCTGTTGTTGACGGGCGTACTCGACATGCGGCTCGTGCTTTTGTTTTGAAGTGCCGTCGCGCTGCGTGTTTGGGTTGGCCGATTCCGAGTTTGAAGTTAGGATGACGGCCGACGGAAGATTTGGCTCTGCGCTGCGGTTTGGACGGGATTTGGTGGCGTCGGAGGACAACTCAACCCCTTCTCGGGCCGCCGACCGGGTTCTTGGCCTCGGTCTTTCACGACGGGGGACGGCCGGGCTCGTGGCGCCCTCTCGAAAAGATTGGCCGGCCATTGTGCCTGCTGCCTCGTCCCGCCCTGCGCTGGATGGTGGCCGGAAGGAGTCGGCAAACACGTCGAAGGGCGGCGTCGCAGAAGCCGGCTGGCAACCAGGAGGGTCGGGAGCGTCGTGTTCGGTATTCGTACCCGACTCGGTCCGACCTCGCCTACCGCGCCGCAACCGAACGGCAGAATGGCGTGGTGTCTTCCGAGTCCGGTTAGGGCGGGGGTCTGTTGGTCCCAGCGTGTGCATTGTGGCTGTCTTTGGCTGTGTCCGTGTCCCTTTCTGGTTTGCCAGGGGCTGGACTGGGCTGTTTGCGGAAGTGCTCGGGTCCGACGAAGGAGGAAACGGAGGGACTGGTTGAAGCGGAGGGCGTTGGGTGACGTCGCTGAGTCTGCCCTGGCGAGAAGGGACGGCGAACTGTCGCGGCGGTGTCGTTCCTGCTGTTGCGGTCTTAGTCGTCTGTTAAGATCTCATTCATGAATCAAGAAGCGACTGACTTGTCTTACCCAAAAGCATCTCTCATGCCTCGAGAGGCTTTGGGTCTCTGGATTGCCTCCAAGTTGGAGCGTATGGCCAGCCTTTGCTCGACCGTCAGACAATCCGCGGCCCGACAGGGACTGATCGCTCCCCTCCTTCGAAGCCTGGCAGCGACTGCAGAGCTCGGAAGCCGGATCGCCTCTGAGCTTTATCCCTCTTCATCATTGATCAAGTGTCATGCACCTCCGGTTCTCTGCCTTCGCAAACATGCCGTGTCACGCGCCACAGAGCGGTGTATCAACGGTTTGCCTGCCCGGTTTTACGCCATGTCTGCGGCGTGCGCCGGCCGCCCTCACCGGTCTCGCTTGACTCCCTGGCTTCGTCAATCTCATCAACCTCCCTCGTCAATCGGCTGCAAAAAGGAGACGCGGAAAGCCAAAAGCAATTCCGACGGAACAGGGCTCAATCGGGATTCGAACCCGAGACCTCGCACATCTTTGTTTGCCTGTGTCCAAGCAAGGGCGGACTGAATCCATCCCGAAGCGCGAATCATACCACTAGACCATTGAGCCGGGTCTCTCGGTGGAGGATTCTCATCCGCATGCGGCTTGATAGCCGACTCTGGTGGAGCCGGCTCGAGGACGACTCCACCACTCTTCGCCGGCATGCTTGGGTTTTGAGATGTGTTTGAGTTGTTGTAAAGACGGCGATGGATCAAGTCGAGGGAGAAGTCACACCTCAGCTGGCTAGATACGCACCTATCGGCTCTTCCAGAGTTCAGTGCCCTGGCTTCTAGCAAAGCCCATACCCCTTGCACCAAGACTGAGGAAAGGTCCTAATTGGTACTCCCGTACATGCCATGATCCGTATTGCACGGTTCGTTTCAAGCTTCCGCGGAGTCGGCAGAACTTACTCTTAACCCCGTTAGTAAACTCCGGTTTCCATATCTCCATGATGTTGTGTGCGGGTCCCGCCCCTCGCCGAACCGACACGACGCGGTCCGGCGGATTCCCGGACGGAGGTGACATCACTCGGCCGAGTCCCCTCAACAACAGACAACGTCCATCAAAACACTGCACTGCACTGCATGCCATCGCCCCAACGCAGCCCAACAACAACAAACACCGCACCCAACCACCAAAAATGACAGCCCACGCCCCCTACGCCATCGGCCACGCGCCCTCCCATGTCCAGCACCACGTCTGGCGCACCGCCTCCAACAGCGCCGCCCACCTCCTCCCGCACCTCCACCCCGCCCTCCAGAAAAACCCACACCTGAGACTCCTCGACGTCGGCGCCGGACCCGGCACCATCTCCGCCTCCCTCGCCCAGCATCTCCTCCCCTCCGGCCACGTCGTCGCGACCGAGATCGCAGACGACATCCTGGCGCGCGCGAAGACCCACGCCGAGGAGCAGGGCCTCGGCCCGGCCAACATCTCGTTCCAGCGCGCGTCGGTCTACGGGCTGCCCTTTGCGGACGGCGAGTTCGACGTCGTGCACGCGCACCAGGTGCTCTGCCACCTCGACGCGCCGGTCGACGCCGTGAGGGAGATGGTGCGCGTGTGCAAGCCCGGCGGGCTGGTGGCGCTGCGCGAGGCGGATATGCGTGCGTGGTGTGTCTGGCCCGAGATTGAGGGCGTCGCGGCGTTTCAGGAGTTGTCGGCTGGGGTGTTGGTCGCGAATGGGGGGCAGGAGAAGGGTGGGCGGATGTTGGTGGGGTGGGTGATGGCTGCTGGGGTGGAGAGGGAGAGCATTGAAGCGGGGTTTGGGACGTGGTGTTTTAGTAGTCCCGAGGAGAGGAGGATGTGGAGTGAGTCTTGTCTCTCGTTTTTTTTTTGTGCGAGGAACGGGTGTGCTAACCGTCGCAGGCGAGGCCATGATTGCGAGGTTGCGGACGGGGCAGATGCGGACAAAGGGGATCCAGTTGGGTATCACAACGGAAGCGGGCATCGAAGATATGATCAAGGGGTGGCAGGAATGGATGGAGGCGAAGGATGCCACGTTTGGTATCACGAGCGGCGAGGTGATTGTGAAGAAGCCATAGGGGCCAACGGCATCCAGCCGCGGAGAGGACCAGGGACTGGTAGAAGCGCCAATAGAACCCTATCTACTATACACACCTACGAGTGCTTTTCTAACTGCATATTCAACCCCTGAAGAAAAGGCTGCTTCACCGAAGCAGGATCAATAGCGGGTGTTGTTGAGGGTAGCCATTGGTTATTCCGCTTGGGGTTGTCTCATCCAGATATGGATTTTCTATCCATCAGTCATAGTGTTTTCTCTTGTTCAGAAAAAGATCGAATGATCACAATTTCCATCAAAACAGCCTAACTCGCCATCCACACTCTATCATCAGTTGCCTTCATGACAAGCACATCACACGCCAAACGGGTTCCATCCGCTCTCGACCATCTCCACGGTCCGCTTCGTCACCTTGTCCAGGTCCTCCTTGGGCAGCTTGAGGACCTCGTTATCCGTCCCGACATAGTCGCTCGTCACGTTGTCGGGCAGAAAGACGCCGCCATACAACCACTTGGCGAAACCCCTCCTGTCGCCCTTCCGCATTTCCTCGGCTCCGTCTTGCATGCGCTTCGCAGAGCTCTCGTAGGTAATCTCCCAGTCTGCATCCGTGGTTCCTAGCACGCGGTGCAGGCTGTCGAGCATGTCTCGCTGCGAGATGCGGAAGCTATGGATGAGCACCGTCTTGTTCTTGTAATCGGCGAGCGACGGGGAAGAAGATGCCCCGGATTGAGACTCGGGCAGGCTCAGCAGCGCCGCCAGCGCGTGGCCACACTGGTCCCAGGTGCTCACGGTGATGATGCGCTTCCCGTCGTCGAAGAAGGTGACTTTGCGTTCCGCAATGGTGAAGCCGAACCATTGTTCTCCAGTCGCCAGGCTCCACTCGTACCAGTAGCCGCAAGCGAGGATGATGGCAGAGGAGACGCCGTTGTCCTCGACGTCCTTGATTCGTTGGAGAAAGCCCTTGGAGAAGTCGTCTGTGGGCTTAGGCTCTGCGAAGGGGTAGCCATACACGTTGGGCATCACGTACGGCACGCCAGCCTTGCCGGCCGCGGCGACGATCTTGGCGTGGAGGTCAGGGGGTGCCGAGACGCCGAGGGCAATGGCGAGAAACTGTTGGCCTTTGAGGGCGGAAATGAGGGAGGCCTCGTCGTCGTAGTTGACCTCGGCGGTCTTCACTCCCTCCGGGAGCTTGCTCTTGCCACCTGGACGGGTAAGGGCCGTGACGGTGTGCTGGCCGGTTTGCAGCAGGGCGCCGGCGAAGGCTCCGCCAATGCGGCCAGATGCCTGGTAGGGTTATTAGTTATCAGCTACTTCCCTAGAAAGAGGGGGCCATGACTTACACCAACGATGGCGACTCGAGAAAGAGGTTGCGCGGACATGGTGAGTGAGTTGGGCGGGTTTAAGGAATGGTTGAGATATTCAAGCTGAGAGAGAGGGCAGTTACTGATCTTGTAGCATCATCATTTATAGAAGCCTCGATACATCGACGACTCAGGAGCAATGTAGTGTTTGGGGGCCGGGGTTAAGGTCGGAGTTAGGTCTCCACCCGAATGACAAAGGAACCTTGTGTCATGGAAAGGAACGCGCTTCGCCGCAGCCGCGCACATGGTGTCGGCGGTGGGCAGTCCGTCCGCCGGCCTTGAAATCCTTCCGTCCCGCCTCGAGTTTCACCGCCCCCAAGGTTACGACACAACTACTCCTCCGAGTCCGACTCTCAGTGTCGGACGATACATCGCCGATTGTCCGAGGCAAGGCCGGCCCCCAACTCTTGATGATCCCACGTGAAGATGGCTGACGACGATTGCGTATGCCTTCGGAGGTAACTCGGATCTGGCTAGTCACAGAGTTATCCTGGGCCTTGCGTCAGAAATGCTCTTGCTGGCAAGGAATACCGCAATCTGCAATGGTGATCAAAAACGACCTTCCACGATAAGCCCACAATTCACCAGCACACGGGTGCTCGTCCGAGATCCAAGCGCCGAGTCCTTGAACCGCTCTGGGTTGTGTGACGGTGCTTACCTAGGCTTTCGGGTTGACACTGCAGACGCCGAGTCTAGTTTGACCATGAAGCCCCTGTGCCTCCAAACAACCCAAGAAGGGAGCCAACGAAGCCGCAGGGATACAGTCGAGGAGATCTTGTCCATCCATGCTGGTGTCGATCTACCCTCACTTGGACCCCTCGCCTCGGCGGTACACCATCGGAGTTTACATACACAGAACCAACCCAGAGGTTAGGATGCATCAGACACCCGACTTGAAACAAGCACATCTCCCTCACCAACACACAGTACCGAACCCCATACCCAAGTCCAAACAACACGCAACCATGCCAAGGGGTATTCATAGCACCTAGTACCTAAGTAAGCGGCAACCCAGCCGGCACCCCATCCATGAGTGGTATCATACATCCGATAACTAGCATAAGAGACAATGCAGGTCCCCTCCAACCGCCCAATGGAAGACCCCGCCTAATTCTTCGTGGCCCCATCCCCCCGTCCATCCGGAGCCTTGCTCCCCTCCTCCTGTCGGGCAGGTGCAGGGGCAGCACTCTCGGCCCGACCGCCGCTCAAAAACATCCTTTTAAAGTCCGCATTACTCTTCCCACCACCCTCATTACCAGCCCCCTTGCCCTGGCCATTCACCTCCCCCCCCGCGGCGGCAGTAGGCGCAGCAGGCTTCTTCACTACCCCGCCCACGAACCCCAACCCCCTCTTCATCCCTCCCCTGCCACCCTGCGGCGGGCCCGGCCGTCGGACGACAAGCGACGGAGGCGGCATCATCAACCCTCCTCCCGTCGTGGCACTCCCACTCCCAGCGCTCCCACGACCAGAAGCACTCTTCCCCCCCTCCTGACGAGGCCCCTCCGTCTTCTTTTTCCCACCCCCAAACAACTCCCCGACCGTCCCAACAGCCAACTTAGCCTTCTCCAACTCCAACCCCTCGACAGCCAGCGCCGCCCGCCCCGCGGCGGCGGCATCGGTGAACTCAACCACCGCCCCACCGTGCTGCGGGTGAAGAACCAGCTTGGCAATCTCGCCTACGCCGGCGGCAGTGAGCACCGCGCGCAGACGGGCGTCGGTCACGGTGTCGGGGACATGGAGCACGGCGACAGTCCGCGCGGCAATCTCGTCGCGCGTTGCGCCGTCGGGCCGTTGTTGGTCGGTCTGTTGTTGCTGCGTGGAGGAAGAAGGGGAGTCGTCGGCGGCGCGGCTGGTGGCGGTGACCTTGTTGGGCGGCGGACGCGACAGCTCGACCTTGATGGGGTGGGAGCCGTAGATGAGGGTGTCGAGGGTGTCGATGGCGGCGCGGGCGCCGTCGCGGGTCTCCATGACGACGAAGGCTGTGCCGTGGGCCTGGCCGGCCATGTTGCGCGGCACGCGCACGCTGACGACCCGGCCGGCCTTGGCGAACAAGGCGCGCACGTCGTCCTCGCTGGTGGAGCGCGGCAGGTTCGCCACGTGGAGCTCGCGCTCTTCGGCCTGCGCGCCGTGGCGGTTTTGGCGGCCTACGGGGTCGGAGAACTTGGCGAGGAGCTTGTATTTGCCTGCCTCGAGGGGTTTGTTGTCGAGCTTGGTGGCGGCAGTGGCGGCGGTACGGTTGGGGAAGGTGACGTAGCAGAAGCGGCGCTTCGTGTTATACTTGAGGCTGGGAAATCGGATGCTGTAGACCGGGCCGCAGGACTTGAAGAGGTCGCGGAGGTACTGCTCGTCGGCCTCGGGCGGGTAGTTGGTGACGAAGAGGGTGCAGTCGGTGGCGGGGGCGACGTGGATAACGTGCTCGCCAAAGTACTTGCCGTCGCGCAGGAGCGCGGATCGGGCGTCGTCGGGTGACCCGAGCTCAATCAGGGCAGTGGCGCCGTCGTCCCGCTTTTGGAGGTCGATGTTGTTGATGTGGCCGTAGCCACGGAAGAACTGCTTGAGCTTGGTCTGTGTCGCGTCGTGGGGCAAGTCAGTAACCCACACCGACGTGTTCTCCCGATCTCGCTTCAGCTCCTCGCCCTGGACCTCGCTCTTGGCCCGCTTGCTGTGGCTGTCGTCATCGCCTGGCGAAGCCTCGCGCTTGCGTTTGGACCCGGGCGACAAAGTCGCATCAGCGGCGTCCGCCATGGGCTCGTCGGCCTCCGCCGCTTGCTGCTGGGCGGCCTGAGCAGCCTGTGCTGCTTGGGCGGCTTGCGTGGCTTGGGCGGCTTCGCGCTCGCGGCGTTTGGCCACGCCCTTGCGCGTCTTGTAAATGGTGTCCTGGGCCTCTCGCAACGTTTCTGCCAGTTCATAGTCGTTACAGTGCTTGAGGTAAACCTCCATGATGCGCTCCGGCCAGTCGACGGTGCGGACCTTTAGGGCCCGCGTAAAGACGCGCGTGGCGAAGGTGGGCACCCGCAGCCCCTGGGTATGCGACACCGGAGTCGGGCTCCGCGTCTTGCTTCGCGCCGCAGTGAAGACCACCATCTCCCACAGATACCAGTTGAGCCAAAAGTCGTAGCTGTTGGCGTGCAGCTCGACTCGCGATAGCTCTTCCCACACTGTGCGAGCGCTCTCAATGTCGTCCTTCTTCTCGGTCAGGAACTGGATCAGGATCTTCTCGAGCCGGTAATCTGGGTCGCCTTGATACGTCTCGCCGTATTTGCGCTTGCCCCAGTGCTTGACGTCCTCGAGGGCAGACGGCAACCCCACCTCGGCGACGTCAAGAGCCTCCTCGGTGGCGCTGGGGTTCATGGCGGAGCGTTTCAGATAGCCGCACCAGGACGAATACATGTCGAGGACGCCGGCCATGCCGTCCCGGTCCAGCTGGGCGCTGTCGGTCGCGGCGTGCTTGATGCGCTCGATGTCGGTAAAGGACAGGCCGACCTCCTCGGCCGTCAGGATGTAGCGGGCCCACATGGGGCCGGACCACGGGATGTGGCGCACGGCGCGCTGTAGGACGTCGAGCATGTTGGGGACCAGGTTCGTAGGTAAGTGGGAGCGGCCGGCCTTGAGGTCGGTGTGGGTGCTAGAGATGAGGACGGCAAAGTTGAGCCAGGTGTCCTCGTCCGAGGCCAGGATGCCCGTCAGGGCGCGGGAAAAGAGGCCGAGGCAGATCTGGAAGTTGAAAACGACGTCACGGGCGTCCTTCTTGGACTTGACCAGGCGGATCTCCCAATCGATGTACTCGGACGTGGTGGCCCGCAGCGCCGCGGCGTCCTGAGACTTGGCGGCGCGCGCCAGCTTGGTCTCCCACGGCTCGCGCAAATCGTAGAGACGCTTCGCGCGCTTGGCGTTCCTGGTCGCCTGCTGCATCTCGGTCTCGTAGGCGTGGCGGTTGTACTCGGAGAGGAAGTTGGAGAACATTTGAGAGGTGGCGTCCCAGGTCGCGTGGGGTACGGCGAGGCGGTCCCGGAACAGGTGGGTGATGCGGCGCACGCCGGCTTCGGTCGCGGTGCGCCGCAGCAGGTCGAGCTCAAGCGACACCCAGCGGTCCCACAGGTGGTGGCTGTCGGACAGGCGGTACTGGACGGCCTCGTAGGCTTCCTGCCAGAGGTTGAGGGCTGCATCGAGGGTGAAGGTTTCGCGACCGATCTGCTGCTCGTCGGCGGGCCAGCCGGCGTCGCTGGCTGGCTGGCAGTCGGTATACAGGGACCAGAAGTACTCGCAGTAGGCCATCCACACCTTGATACTTCCGGGCTCGGCCTGGGTGGCGCGGCGGAAGGCCTCGACGACGCGCACACGGCCCTCGAGGTCAGCGGCCTCGCGCAGCTGGTGGTCGACGAACTCGACCCAGTTGTCCTCCCCCACTGGGTTCGCCATGTTGGTGCCGGGTCCTCAGTGGTGTCGAGGCATCGGATGGGGGCCGCCGAGGGATGTCGACGGCGAGGCCGGTCGGGATCGAGTCGGGAGTCGGGTCGGGCCAAGATTCGATGGCGCGGAGCGTGTCGATGTCGTTGTCGGTGTTTAGCGTCGTGCGCCGGTGCCCGTGATGGAAGGCCAAGGCCGATCGATGGTCGATGGACGATGGCCGATGCGTTCGGGTGCGATGTCGCTCCTCACTGCAGCTGCCAGATGCCAAATGCACAACGCCAGATGCAAAATGCCGAGTGCACAAATGGATCGGCGGTTGGTTGCGAGGCGCTGAAATTTGTTGCCTGGTCTGGAACAGGGACTTGCATGCCCGGAGTGCGCTAAACCCGCTGATGACCCGAAGCCTCGCACTTGTTTGGGATTCTGCTGAAGCAGCTCTCCAGCATCCGCCTCTGAACTTTTTGGTGGCTCCCGGATTACCTAAGGCCGCGACAAGCGGGCACGGCGGGGTGTTGGAGTGTTGCGCGCACTGTTTCTTTTGTTGGTGTCCGAGGTGTGTCCTCTGAGGTGGCCCTGTGGGTGTCGAAGGCGGCCGGGTTGAAGTCAGTGCCAGGGAGCCAGGTTCCGAGCCACGACGTGCGGCAGGCTGCCGGTGGCTTGTTGGGAGACCCTGGCCAGCGCTGAAATACGAAGTCGAAGCCCGTTGAGCTAGGTCCACTCGGGCCTGGTCGGGCCTGGAGACCCCCGCCGGGAAGGGCGCCAAGAGCCGAATGAAACCACTGGCACGCCTCTGCGCGGTCTTCGGCAAGCCGGCGCTGCACAAATGGGCTGCTTTCTGGAGCTGCTAAACTTGGCCCACGGCTCGGTATTTCCGGCACAAATCCCGGGTCGGCGAGTTGCGCGACGCTCCATACCGTGCCATCGCGATTCCGTCGAGTCTGTTCAAATACTGTGTATTCCATACTAGGTATTCTTACAAAGCGCACGAGCGGCCTTGGAGGAGAGAGCGTCGTGTTGTCTCAGACCGACACGGCAGCAGCCTTCCATGGTTCGTAGTTCCCAGCCCAGCTCTGTGCAACCAGGCCCTTCCCAATGAGGAAAGGAAGGAAGCAACGGCACGGCTCCGGCTCAGCTCGGAGTTGCCAGGCACGGTCCGAGAGCAGGTAGGTACACGGTGAAGACGGAAAATAAAAACCAAAAACTAAAAAATAAAAAAAATAAAAAGCAAAGTCCCTCCGCTGCCGTCTTCAGGGACTCTCCCGGCGTCAAGGACCCGTGGCAGCAGCTCCAGCAAGTTCAGCAAGACGCCGCCAAGACCTGGCTTTTGCCGATCCTGATGATCTTGCGCCTGCCGGCCAATCAGCGCCCGCCTCCTCCCTTCCCGCAGGACCCCGAACCAGCGCCAGACCACGGCCAGACCACTGCTGCCTCTGCCTGCCTCTGCCCGTTCTTGCCTGTCCTCTCGTCGGGCCATTCTGGAATCCCAAGGCGCATCGCCGCGTCAACCTTATCTCGCGCCCCTTCTCGCGTGCGTGTCCTAAAATCCATCCGGCGGCACCGAGAGTGTTCTTGGATTCCGCTCCTGCTCCCCCGCGCATCGGCCCTGCCAAGCCCGATGACGTCGTGCTGCAGATGTGGGATGATGCCGTCATATCCGGCGGTGGCTGGGCGGGTCCAGGCCCGCCCGCTGTTTGGGGCGAATCTCGCGTCATTCTGTGCACGGCACCTGAAGAAAAGGGTGCAGCTGAGAGAGACAGCCCCTTTTTTTCTCGGGCGCCGGATTGCATCAGATAAATAAATATGGGACCTGACTGACTGATTGGGCACCAGCTCCAAGCCGGGAGGATTCTCTCACAAGACAGTTGCCGGCTCGGTCCAGCACCATGCCGAACCTTGGGAGAGGAAGAAGACTACTCCGCAATAAGGGGGTAGAGTTTGGACAAGAAACGTTCCATGGCTTCAGGCGATTCTTACTTCGACTCTCCCTGCCCCCGGGGGCAACGACGTATGTAGGAGGCGGGAAATGGCGAAGGCGATTGTCTCATGACCGCGCAACGACGGCATTGGATCCAGCCGCGCGCGCCGAGGTCTGCCTCGTCGCTAGGTCGCGGGACACCGAGAAGTCTAGAAGTGATCGAGCAAATCTGCAAAGACGGTCCAAGAGGCGCCAAGAAGTTCTTTTCCCGAACAAGTCACTCACCCGTGGACAGCTTCCCCAATAGCAGCATGACAACCTGAAGCTCGAGTCGGCAATCTGGCGAACAATGTTGGGATGAACTCCAAAGCAAGACCGCCAGTTCGGTGCGAAACACCTCTAGCTCGTTTGGCGCTTGACATGAATCTCTTGCTCGAAAACCATGGCCGAGAGCAATGATGGTGACTGGCTGACTCCAACTCACGACTCGTCTTTGGCCACTTCCGGCGCTGTAACCTGCGGTGATCTTTCAGAGCTGACTCGGCCCTCCGGGTGGCGGAGGAATGAAGCAAGCTGGCTGGGTAACCACAAACGACAATGATAGGAGCGAGTCGTACATAGGGAATCAAGGGCAGCTGCCAGCATGTTACACACTAGATGTTTCACGTTCTCTATCGCCGGGTGGTATCCCCGCCCCACTGACCTCACCCTTCCCACTCCCGTTGCCCCCTAGCATATAGGTGCTCATGGTTTCAGGGACTATTTCGACACTGGTGATCCTAGGGCTGATAGAGGGATGCCTACATCATGCCCTTTGGACTGCAAAATAGTATCAATGCCGGCCGTCTCCACGAGACAGGCCGCCTACACCCGCCCACCATTGACCTTGCGGACACCTCTCAGCCGGTCAGAAGTGCAGTGAGGCGTGCCAGTCTGAGCGCTCGGGGCAAGAATGTGTACGCGAACTCTAGTTCCCATGCACAGCTTAGGTGTTACAACGCCCTCTCTCGATGGCAAGCCTGACACTACGTCTTCTTGTAGAATGCCGCGCTGCGAGGGCTTGAGGGTGACGTTTTCTGGTGTCTAGGGGGCTGTTCGGAGACAATATAGAGTACGGCTACGACCGAGAGGACGCGAGTATCTGCGATAACCTGTGAGTTGGCACTGTCCTTACTTGGGACTGATTGGGCGGGCTTTGATGGTGAATCGGTAGACGATTTCAGACAAGGCTGCTCCATAAGTTACTTGTCGACAAAAAGGTTAGCGTCCCAATTCAAGCCACTGCATGTTCGCAAGAGGATAGGCCTTGCAGCAACGCAATTAGTCCTGCAGCTGGTCCTCAATTTAAGATGCTCCTGCAGTTGGTCCTCACATTCAGGGGTCGCCAACTCTCTAAGTTCAGTCGACCCAGACATGCTCCCTTAAACCATCGCCAGTGGCCCAGTGCCCCGAGTTTCACTCACATATCGCTTATTTGAACTTCTGTGACGGCTCTCCAGTGTCTTTGCAAAGAACATCATGCTCGACAATACCCCCATCCGACCACTTCTTTCACTTCGCCGGTTCACCAGTCAAGTTCTCGTTCCTTGCAACGCTCTCCAACGCTCGTCGTGCCATGGAAACAAATCCAGCACTTGGCCTGGGACGCCCTCTCGTTCCTAGCGACTCGGTCAGCGAGCCTTCCGAGAGAGGCACCCCTCGAGCCGCCTTTGTCGACGCGCTATTTTCCGAGGATATCGAGCAGTGCCGCCAAATTCTCGACGCACACCCCGAGCTAGTCAACACTGCCCTGAAACACCGGGCCCATTATCTCCTCGCAGAGCCGTACGACTGGGTCTGGGGTGTGTGCTACCCCGGGCCACATTTCCAAGGTTTGACGCCGGTTGTTTTTGCGTCCTTGGCCCCGAGATTTCGGGAGGAATGCATCGATTCCCGCACCCTTTCACCCGCTGGCCTGGCCATAATTGCGCTACTCATTGAACGAGGTGGGGCTCTGGAGACGCCGGAGACGGCGGAAAGGCTACGTCTCAGTTCAGGTCGCTCGTACTGGGCGCGGTATCTCTTGTTCGAGGTCTGTCGAGATTACGACAGCCCGGAGGCCCTGGGTCTCCTGGTTCAGATTGGCGCCGATATGCACACCAAAGAATTAGTCGGCTCCGATCGTACCCTGTTGCAGGTAGCTGCGGAACGTGGCGCCATCGGGGCTGTCGGCTTTCTCCTCGATCGTGGCGTCCCTATGAACTATGACTCGGACCCGGGGAGCAGTGGTGGGAGAACCCCGCTTCACTCAGCTGCGGCGAATGCGCGGCACCAAGTGGTCCAATTCCTCCTGGATCGAGGGGCCTTGTCAGACCTAGAAAAGTTGGACTGGAAAGGCTGCACGCCGCTGCTCTGTTGCGCTATGGCTGATATCACCCAGCCAGAGACAGCGAGAGACCCCGACCGGGAAACCACAATCCGCCTCCTCGTGGATGCGGGAGCTGACCTGTCGGCAACTGACCGATTGGAGGTGTTCTGGGGCGATGCCGGGAAACACGAACGCTGCTCGGACTCGTTGTTGGGCCACGTATCCTGTTGGGGCAGCGCCGACATCATTCGGTATCTGGTAGGCAAGGGATCTGACATCCTCGGCATTGGAGGGTCTAATTTTCACGGCATTGCGCGTCGCAAGGTGACGCCCCTCCATCGGGCCGCGCGCGACTGGAACAGCGCTGGCGTGCAAGCCCTCTTGGACCTGGGCGCGGAACCAGACGCTGCGGATGAGCATGGGTGGCAGGCTCTACACTGGGCAGCGGTTGGACAGTGTCCCTGGGACTCACGGCTCAAGGCTAGGGAAATGTCCTGGGTCTGGGAGTGCCTCCAGACCAAGCCTCACAGTCCAGTGTTCCTGAAAAGGCTGGCCTCACTAGAATCTACGATCCTGCACCTCGTCCAGCACAAGGCGAGCATCGATCGTCGAGACGCCCTTGGGCGCACCCCACTCCACTACGCCGCCTTTTGGAAGCTGGTGGGAGCAGCAACCGTCCTTCTTCAACAAGGCGCCAACCCCGGCCTCATCGACAACGACGGCCGTACCCCGCTGCACCATCTCGCAGACTCCATCATCTCACGCCGCCTGCACGAGCCAGCCGACAGCGACATCGAGGACGACACCCTGATCACCGTCCTAGCCAGCCAGATCAATCGCGTGAACATCAACCACACAGACAGCACTGGGGTCACGGCACTTCACATTGCCGCGTGCTCAAAATCCGACGCAGCCGCGGCCCTGCTCCTCCGCCTCGGCGCCGACCCCAACCTGCCCGACCCGCAGGGGTCAACACCGCTGCACCGGGCCGCGGAGCTCACTTTCTGGGCCACGGACGACACGTTCGAGGAATCCCTGCGGGCGGGATGGAGCCGGCGGTCCTCGCGGATCAAGGCGCTGCTGCTGGGCGCCGGCGCCGACGCCGACGCGCTCGACGCGCAGGGCAAAACCGCCGCGGAGATTGAGGAGGGAGTGCGCGAGAGGCTGAGGCTGGGGCGGGTGAAGTATCTGGAGTATTTGGCGAGCCCGACGAGGCAGTTTGGCCGCGGCCGCGGCCGGGGGAGGGGGGCTGGACCGGAGGAGAGAAGACGGGCGGGTTCTCCGGGAGGTGGGAGAGGCAACCTTGCTCCTGGGGCTGGACATGGTAGGGGAGGTGCATAATGGCGCCGTGATAGCGGAAAGTTCCGAGTTTTATCTCCGCACTTTCGTTGCGAAAGTGGGCTTTGATTTATCTCCGTGGCGGTCGGCCTTTTCCTTTTTTTCCACGAGACTGGACCTCCATCAATGTACCACTTTGCCATCACTTCGTTGCTGTTGCCTACGATCCCATTACGCGGTTCCGACACACCACATTTAGGAACGGAGGAGGCGCGGAGATGTGGGAAAGAAAGGAGTACCCAGCGGTGCCGGGCTGTTGGACAAAGAGGTGTGCTGCAGTCGATCATTTGAGCCACGGCCTGAGGTCTTGGCGTGCAGCACAGGCGACGCTCTGATGGGCCGAACGGAACACGCCGTCGCGCGGCTTGGTCGACCGAAAAATCCCCTCATTCTCACCCCGAACTCCGGACTAGAGGACCCCCGAAGATGCCCGTCGCCGGGCCAAGATCCGAACCGCGGGGATTGGACCCATTGGCAACGACTACGGGTATCTCGGCGGAACCTGAAGCTCAAGACGAGCCCGAGGCTTGGGATCTACCTCCATTTCTGCCCTCGCTGGGGGGGGCGCTCACCGCTTCCGGCCTTCAGGTCGTCGGGTCGTCCACCCTCCTGCACATCCTCGGTCGCGTGCTCCCTGTCCCCGATTCCGTCTCAGCTGCCTTGTATCTCGGCGGGCATGGCCTCTTCATCTGGCACCAACCGCATCTCCGGGCTGGCCTTCTCAACATCTGGCGAGAGGCAGTCCGCGATGGGCCAACGCTGCGAGCGGATCTGGGGCCGGTGAAATGCCTCTACGCCCAGCTCCCAACGGTCGCCGGCCATCTCGCTCCTGTTGTCATCGGGATGCTTCTCAACCCCGCCTCCCGCCGTTACCTCGGCACGGCCGCGGGATTGGTTGCCAAGTGGCTGTGGGCCGAGAGCCTTCCGTACGTTGTCCCGGGGCTCTTCCGAGGGGATCTTCTTTCCTGGGGAGCGGCTGCGGTCGGCGCCTACTTTTGCTACGATTGGAGACTCGTTGCGTTCGACATGGTTCGTCGGATGTGGTGTATCTGGACAAAGTCGACTATCCTGGCATCCGAGTCGCGTCTCCAAGCCAATACACCGCACTATTCGTACGACAAGATTACGTCGCCGAGGACGATTCGCTTGCTCAGGATTGAGCCTCGCCTTTTTGGAATGCGGTGCTCGCTCGTCCACCAGGACCTCGATGCGGACGCGCCTCCGAGCTTTGAGGCCATCTCATATCGATGGGGAAGCGGAGAAAAGACAAAGATCCTCGACATTGGGGGAAAGGTGTTACCCATCCCAGAGAGCGCCTATGACGTCCTGCGAGAACGGGCATCTTTCTGGCGGACGCGGCTGATGTGGATCGATGCCGTCTGTGTCAACCAAGACGACGACGAGGACAAGAACCAGCAGGTCGGCCTGATGCGGGACATTTACGGCCAGGCCACCCGGACCATCGTCTGGCTTGGCGACGCACCGGACGGCCGGGTCGTGTTTCAATTTCTGGTCGAGATGATGCTGCAGCGGGACAACGGAGTGTCTGGCCTCGAAGTGGCTGTCGCTCAGGCCGGTCTGAAAAAGATTCGAGACGATAATCCCAAGTGGACGGCCTTCGGAAGGATGCTCGAGAATCCCTACTGGTCGCGTGTGTGGATTGTGCAAGAAATAGTCGTCTCACGCCAGGTCGACATCTGGTACGGCGGGCGGTGGTTCGACTGGGACTTGTTCTCATCCATCATCGGCGCCCTCAAGACTGAGTCTCCCACCGGGTTGCTGCAGAAGTTGGACCAGTCCGAGGGAATGGCAACTCCTCCGTTCCGAGCAATCCACCAAATACAGATCATCGAGAAGATGCGGGAGGATTACCAGGCCGGCATCAAGTGGTCACTGCCCTGGATCTTGGTCAGCTTCAGCCACGCCCGAGCAACGCTCGGGCTGGACCACATCTTTGCCTTTCAGGGTATCAGCACGGCTGTGGATGACAAAGCCCTCGTGCCGAATTACGGACGATCCACACTCGATGTTTTCACGGAGACAGCGCGGTACTCACTGGCCCAGCCCTCGAACCTGATGATGCTTTCCGTAGCCGGCATTGGGCGAGAAAGGGAAAGCAAGTCTACCGACTGGCCAAGTTGGGTACCCAACTTCCAGCTCATCGCGCAACTTCCTGCCTTTCCTTTCCTCCTCCACTCTTATGCCCCATACCAAGCAGGCGGTGGATTCAGCCCGTCTTTTCCCACGAGCCAACAAGCGAGCGATGAGCTTGTGATCCGTGGCGCCTTGGTCGACGAGGTCGCTGCTGTGACGACGCTCGCGCCAGGAGATTGGACCCGATGGCGAGGCCTCGGTGAGATGGGATCTGCCGACGAAAGACAGGCCGCGGAGCTGACCCTCCACGACGTTGCCCGCATGCGCGAGGCACAGGAACTCAGCGAATCTCTCTGCGCGCCGACGTACTTCAACGGCCAGTCGCGGTGGGAAGCATTTTGGCGGACGGCTCTCGGCAACAAGTCGCTCACGTCCTACCCGGCAGACCCAGCGCACGGCGACTACTTGAAGGACTTCATGCACAAGCGTGAGCGGGCCGGGAGGGCCATGCTGGAAGGAGCCGAGGCTTTCTTTTCTGCCGAGCTGGACGCAGTGCGTGGCGCGATGAATTTGCAGCACACGCCCGGCTCCGTGGCGTCGGCTGAGGACACGATTCGCACCCTGGAGAAACTCGTGTCCCTCCCTCCTGAAGCGGGTAGCATCCGCGACCACATTACTCCAGAGCTTCTCGACGACCGTGAGGCGCTGTTCCGCGAACTGGCGGCGGCCACCGATCTGTCCTACTGGGCGCGCAAGGAGCTCCACGAGAAATTCCTCAGGGGTGGGACGAACGATGCGAACAAGGCGATGGAGGAGCTGTTCCTCCGGGCGTTTAATTTTGCCAGCTTTGACGACAACACACTGAGAGGTGTCGTTCTGATGCTCGCCTTCCTGGTCACGGTGGGCGGCCAGCACATCTCACTTTCGGACGACCAGCTCCAGGCCGCCCGCCAGACGATTCGACCCAACGGTTCCGCGACGTCCGATCCGGCGAACCTGCACCGACTTGGACTTCTGCTGGGAAGCACGATGGCGCAGCGGCAGTTTGCGGTGACACGGGGCGGATATATGGCACTAGTTCCGGTGGACACGGCTGAAGGTGATGTGGTGTGCATCTTCCCGGGTGCTAAAGTCCCGCATGTCATCCGCAAGGCCGGGAATGCCAGGTTTGAGTTGGTTGGCGAGGGATATTTGCATGGGTTTATGGACGGGGAAGCGTGGGAGTGCCAGCGGGTAGTGGAGGACATCACCTTGGTCTAAGTGTCCAAATGTCCACCTCAGGGCAGAGGTAACACAGTATCGCCCGCCAGTTGACATCAAAGGGCCAGTTCGCATAACAAGAGCATAAAATGCATGCCCGAGAAATCCCAAGGGTTCGGTTTGTCTACTCGATTGAGACTGGATACAAGGAGAAACGCGGACTTTGCAAGAGCATCGTAGAATTGGTGGCGGCTCTGTTAACCCTCCGGAACGGATACTCGAGCTCCGAAATCCTTGCTGTCACCCGGCCCGTTACCCGCGATGTTTCCTCGCCCGTCACCGCATCGGCCAGTCAACAGGCCCGAGCTGCGAAGCCGCATATCCTCCTCGATGACCTCAAGGCTCAACCACAATATCAGCCGTCTCCTTGTCCCCCGTGTCGACATAAACAGCCTCTTCCTCACCACAAGGGACTTGGCTTTTCTCTCAGGCTGGAGAAAACTGATCCTGATGCTAATGTGAATTCTCCCCTGAGCACGATTATGGGCTATGGGACACTTGTTTTGCCGCTCAATGGGAGGCGTTTGCGAGTCAATCTGCTAGGCTCCGGGGGCGGTACCTTGCCAGGGGGTCACGGTCCGAGGCATTGGGACCACAAGGCGAGAGCATGAACCCCTGCGCATTTTCCAGCCGGGTGCATGCCATGCCATTATCACGGACATTAACAACACTTCTAGTCTAGTAGTATTGTGACTACAAGTTTTCCCAGGTCAGGCACAAGGCCGGAGAATCCCCTGGCCCGAGCCGTTGAGCAAAATTAATCGCCACTCCTCCTCACCCCTTCTCCAATTCCCAAGCTGGAGCACCGCATTACGCCATGGCGGCACGATTGGATAACTTGTCTGCGGTTCTATCTCGTTGTGCTGGGCACTTTGTGTGTTTGGTTTAGCCTATTTGGTCTCTGCCTCAGCTGCGCTTCTCGCCTTCCCCAGACTCCTGCCGTCCCCCGCCTAATAAATGGTCTCGCCCCCTATTTGCCAGTAACCGGGTTGTCGCCCGACCGTGGACTGCCCACCACGCCTCACGTGTTTGCCGCCCCCCAAGTTTGCTGTTATGCCTCGGATCGGCGGGCTGATAGTGCTGTGTGAGCTTGGTGTGTGGGAGCTCGACGAAAAGCGTTGGTGGACAAATTCCCGAGATTAACCTCCGGTGTAGAATTCTATATGGGCCCTCCACCCTCATGCGCGGGGTCTCCTACTGGACTGTGCTAGGGGCTCAAGCCCAATATCAAGCCTGCTTGTGCGGTGGTACTTGCTATTAACCACGATAAGTGAGGTCCGATAGCACGCCGTGAGAGTCTAGGCCGTGAGCTCAAAATAGTAACAAGGGGTGAATAAGGTACGGACCCCATATTGCCCTCACAGCAAGCAGCACCGGCCGTCCGGGATTCTCAATATAAAACTTATATTGTTCAGTGTGGTGGTGGTCTGCTCTCAACCGCACGTCTGGTAGTTTGCCCCTGGAAGAGGCAAGAATCGCGCCCACGATGCCACAAACAACGAGCTTCGGACGGGAGTCTCATGACTAGTTCATCCACCGCTCCATATTACGCTTGGGTAACATTGTAATCTGGTGATGGGAGAGGCATACCGAGCCTCGGCCCTTCTGTAGACGAGAATAGAAACAGCCAAGAAGGTGGACATGAGAAAGCCGCAGCTTCGGGCAGCACCTCCGAGTCACGGGAAAAGGGGTATAAAGAAGCACGACCTCGACTCCCTCCAGCCCCCAAACATTCTCAACAGCACTCATCGCATCTTGACCAAGTCGAACCGCAACAATGCAGCTGATCAACGCCCTTGCCCTTTTCTCCGGCCTTGCCGCCGCGAGCCCCATCATCGTCGACGGCTTTGCCGATGCCCCCTCGGGCCACGAGGTCTCGATCACCGGCATTGCCTTCGCTGGCTCCGGCTGCCCTGCCGGCTCCGTGTCCGGCCAGCTCTCGTCTGACCTGACTACCGTCACGCTCCTGTACTCCAGCTTCGTGGCTCAGGCTGGCCAAGGCATCTCGGCGTCCGACTACCGCAAGAACTGCCAGCTCAACGTCAAGCTTAAGATTCCCTCGGGCTGGCAGTTCTCCGTCTTCAAGGCCGACTACCGCGGCTACGCCCAGATCC
>OUNM010286783.1_pt1 | contig 22270 bp, 25 predicted proteins | sample 1769961 | NCBI WGS metagenome assembly OUNM01 (sample SAMEA3914820, study PRJEB12502) | metagenome | biome: forest; material: soil | place: USA | collected 2012-03-12 | depth 0.3 m
CGGCGCCCCAGGCTTCGAGGAATTCGTGGTTGGGCCCGAAGCGCACGACCCGGTTGTTGCCGGTATCGAGTACATAGATGTCACCGGCACCGACGCCGCTCGTGGCTTCGTTGACCGCTACTGCCGACGGGCTTGAGAGTGAGTTCGCGCCTGAGGTTTCAAGCGCGGCCTCGAACGAGTGACCACGATGTATGAGCGCGTCCGCCGCAGGCGTTTGCAAGCAGACCGCAAATGCGGTGAGCGCCGCAAATGCGGCTACCAGTACGAGCAGGCGCAGCCGGGCAGCGGTCAGCGTCGCACCTGCGACCCCGACGATCGACTCCCCGACTGCTCCCATCCCTTCCCTCTCTTACCTCGAAGCTACCCCTGGAGCCCAGGCTAGCAGTTCGACCACAACTGTCAAGCGGGTACCGTCGCGCTCATCAGCCTCGCCCGAGTGGCGACCCAATTCCGCCGAAGTCCGGTCCGCCCGACTCACTCACGGCTCTGGAATTAACGACGTGTGGGGCCCGTAGGCCCCACACGCTTGATGCTTATTACTGCCTGTACTTCCGAGCTGCAAGGAGATGCTTACGCTGCGATCTCCTCAGCTTCACCCTTCAGTTTCGACACGGTGTTCTCGGTCGAAGGCAGCGTAATGCCAGGAGGCGTGATGTTGCTCAGGAGGAAGTGCGCAGGACCAGTTTCGGGGTTTTCGGGGAATTCACCGAAGACCACGGACTGACCGTGTTTCGCGTTTTCGCTGAACGTCTGCGTACCTTCTTTGCTGATTTTGTTCACGTTACCGGAGTTGACACCGATGACGGAACCAACAGTCACGATCGCAAGGCCTTCGCAGCTGAACGATGCGGAGACTTTGTGGTCGCTTGCTTCAACGTCGCTGCCCACGCCGCCTTCGATGTAGCCGAGGGTTGCGGTGAGCTGTTTCGTCTTGATAACACCAGCTTTTGCGCCGGCCGACGAGCACTTTTTGCCTTCTGAGGTGCAGGTCTTGAATTCAACGGTCACCGTGCTCGTTTTCGGGCCGGTGATTTCGCCTGCGGACTTGCCGGACTTGCACGTCACGACGCCAACTGGCGCGCCGCCGGTCCACGGCGTTGCTTCATTTTCGGGAATGTAGCTCGTCAGCGTGCTGGTGCCGTTCTTGCCCGTGAAGGTCTTCTTTTTGGCGGCTTCCCAACCCTCGAGTTCATATTTACCCGTGCCGGCTTCGTTTGCCGACGTGCACAGCTTGTCGTTGAATTTGCCGGTGTAGGTTTTGCCGACCTTCGTCGCCTTGGCGCAGACCTTGTATTCAGGCAGCGCGGCAGATGCGCTCGACACGGCCACAGCGGCCACCGCGAGCACGGCGACGAGGCAAAGCCCCATCATCTTGATCCGTCGCATGTAAATGCTCCTTTTCCCTCTTTACACGTAGCCGGCACCTGAGTCCCCACCCTGCGACAGAACCCCCGATACCAGTCCCTGCCCCTGTGCTGTACCCAGCCAGCGGCCCTCCACCTCGACCTTGGCAGAAAAAAACATCTGCGTCAAGATCGAGTCAAGCGTATGTCAGTTCATCCGCTTCCGTGCTGGCACGCGCCCGGCTCGATGCCGGGCGCGCATGCGAGTGCGTCTCCCAACAGGCGTAGTCCCGCCTGCGTCCGTGAATGCGCAGCAGTCCCTCGACTGCCGCTCGGCCGAACACCGACCTTCCCCAGCCAGGCATGCCCGGCTCCAGGGCGCGGGCTCTCCGGCCCCGTGACGATGCTTGACATCATGTCGCCGCGAACGTACCACAGCGTTTGACGTAATGTCAAGTGTTTAGCCGTTCGACAGGGTTTCGCTTGGTCAACTAGAGGCTAGGCGAACTCCGATGGGAGCTGAGTTGTCTACCCGCTCAGTCCACACGCTGCACGGCGACTGTCCGGTCGGCCTCGGCGACGATCGTCCAATCGCTGGATGACCCGTTGCGCAGATATCGCGTGACAACAGCCGTTGGGCCGGGTAGGCCACGGCCGCCCTCGCGATCGGCACGGGCATCGTGGAACACGACATGGCCGCCGACGGAGACAAACTGACCCCAAGCGAGCCAGTCGAGCTCGCAGCCCGCCTCTGAGTGATCGCCGTCGATGAACACGAGGTCGACAGGCTGTGACCAGCCTGCTGCGACCTCGCTGGACAGAGCAGGATGCCAGCAGAGCGTCGGTTGATCGGCCCCGCGACGGCGACCAGCGCGAGCCAGCACACGCCGCGTGGCCCACTCTGTAGCGCCCCAGCCGTTGGGCAGTGCGTCAGGGTGACGACCGAAAGGGTCTACTAGGTGCAACTCGGCGCCGGCGCCGAGTGCCCGCTGCAGCGTGAGCGCTGAGGCGCCCTCATAGACGCCGATCTCGACGACGCAGCGTGCACCACGGGCGGCGTCGAGCAGTACGCGCGCGTCCGCTTGCGAGTGCATCGTGCGCGGCGGGATCAAGCCCAGCCCGACAGCGAGGGCGCGTAGGCGCACGTCGTCGCGCAGGTGCTCCGGCGCCAGGCTGCGCAACGACTGGGGCAAGATCGGCAAGTGTCCAGCCTATGCGCAGACGGCAGCCAACGAGGATGTCGCCGGCATTTGTCCTCGCGCGCGTGCGCGCGCGTAAGACTGCCACAGGCGGTATGCCGGATAGGTGCGCGTGAGATCGGCGCTGAGCAACCCCACTGGGAAGGCGGGATCCTCGCGGAAGCTGTACTGGAAGACCGCCTGGACGCGAGAATCGGCGGCCCACCGACTGAGCAGTCGCGCGAGCGCGACGCACCCTTCCCTCGCTGCCTCCACCCCTGGCGGCCTCGGCTGACCGGGGTGCGGAGCGCCGGCCCCTGTCTCGCTGACCCAGACCTCAGCACGCCTGCCGCATTCGCCCCTGCTGTCGAGCGCAGCCTCGAGCGCCACGACTGGGTCAGTATCAGGCTCAGGTGAAGCTTTAGCGCTATCCCTGTACGTCGCGTACGCATGGATCGACCAGACGTCGCTCGAGCAGAGCACGCTCACAGGAAGCCCATCGACGAATTCGGCGATGCTCGTGCGGTGTGGCGAGCCGCTCTGGAAAGCGTTCAGCTCGCCTAGCAGCAGATGATGTGCACCTGGAGCAGTGCGCAGCTCTGCGGCCATTGCTTCAGCGAGTTGCGTATATACAGCCGGAGCAGTTGACGGCGCAGTCGTCGAACAGCTCGCCCGCTGTGGGCTGAGGAAGACGAGATCATTGGGCTCGTTCCACGGCGCCCACCACTGCAGCTGAACTCCCTCGCGCGCACCGAGCGCGAGCAGCGCCTTGATCAGCGCCTTGTAACCCTCCAGGCCAGCTGCGGTGATCGGGCGTGAGAACGGTCGCACGTCGGGAGTTTCACAGCCTGACGCCGGCACAGCGGCCCAGCTGGGCACGCCGAACACGTCGAGCACGACTTCGTAGCCAGATTGACCGGCTGCTCGCGCGGCCCGCTGCTGGCTGGCGATTGCAGCGAGCTCCTCGCTGATTCCGGCGTACTTTTCGCACGGAGCGACCGCTCGAGCGCAACCCCCCACCTCGCCTGACAGCGTAGGAGCACGGTTGGCGTCAGGTTGCAGCGCCGCCCAGTCAACGAGCAGGCGGATGTACTGGGGATGCAGCGCCATCAGGCGCTCGCGCGCGCTCGCAAAACCAGCCGTGCTTGCTGGAGCTGCGGCGGGGCTGTACAAGAGCCCAGCGTTGTCCTCGGTCAAGCCGAACGCAGGACGGAGTTCAGCGGCGGTCGGGGTCGAGGCCCCGTGGGCGTTCGTGCTCGCTGTCGTGCCGTGGCTCGAACCGCCGCAGCCACTGAAAGCAAACGCAACCAGCAGCGCAACCGCTGCCGCCCGCAACACCCGGCTCAGACTGCCGAGACCTGCTCTTCCTCGGCGCCGCGGAAGGACGAGCCGCATCCGCACGCTGCGACTACGTTCGGATTGGAAACCTTGAAGCCGGCGCCCTGCAAGCTTTCCTCGTAGTCGATCACCGAGCCACGCACAAACGGCAAGCTCTCGTCATCGACGAGCAGCTTCAGCCCGTGGCTCTCGAAGACGACATCGTTCTCACGTTGCTCGTCGAATGCGAGCTGGTACTGAAAGCCGGAGCAGCCGCCACCACGCACGCCGACACGAAGACCGGCGAGGCTCACGTCGGCCTCTTGCGCCGAGAGGAACTCGCGAACCTTCTCTGCACCCTTGTCGCTGATCGTGATCATCCTCTAGCTCCTAGTTGCCGCCTCAAGACTTTCCAAAGTATAGCGACGCTTGGAGGCCGTCCACAATCCTCTACGCTAGTCCTACATGCCCTCCTCTGAGGACATCAGAGAGCGAATCGAAGCGTCGATTCCCGGCGCCGTCGCCGAGGTCGAGGACTACACGGGTGGTGGCGATCACTTCCGCGCGACCGTCACGGCTGCAGCCTTTGCCGGGCGCAGCCGAATCGAGCAGCACCGCCTCGTGTACGAGATCTTCGGCGCCGAGATCGGTGGCCCGATCCACGCGCTCTCACTAAAGACCCAAGTGCCGCTCGAGGCCGTGTCTGAAGACACGTCCGGCGAACCGACCTCGGCCCGATAGCCACGCTAAACCCCCTGAGCCAGGAGCCCTCCATGTCCAGCACCAATCCGACCACCGAGCTTCCGATGTCCAGCGCACAGCCAGCGCCCGCCGCGCCGGCACCGGCCGGCGAGCAGAACGCGATTCGCGACGCGATCGCCGAAGCGATTGCAGAGCACAAGGTGATCCTCTTCATGAAGGGCACGCCAGAGGCGCCCGCCTGCGGCTTCTCGGCGCGCACGGTCGCTGCCCTGCAGGCACTCGATACGCCCTTCGCAGCAGTCGACATCCTGCCCGATCCGCGCATTCGCCAGGAACTCTCGGCGATCTCCAACTGGCCGACGATTCCGCAGCTTTTCGTCAACGGCGAGCTGGTCGGAGGCTGTGACATCGTCGTCGAGATGTCGGAATCCGGGGAGCTAGCCGAGGCATTGCTGTAGCGTCTCGCGGCGCATGCCGCCAGTCGCAGTCGCCACAGACAGCACCCACTACCTGCCGCGCGAGCTGGCGGAGCGCGAAGGCGTGCACCAGATCAGCTTGTACGTGGGCTGGAAAGGCGAACCTGAACGCGAGCTCGACATGCCGAGCTTCGACGCTTTCTACGAGCGCCTGCGCACCGACCCAGAGCTGCCCACGACCTCGCAGCCCTCGATCGGCGACTTTCTTGCTGTATGGGAGCCGCTGCTCGACGCCGGACACGACATCGTGTCGATCCATCTCGCCGGTGGCATCTCAGGGACGTGCGAGGCGGCGCGACAGGCGCACAGCCTGCTCAGCGAGCGCGGGCTGGGCGAACGCGTCGAAGTGCTGGACGCTGAAAGCGGCTGTGGTGGGGCCGGTCTGCTCGTGCTCGCCGCCTGCGCTGCAGCGCGAGCGGGGGCGGACAAGGACGCAGTGGTCGCCCACGTGCGCGAGACGCGCAAGGCGCTGAAGATCTGGTTCTGCCTCGACACGCTCGAGTACCTCAAGCGTGGCGGACGAATCGGCAAAGCGCAGGCATGGCTCGGCGGCACGCTGAAGATCAAGCCGATCCTCTCGCTCGAGTACGAAATAACGCCCGTTGAGCGCGTGCGTACGGCAGGTCGTGCATTCGAGCGGATGGTCGACTACGCCAAGGAGCTCTATGACTCGGGCGCCGACGGATGGGTCGTGCAGCACATCCAGGCGCCTGACCAGGCGCAACGGCTGATCGAGCGCTGTCGGGAGATCTTCGGCTCAGAGCCAGTCTTCAGCTCGGAGGTCGGACCTGTGATTGGCACGTACACCGGGCCCGGCTTGATCGGCGTAGGTGGGGTGCCGCGCTCGCTGCTGAGCTAAGACGCCTCGAAAGTCGACGCGATCGCTGGGCAAGCGAGGCAAGGACCTGCCCCTTCGGGCACAGGCAAGAGCGTGGCGTGCTGCGCACGCCAGCGAGCGAGGACGAAGCACCGCGCAGCTCAGCGGGCGCGGCGGCGGCGTTTCAGCATGCGCACGCCCAGCGCGAGGCCGACAAGTGCAGCGCCTGCAGTCAGCTCGTTGCGATGACGCTCGATGTGACCGCGCCAATCAGTGACGTGCGCGACCTCGCCGCGCAGACGATCGATCGACACTGCCAGCTCCATGCGGTTGCTCTCGATCGAGCTGCGGATCTCGGCAGGTGAGCGCTGCGCCATCAGCCGACCCCTCCTGCACCTGACGTCTTGCCATCACTGCTGACGGTCTGCTTGATCTTCTTGGCCTCATCGATCGCCATGCTCGGCACGGGCGGCGAGCCTTTTTTGACGGCTTTTGCCGCGAGCAGCCCGGCGAGCGCGCCGAGCAGCACGAGGATCACAGCCATCGCGAAGAAGCCCCAGAAAAAGGTGTAGTTGTTCCCGGGGAGGTAGTAGTAGAGCAGCCAGGCAAAGCCGACGAGCGCAAAGATCAGCGCCATCGCAAAGAAGATCCCGGCTGCAATGCCGACGACGGCGCCCTTGATCAGCTTCGTCGCCTTCTCTGTGACCTCTGCCTTGGCGAGCTCGATCTCCTCGCGTACGAGCACCGTTGCGCGCTCGGAAACGTCTGTGATTGCCGCAGCGATGTTGTGCGGCACCTCTGCTCCCTGCCGGCCCGGCGGGGGCGTGGGCGTGGGCGTCACGCTCACTCGGGCGGCTCCTCGGCGAACAGGCGGCGCCACGTAAGCGTGGCAGCACGCTGCGCGGCGATGCTCGCCAGCGCGCCGAATCCCGCCAGCAGCCCGGACCAGATCAACCGCTTGACCATCTCGTTCTCCATCACTGCGGCAGTCTATTGCCCGCGGTGGTCCCATCGGAAACGACGCCCACCTCGAGTCCCCCGCAGACGGTCTCGACGACGACCGACTTGGCCCGCTCGAACTCCTGCTCGCCCTGCGGCAAGAGGTCGAAGATCCAACCGGTCAGCAGCTGCTCGATCACGCCGTAGAACGCCATCGCCGCGAAGCGCGCTTCGATCTCAGCCTTGAACACGCCTTCGTCCTGCGCCTGCTGAACGATCTTGCCGATCAGCTCATACGCCTCGCGGATCGTGTCGATGTGCGTATCGCCAAACGAGTTGGCAGCGCGCGTGACCTCGACGATGATCACCTTCATCAGGTCGGGGTCGTGGCGGTAGCTGTCGATGATGAACGCGGCGATCGCGCGCAGCTTGTCGCGTACTGGCAGCGCTTCTGCGTCGACCTCGCTGATCAGCTCGAGCATCACCCGCCAGCGCTCGAGGAACAGCGTGTCGAGCACCTCGTCCTTGGAGCCGAAGTAGTGGTAGACGAGCCCGTACGCGACGCCTGCCTCGTCGGCGATGTCAGATACGCGGCAGTGGTGGAAACCTTGTCGAGCGAACACGCGCACAGCTGCATCGAGGATCAAACGCCGCTTGTCTGGCGCCGCTTTTGCGCCGGCAGTCGCCGCAGCTGTTGCAGTGCGAGTGCTTGCAGTGCTGCGGCCGGGCCTCGTGGCGCTCATGCGTGCACCTCCTGCGGCCAGCGGTAGACCTCGGGGCGGCGGTTGGCGAGCGAAGGGAGCTGTTCGCGGATCTCTCGCTGGCGCTCGAAGTCGAGCTCAGCGATCGCGTATCCCTCCACATCGGCAACCTGCGCGAGCACGAGTCCCCACGGATCCACGATCATCGAGCGTCCGCCCGAGCGATTGCCGCCGGGGTGCTCGCCGATCTGATTGGCTGCGACCACGAACGCCTGGTTCTCGATCGCGCGCACGCGAAGCAGCGCTTCCCAGTGGTCGCGCGTCGTCGCCAATGTGAACGCAGCCGGCAATGGAAACACACGCGCGCCGCGCACAGCGAGGATCCGATAGAGCTCAGGAAAGCGCAGGTCGTAGCAAATCGACATCCCCAGCTCGACGCCGTCAGCCGTCCCGGAGAGAACGATCTCCTCGCCGGGCTGCTCGAGGTCGGACTCGCGGTAAGCGCGCCCTGCTACTTCGACGTCGAACATGTGCAGCTTGCGATAGACCGCTTTCAGCTCGCCGTTGCGGTCGACGTGCACTGAGGTGTTGGCGAGCTTCTCCTGTCCCTCGACGCGCTCGACGATCGAGCCGGCGACGAGCTCGACTCTGAGCTCCCGCGCGATCGCGCACGCCCACGCGATCGCCGGACCATCGAGCAGCTCTGCGGTGGCGCGCAACTGCTCGTCGTCGCCCATCGCTGTCCACTTCTCGGGGAGTACGATCAGCTCAGCGCCGGCTGCTGCGGCTGCACGCACAAGCCTGTCGGCGACAGCGAGATTCGCGGCCGGATCGGCTGTGGAGTTGAGCTGGACTGCAGCGGCCTTCAACAGAACCCTCCCTCGGGCCGACGTGCATGCTGGCGCCTGGCAGGCGTTTCGATTCCGATCCCCAAATAGATTGACTGGTCAGTCAACAGCACAAAGCATAACGCTCGCCGCCGCAACAGCGACGCCCACTGGCTTCGCTCCTGCTCGGCGGATGCCCATGCAGCGCGGTGGCAGACCACTGAAGCGATGGCGCTACGTAGGCATCTTCAGCGAGCAGTTGATGGCCTGCGCAGCGCTCGTCCAGGTCGGCATGGCGCGCCAGTCTTTCTGGGCGATCCACCTGCGGGATACGGACGAGATGCACGAACGCACACGGCTGTTGCCACGCCATCGCGAGTTGCAATTGGAGCCTGGGCGGCTGCTGCTGCGCGACCGCGACATTGCGCTCGAGCTGGCGCTAGCCGAAGACGACGGCTGGGAGACATGCTGCCCCAACGGCCGCCAGCAGGTGTGGACGCGCAAGCAAGCTGGCGTCGCCGCGCGCGGCACGCTCACAGTGGGCGCCGCGGCGGCCCGTCCGGTCGAGGCGCTGGCAGTGATCGATGACACAGCTGGGTACCACTCGCGTCACACCGAGTGGTGGTGGTCTGCTGGTGTCGGCGTTGCGCCCGACGGGCGCCAGCTGGCGTGGAACCTCGTCAGCGGTGTCAACGACCCGCCAAGCGGCTCTGAGCGAGCCGTGTGGGTCGACGGTCAGCCGCATGAGGTGCGACCCGTCTCCTTTGCCCCCGATCTGCGGCGCATCGAAGCTGAAGATGGCTCGGAGTTGTGTTTCGAGGCCGTGGCCGAGCGCAGTTATCGCCAGAACCTGCTGCTCGTCAGGAGCGACTACCGCGCACCGTTCGGCTCGTTCTCGGGAGCGCTGCCAGGCAACGTCGCGCTCGCCCACGGCCTCGGCGTCGTAGAGCACCACCGCGCGGCCTGGTGATCGGCCCGCCCGCTAGGGGGCGTCGTGCGCGCGACGCTTTTTGGGCGCCTTGAACGTGACGAGCTGAGTCGAGACGGAGGTGACTCGCGCCGCGCTCGTCGCCTCGCCGACGCGAAGGGTCGTCTTCAGTACGCGGCGACTCGCCAGCAGGCGCTTGCCGGCGCCGTTGAGCGCGACGTGCACGGTCTTCGACTGTCCCGCGCTCAGCGTGACGCTCGCCGTTCCGAGGACGAGCAGCTTGTGCGTCGTGCGACGCTTGGCGGCCGCCGACACGGCGACCAGCTTGTGACCCTTGAACGTCTCGGTCACCGTCAGGGTCAGCGTGAGTCGGCAGCTCACGCCGCTCGCCCCGGTGCACGACACGCGCAAGCCTGCACCCGCGCCCGAGACCTTCGCCTTCGACGCGGAACCCGTCCCCGAGCCGACGGGAGGCCCAGGCGCAATGACACCGACGGTCAGACCGGATGTCGACGCGCTCGTCGTCGGCGTCGTCGTGTTACCGGACGCAGGCGGACTCTGTTCATAGGCGTCGGCGAACAGGCTCAACGGGCTAGTGCCGTTCGTGAAGAGGAAGAACGGCGTGCCGGACGCTCCGCCCTGACAGGCGCTGCCGTCGGCGTTGAACGGATTTGCAGTACACGAGGAGGAGATCGGCTCGCGCACGTCGGCCTGCCCGGTGGGCGTCACCGACACTTCGCCGCTGTCGAGCACAAATGTCGGGTTCGCCGCGTCGACGAAGTGTCCAGTGAAGGCCTTTGCGTTGCCGCCGCCGACGTCCTCGCGCCATGTGACGTACGGCGTGTTGCCGGAGAACGTGATGTCGGGTCGAGTCGAGCTCGCGGCTCCGGTCGAGATCGGCGCGCCGCCGTTGGCCAGTTCGAAGTGCGCCGACGAGCCCGAGCCGACGAGCCGCGAGACGAACACCTGCTTGACGCCGTTGTGCGGTCCCTCGTCCCAGGCGACCCACGGCACCGTGGGGTTCGCGGAATTCATCGTTCCGGCGGCCACGCGCGGGTCCTCGGCGTCCTGACTGGGCGTCTTGTTCAGCGAGCAGTTGCCCTCGCTCGTAGGGCTGGCAGCGCCCCCCGCCATTTCGTCGAGGATGCCCTGCTGACTGCTCCCGACGACGGTCCAGTCGAAGCCGCCGTCGACCGTGCCGGTTGGCGGCGGTGAGCCTGGAGCGAGCGCCTTGGCGGCGAACACCATCTCGTTGTCGTGCAGGGCGTTCGGGCCGGTCGTGCCGCTGACGCCTTCCTCGTACCAGACGACCCACGGCACCGTGTCGCTCGCCCCGGCGAAGGCGATGTCCGGCTCGACGCCGTTGCGTGTGGTGTCGACGTTCAGCGACGGGTCGACCGTGTTGTTCGGAGGAGAGCCTTGCCCGGAGACAAGCCGCTCGATCCCGACCTGCTGCCAGCAGAACGTCGCAACCGCGCCCGCAGCGCTCGCCGGCTTGGCTGGATTGACACCGTCGGCGGGGCACGTCGGCGGTGTGACGGGCCTGACGGACTTGCTCGTGAAGATCTGCTTCGTCCCCGCTGAACCGTCGGTCTCCTGCCATGTCACCCACGGGGTCGGCGTACCGCCGGCGGAGGCGCTGCCGCCGGCGACGCTGGGGTTCTCGGCGTCTCGGTTGGTGTGGATGTTCAGCGACGGCACCTGCACGCTGCCGCCGCCCAAGCCGCGGCCCTGCCCCTCGAAGATCCACTTGCCCTGATTGGCATCAGCGGTGTTGTCGAAGCGGCTGGCGAAGACGTTGTCGGCGCCGAAGCCGGTCCCGCTCGTGCTCTCGTACCAGCTGGCCCATGGCACCGTTCGCCCGGCTCCAGCGAAGTCGATCGACGGAGCCTCGCCGTCCGTAGCTTGATCGAAGTTCAGCGAGGCGCGGAACGTCGGGCTGGCGCTCGAGCGCCCACCGACAGTGCCCACCCCGCGCGTACTCCAAGCGTCTTCGGCAAACGAGCGGGCGAAAATCTGGTCGTGACCGCCGGAAGCGGTGGTCTGGCGGAAGATCGCCCACGGCACCGCCACCTTGCCGGCGGTCAGGGCGCCACCGACGACATCGGCATTTGCCGGATCCTCGCCGCTGACGCTGAGTGCGCCGTTGATCCCGGCGCCAGGATCGTCGTTGACCTGTGCCCCAGGCGGCAGCGCTTGAAATGCCGCCGCCGAGCCAACGATGACCAAAACGAGGGCCACACCGACGGCGGCGGTGGACAACCGCTTGCTCGGCCCCATCCGACGTACGAGGAGTCGCATGGCGAGCAAGTTACACCTGTTGGACCGTCCCCGACGTCTGAACTCGCGGCGGCTGTGTTCGCCTACGAAGATCTGTCGGTGCGCTGTCTGCGCAACTCGGCGAGCAGCAGCTTCGAGTGCATCGCCCCAAGCAGCTCGCGCAACGGCTCAACGCCGGCGGCGACGATCTCCATCGCCCGCTCGACGTCGACCTCGCCGGCGAGGCGCGCGAGCAGCGCTTGCACCTCCTCGGCGACGAGCGGCTCGAGCGCCTCGCGGTAGCGCAGCGTGTCGTACACGGTGAAGCCGAGTGCCTCCTCGTAGCCGCCGGCGCGGAAGCTCGCGATCGCCTCGATGATCTTGACGTCGTCCTGGTCATAGCCGTTGCGGTTGGGTGTGAGCACGTCGATCTCGGCCAGCCGATCGAGCACGTTGCGCGGGATCTCGTAGCGCTCGCTGACCGTCTTCAGCGAGACGCGTTTGGAATCCTCAGCGCCGGCCAGCGCGCGTTCGAGGATGCGGTCCTCGAGCTCGATCAGCGCGTGCACGCGCTCAGGGTCCTCGGCGAGCGTGCTCTTGATCACGCGCAGCGGCATGAAGCGCTTCTCCTGCAGGCGCTTGATCAGCTCGATCCGCTCGACGTACTCCGGCGGGTAGTAGGCCATGTTGCGAGAGGTCCTGACGATGTCCTCGCCCTCGCCGAGCAGACCCTCGCGCAAGTAGTAGCGAATCGTCCCTGCGCTGACGCCTGAGCGCTCGGCGAGCTCGCTCATCTTCAGCAGCGGACGCTCGACAGTCCTCTCCCCGGCGGTGCGTATCGTGGCGCTCATGTCCACTCCACAGAAGTCAAACCTGGAAGGACAGGTCCTGCTGCTCGTCGCCGGCAGCACCCGCTGCGGCACCTTCAGCGAGCAGCTCGGCGACCTCCTCGGCGGAGTAACCGGCTGCGCGCAATACCTCCTCGGTGTGCTCGCCCAGCGCCGGTCCTGGCAGGCGCGCGTGATCGCCTGGCGTGCGATCGAGCTTCACTGGCACACCCAGCTGACGCACGGGCTGCTCAGCCCCTGGCTGGTCGAGCTCAACGACCATCGCGCGCTCGCGCACGAGCTCGGAGGAAAGCGCCTCGTCGAGCTCGAGCACGGGCTCCAAACAGCAATCGTTTTCGCGGGCAAACGCCTCCCACTGCTCGCGCGTGCGCGCCTTGAAGATCTCCTCGACTTGCCGGTGCGCCTCAGAGCCAGGGCGCTCGAACTGCGCGGCGATCAACTCCTCGCGCCCGACGCCGCGGCAGAAGCCCTGCCAGAACTTGGGCTCGAGCGCACCGAGCGTGACCCAGCCGTCGGCACACTCGTACGGGCGATAGCAGATCAGCGCACCGGCGAGCGGCAGGTCGCCGCGACGCGGGACGGTGCCGTCGGCGAAGTACGTCGCTGCGACCATCGCGAGCCACGAGAGCGCGCCATCGGCCATCGAGACGTCGACCATCTGACCCTGCCCCGAGCCCGCCCCATTCGGGCCGCCGTCGCGCTCGCGCAGCGCGGCGAGGATGCCAAAGGCTGCCATCAGCGCGCCGCCGCCGAGGTCTGCGATTTGGCCGGCAGCCTGCACGGGCTCACCGCCGCGCTCGCCGGTCAGTCCGAGCAGGCCAATCAGACCGAGGTAATTCATGTCGTGCCCAGAGGCGTCGCGTTTCGGACCGTCCTGTCCATAGCCGGAGATCGCGCAGTAGACGAGGCCGGGGTTCTCCTCGCGCATCCGCTCGTAGCCGACGCCAAGACGGTCGAGCACACCAGGGCGGAAGGACTCGAGCACGACGTCGTATTCGCGAACGAGTCGCAGCAGCGCTTCACGTCCGCGCTCGTTCTTCAGATCGAGGCGGATCGAGCGCTTGTTGCGATTGAGCGAGAGGAACAGCGCCGACTTCGCGCTGTCGTGGGCACCCTCGTAGTAAGGAGGCGACCAGCGGATGTAGTCGCCCATGCCGGTGTCCTCGACCTTCAGCACATCGGCGCCGAAGTCGGCGAGCAGCAGCGAGCAGAAGCCTCCTGGCAGCAGGCGCGAGAGGTCGAGCACGCGGATGCCCTCGAGCGGCAGGCTCATGCCACTGCAGCCTCTCCACGCGCACCTGCGCCTGCGGCGTCGGCGCCGCGCTGCGGGACGTTGAGCGCAGCGCGCGCCTCCTGCACAGTCGCCGGACGGCGGCCTGCGTTCTCCGTCATCTCGCGTGCCTTGGCGATCAGCTCGCCGTTTGAGCGCGCCATCTCGCCATTGGGGAGATACAGGTTGTCCTCGAGCCCGACGCGGATCGAGCCACCGAGCGCAAGCGCAGCGGAGACGAGCATCCACTGGTCGCGCGAGATGCCGATCACACCCCAGTGCGAGTGGGGCTCGCCGGCGACGGGCGCAGGAATGTTGTCGACCATCGACGCGAGGTTGCGCGCGGTCGCAGGGATGCCGCCGACGACGCCCATCACGCAGTCGACGTGCAGCGGCGTCTTCAGCACGCCCATGTCGATCAGCGGCGCGAGACTGCCGATGTGGCCGATGTCGAAGCACTCGTGCTCGGGTTTGATGCCGAGCTCGTTCATCGCCTCGAGCAGCTCGATGATCTCGTCGAACGGGTTGGGAAAGACCATCTTGAAGACGAAGTCTTTGCGCGAGCGCGAGTACTTGGCGTAGTTCATCGAGCCCATGTTCAGCGCGGCGACCTCGGGCTTGCAGGCGCGCAGATATTCGATCCGCTTGGACACGGGCACACCGACGGTGCCTGTCGAGAAGTTGACGATCACGTCGTCGCCGACCTCGCCGCGAATCGCCTCTGAGATCGCCTGGAAGTCCTCGATCTCGTAGCTCGGCGTGCCATCTGGTTTGCGTGCGTGGATGTGGATCATCGTGCCGCCCTCGTCGACGATCCGCCGCGCCTCGGCGGCATACTCCTCGGGCGTGTACGGGATCGCAGGGCACTGCTCACGGTTGGCGATCGCACCTGAGATCGAGCAGGTGATCACTACGGGATCGTCAAGGCTCATACTGGCACTACCCCCTGCCGCTTCCACGGCCGCTCGATTTTCTTGCCCTCGGCCAACTCGAGCGCGCGGCAGATCGTCAGCCGCGTCTCGCGCGGGTCGATCACGTCGTCGATCATGTCGTTGCCGGCGGCGATGTAGACGTCGATGATCTTGCGGTAAGCGTCGATCAGCTCGGCCTTCTTGGCGGCTGGATCGTCGGCTTCTTCGACCTGTTTGCGCATCACGATCTCGACTGCGCCCTCGGCGCCCATCACGCTGATCTCAGCGCTCGGCCAGGCGACGATCAGGTCGGGCTCATACGCGCGCCCGTTCATCACGTAGTAGCCGGCGCCGTAGGCCTTGCGCGTGATCACGGTGATCTTCGGCACGGTCGCGTTGGCGACGGCGTAGAGCATCTTTGCGCCGTGGCGAATGATCCCGTCAGCCTCGACCTTCGAGCCGACCATGAAGCCAGGCACGTCCATCAGGAAGATCAGCGGAATGCCGAACGCGTTGCACAGGTTGACGAAGCGCGCAGCCTTGTCGGCAGAGTCGTTGTCGAGGATCCCGCCGAGTTGCTTTGGCTGGTTGGCGACGATCCCTGCAGGCCGACCGCCAAAGCGCGCGAAGCAGGTGATGATCGTCTTTGCCCACTGCGGCTTCATGTCGAAGTAGAAGCCATCGTCGGCGATCCGGCGGATCACCTCGTACATGTCATATGGCTTGCGGTTGGATTCAGGGAGCACGTCGAGCAGCTCGTCGTCACTGCGATCGATCGGATCGATGCTCTCGACGATCGGCGGCTTGGCCTCGCAGTTCTGCGGCATGAACGAGAGGTACTGCTTGATCCGCAGGATGCACTCCTCATCGTCGGCGACCTCGAGGTCGCCGACGCCAGACTTGCGCGTGTGCACGCGCGAGCCGCCTAGTTCCTCTTGCGTGACCTCCTCGCCGACAGCAGCGCGCACGAGGTGCGGGCCGGCGAGCGCCATCGACCCGCGCCCCTTGACCATCGGCACGAAGTCTGCGAGGCCTGGGATGTAGGCGGTGCCGGCAGCGCATGGCCCCATCAGGGCGGCGATCTGAGGGATCACGCCGCTCATCACGACCTCCTCGCGGAACAGGTGACCTGATCCAGCGAACAACGAGCCAACAGCCTCTTGGATGCGCGCGCCGGCAGAGTCGAGCAGCCAGATGAACGGAATCCGCTTGGTGAGGGCCAGCTCGCGCAGGCGCGTGACCTTCAACTCGCCTGTCATCCCCATCGAGCCGGCCATCACGGTGAAGTCGTATGCGCAGACTGCGACAAGGCGTCCTTCGACCTTGCCGTAGCCAGTGATCACGCCGTCTGCTGGCGCGACCTTGCCGTCCATCGCGCGCTGGGCGAAGTGCGGGCGCCCGTGGATGCCGAGCTCAGTGAACGTCCCGTCGTCGATCAGCAGCGCCAAGCGCTCGCGCGCTGTCAGCTTTTCGGCTGCATGCTGGCGGGCGATCTTCTCCTCGCCGCCGCCGAGCTTGATCTGCTCGCGCCGTGCGAGCAGATCGTCGACCAGCGGGCGCAGCAGCGAGGTCTCAGCCTCTGTGTCAGTCGCACTCATCACTGTCCTTTCCACTGCGGCTCGCGCTTCTCGAAGAAGGCGGTGACACCCTCGACGATGTCCTCTGTCGACTGCGCGAGCGACAGCTGCGCGCGCAGGTAGTCGAATGCGTCATCGAGCGGCATGTCGAGCTGGCGACGCATCGCCTGCTTGCCGAGACGCATGATCACTGGCGACTTGGCAGCGAGCTTGCTGGCCCAATCAGCAACGGTCGCGTCGAGCTCAGCATCGGGCACGACGCGGTTGACGATCCCAGCGTCATGCGCTTGCTCAGCACTCCAGCGCTCGCCGAGCAGCAACAGCTCGTTGGCCTTCTTGCGCGGGACGTTGCGGTAGATCAGCGCCATGATCATGAAAGGGAACGCGCCGATGTTGATCTCAGGCGTGCCAAACGAAGCCTGCTCGGAAGCGATGATCAAATCGCAGGCGAGCGCGATCCCAAGCGCACCGGCAAGCACGTGCCCGCGGGCGGCGACGATCGTCGGCTTGCCGAGCTCGCCGATCAGCTTGAACAGCGAGACGAAGCGCTCGCCGGCGAAGTGCTTGTGCACGAGTGCCATCTCGGCTGCGAAGCCGCTGAGGTTGGCACCGGAGGAGAACGTCTTCTCATGCGAGGAGGCGAGCACGACGCAGCGTGCATCCTCTTCGTCACGCGCCCGCTCGAAGGCTGCGATCAAGCCAGCGAGCATCTCTGCTGAGAGCGCGTTGCGCGTCTCAGGCTGATTCATCGTGATCGTCGCTACGCCGTCGCTGAGCGCGTAGAGGACTGCGTCAGGGGCGGCATCGGCGGCCATCGGCGCATCCTAGCCCGATTTGCGCCGAGTGGGAAGTGAGCAGTCTTACTATCTACTTTCTCTTGTTTGGTGCGTGGCTGCGACTGCGGTGGTGCATGGAGACGATCTTCAGCCGCCTGAGGCGCCTGCGCTGCAGGCGCCTCAGCTCGACGGCTGTGATCGTCTCGTTTGCAGGCGGCGCTTGCACGAGCACAGGCACGTTGACGGCAGTGATGTCGGATTGCTCGATCAGTGCCCCTCCGCCGCGGCGGCGGAATCCGATGTCCACGTTCGTGCGCACGGGCAGACCGCTTTCTGCGAGGAACAGTTCGATGTGAACGAGCGCCTTGAACAGCTTGTGCTGCTCGCGCGCGATCGTTCGCGCCTGGCGCGAGTGGCTGGGCTTCTGCAGCGCTGTCAGCGGCATGACGAGCTTGAAACGAGTCACAGCCTGGCCGTCGACATCGGCACGACCGAGCTCAGTGATGCTCTTCGCGTGGCTGACGAGCATGGCGACACGCTGAGATTCGTTGCCTGGCTGGCTGACAGACGAGCCTGGGCTAGATGACTGAGAGCCGAGCGCTTCAGCAATGGTCTTGTTGTGTTCTTCCACCCAGAAGCGTCCGCCGGCCAATCGCTTGATGAAGGGCTCTTCGATGTAGAGCGTGCTGCCGATCAGCCGGGCATTGACGGTGATACCGAGGAAGGTCGCCTGGAAACTCCCTTGCACAGGCGCGAAGCTGAATTCGCCTGAGGAGGTGAGCAGAGCGTTGACGACGCTGCTGGAGCGACCGAAGATGTGCTTGAAGGGTCCGACAGGACCTTTCACAGAGGGTGTTTCGGCGACGCTGACGGACGCTGAGAATCGCTCGCTCGTCAGCTGCAACGTGAGCAGCTTCTGCTCGAGGCTCTGCAGGTCGGGAGGCACTGCGACTGGCTGAGCCGCGCCAGCAGGGATAGACGGCTGCGTTGCCGCGCTCACAGTGGCTGGGAGCACGAAGAGGGCAAGCAGAGCCACGATGACGCTGCGTCTGAACATTTGGTGGTCTCCCGAGTTGTGGACGGCGAGCCAGCGAAGGCTAGCGGCCCGGCGCCGGCAGCCCCTCACAACACGCCACTTGTCAACATCACGTGATGCCGCTGTCGACAGCTGACCTGCGCAAGGTGCTCGACTTCGTCGGCGAAGCTCACGGCGTTGGCGACCTGCAAGAGCTGCGCACGTTCTTGCCGATCGGCCTGAGCAGCTTGGTGCGCACGGACTGGGCGTCGTACAACGAGGTTGGCGAAGACGGCACTGTGCACGCTGCAGTGAGTGTTCCTGAGGTGCCGCAGGAGCTAGTCGAAGAATGGGTCCGCTATGCCCACCAGAACCCGCTTGCGACACGCCATGCGCGTACACGCGACGGGCGTGCGTACCGCTTTTCTGACGTTGCAGAGCGCGAGCAGCTCGACCGCTTGGAGCTGTTCAGCGGTCTCTATAAAACGCTCGGGATTCGCCACCAGATCGCGTTTGCGCTGCCGTCGCCGCCACAGTTGACGTTTGCGCTGGCGCTCTCGCGCGGCGGGCGCGACTACTCAGATCGCGATCGCGATCTGCTCAACCTGACGCGTCCGCACCTGATCCAGGCGTACCGCAATGTGCAGGCGCGAGAGCATGCGGCGCGACTGATCGAGGCGCTGCGCAGAGGCGTCGACGCCAGTCGTGATGCGATCGCAATCGTCGACGGTGGGACGGTGTCGTTTGCGTCAGCAGCTGCCCAGGTCAGGCTCCGCGCGCTCGGCTGGACAGGCAATTCGGTCGTTCCTGAACTGCTGCTGCAGGCAGGCCCGACAGGACGGCTGTGGGATCCACTGCTGCTCTCTGGGGCAGACGGCAACGTCGTGATCCGCCGGCTGCCAAGCGGCAGCCGCGACAGCTTCGTCGCGATCTTCGAGCTGCCACGAGCGGAACTGAGCGAGCCGGCATTGCGCGGGCTCGGCTTGAGCCCGCGCGAGGCAGAGGTTCTGCGCCTGCTTGCGCGCGGGCTGGGCACGAAGTCAATTGCACTCGAGATGGGCATCAGCCCGCGCACGGTGCACAAGCACACGGAGCGCATCCACGCAAAGCTCGGCACGCACGACCGCGCGCAGGCGATCGCTACGGCGCTTGCGGCAGAGCAGGAAGTCGCCCCCTAGTTCGACTTCTGCTTGGCTTTCGCTTTCTTCTCGAGCTTCGCGAGTTCGGCAGCAGTGATCGTTTCAGCGGCTGGCGGCGGCGGCACGGCGGCGACAGGGAAATTGATCGCGAGCGTGTCACTCAGGACGCTGATGTGGATCGTCTTGCCGAGGTGCAGCGTCAAGCTGAGACGAACAGGAATGCCGCTCGGAGAGATGAACGCTTCGACGCTCGCGCTCAGCTTGATGCGCTCGCGACGCAGGTCTTCGAGCGCCTTCTTCGGCAGTTGCCCTTGAGCGAGCTTTGCGGCTGAGATCGTCCCAGCGAAGCCGCTTACAGCCTGTCCGTCGACTGTGCTCGCCCCCAATGCATGGACTTCAGAGGCATCCTTCAGCAGTTCTGCGTCGTCCTTGAAAGCCTGCCCACTTCCGCCAGAGGCGCCGCTCAGGCCTGTGCCGCTGCCGAGGCCAGGGCTCGAGCTGAACAGCTTGCTGCGGCCTGCGAGGTCGAGCTTGACCCAGGGCCGCCCACCGTCGCGGCGGGCGAGCGCTGGCTCGTTGATGTAGAGCACCTGGCCGATTTGCAACAGGGTCAGTGGTTTGCCGAGCAGCTTTGTCGTGACGCGCGTGGCAGGCGGCGCAAGCACGTGTTCGCCGGTGAAGGAGACCTTCAGCCCGCCTAGCGCAGCGAGCTTGTGCGGCAGCTTGCCGCCAACAGAGATGCTGCCGGTGAAGCGCTCGCTGTTGACGGTGACTTCGCTCATCCGCTGCTCGAGCGCCTGCAATTCGGCGGGTTGCGGCGCGACCGGTGCGGCAGTCGCGGCGCGGGCGCTGGGGGCAAGCGCGAGCAGAACGGCGAGCGCGGCGAACAGCGCCACGAGACTGAGGACGACTGCGAGTGGCTTGAAGCGAGGCGCGTGACCGGGGTGAAGGCGATCTGTCGTTGTTGGCATGCCTTGCCTCTGCCCGCAACTGTTCTCGCCTAACCGACATCAGTGAATTCGTGTGAAGGCGCTAAGCGAGCGGTGCCGACCCGTGGATCGCTACCTGACCCGCGGGTCGGCACCTCGTCCCAGCACTGCCCGGCGCGAGCGCCGCTCTAACCACGAGTTTCGTCGCTGCAGAAAGTAAGAAGCTCTACTGTTTACTTTGACAAGCGCGTGCATTAGCGTCTGCGCACCTGACCGACCACAAGGAGACCTTCGAGATGGCAGCCACTGCTGAGAGCGTGCTGAAGCCAGACTTTGGCGCGGCGCGCAAGCACTTCATCTTCACTGACGAGCACGAACAGCTGCGTGAGTCGATCCGCAACTTCGCGATCAAAGAGCTGGCGCCGCACGCAGAGGAGTGGGAGGAGACGACGTTCCCTGACTCTGTCTTCGCCCGCATGGGCGAGCTCGGCTTCCTCGGCCTGGACAAGCCAGAGCAGTACGGCGGTCAAGGAGGCGACTACTACTCGGCGCTCGTGCTGGCTGAGGAGATCACGAACGCCAACTCAGGTGGCTTGGCGATGGGCGTGGCAGTGCACACGGACATGGCGATGCCGCCGATCCTTGCGTTCGGCACTGAGGAGCAGAAGCAGGAATGGGTGACGCCTGCGATCAAGGGCGAGAAGATCCTCTGCCTCGGCATCACTGAGCCAGACGCGGGATCGGACGTCTCAGGGATCAAGACGCGCGCGGTCAAGGACGGCGATGACTACGTGATCAACGGCTCGAAGACGTACATCACGAACGGCCATCGCGCAGACGTGATCGTGCTCGTGACGAAGACAGACGCAGACGCAGGCTACGACGGCTTCACGCTGTTCCTCGTGCCGATGGACGCGCCTGGCGTGATCCGCGAGAAGAAGCTCGAGAAGCTCGGCATGCACGCTTCAGACACAGCGCTGCTGGCCTTCCAGGACGTGCGCGTGCCGGAGTCAGCAGTGCTCGGCCAGGTGGGCAAGGGCTTCTACCACATCATGTGGGAGCTCCAAGGCGAGCGCTTGATCGGTGCTGCTGGCATGGTGGCAGGGGCGCAGAAGTGCTTTGAGCGCACGCTGCAGTACGCGCACGAGCGCAAAGCGTTCGGCCGCGAAATCGCGAAGTTCCAGGTGATCCGCCACAAGTTCGCTGAGATGGCGACGAAGATCGAGGGCGCACGGCAGATGACGTACATGACTGCATGGCGCTTTGCCAACGGCGAGTACCCAGTGCGCGAGATCTCGATGGCCAAGCTCGTCGCCTCGCGCGTGCTGTGCGAAGTTGCGGACGAGTGCATCCAGATCCACGGTGGCGCTGGCTACATGAAGGAGTACGGCGTCGAGCGCGTCTGGCGCGACGCACGCCTGAACAGGATCGGCGCGGGCACAGACGAGATCATGCTCGACGTGATCGGGCGCTCGTACGGGCTGTAGAGATCGTCGCTCTACACGTTCGTGCGGGAAACTGCATGCTCGATCATGAGCAAGGCCACGCCGCATGCGGCGTGGCCTGGAGGGCCGCATGCGGCCCTCCTACGGAGCCGTACATGTACGGCTCCGCCACCTGGCGCATGCGCCAGGTGGAACTACTCCAGATAGGAGACGTCGACCCCGATCGCCTCATACGCCTCCCGCGCACGGCGGTCGGCGCTGAGCAGCATCGCGCCGTGCTGACGAGCGGTGGCGGCGATCAAGGCGTCGTAGAGCGCACCGCCGCGCAGGCCGGCGCCGACGGCGCGGCGCAGGCACGAGCGCTGGGCAGCCTGATCGAGCGCCAGCCACGGGCCAGGGAATTCACGTTCGAGGGCATCGAGCACGAACGACGCCTCCATCCTCTGCTCTTCGGGCATACGACTCAAGACGGAGGAGGTCTCGAAAGCGACGTGGACGATCAGCCTCGGCGAGTTGCCGACGGCATCTATCGCCCGCTCGTGTGCTGCGTGATGGCTCGCGAGCGCGGCGATCAGAACGCTGGAGTCGGGTGCGATCAACGGCGCGAGCGTTCGATCTCTTCGCGCACCATCTCGGTCGTGAGCGTCGGCACGGGCTCGTCGGGGACGATCACCGTGTGTCCGTCGCGGTCCTCGAGGTGGGCTTTGATGTACGGCACGGTCAACTCGAGCGCTCCGTCGTGCTCGGTCAACTCGAGCTCCGTCGGCCCTTCGATCCCGAGCGCGTCTCGCATAGCCTTCGGGATCACGATCCGACCCACACCATCGATGGCAACCCGCATGCCATCAAATTACCAATTCCTCCGATGAGCAC
>OUNM011151259.1_pt1 | contig 22240 bp, 23 predicted proteins | sample 1769961 | NCBI WGS metagenome assembly OUNM01 (sample SAMEA3914820, study PRJEB12502) | metagenome | biome: forest; material: soil | place: USA | collected 2012-03-12 | depth 0.3 m
ACTTGTACAGCGCGTTGGCGGCCTCGTCGAAGGCGCAGGCCTCGATCGCCTGAGTGACGGACGCGTTGACCTTCTGGACCTCGCCGCGGATCCAGCGCGACAGGGTGAGCTTGGCCGACGCCGGGTCGAAGCCCTTGACGCGCTGGCATTCGTTCATGCCGCAGAAGCGCGTGGCGTTCCACAGCTTGGTGCCGAAATTGCGATAGCCTTCAATGCGTTGTTTGGCCAGCTTGATGTCGCGTCCCTGCCCCGACATGGCGGTCAGGGTGAAGCGCAGGGCGTCGGCGCCGAACTCGTCGACAATGGTCAAGGGGTCGATGACATTGCCCTTGGACTTCGACATCTTCTGGCCCTTCTCGTCACGGACCAGGGCGTTGATGAAGACGCGCTGGAACGGCGCCTCGCCGGTAAAGTGCAGGCCCATCATCATCATCCGGGCGACCCAGAAGAAGATGATGTCGAAGCCGGTGACGAGCGTATGCGTCGGATAGAAGCGGCGCAGGTCGTCGGTCTCCTCCGGCCAGCCCATGGTCGAGAATGGCCACAGCGCAGACGAGAACCAGGTGTCGAGGACGTCTTCGTCCTGGCGCAGGCTGACGCGTTTGCCATAGTGCGCCTCGGCTTGCGTCAGCGCCTCGGCCTCGTTGTCGGCGACGAAGACCTTGCCGTCCTCGGCATACCAGGCCGGGATGCGGTGACCCCACCACAGCTGGCGCGAGACGCACCACGGCTCGATATTGCGCATCCACTCGAAATAGGTCTTTTCCCAGTTGCGCGGTTCGAAGACAGTACGGCCGTCCTCGACGGCCTTGATGGCTTCCTTGGCCAGTTCGCCGGCGTTCACATACCATTGGTCGGTCAGGTAGGGCTCGATGACGACGCCCGAACGGTCGCCGTGCGGCACCATGTGCTTCGTCTTCTCGATCTGCTTGAGCAGGCCGAGGTTTTCCATTTCGGCGATGATCAGTTTGCGCGCCGCAAACCGGTCCTGGCCGCGATAGGCTTCGGGCACGACGTCGTTGAGGGCGCCGTAGACGTCCATGATGTTGATCGCTTCCAGGTTCTGGCGCTTGCCGACCTGGAAGTCGTTGAAATCGTGCGCCGGCGTGATCTTGACCGCGCCGGAGCCCTTTTCGGGATCGGCGTATTCGTCGGCGACGATGGGGATGCGGCGGCCGACGATCGGCAGGGTGACGAACTTGCCCACCAGGCCTTTGTAGCGCTCGTCGTCGGGGTGGACGGCGACGCCGGTATCGCCCAGCATGGTTTCGGGGCGCGTCGTCGCCACGACGATATAGTCGCGCGTCTCGAAGGTGTCGTTGCCCTCTTCGTCCTTGACCGGATGCTGGTACGTGACACCGTCCGCCAGGGGATAGGCGAAGTGGTAGTAGGCGCCGTCGACTTCCTTCTGTTCGACCTCGAGGTCGGAGATCGCCGTCTGGAAGTGCGGGTCCCAGTTGACCAGCCGCTTGTCGCGGTACATCAGGCCCTGCTTGTAGAGGGTGACGAAGACCTTGCGCACGGCGTCGGACAGGCCTTCGTCCAGCGTAAAGCGTTCGCGCGACCAGTCGCACGAGGCGCCCAGGCGGCGGAGCTGGCCGACGATGGTGCCGCCCGATTCGGCCTTCCACGCCCAGACCTTTTCGATGAACTTTTCGCGGCCCAGTTCGCGGCGGCCGATATTTCCGGCGGCGGCCAGTTGGCGTTCCACCACCATCTGGGTGGCGATGCCGGCGTGGTCGGTGCCGGGCAGCCACAGGACCGCCTTGCCGCGCATACGTTCGAAGCGCGCCAGCACGTCCTGGAGCGTATTGTTGAGCGCATGGCCCATATGCAGGCTGCCCGTGACATTGGGCGGCGGGATGACGATCGAGAAGCCCTCGCCGTCGCCGGCCGGCGCGAACGCCCCGGATTTCTCCCACATGGCGTAAAGGCGTGGTTCAACGACGGACGGATCGAAAGTCTTTTCAAGCATGGTTCTAATGGGCAAAGGGCAAAAAGAAAAAAGAGCGGCGCACGGGGCGTCCGCTCTTTAGCCGTTGCAGGCTAGGAAATCCATAGCGGAGACGCCGTCTCCGCCCGCGATCGGCTTCCGGCTAGCGGCCCTGACGCGACAGGCGTTCGACCTCAAGGCGAACCTGCTCTTCGACGATGCGCGGCAGGTGCTCGTCGAGCCAGGATTGCAGAAGCGGACGCAGCAGGTCGCGCGTGACGTCTTCCAGCGTGCGGTCGCTCTTCGGGACCTGGATGGCGCCGGTCAGCGCGCCGAAGGCCGACGAAGCGGCGGCAGCCGTGCGGTCGCTGACCAGCCCGGCCGCGGGGGCGGCGGCCACCGGTGCAGGACGCGGAGCCGGTGCGGGCGCAGGCGCCGGTTCCGGCTCGGGTTCATAGGCCTCGATATCCCCGACGACGTCCGACTTGGGGGCTTCCCAGGTTTCGGTCAGTTCAAGGACGTCGTCCTCGGACTCGTCTTCCATTTCAGGCTGGGGCGCGGGCGCAGGCGCGGCGGCAGCCGGCTCCGGATCGGGCGCAGCCTGGGCTCCGGCATCCTCCGGCGCGTCATCTTCCGAGATGATGCGGCGAATCGATGCGAGGATTTCCTCCATTGTCGGTTCGTGTGCGGATTGTTCTGCCATTTTTTGTAACTGCTGCGAATCGGATGCGGAAAAAGAAGTCCGCCACAGTGGACACGTATTCGCCCGTTTTGGCAACTCTCATAAGCCGAAACGCGGACGGAAAATTCGTCGCTGAGGCTAATTTATCTGTGGGCACAAACGGTTGGGCCGGACTCTTCTCAGAGCCCGGCCATAGTTTCACGTCCAATAAGTGCGCAATACGGAACTACTTGCGACCGTTGCCCAAAAGGCCTTCGGCAGCGCCGTCGACCGCATGGACGACCGGCACGATCGGCGTCCAGCCCTTGGACTGGACCTTGTTGAAGTTCTTCTGCGGATCGTAGGTCTGCAGGTTCGGCACGAAGGCCTGGGCCGTCAGTCCGCCCGTGACGCTGAGGAGCTGGGCGGCGGCGACGTACTGGCTGCGCTGGGCGTTGATCAGGTCGAGCTGGGCGCTCTTCAGTTCCTGCTCGGCGTTCAGCACTTCGATATTGGTGCGCAGGCCGACTTGCTGCTCGGTCTTGACGCCTTCGGCGGCGACCTTGGCGGCCTTGACCTGTTCTTCGTTGGACGTGACGGCCGAACGCGCGGCGATCATGTTCGACCACGACTGCGACACGGTCGAGACGACCGTGCGGCGGGTCTGTTCGACCTCGAGGCGGCTGGCGGTTTCGTTTTCCATCGCCTGGCGGACGCGCGATCCATTGAGGCCGGAGCTGAACAGCGGAACCGAGAGACGGACGGTTGCCGAGGTGTCTTCCAAGGCGCTGCCGAGATGGCCGGCGACGCCCGACTTGCCCGACGAGACCGACAGGCCGACCGTCGGACCGAAGGCCGAGCGTTCGGCCTTGACGCGCGCCGCGGCGGCGTCATCGGCGTACTTGGCGGCAGCCAGATCCGGGTTGTTGCTTTCGGCGGTCGACAGCGCGGTATTGAAGTCGACCGGCAGGCCCGGCATGTCCGGCACGGGGTCGAGCGCGGTAGGCGCCTGCCCGACGACGGCGACATAACTGGCGCGGTCGCTGTCGAGCTGTGCCTGGGCCGAAGCGAGGCCTGCGGCCGATGCCGACAGGCGCGCCTGGCTTTGCGCGACGTCGGTGCGCGTCAGTTGGCCGGCTTCGAACTGGGCCTGCGTCTGGTCGAGCTGGGCTTTCAGGATGTCGTAGTTGTCCTGGCTGATGCGCAGGGCTTCCTGGTCGCGGCGCACGGCGGTGTAGACGCTGATGACGTTGAGCAGCAGGGTCGATTCGGTCGAACGCAGGTCTTCCTGGCCCGCCTTGACGCCGGCCTTGGAGGCTTCGAGCGAGGCGCTCAAGCCCCCCGAGGCGAACAGCGTCTGATTCGCCGAGATGCTGGCGGTCTGGAAGGAGCGGTCGCCGGCCAGGTTCTGACCGCGGTCGGCATAGGACTGGCTGACGCCCAGCGACAGGCTGGGGCCGAAATTGGCGCGGGTCTGGACATAGGTCTCATCGGTCGCGCGCTGCTGAGCCCGGGCACGTCCCAGTCCCGGGTTCTGACTGTACGCCATGGCGATGGCGTCGGCCAGCGACTCGGCCTCCGCGACGCAGGCGAAACCCATCGCCGCGATGCCGATGCCGGCCGCCAGAGCGATACGCGAAAGTGCTTTGGTCATGTCATACCCCTAGATAGCCGCCATCCGGCGCAACCCCCGTCCGCACCCGAAAGTGCGATTCCCGGCACCATGCCGGGCAATCGGCCGCCCTGAATTCAATGCGCATAATCCGTAAAACGGAAATCGTTAAACTTGCGACAACATGCCAGAGGCCGAAACCTCAGGCACGTTAAGCTTTTTTCATGTTGCGCCGGTAGCTTAATGCACCTTTTGCCAGAAAGCGGCAACAGCCGGCAGGGTAAATACGCTTTACTTAGAACTCAAAACTCGGGCTGCGGTCGAAACCCGGCAGGGTCGACGGCGCCGAATCGAAGACGTCGCGTTCCGAGAAGCCGGTCTCGAGCCGGATATAGAGACGCGCGCGGCCCACCGGACCGTCCTTCAGCACCACGGCCAGGCGGCCGCCCGGCTTCAGCGCCTTCAGCCACGCCGCCGGCAACTCGGCGACCGCGCCCTCGACGACGATGGCGTCATAGGCGGCGCCGACCGGCACCTTGAGGTCGGCGACCGCCGTCGCGACGCCCAGTTCCTTGAGATAGGGCTCGACGACCGCCATGGTGCGCGGGTCGCCTTCCTGCAACGTCACCTTGGCGCCGGCCTCGGCCAGAACGGCGGCGGCGTAAGGCGCCGCGATGGCCAGTATCTTTTCGTCGGCTTTCGGCTCTATCGCCTGCAGCAGCTTGGAAATGTCGCGAGGGCGCATAAGGACGCGGCCGGGCGCGATCTGCGGCTCGACCTCAGCGTAGGCGGCAAAGGCCTGCGACGCCGCGCACAGGCGCTCGCGCGCCACGTGGCGCATGGCCAGTTGCAGCGGGGTATCCGTGACGTCGTTGGTGCGAACCTGCGACTCGACCATGTTTTGCCGCGCAGCGTGAAAATCCATCAGGGAACCCCAAAAACCAGAATTCAATTACCCGCGACTCCGCGCGGGTTTGCAGTGCATAATAAAAGTCTAGGCCCCGTCAAGGCAAGCACTCGCATGCGATTTTCCGCGCGGTTTTGCCTGGTCGCGCGATTTATCCGTAAAGTGGCGGCCCCTTTAATCGCATTGCGCTCGTAAAAAGCCAACTATTGACAGGATTTTAAAAAAATCCGCTTACAGGGAATTGCCGTGCCGCGTTCGATCTGATAGCTCAACGCACCTTGCTCCAGTGAGGCCTGATGGCGGAGCGGTTACGCAGCGGATTGCAAATCCGTGTAGCCCGGTTCGACTCCGGGTCAGGCCTCCAAGCACCCCTCCCCGACAATTTAAAATCAATATTTTCAGCGGTTTGGGTGTTTTCCACAGTCAAATATCGACGTTTTGTGAAATTAACCCCTCGTTAAGGCAAATCATTCATTAAGGATATGTCTTTGCTTTTTTGAAGACACCCACCATCACCAAACTCTTAAAGCCCGAAAGGTTTCTTTCGGGCTTTTTTTCGTTTGTTCACGCATCAGGCTTGCGTCAGGCTTTCGATGATGTCGGTCGGTGTGTGCGGAAACCAGCTGATCCGGCCTGAGGCTTCGATTCCGACAGGCTCTCCGCGCCAGTAGACGAGATTTTCCATGGGACATTCTCCGTCAGCCCCGGGCGCAAACTACCGCCGCTGCGATCGGTCTTCGATAGGCGGCAGACGGGCGTCCCGGCAAAAAACGGTAAATATGCGGCGGGAGCGCCAGGGGATTTGGCAGACCCAAGCCGGCGCGCTAGGTCGTTGTTTCGACGCGTGATTTATCCGCAAAGGGCGTTACGCTTTATCGGATTGCACTCCGGCCGGCGGAAAAACGCGTTTCCTGTGAACAATCTGCGCCTTTTGGCTTGCCATCCGCCCGAAAGCCTTGCTATAGGGCGCGCCTTCGCACGGTGCTGCTGTTCCTCGGTAGCTCAGTTGGTAGAGCGTTCGACTGTTAATCGAATGGTCACAGGTTCGAGTCCTGTCCGGGGAGCCACCGTTGCGAGGTTAAGCCGTCGACCCGGTCCGGTTCCCCTTCCCTGTTTTCAGTCCTGTTTCGCTGCCTTCATGCGGCGCGTCAGCCACGCGCGCACCGGGCTGTCTATGAATTTGAGCGCCGCGGCACTCAACAGCAGGGTCGCGACGAGGCTCAGTGCGATGCGCAGGCTCGGGGTCCTTACCGCGAAATAGTTGAAGACCCACGCGCAGCACCACAGCAACGGGCCCTGCAGGGCATAAAGCGGATACGACAAGTCCCCCATGATCCGGCTAAGGCGGGTCAGGACATCGGGCAGCCGCGCCCGGGCGCCGGCGACGACCAGCACGGGCACCACCACCAGCGACCATGGATACCAGGTCCAGTCCTTGTCGGGGCCGGCGAAGAAGAACCAGGCGCTGAAAGCGAGCGTGGCGGCCAGGATCGAGGCCCACACCCGATTCGTCCAGACGGGAAGTTTCGGCTCGACGTCCGACAACAGGACACCCAGCAGGAACAGGCCTCCGACGCGCGGGAAGCCGCTCCAGAAGCCGTTCACCTGGTCGCCGCCGCCGCCGCCGAGCGTCGCCACCAGGACGAATCCCAGGGCGCACAACCCGGCCAGTAATATTTTCCGGCGGTGCAGGGGCGCCCAGACGGCATTGGCCGCCAGTTCGAAGAAGAGGGAATATTGCGGCGGATTGAACGGGAAGATGAAGCGGGCGCCCTGGAATTCCTGCGCCGCCAGCAAGGGGATGTTGAGCGCGCCCAACAGCGCCGCCAGAAGCCAGCGGCTATGGCCGCCCGGATAGTAGGTGAAGAAGATGGCTGCGGCGATCGCGTCGGCCAGGACGATCAAGGGCATCAGGCGGATCAGCCGGACAAGGATGAAGCCCCGCAGGGTCAGCCGGCGGTCAAGGCGTTCGGCGTAGGCGCGGGCCAGGACGAAGCCGCTCAAGGCAAAGAAGAACTCGACCGCAAGATAGGCGTTCGGCGCCAGGTTGACGCGGTTGGTCAGCCCGAGGTGGTAGACCGCCACCGAGAGGGCGGCCAGGCCCCGAAGGCCGTCGAGTGCAGGATAATGCCGTGTCTGTGTGCTCATTCGCGCCCCTGCCCCTATAAAGGGCCGCGCTGAGCGGGCGGTCAAGCCGCGCGCCACGTCTGGTTTTTATATTTCGCGGTTTTGACGGATATATCGTTCTTACCGGTGCTGATCGCATGCTCTGCTCATCCCTTCGAGGAGTTTTCGTCATGCTCGGTACCATTCTTCTGATCGTTCTCGTCCTGGCCGTCGTCGGCGCCCTACCGACCTGGCGCTACAGCAACAACTGGGGTTACGCCCCGTCGGGCGGGCTCGGCGCCATCCTGCTGGTGCTGATCGTCCTGGTACTGCTGGGGAGGGTGTGACATGAGCGCCGTCGCTGCAACCTATGCCCAGCCGCTGGCCCGCCACGGCTTCTTCGCCTTCCTGGCCCTGGTCCTGCTCGCTGTCTGCGCGGCCCTGTTCCTCAACATGCCGCCCGAGCGTTCGGTAGCGGCGACCTATGATCCCGACGCGTCGGTCGACGGCGACTATACGGCGACCGAACCCGCCGACGCGCCCGTCGTCGACGCGCGCGTCGAGCCGAACTGAACGGGCTCATGCGCCGCATGATCCGCGAACAGGCAAGAGACGACGTTTGGTGTTTATCGGGTCACGCGAGGCCCGTCGGTATGGCCGTGTCGTCCTTTAGCGTCTCCATCGAGATGTAGGCGGAAACGTCGAACAGGTCGATCCGGCTGACCAGGCGCTTGTAAATCGCGTCGTAGTGCGCGATGTCGCGCACCACCACTTTCAGAATATAGTCGAGATTGCCGGCCAGGCGGTGCGCCTCGACGATTTCGCCTATATCGGCCAGGGCGTCGCGAAAGCGTTCCAGCCAGTCGGCCGTGTGGTGCGCTGTCTTGATCATGACGAAAACCGTGCCGGCCACGCGCATCTTGTGGCGATCGAGCACGGCGACGCAGCGCTGGATATAGCCCTCTTCCTTAAGGCGCGTCACGCGGCGCGAACAGGCCGAAGCGGACAGCGCCACGCGTTCGGCCAGATCGGCCAGCGGCATATTGGCGTCGCGTTGCAGCCAGGCGAGGATGCGGCGGTCACGGTCGTCGAGCATTGCAGTATCTCCCGATGGGTGGAATTTGCGCGTCGCCATTCCACAGCGCAAGTCAAATGCGCGTAATGGCCAAAATCGTGATCAAATCGCGCGCCTCGTGCAGGCGCCTTGTCGTAAGCTCCCTGACGAACACGGAGAGTTACGGATGCGTAGAATCGGCCTTATCGGCGGCATGAGCTGGGAAAGCACGGCGATCTATTACAAGCTGATCAACGAGGGCGTCCGGGCCCGCCTGGGCGGGCTGGCCTCGGCCGACATCGCCTTGCGCTCGCTCGATTTCCGCGACGTCGTGGCGCTTCAGAAGGCCGACCGCTGGGACGAGGCGGCCAGGCTCCTGTCGGCGTCGGCTTGCGATCTGAAAGCGTCGGGCGCCGATGCCTTGCTGATCTGCACCAACACCATGCATATCGTGGCGCCAGAGGTGACCTCGGCTTGCGACCTGCCATTGATCGACATTATCGATGCGACGGCGCAAGCGATCCGCGCCCGGGCTTGCCGCCGCCCGCTGCTGTTGGCGACACGCTATACCATGGAGCACGGCTTTTACGCCGAGCGCATGCAGCGCCACGGCATCGCGGTTCAAGTCCCCGACGCGGCCGACAGGACCATCTGCCACGGCATCATCTTCGACGAACTGTGCCAGGGCGTCGTCACGCCGCGCAGCCGCCAGGCCCTTTACGACATGGCCTTGCGGGGGCGCGCCGGCGGGGCCGACAGCGTCATACTGGGGTGCACCGAACTTGGCCTGTCGATCGCGCCCGATGCCCTGCCCCTGCCCGGCTTCGACTCGACGGTCATCCACGCCCAGGCGGCGGTCGACTTTGCGCTGGCGGGCGAGGACCTGCGGCAATTGGCGTCATAAAGGCGGGTAGCGATCGTCTCGACGCGTGCTATATAGAAGGCCTGTTTGCTTTTGCTTAGTCGCGATGTCTACGCCGAAAACCGCTGAGACTTCCGGCATATCGCTTCCCTGTTTCGAGACCGCCATGCTCCGCTACGACGCCATCGCCGCCACCCCCGCCTCGGACTATCCGTTCCGCAACCTGATCGGTGAAGGCGTCATGCCGGCCGAGGACCAGGACGCCATCGAGCGCGACTTCCCGCAGATCGACAAGACCGGCTTCATGCGCCCGGAGGACTTTCCCATGGGCCCGGCCTTCCGCACCCTGCTGGAAGAGGTGCGCAGCCCGGCGTTCGCGAAAGCCATCGGCGACAAACTGGGCGTTGACCTTACCGGCAAGCCGACCTGGGTGACCGTGCGCAAGTGGTCGGCATTGAAGGATGGCCGTCCGCATACCGACGGCGCCGACAAGCTGGCCTCGGCCCTGATCTACCTCAATCGCGAGGGCTCGAGCGGCGGCAATCTGCGCTTCCTCGAAGGGCCGGATCAGGCGGGCCCCGGCACCGACGAGGTCAATCCGGGTTACGGCCACTTCATCGCCTTCCCGCGGCTGGACAATTCGTGGCACGGGCACGCGCCGTTCGAGGGCGAGCGCCGCGTCATCCAGATCGCCTGGCTGGTCAGCGAGGACGCCGTCGCGCGCAAGGCCAAGCGCCACGGCATTACCGAATTCCTCAAGAAGCTGTTCTCGTCGACCAAGCAGAAGCAGGACGAGATGATGTAGGTTTGCGTGTGGGGAACAGCCGCCCCACCGCGACATCCTCCCGATAAAACTTCGGGGTACAGGCGGGGACAAGACGTCAGAACACCAGTGTGGTCTGCGTGCCGCCCCCCGGGATGCGCCAGTCGACGCGCCACCCGCCGTCCATGGCCGTGACGGATTCCTGGTCGTCGGCCGCCGCCGATACCGAAATCGTCCGCTTCCATTCCGCGCCGGCCGCTTCGATCGACAGGGCGACGCTGACGGCCGTGTCCGCCGGTTGCGGAATCTGCGTGACCGCCAGATATTTGCCGGCGGCGTCGCTGACCGGCTGGGCGCGGACTTCGCCATTGACGACCAGATTGGCGACGGCGCGCGGTGCGACACGCCCGGCCACGCCCAGCGCGCCTGCCGAATCGTAATCGACGGCGACGATGCCCATGGCGTGTGACGCGATCGGCGCCGCGGGCGCGCCCGGACGCAACAGCACCGCCTTGGTCGGTTGTCCGGCCGGCACGAACAGCCGGCCTTCGGCGTGTTGCAGCGCGCCGCCGTCTTCCATCGACAGGTCGTAGATGCCGCCAGCACCGGAAATGGGAAGTTCAGCCGTGAACCGGCCCTGGCTGTCAGCCGTCACGCCCACGGCGCGCGCCTGGCCATACAGGAAGCGCACACGTCCGTCCGGCAGGGCCTGGCCGGTCACGACCACGGTCCCGGGCGACGGCTGCGCGACGGCCACGATGACGGGCGCGGCCGTGTAGCCGTACTGACGCAATCCGGCGGCGGGGTCGGTGTCGGCGCCGGTGTGCGGCTTCTGGCAACCGGACAGGATGACGGCCACGCAGAGCGCCGGCATAAGCCACAACGGCGATTTCGGAGCAAACTTTTTCACGTGCAATGCAATATCCGCTTTTCACGATCGCGAATAGAGGCTTACATTCGTCTCCCAAAAACAATGATTTTCGGATACCCGACTATGCCTTTGTCCAAGCATGAAATTAAATCTGTGTGTGTCTATTGCGGGTCCTCCTTCGGTAACGATGAAGCCTTCAAGACCGCGGCGGCCGATCTCGGCCAGATCCTGGCGGGCGCGGCCCTGCGCCTGGTGTACGGTGGCGGGGGCGTCGGCCTGATGGGCGAAACCGCCCGCGCCGCCCATGAGGCCGGCGGCAAGGTGCTGGGGATCATGCCTCAGTTCCTGCGCTCACGCGAACTTCTGTTCGACGACGTGGAAACGCGCGTCGTCATCTCGATGCACGAACGCAAGATGATGATGTTCGAGGAATCGGACGCCTTCGTGGTTCTGCCGGGCGGCGTCGGTACGCTGGAAGAGGTCATCGAGCTGTTGTCGTGGCGCCGCCTCGACCTGCACAACAAGCCGGTCGTCTTCCTCAATATCAATAATTTCTGGCAACCGTTCTTCGATCTCGTCGACTATACGCTGAAGGCGCAATTTACCCCACCGGCTTTCAAATACACCTATGTCAGCGTGAACAGCGTCGAAGAGGTCCTGCCGGCCATCGCCGAAATGGCCTCGGAGGAGCGCCAGATCGATACGCGCCGGGTGGTCTGAGCCAATTCGCTTAACGCATGATCGGCGAGCCGTCTTCCTTTGTCAGGACAACGCCTTGCGGCACATCGATAAGGTCGAGGATAAGCTCGGACGGACGGCACAGCCGAACGCCTTTCGCCGTACAGACGAAGGGCCGGTTGACCAGTATCGGATGCTGGGTCATCGCCTCCAGCAGCGCGTCGTCGGACACGCCCGCTTCCAGCAGGCCGAGTTCGGCCGCCGGGGACTTGGTTTCGCGCAAAGCCTGCCGCGGTGTGACGCTGGCGGCGGCGAAGAGGCCCAGCAAGTGTGCCCGCGTCCAGCCTTCGGCCAGGTAGTCGATGACGACCGGCTTGAGGCCGCAGGCTTCGAGCGCCGCCAGAACGTTGCGCGACGTGCCGCAGTCGGGGTTGTGATAGATGGCGACGGTCATGATTCGGCTTCCGGATGGATGGGTTGGGCGGACGGTGGCGCTTTCAGCAGCCACCCGAAGACGATGACGCCCGCGAAAGCGCCGGCGCATTGGGCGGCGATGAACGGCGGTACCGACGACGGCGCTATGCCCGCAAAGGTGTCGGACAGGCTGCGCGCCACCGTCACGGCGGGGTTGGCGAACGACGTCGAGGCGGTGAACCAGTAGGCCGACGTGATATAGAGACCGACGGCAACGGCTGTAAAGCCGGGCCTGAAGCGCAACGTGCCGAGGATCGTCGCGATCAGCCCGAAGGTCGCCACCGCTTCCGAGACGGCCTGGGCGGGGCCGTCGCGAAGCTTGGTCGATACCTGCAGGACCGCCTGACCGAACATTTCGTGCGCCGCGAAGACACCCAGAACGGCGCCCGTGACCTGGGCGACGATATAGCCGAGCGCGAGGACGACGCCGATCTCCCGGCGGGCCGCGAAGACCAGGGTGACGATCGGATTGAAATGCGCGCCCGAGACCGGTCCGAAGATGGTGATCAGCACGACAAGTCCCGCCCCGGTCGCCAGGGTGTTGCCAAGCAGGGCTATGGCGGCGTTTCCGCCCGCCAGGGTCTGACCCATGATGCCGGAGCCGACGACGATGGCCAGCAGCAGCGCCGTGCCCAGACATTCGGCGGCCAACGGGCGGGCATTGGGCATCAACAGCCGCATTTCGCCTGATCCATGATGGGTTGGCACAGTTCGGGCGCTCCGCCGCAGCAGTCTTCCATCAGGAACAGGACCAGTCCGCGGACGGCGGAAAAGTCGGCCTGGTAGCGGATGACGCGCCCTTCGCGGACGGCGGTCACAAGTCCGGCCTGGGCCAGGATTTTGAGATGGCTCGACATGGTGTTCTGGCGGATGCCCAGGCGATCGCCGATATCGCCGGCGGGCAGGCCCGCGGGCGCCGACCGAATCAAGAGGCGGACGACGTCCAGCCGGGTTTCCTGGCTGAGGGCGTCGAAACAGGTCAGGGCGGCATTTTTATCCATATATCGCGATTAATCGATATTATGGTTCCGGTCAATCCGCCGATGGGGTTACGAACACCTCTTGTAGTCGAAGCCTATGGTCACCGTCCCGCCGTTTCCCGGTCCCTCGACAGCGGCCTGAAGATGGTCCGGGCCCAGCGCGCGGTAGATGATCCGCTGCGGGAAATCGTGAGCGCGGTTTTCAAACACGATCGATGTCGGCGTTTGTTCGACAGCCGTGAACGACGCTTCGGGCTGGTCACCCGGCCTGGCGATATAGGTCGCAATACCTTTCACGCTTTCGATACGCGTATATTCGTACTCGGTCACCCGGCCCGCCTTGACCGTGCGGCCGACGCCCAGCAACACGCCGCCCGCCGGCGGCAGCCAGGTTTCGTCGACCCGTTTGTTCCCGGTTTCCTGCACCCGGCAACCCGTCATCCATGACAGGTCCTCGTTGGCGCCGGCCTGAGCCGGCAGCGGCGCGGCAAGGTATAACACAAGACAGGCTGCAACTTTGCGCATGATGGCCTCCCGACATCCATGGTGTCGCACGCCGGCCGGGTTTGCACAACGGACGGCGTCCAAATGTCCCATTGCCAAACTGCCCGCCAAGGGTGTCAATGCGCGAAAGGAGCCGCCATGCGAAGCCGCCACAGCAAGATGGAGCGCCACTACATCACCCGCATCGGCTGGCTGCGCGCCGCCGTGCTTGGCGCCAACGACGGAATCATCTCGACGGCCAGCCTGATTTCCGGCGTGGCGGCGTCAGGCGCCGAAAAGCCGGCCGTCCTGCTGACGGGCGTGGCGGCCCTGGTGGCCGGGGCGCTGTCGATGGCGGCCGGCGAATATGTTTCGGTCAGTTCGCAAGCCGATACCGAAAGCGCCGATCTTGAGCGCGAACGCCAGGAACTTAAAGAGTTTCCGGACGCCGAGCACGAGGAACTGAAGCAGATCTACGTGGCGCGAGGCTTGAGCGACGACCTTGCCGGCAAGGTGGCGACGCAGCTGATGGCGACGGATGCCCTGGCTGCCCACGCCCGCGACGAGCTGGGCATGTCGGAGCATACGGAGGCCAGACCGATCCAGGCGGCGGTGGCTTCGGCCCTGACCTTCGCGTCCGGCGCCGTCCTGCCGCTGATCGTGGTTGTGGTAACGCCGGCACCGGCCGTCGTCTGGGCGGTGATGGTCGCCAGCGTCCTGTTTCTCGCGGGGCTGGGGGCGCTTGGCGCCCGGACCGGTGGATCGCCGATCCTCAGGGCGGTCGTGCGGGTCACCTTCTGGGGCGTTGTCGCCATGGGGGTGACGGCGGGCATCGGGCGGCTGTTTCATACGGCCGTATGAGGCGCCATTGTCGGTGCACGTCCAATAGTTTTCAGTTGCCGCCAATCGCCATGCCCAGCCTTTCGGCGACGTTGCGAAGCGTGTCGGCGTAAATTGAAGCACCGCTGGCGCAGGCGCGTTCCAGATCTTCAGTCAAAAGCTGCGCAGCCTCAGCCTTGCGGCCGAGGCTATGAAGAAGAATGGCCCTGTTTGCGCGCCAACCCGTTTCAAATACTGGGGGTTTTGCGTGCAGGCACTGTTCGCGTGTCTCCAGCGTAGCGAGGTACGGAAATGCGTGGGCGCGCATCCGATGTTCGATGTCCCTCAAAACAGAAGGATGATCCCTCGCGGGCCACCATATATCTCGCCCTTTTGGGGGTATCGTGCCAACTCTTCGACGCAAGAAGCACTTTTCATCCGAGACATGCCGCGTCTTTTTCCCGCTGATGGCTTGCCAGACTTCCGGAACAAAAACGCCTGCATTTATTGTAAACCTGCCATAGCCGTCGCGCGACAAGCCCCAGGGGCTTAGCTGGAAGGCTATGACCAGGATGACGCCGTCTTCGGTCTTGCGAAAAAAACAACGGTTTTGGCGTTGGAAGTCGTGCGCCTCGAAAAAAGGCCGCAGATGCTCCTGAACGGCATCTACGGCCTCCGCTGGCTTGGCGTAACGTTTGCCGATCCAGCGTGATAATCGTTCAGGCAGAAGGGCATCCAGGAATGTGCTAGCCTTTTCTGTGATGCCGATCACCCGCGTTAGTCGTCGCGGTGGACGCGCTCGGAGCGCTCGTGGCGCTCCTGGGCTTCGATGCTGAGTGTGGCGGTCGGACGCGCTTCGAGGCGGCCGAGCCCGATCGGCTCGCCGGTCTCTTCGCAATAGCCGTACGAACCGTCGTCGATTCGCGAAATGGCTTCGTCGATCTTGGAGATGAGCTTTCGCTGGCGGTCGCGGGTGCGCAGCTCCAGCGCGCGGTCGCTTTCAGATGAGGCACGGTCCACCAGGTCCGGGTGGTTCTCCGTCTCCTTCTGCATGATGTTGACGGTTTCCTTGGCGCCGCGGAGGATTTCGTCCTTCCAGGCGTTCAGCTTGGCGCGGAAATAGGCCAGCTGGCTGGCATTCATATATTCCTCGTCCTCGGTCGGACGATATCCGCCCGGCATTTCGGGCGCTTTTGCGAGTGACATTAGGTCTCTATACCCCTGATCATGACGCCGACTTTATCATTGCCGTATCGGTCCCGTAGCGGCACGGCATACCACCTTGCCAGCAAGATCGATACCAGTCCGTGCATAGCCCTAAACGCCCCGCTTGCGCGAACTGCGCGGCTTATAGTTCGGCTGATGATCGCTGTGAAGGGAATAATTTGTGACGCTCATGCTGTCGGTCGCGAAGAGTGACCGACAGCATTCGCTTTTTCAGCTCAAGCGCCGCATGGCTCGCCGCATCCGCGGCGGCGGGCGGTCGCCCTTGCCAACGGCGATGGGAATCGCCGTTGGAATTCGCATATCTTGGTTTACAGGCGGAGATCGCTGCCGGACTACATCAACTTCCGCTTGGCCAGCTCGACATAGGCGCGCGTCTCGATCTCGTTGAGCACGCCCTGCAGGCGCTGGTCCTCGGTGTCCTCGCGGTGCTGGGCGATCAGGCCTTGCAAGCGCAGCAGCGCCTCGTCGTCGATGTCGCCCGACAGCACGCTGACCTTGATGTCGTCCAGCGCGTCGAGAATGTCGTTTGAACGCTTGATCTGGCGGCGGCGGCGGCCGGTCAGGGCGTCTTCTGTTTCCTGGATGGCCAGGAGCGCGTCGACGCCGAGCGCGCCGAAGGCGGCAGAGGCCTGGGCCGGCGCAGCGGACTTTTGCGAATCGCCCGACTTGGCCAGGCTGAAATCACTACCGGTCTTGCGCACGCCACCTGCGGCGCCCGTCATACCGACTCCGGATGTCGAATTGATTTTCATCGTCATGAAAGCAACCCACGTTTTCCGGCCGCCTTGGGGTGCACTCCGTCAGGCCGCCTCATCACAGTGAAAGATCCGTGCGCCCGTTTTTTGGTCTTGGGCCATCCTGGCCATGCGCATCGGAGGGTCATTATTGCCGGGTTAGGGTAAGTGAAGCCTTAACGGCCCGGCAGAAATTGCCCCTGCCCGTTCGGCTCGCAATTTCGTGAAGTCAGTTTCTTGATTTTATTGACGAAATTTATCCACAAGGGCTGGCACGAAACTGGCATTCGTGAAGGGCAATTATGGTTAACGGACGATTTGACCGATGCGTGCTCGCAAGCTGACCTATCTTACGCCGCTTTTCGGCACCGCTGCAATCGCTGCAGGGGCCGCCGCCTGCGCCTTGCTGATGCTGTCGGGCGAAGCGAAGGCCGCATCGCGTATCAAGGATATCGTCGACGTCGAAGGCGTGCGGTCGAATCAGCTGGTCGGCTACGGTATCGTCGTGGGCCTGAACGGCACGGGCGACACGGTGCGCAACTGCCCCATGCTGATGCAGTCGATGCAAAGCATGATGGAGCGTCTGCAGGTCAATATTCGCGACGGCAACCTCAATTCCAAGAACGCCGCCGCCGTGATGGTGACGGCCGAGCTACCGCCCTTCTCGGCGCCCGGCGCCAAGCTCGACGTCTCGGTGTCGGCCATGTGCGATAGCAAGAGCCTGCTCGGCGGCACGCTGATGGTCACGCCGCTGCTCGGCGCCGACGGCGAGGCCTATGCGGTCGGCCAGGGTACGGTGCAGACGGGATCTGTGTCGGCGGGCGGCGCGTCGGGGTCGTCCGTCACCAAGGGGGGGCCGACCTCGGGCCGCATTTCTTCGGGCGGCACGATCGAGCACGAACGCGATTTCGACCTCAACGCCCTGCCCTGGCTGCGCCTGACCCTGCGCAACCCTGATTTCACGACGTCGAAGCGCATCGCCAACATCATCAATGCCAGCTTTCCCGGCTCGGCCGTATCCGAGAACCCCTCGGTCGTGGCCATCAAGCCCCCCGCCGGCACGCGCATGAGCGACTTCATCACCCAGGTCGAACCGATGCTGGTCGATGTCGATGAACCGGCCAAGGTGGTGATCGACGAGGTCAACGGCGTCATCGTCATGGGCGAGAATGTCCGCCTGTCGCGCGTCGCCATTGCCCAGGGCAACCTGACGATCCGCGTCGACGAGACGCCCGATGTCAGCCAGCCGGCGCCCTTCAGCCAGGGCCAGACGGCCAGCATCCCCAACAGCAACGTCAAGGTCGACGAGGAAAAGGGCAAGCAGCTCCTGCAACTGGGGGGCGGCGCGTCGCTCTCCGACCTGGTGGCGGGGCTGAACGCGCTGAAGGTGACGCCGCGCGACATGATCTCGATCCTGCAGGCCATCAAGGCCGCGGGCGCCCTGCAAGCCGAAATCCAGGTGATGTAATGGATAGTGCCTCGCTGCTTTCGCTCCAGTCCGCCCAGACGAACGCCAGCATCGGCGCGCAGACCTCGGCGACGTCGGCTCTGTCCGACAAGGCCCGGGATCCCAAAAAGCTGGGCATGGACTTCGAGTCGATGGTTTTGTCGCAGCTGATCTCGCCCATGTTCGAAGGCCTGTCGAGCGACGGTCCCTTCGGCGGCGGCGAAGGTGAGGAAGCGATGAAGTCCTTCTATATCGACGCGATCGGCAAGGAGATGGCCAAGCACGGCGGCGTCGGTATTTCGAACCTGATGCAGAAAGAACTCCTTAAGCTACAGGGGGCAAACTAAAGCCATGGCATTATCCGCGCAAAATTCGTCCGACCGCGCCCGGCAGTTGCTGGCGCTGACCCAGCGCCTGACGCAGCGCCTGGTCGAGGAAACGGCGGTGCTGGAAGCGCACCGTCCTCAGGACCTGCACGACCGGCTGGAGGAAACGCGCAACCTGTCGAACCTGTACCGTATCGAATCGTTGCGCGTGAAGGCCGATCCCAACCTGCTCAAGGGTATCACGCCGCAGGAAAAGCAGGCTCTGTTCGAGGCGACGCAGGCCTTTCACGAGCAACTGGCGCACTACGACCGCGCGGTCAATGCTGCCAAGACGGTCACCGAAGGCATCGTCGCCGCCATCGCCGACGATATGAATACGCGCCGCGCCGGCAATATGACCTACGGCGCGCGCGGCCATACGCGCGCGACTGGCCCTCAGTCCCTGGGCAGCGGCCGCGTCGCATAGGCTTGCAACTTAACCGCCGCCTCAGGTTCGCAGTGTACCCTGATCCCCAACAATACGACGTCGAACCTGACGCAGCTGAGTGGAAGTTCGAGCGGAAGTTTGACAAATATCCGTTTGATTAGGTGGGCGATTGTCTGATGGAATCAGATCGGCGCTCTAAGTTTTTGTCTCAACCCGCATCGTAATCCAAAGGGTGTCACACTTTTTGGGATGCGCTCTACGTCATATCATACTCCCCCGCTCGGCGGGGGAGGTGGCATTCGCGGAGCGAATGACGGTGGGGGCGTAGAGGTAACAAGCTCGGCGCGCGCGTCTTCTCGGCCCCAACCACCACATCTCGTCGCCTATTAAAGGCTCATCGTCTTGCGCTTGCCGAGGCTATACCTCGGCTACGCTCACCCTCTCCCCGCCCAGCGGGAGGTATAAGATAAGGCGGTCAATACCCCGTCTTGGCCTTCGGGTCGTTGGGAGTGCCGTTATACACGCGGTCGTCCTTGGGATTGGAATACTGGCCGGGCTTCGAACCGTCCGGCGGTTCGTAGCGCGATTGCGGGGCGGCATTGACGCGCTTCCAGTATTCGGCATTGCCGGGTTGCGTCTTGTAGCGCAGTTCGGCGTCGCGCGCCGCGGCCGCCGCCTGCAACCGCGCGTCGGGCTTGAGGCCCAGCGCCGGCATCTGCCCCAAGGCCACCATATTGCAGTCCGGGGGCGGCGTCTTGCCCTTCTTCTGGATGTCGACGCACGATTCGTGGTTTTGCAGGGCCTGCGTCACGCCGTTGCGGCCGCCCTGAAGCTTGCCCAGCGCGGCGGCGCCGGCCGCCCCCCTGGCGCCCGTCGCTCCGGACTGGCCGCCGGCGGGCGGCGAGGACGCCAGGTGGGACGTATCCGGGCTCAGGCCTGACGGCGCCGGCGCGGAGGCGTCGACGCTTGGCAAGGCGGCCTGGTGGACCTGCAGGTCGGTGACGTCGCGGCGGTTGGCCAGCTTGGGGTTGGCGTCCAGCGCCTCCTCCTCGCGCTTCTTTTTTTTGGCGGCGTCGGTATTGCGCTCCGGCTCTTCCGCGGCGACCGACGGCAGGGCGTGGGCGGTCGACTGGACGTCGGGGGCCGCGCGCGACCGCACATTCTGGCGGGCCAGCGGCTGGAAGGTTTCGGTGTCGCGCGGCGCGGTCTCCAGGCTCTTGTCGGGGACCGGTGCGGGTTGCGTGGTGGGGACCGGGACCGGCGCCGTGGCCGTCTGGGGCTGTTGCGACGGGGCTTGAGGCTGCGGCGGGACCTCCGTCTCCGTGCGGCGCGGTACCTGGCGTTCGACGGGTTGCACCTTCGGTTCGTCGGGCTGCGGAATGGGTTCGACCTGGTAAAGCTCGGCGTCGATCGCCTTGGGTTCGGGCAGGTCCATGGGATGCGGGGTGTTGACGATCAGCGCCCAGACGAGGAACAGATGGAGCAGAAGGGCGGTGGCGGTCGCACCGGTCAGCCGGCCGCGTTCGCCGATGTCGAAGCGGCGGCCCGCGACATCAACCCTGATCACCTTCTGGCCGAACGTAACCTGCATGGTCGCCCCTTCTGGCCCCACACTGCCGACAAATTCCGGCTCTACTGTGTCGCGCATTGTTGGATTTGGCAAATGCTGCTGACAAATTCCGGTGGTCCGGCCGGAAAAACTATGACGCCTCGTTATGTTCTTAAAATGTTCTTGAACCTCGCTGGCAATCGCGGCATAGGTCCCTATATGACGAGTTTGTAGCTTTAGAGGATAGACGGCGCATGGCCAGTTCCCACCACGATCAGGACTTCATCAAGGTTCGGGGCGCCAGGGAACACAATCTCAAGGGTGTCGACGTCGACATTCCGCGCGGCCAATTGGTCGTGCTGACCGGGCTTTCGGGCTCGGGCAAGTCGTCGCTGGCCTTCGACACCATCTATGCCGAAGGGCAGCGCCGCTATGTGGAATCGCTGTCCGCCTATGCGCGCCAGTTCCTGGAGCTGATGTCCAAGCCCGACGTCGACCTGATCGAAGGCCTGTCGCCGGCGATCTCGATCGAGCAGAAGACGACGTCGAAGAATCCGCGCTCGACCGTCGGCACGGTCACCGAGATCCACGACTATATGCGCCTTCTGTGGGCGCGCGTCGGTATCCCCTACTCGCCCGCCACCGGACTGCCGATCGAAAGCCAGACCATTTCGCAGATGGTCGACAAGATCGTCACCCTGCCCGAAGGCACGCGCCTGCTGCTGCTGGCGCCGTACATCCGCGGACGCAAGGGCGAGTATAAAAAGGAGATCGCGGACCTCCAGCGCCAGGGCTTCCAGCGCCTGAAGATCGACGGCCAGTACTATGCCATCGAGGACGCGCCCAAGCTGGAGAAGAACTTCAAGCACGATATCGACGTCGTGGTCGATCGCGTCATCGTCAAGGACGGCATCATGGCGCGCCTGGCGGACAGCCTGGAAACGGCGCTGCGCCTGGCCGACGGGCTGGCGGTCGCCGAATTCGCCGACACGGCCGAGGGCGAGACCGAACCCCGGCGTATCCTGTTTTCGGAAAAGTTCGCCTGCCCGGTCTCGGGCTTCACCATCGCCGAGATCGAGCCGCGCCTGTTTTCGTTCAACAACCCGTTCGGCGCCTGTCCGGCGTGCGACGGCCTGGGCGTCAAGCTGGCCTTCGACCGCGACCTGATCATCGACGCCAAGAAGACGCTGGAGGACGGCGCGGTCCTGCCATGGTCGAAAGGACCTTCGCCGCTCTATGCGCAGACCCTGCAATCGCTCGGAATCCATTATGGATTCTCGCTCGACACCAAGTGGGACAAGCTGAAACCCGAGGTGCGCGAGATCATCCTGCAAGGCTCCGGGGCTGAGAAGATCAAGTTTACCTATCAGGACGGCTCGCGCCGCTACGACGTCACCAAGCCGTTCGAGGGCGTCATCCCCAATATGGACCGGCGCTGGCGCGAGACCGATTCGTCGTGGGTGCGCGAAGACCTGGCGCGCTATCAGTCGGAGACGCCGTGCGAGGCCTGCCATGGCGCGCGCCTCAAGCCCGAGGCCCTGGCGGTCAAGATCGGCGCCAAGAACATCTCGGAGATTTCGGGCCTTTCGATCAAACAGGCGCACCAATGGTTCAGCGATATCGAAGCGAAGCTGAGCGAGAAACAGCTCGATATTGCGCGGAGAATCCTGAAGGAAATCAAGGATCGGCTGCGTTTTCTTAACGATGTGGGTCTGGACTATCTCAACATGTCGCGCAATTCCGGCACCCTGTCGGGCGGCGAGAGCCAGCGCATCCGCCTGGCATCGCAGATCGGGTCGGGCCTGACCGGCGTGCTTTACGTGCTGGACGAGCCGTCGATCGGCCTGCACCAGCGCGACAACGATCGCCTGCTGGTGAGCCTCAAGGGCCTGCGCGACCTCGGCAATTCGGTGCTGGTGGTCGAGCACGACGAGGACGCCATCCTCAATGCCGACTACGTCATCGACATGGGCCCGGCCGCCGGCATCCACGGCGGCGAGATCATCGCCCAGGGCGTGCCCGAGGCGATCAAGGCCAACCCCAAGTCGATCACCGGCCAGTACCTGACGGGCAAGCGCGAAATCCCCCTCTTCTATTCGCAGGACACGGACAACGAGCGCCGGCCGATAAACAGGAAGAAGATGCTGAAGGTCATCGGTGCGCGCGGCAACAACCTGAAAAACGTCACGGCCGAGATCCCGGTGGGCGTCATGACGTGCATCACCGGCGTGTCGGGCGGCGGCAAGTCGACCTTTACGCTCGAGACGCTCTACAAGGCGGCGGCGCGCCGGCTGAACAACGCGTCGGAGCATCCGGCGCCGCACGAC
>OUNM010602519.1_pt1 | contig 22213 bp, 12 predicted proteins | sample 1769961 | NCBI WGS metagenome assembly OUNM01 (sample SAMEA3914820, study PRJEB12502) | metagenome | biome: forest; material: soil | place: USA | collected 2012-03-12 | depth 0.3 m
CGCTGATCTTGGAAATCGAGTGAACTGCCAGTGCCCAGGCCGCTGACACTGCCGCCGGTGCCGCTCCAGCGACCCGAGCGCAAAGGCAGGCGGGCAACACGCGCGGCGGCGCGCATCCGCTGCCGCAGACTGGAGAAATCCTCAATCATGCAGGATTGAGAAGCGAGGAGGCCTGGCGCTCCAGGAGACGGATTTTGCGAAACTCCGCACGGCTGCTGAGGACGATGATCAGCAAGGCAATGCTATTAACGCCCGCTGCGATCAGGAACCAGGGGTCCGAAGGATCAAAGTCAAACCTGGACTTTTCGCTCCAGGTGAAGGCGGAAAGAGGCGTGAAGGCAGCTAGCAGACGTTGTCCGTCGTCAGAGGCGACGCTGTAAATGATGAGCCAATACACAAAGCACACCGCCTGCACCCCAAAATAAGCCCAGCGCCGATGGCGCATGCCGGGAAGCCTGGAAAGCAGCAGGGCGGGAAACACCATGGTCATGCCCAGAAGGCTCGTCAGGGTAATGTTTTGCAAGGCATGACTGGAGACGCGCAAGCCTGTGGGGGAGAAAGTCCGGTCGAGGCACAGGTGAGGAAAATACAAGGCACAGAGCAGAGCGACAAAGGCCAGGCCCGGAGCCCAGCCGGGATAGAGCAGGCGGCCGGCGAGGCGGCCGAGAAAGCGGCGTCGCACCCATGGAGAGTAAAGGGAGGGCACGTCGCAGGTCTGCTCGGCCATGGCTTCGAGCCCGGCCCACAGCATGACCACCAAAGCAACGCCTGACCACAGGCCGCCCTTGTCATCAGCAAGCCATCTGCCGACCAGCGAGAGCAGCACGGAGGCCAGGGCGATGATGCGAATCCTGGCCGAGGCATTTTCCGCAGGCGCGCTGATCCTTGCCGCCGCCACTGACAGGGCGAATGCCGAGCCCAACACACAAGCGAACAGCGCCGAATAAAGCGCGGCCACATTCAGGCCAGACATCCAGGGATTGGACAGAAAGGCCACGGACATCACCACCAATACAAGGGAGGCCAGCAGAAAGGCGAGCGTGCGTATCGCCCTCGGCGCGGTGGAAAGGGCAATGCTGAAGGCGGTCAAAGGCAGGGACAGGCAAAACAGGCCGACCACACTGAGCAGCTCGCGCACCACATCAATGCCGCCGAAGAAATAGCGCAGGGCTATGTAGGGAAGCACGGCGATGAGCAGCAGCAGGGCCTGGCTGACAAGGGCGAACCACTTTTGCAGCACAATCTGGAAGCTGCCAAGATGGGTGAGCTGGACGAGGTCGAGCGTCTTGGCCTTGTCTTCATCGCTGATGGCGGAAAGGCCCCTGGCGGGCATGATGAACAGCAGCGCGCCAGAGAGCGCCAGCCACATGAAGCCATCGACGGGATTGTAGGGGTTGGTCCCAGAGAGGCGCACGCCGGTGAAGATCAGCATGGCGGCCTGGATAAGCACAAACATGATGACAAAGACATGGGTGCGCAGGCCCTGGCGCAGCTCTTTGACAAGCATGGGCGGCAGCCAGTCGGCAAAGTCTGCCGAGGGTGAAAGGGGAGCAGCGGATTTACTCGGCATGAAGAAGAAGGGAGGCTTGTTGTTCCATCTGGCGAATTTTGCGGAATTCCACGCGGGCGCGTGAGAAAAGGAACATCAGGATGCAGGAGTCGATCATCATCCCGGAAACGAGGGCAGCCAGATACCGGTAATGGCTCCTGTCGCCATCGAACTCGGACCAGAGGAATGCTGAGAAGGGGGTGAATGCGTAGAGCACAGGCTCGAGCGAAGGGTACGGGACCATTTCCGACCCCAACAGCCAGAAGACAAACGAGCATGCGTGAACACCGAACCAAACCAGCCAGCGTTGACGCAGCTGAGGCAGGCAGGACAACGCGACGGCGGGGAATATCATGATCATTCCAAGGTGGCCGACGCCAATGATGGCGGGCCACACATTGCTGTCCATGGCCGCCCAGCTCTTTGCCGGAAGAGCACCGGCAAGCCAGTACCTGAGGCCGAGATTCAGCCACAGACACAGGATGAGCACGCCGGCAAAAACCAACCCAGTGGCCCATCCGGGGTACAGCAACCGGCCGGCCATCCGGCCCCACCAGCCACGCCGCACCCAGGCAAAATACATGGCAGGGCATTCCCAGGTTTGCTCCACCATCGCCTCCGAAGACGCCCAAAACATGATGGGCAAGGCAAGAAGGGTCCATTCACCCAGCTTTAAGGGGGGCACGCCACCGTAGGAATGGTAGCCCCTCAAGCACGAAAGAAACACCATGGCAAAGGCGATGACACGCATCTTGGCCGAAGCGTTTTCATCCGGGGAGGCAATTCTTGCCGCCGCGGTGGAGAGGCAAAAGACTGAGCCCAGGACGCTGAAAAAAAGCATGGCGAAAACTTGGTCCAAACGAAATGAGTCCGAGGGATCAAACGATGTCGTGGCAAAAGCCACGCTGCAGCCGCAAGGCAGGAGAAACATGAGAGTGCGCATGGCCCTGTGGACCGGCGAGAGGGCAAGGCCGAAGGCGGTGAGCGGCAGCAGGAAGAGGTAGAGCCAGGCGATCTGCATCAACTCGCGCACCACATCCACCCCGCCAAAGAAGTACCGCAGCGCCATGTATGGCAGCACGGCGATGACGAACAGCAGCGCCTGGCAGACCAGGGCCATCCACTTTTGCGCCACGATGGTGAAGCTGCCCAGGCGCGTAAGCTTGACGAGATCCAAGGTGTTCGCCTGCTGCTCGTCGCTGACGGCGGTAAGGCCGCGGGCGGGCAGAATGAACAGCAGCAGCGAAGAGAGTGCGAGCCACAGCCAGAAGTCCACATCGCGGCCCTCGGCCTCTGGATTCAGCCGCAAGGTGGTGATGACCAGCATGGTGGCCTGCGACAGAATAAACACCCCGACAAAGAGATTGGAGCGCAGGCCCTGCCGCAGCTCCTTCACGAGCATGGACGGCAGCCAGTCGGAGAAGTCCTGGCGGGGAGCTGCGGGCTGGGAGGTCAAGGCAGCGAAGGGGTTCAGTTCGGCTGATGGCGCAGCATCTCGACAAAAGCGTCTTCCAGCCGGCGCTCCTCGCGGTGAAAGCCGATGACCGGCAGACCGTCCTGGATCATCTTTTTGAGGCCGGCGGCCATGGTGAGCGGGTCATCGCCTTCCATGGCAAGGCGGGCTCCGTCGCGCCGCTGATCCACCAGGCTCCAGCCCTGGTTCATGGAGGCCCATTCGACGAGGCCGGCGGGATCGCCCATCACTGTGACTGAAAACACGGTGCGCACTACAGCCTCGGCACCAGCGCCGGAAAGGGAGCCGCCGCCGCGCTTCAATTCATCGGCATCACCGTGATACACTATCCTGCCCGCGTCAACGAACAGGAGGGTGTCGCACATCTCGCCCAGCTCGCTGAGGATGTGGCTGCTGATGAAGAGGGTCTTGCCGCGCTGGGACAGCAGGCGCACGAGGTTCTTGAACTCCAGCCGCGCCTTGGGATCCAGGCCGGCGGCGGGTTCATCGAGGATCATGAACTCGGGATCAGGCAGGAGCATGCGGCCGAAGCACAGGCGCTGGCCCATGCCTTTGCTGAGCGCATTCATCATGCGGTCGGCCAAAGGAGTGAGGTCGGCAAACTCCATCACTTCGTCCACCCGGCTGCGACGCGCAGCCCCCTTCAGACCGTAGGCGCGGGCGAAAAAGTCCAGGTACTCAAACACAGTCATGTTGGAGTAAGTGCCGTAGTTGTCCGGCATCCAGCCCACAAGGCGGCGCACACGGTCCGGCCGCTGCATCACGTCCTCGCCAGCAATGGTGATGGTCCCCTCCGTGGGCACATCCAGGGTGGCCATCATGCGCATGGTGGTGGTCTTGCCAGCGCCGTTTGCGCCGATAAAACCCACGACCTGGCCGGGGTGAATGTCAAAGCTGATGCCTTTGACCGCATGGACATTGGGGAAGCGACGATGCACGTCGCGGACGCTGACGAGGGGAGGCATGGGGTGGCGGGAAGTGCGGAGTGCGGAGTGCGGAGTGCTAAGTGCGGAGTGCAGAGTGCTGGAAAAATTTGGGGTTCAAATCAGGACTTCGCACTACGTACTCCGCACTCTCATCACTTCCCGCCCTCCCACTCGCCTGTGACAAAAGCGCGGTCGTGGTCCCAGCGGATGCTGGTGAGGGTCGGGATGGCGAGGCGGGAGGGGTCAGTGGCTTCGGCGAAGAACCAGGGGGCGGCGGGGGTGGCCGGGAAGGATTCTTCAAGGCGTTTGCGGAGGAGATCGCCGGTGTGGGCCTGGGCGTCCGCGCGCATCCATTTTTTGAAGTCATCGGAGGAGCTGGGCTTGAGGGGTGTTTTTTGGCCGGTGGCAACATTTTCGGCCACCCAGAAGTGACCGGCGGACTGGACATAGAGCTTCTTCAGCGGGGTGCCCAGGCTGGAAACGACGGAGGGTTGCGGACTGCTCTGGAACTCGATGCCGCCCCGATTCAGGCGCACATCGTGCAGCACCTGGCCCTGGGTGCCGCGGCTGGTGAACCAGCTTCCGCCGGCATGAATGCCGTTGAGATCATATTCCTGCCCTCGGGTGACGTTGCGCGGAAAGCTGCTGCCATCGCTTGAGGTTGCAGGGGCGAGCCACACGGCCTCATGATCCGGAAGATCAAAATGGTGGCCCAGCAGCACGCCAGTTCTGGAGTACTGATCCTGCACCAAGGCCATCTGCTTTTGACGGGGCAGCACCACGGCGAGGGTGGTGCGGGCGCCGGTTCCTCCGAGGCCGTCCTGAAGAAGCATGACGGCCACCAGGACGGCCGTGCCGCCCATGGAAATGACCGGCGTGGTCCAAAACAGGCGAGGACGGTGCCGGCCACGGGCAAACCAGAAAAGGTTGGCCGGCCCCACCAGAAGGCCGAAGCAGAAGATGAAACCGAAGACCAGACCGCCTCTAAGAGGCAAAGGCTGCACCAGGTCATTGAGGCCGTGCTTGTCATTCACCTGACCGATGAGCAGCCGCTCGGTGGAGGCGGCGAAAGAACCAGACATGGCACCGGCCTCGATCGAAAGCGTGGAGCCGGAGGCAATGACTTCGATCCTGCCCAGCCCGTGATGAACCACCTTGCCGGCGGCAAAAGCGGGCTCGCCAGGCACATGCAGTTCGGTGGAACCCTCGTGCAACTGCACGTGCAGCCCGCCGCCCGCAGCCGCCCAGGCGAGCATGGCCTGGCGCTGTGCCTCCGAGGCGGCGGCCCATTCTTCCTCCAGCATCCAAAGGTGCGAGAGGCCGGAATAACCACGCCAGTCGGCCGGGGCTTCGGCCATGTCCACGGTCTCGCTCACCTCCTCTATTTTCACAGATCGTTTTCTAAAGGGGTCCGATTTCAAAGAGGTTTTCAGGGTGGTCGGCCACACCTTCTGGTTTTTATCCCAAAACTTCGTGCTCAAGGCCACATAGGGCATGGAGCTTGAAGAAGATGAACCGCCGGAATGATAAAAACTGGCGGTGCCCATGCCGTTGAGGCCAGGGCCGAAGGCCTGCCACCACACGGTGGAGGATCCCGACGAACCCGCTCCGTCGAGCCCTGTGTTCACCAGCACCGGGACCGAGACCGACGCCCCAGGAGGCACGGAGACCTCAAAATGGTTGTTAACCGTGGTTCCACTGGAGGTGGTGCCGCGCACATCGAATTTCCATGGCCCGCCAACGGCCCGGTGATTGACGATATTGACGGTCATGGGCGCCATGCCCATGCGGGGCAGATGTTCCATCCAGGACGAGATCGTGATTTCAACGGAGCCATCGGTGGCGATGGATTCATTGGCGCCGGCACTTAGCAGCGTGGAAGGCAGGAGCATGGCGGCCCCCAGGGAAAGCAGCAGGAACCTGAAGACGGAATGATGCGGAACCTTGAAGGAAGGCATGATGGCGGTGGAAGGAAATGAGGAGATCACAGCTTGGCGGCGGCGAGCGTGCCGGGCAGGGGCTTGTCCTGGGCTGGCACGTTGTCGATGAGACGGCGCACGACAAGATCAGGGGTGATGCCTTCGATCTTGGCGCCGTAATCGAGGATCAAACGGTGGCGCAGAACGGCCGGTGCGATGGCGCGCACGTCCTCATAGCTGGCATTGGGCCGGCCATCGAGGAGGGCGCGGGCCTTGGCCCCAGCGGCAAGGGCGAGGGCGGCGCGGGGGCTGGCCCCGTATCTGACGCCTGAGGCAAGCGGGCCGCCGGGCTGGGAGGCCTGGACAAAGCGGGCGATGAAACTGGCGACCGAAGGCGGCAGGAAAATGGCGCGCGCGGCGGCTAACAACTGGCTTAGCTGCGCGGCGTCCATGACGCGGTCCACCACGGGCTCAACGCCGATTTCGCGGTGCAGCACGATCTGCTCAAGGGTGGCGACATCGGCGGCGCGGACATCGAGCTTGAACAGGAAGCGGTCGAGCTGGGCTTCCGGCAGCGGGTAGGTGCCTTCCAGCTCGATGGGGTTCTGGGTGGCGATGACGAAGAAGGGGTCTGGGAGTTGGTGCGATTCGCCCATGACGGTGACACGGCGCTCCTGCATCGCTTCGAGGAGAGCGGACTGGGTCTTGGGGGAAGCGCGGTTGATTTCATCAGCGAGAACGAGGCTGGCGAACACGGGGCCGGGCTGGAAAACGAAGCGGCGGCCTTCCGCCGTATCCAGCAGCATGGGGTTGCCGGTGATATCGCCAGGCAGGAGGTCGGGGGTAAACTGCACGCGCCTGGTTTCAAGACCGAGGGCTTTGGAGAGGCCTTTAACGAGCTCCGTCTTGCCAAGGCCGGGCAGGCCTTCGAGGAGAAGGTGGCCGCGGGCGAGCAGGCCGGTGATGACCATGTCGATGAGCTCCTCCTGGCCAAAGAGGACTTTGCGCAGGGCGGCCTGGAGCTGCTTGAGGCTGGTAGAGGCGGAGGCGAGATCGGTTTCGCTAAGATTCATGAAACTACAGGAGGAGGGTCATTTGAAGTAGCGGCGGAGCACTTCGCGCTCGGCGGGCAGGAGGCTTTCCTTGAAGATGGCGGCGCCGCCTTCGCCCGTGCTGCCGATGCGGCCGCCATTGGCTCCGAGCGCGGCATTTTGACCTACTTTTGGAGCGGCGTCGTTGGTGCCCAGGAGATCGCCGGGAGCCACGCGCTCAAGATCGATGGCGGGCTTCATGGGCTCTGTGTCCTTGGTATGGAGGTTGGTCTCATCACGCTTGAGGGTGAGGTCGGCATCGCCGCGGCCGCGGGCGGGGTCGGCGTCATCGTCCACATCGCGGGATCCGTGATTTTTGCCATCCTTGCTGACGGGCGTTTCTTTGAAGGAGAACTGAGGCGCGTTCGCGAGGGCCTCGTGCAAGGCATCCGCGTTTTGTTTGAGGCGCTCCTGGAGCTTGTCGAGATCCTCCTTGCTCATGCCTTGCATGGACTGGGGATCGAGGCCTTGAAGCTGTTTCATGAGGTCGTCGCCGGCCTGCATGGCGCCGCTGCGCAGGCCCTGGAGATTCTGCTGGAGCTGGTTTTGCAAACCCTGCCTGGATTCCTGGGAAAGGGTGCCGCCCATCTGCTGCAAAGTGGAGAGGCTGCCGCGCGCCTGCTCCAGACTGGCGCCGAGTTCCTGGAGCTGCCTGCCGGTCTCATCGCGCAGATGATCGGCGGCTTCGAGGCTGGCGTGCTCATACCATTGATCGGAGGGGCGCTTGAGCAGGTCTTCGATTTTCTCGCGCACCTCCTCCACGTTCTCCGGTTTCACGGCGTTGTCTTTGCGCAGGGCTTCGAGCCAGGATTCAAGTTCCCGCACGGCACCGGGCTTTTCGATGATCCGGGCTTGGCTGCCAGCCCTTGAAGGCACGGGCAGCAGAACGGCCAGGACGAGCAGGGCGGCACAGCAGGCGAGCCCGGCCAAAGGCCGCTGCCAGCGCCAGGAGACAGGCATGGGCACGGCGGTCAAGGGCGGGTCCGGCCATGGGGCAACACCGCCTGCGGCGGCGGAAAGGCGGGCTTTTAAATTCAACGCATCCTCAAGCCGGATACGGGCATCGGTTTTGGTTTCGAAGGAGCCGTGAGCGCGAACCCAAGCCAGGGCACCGGCGGCGATCATCAACGAAGCGATGACGATCCAGGCCGGCTGCAAATACGGCAGCCCGAGCATGCGCAAGGCCAGCAGGCCGGCGGCGGAGGCAAGGCCCAAAGCCATGGCCAGCGGCAGCCAGCGCTGAAGCCACCACCCCAGGTTGACCCGGAACGCGAGCCGGGCCATCGCATGGTCCCACCGCTCCTGGATATCCTGATTTCCCATGACGCAAACTTAGTAGGGCCGCCCCTGTGCTGGCAAGCTGTCGTATCGGGCAAATGACAAAAACTGGAGGCCGGGCAAAAACTCAAAGATGTAAGGAGCTTCGTAAAATCTTTACGTTGCCGGGGCTTTTTTCTAGAATCGGAGTTTCCTGTTTCAGTTTTGCCCCACACCACCCGACGGCATTCGCCGCCTGCCCGTCACTTTTCAGGTGCGGCCGCGCGAGACGCTGCGTTCCCCTGCCCTGCTTCCGCCTTGTTTGTGGCGGCACTGGCTTCTCCTCATTCAGCCCCCCAAACCGCCACTTCTCCATGCAATTTCAAGGCTGCCCAGCAAGGTTCTCTTCGTTGTTTTTTTTCAAAAGCGGGCCGTGCCGGCTGGCGTGGCTTGGCACCTTGCTGGCCTGCGCACTGGGAGTGACCTCTGCCAGGGGTGCGACAGGAACGTGGAACACAGGTTCGGGCGCCTGGAACAAAACCACGAACTGGAGCGCGGGCACCATTCCGGGTGGATCGGGGGGCGGCGACTCGGCCGTTCTGGGCAGTGCAACGAGCACGACGGGAACCATCACCCTGGATGATGGCGCGGGCCATGCCTATAATCCTTTGCTGAACAGCCTGACGATCAACCCGGTGGGCGGATCGAATGCGGGCTTTACCATCAATGCAGGAGCGGGCGGCCACCTGACGATGACGGCGGGGGCGAGCATCAACTGGAACCTGGGGCCGGGCACGGGTCAGGCGAACGCGATCAACGCGGGCATCGTCATGCAAGGCGCGCTGGGGATCAACGTGTTGGCCAACAGCGGCACGCCCTTGACGATCGGCGGCGTGATCAGCGATGGCGGCGGCGGCTTTGGTGTGACGGTGACCGGCCCGGGCGCACTGACCCTCACGGGTGCCAACACTTACACGGGCACGACGACGGTGAACTCGGGCACGCTGAACCTCAATACCAGCGGCGGCAACGCTCTCTCCGGCAACCTGACGGTGGCGGGCGGGACGGTGGTGCTGCAGCAGAGCAACCAGCTTGCGGACGGCAAGAGCGTGGCCGTATCCGCCGGATCGCTGAACATCGGGGCCAACAGCGACACGGTGGCAGGGCTGCAAGTGACGGGCGGAACGGTGACAGGGACGACCGGGGTACTGACAAGCACGAGCACTTTTGACGTCCAGGCGGGAAGCATTTCGGCCAAGCTGGGCGGTACGGTGGGCCTGACAAAGACAGGTGCGGGGACGGCAACGCTTTCCGCGAGCAACACCTACACAGGTGTCACCACGATAAGCGGCGGCACGCTGAACTTGAACACTTCCGGCGGCAACTCGGTGGCGGGCAGTGTGGTGGTGAACGGCGGCACCTTGGTGTTGCAGCAGAGCAACCAGATTGCGGACGGCAAGACGGTGGCGGTGTCCTCCGGCTCTTTCAGTCTCGGATCGAACAGTGAAACCGTGGCAGGCGTGCAGCTCACCGGCGGCAGCATCACGGGGTCTGGCGGGGTGCTGACGAGCACGGCAAGCTATGACATGCAAAGTGGCAGCGTGAGCGCGGTGCTGGGCGGCGCTGTGGGGCTGAACAAGACTGCCTCCGGAACGGTGACGCTGACGGGGGCGAACACGTACACCGGGCTCACCACCGTAACGGCGGGAACGCTGAACCTCAACACCACCGGGGCACCGGCCGTGGCGGGCAATGTGCAGGTGAGCGGGGGCGTCCTGACGTTGCAGCAGAGCAACCAAATCGCCAGCAGCAAGATTTTGACGGTCTCCAGCGGGCTGCTGAGCATCGGGGCTAACAGCAACACGGTGGCCATCGTCCAACTGAATGGCGGCAGCATCACGGGCACGACCGGGGTGCTGACAAGCACGGCGACCTTCAACATGCAGGCCGGCTCGGTCTCGGCCATCCTGGGCGGAACGGTGGGGCTGGCAAAGACGGGCACTGGAACGGTGACGCTGAGCGGTGTGAACACTTACACCGACACAACGGCGGTGACAGCCGGCACGCTGAACTTGAACACGCCGGGCGGCGCAGCGGTGGCTGGAAACGTGGTGGTGAACGGCGGCACGCTGGTGCTGCAGCAAAACAATCAGATTGCTTCCACGGGAACGGTGGCGATTTCCTCCGGCGTCATCAATCTGGGGACGAAGACGCAGACCGTGGCCGGCTTGCAGCTCACTGGCGGCAGCATTGTGAGCACCACGGGTGTGCTCACCAGCACGACGAACCTGGATTTCCAGAACGGAACCGTGAGTGCGATCCTAGGCGGCACAGTGGGCCTGAACAAGACCACGACAGGCACGGTGACGCTAAGCGGGGCAAACACCTTCACGGGAACAACGACGGTGAGCGCGGGGACGCTGAACCTCAATTCAACCACGGGCGCCACGGTGCCGGGAAACCTGGTGGTGAGCGGCGGCACGGCGGCGCTGCTGCATGACAACCAAATCGCGAACACTGGCAGCGTGGCGGTCACCGGCGGCACCCTGTCCATGGCCACGAGCAACAACAGCGTGGCCGGCGTGCAAGTGGCCGGAGGCAGCATCACGGGCACGAGCGGAGTGCTTACCAGCGCGAGCACGATTGACGCGCAAAGCGGCACGGTGTCTGCCAAGCTGGGCGGCAGCAAGGGACTGACGAAGACGACGACAGGAACGGTGACGCTGCAAGGGGCCAACACCTACACCGGCACCACGACCGTCAGCGCCGGCATCCTGAACCTGAACACCACTGGAGGCATCGCGGTGAACGGCGGGGTGGTGATCAACGGCGGCTGGCTGGTGCTGCAGCAGTCGAATGAAATCCTGTCCACGCAGTCGCTTTCGATGTCTTCGGGAACACTGGACCTGGGAAGCCATAACCAGACGCTTGGCGGTGTGAAGATGACCGGGGGCAGCATCACCGGCACGGGCAAGCTGACAAGCACGAGCAACTACGACCTGCAGGGCGGGACGGTGAACGCGGTGCTGGCAGGAACCGTGGGCGCGGCGGTGACGAACGGGGCCACGACCTTCGCCAACCAGAACATCTACACAGGAACCACGACGGTCTCCGCCAACGGCACGCTGAACCTGAACTCATCCACGGGCAGGGCCGTGGCGGGGGCGCTGACGGTGAGCTCGACAGGGACGGCGGCGCTGCTGGCAAACAACCAGCTTAGCGGCAACGTGCAGGTGCAGATCACAGGCGGCACATTGAACATGGGGGCCTTCAATGCGATCGCGGGCGGGGTGCAGCTCACGGGCGGAGGCCAGATCAACGGCACAGGGGCGCTCTCCAGCAACACGGACTTTGACCTGCAAAACGGAACGGTGAACGCGGTGCTGGCGGGCAGCACGGGAGCCACCATCAGCAGCGGCACGGTGACGCTCAACGGCACCAACACTTATACAGGGCTGACGATCGTCAATTCTGGCACGCTGAAGCTTCAGGGCTCGACGGGGCTGAGCAGCACGATGGAAATCGGCGGCACGGGAACACTGTCTGGCGGTGGCACGGTGGTCGGCACGGCGACGCTGAGCGGCAACGGGGTGATCAACCTGGATGCCTCGGGCGTGATTCAACGCGCGCTGGCGGTCAGCGGCGGAAGCTGGACGGGGCTGGGAACGGTGGAGGGCGCGGTGACCTCAGGCAGCAACACCTTTACGCTGGGAGCCAATGCGGTGCTGACGGCGCTGCGAGGCCTGGACGTGACAGGCGGCACGCTGACAGGTTCCGGCACCCTGGTGGGCAATGTGACGCTGAGCGGTTCGGGCATCATTGACTTCGCCCCTGGCGGCAGCATCACGGGCAGCCTGACGGTGCTTTCCGGAACCCTGAACGGCACGGCCACGGCTGGTTCACTGACGCTGAAGAGCGGAGATGCCTTCAGCCTGGGCAGCGGAGCGAAGCTGACACTGACGAGCGGACAGATCCTTTCGCCGAACGCGAGCGCGGTGCTCAACGGAGGAGAAATCATTGCTCCCGGCACCTTCAGAATTAACACGAACGGGACGCTGCTCATCAGCAGCGACCTGACCTCCGCGACAGGCGGCCTGATCAAGAGCGGCACCGGCACGCTGCGCTATGCGGGCAATGCGGTGCTGGGTGGGACGACTGAGATCCAGGCGGGAACTTTCACACTGGATGGAACACTGACAACGCCGCTGCTGCAGCTCGACGCGGGCAGCGTGTTCAACGGTTCAGGACAGCTCAACGGCTCGGTGAGCAACCTGGGCGGCGTGTTCAATCCGGGGCATTCGCCGGGCACCCTCTTCGTGAACGGAAACTACTCGCAAAACGCTGCCAGCACGCTGGTGCTGGAGGTGCTGAATTCCAGCGTTCACGACCGGGTGATCGCGACGGGCGCGGTCAACATCGCCGGAACGCTGGCGGTGCATAACTATGGCGGCCACCGGTTTGACTACGGGGACATGGTGACGGGCTTTGTGCAGGGGGCGAGGATCGAGGGCACGTTTGACAAGGTGACCATGCCGCAGTCCAACCTGCGCGGCCGGGTGCTGAACACAGGCACGAGCCTGACGCTGCTGGCAGCGCCAGCGTCCTACACTTTGCTGGCCGGCAATGCGAACCAAAGGCAGGAGGCACGGGCGCTGGACCGCTGGATCGGCCGCGAGACTGGAGACGTGGGAACGGTGACTCTGGCGCTGGATGTGCTGCGGGCCCCGCAATACCGGGCGGCCTTCGAGGCCATTTCGCCTGCGTATTACAGTGTCCTGCCCCATGTGCGGGTGGAGGAGATCAGCTCGCAGAACTCGATGCTGCAGCAGCGGTTCTCGCAGATCCGCGCGGAGGGCCGCGCGACGCAGGCAGAGCGTGCGGCTCCGGCCCAGGCGGCGGATCCTTCCGCGGCGCCGGCAGCCCATGGCGGGGACAAGGAAGAGCCCCCGGCAAGCTTTGCGGCGGACGTGGACTTTTGGCGGCCGTGGATTCAGATGAGCGGGCAGTTCTCGCAAATGGACACGCTGCAAACGCTGGCGAGCAATCACTTTGACTCTTTCGCAGCCATGGTGGGAATGGACCGGCGGCTGGGTGAGGAAAGCGCGGCTGGCGTGGCCGTGGGCTACGGCAACACGCACCTGGGTTTCAACGGCGGCCAGGGCACGACGATCGACGCAGGCCGGGTGACGCTGTACGGGGTGGCGGGCCTGGGCGACGGCTGGTTCCTGGAAGGCTCGGTGGGCGGCGGCTACGCGAACTATGACGTGAAGCGGCCGGTGATTTTCAGCTTCATCGACCGGCTGGCGCGCGGCCAGACAGACGGCGAGGAAGTGGATGCGGCCGTGGAATTCGGCAAGGACATCCATCTGGGCAACTGGACGGTGACGCCGCAGATGGGCTTCCAGTTCGCCCGCGCGCACATGAACGGCTTTACGGAATCCGGCGCTGGAGCGCTGAACCTGGGAGTGAAGGGCTTCAGTGACCAGAGCATGCGCGGCACCCTGGGGGCGCAGGTGGCTTACCATGCGAAGCTCTCCGACAAGGTGACGCTGGCACCTTACCTGTTCGCAAGCTGGCAGCATGAATTTGACTCGCACGAAGAGGAAGTGCGGGCGGCGCTGCCGGCGGACGGCGGCTCCTTCACCTACAATGGTGGATCACTGAACAAGGACCGGATGCTGGCGGGCGCGGGGCTGATGCTGAGCATCGGGCCTGACCTGGCTTTTACACTGGGCTACCAGGCGGAGTTCGGCTCGGGCGACTATGAGTCGCACCTGATCATGCTGATGGTGAGCTACCGGTTTTGACCTTTTCGATGAGCCGCTGGAGGAACTGGCCGCGCTCGCCGACGCCGCGGCGGGTGTTTTCCAGCAGCTTGGCATCCAGCTTGTCCTGCTCGGGACCGGAAAGGGCGGCCATGGGCAGGGTGATGTGATGATCGCCCTGAACAAGGGCATCGTAGCGGATCAGGCCTTTGAGATAGGCATTGACGCTGGGATACTTGAGCTGGGCGGCGCGAAGCTTGGCCGCCTCCGCCAGATCAGGCGCAAGCTTAAGCGAAATGGGAGAGGATGCCATGCCGGGAGTGCTAAGCGGGTTGGGCGTGTATTTTGAACCTTGGCCGATGCTTTGGCGAGCACGAAGATTCCGCGCTTCGCAGAAGATGGAGGGGGGACGCTTCCAATGATTGCACAGGGAGTCCTGCTGATCCATGATGGGTGAAGCCCCTGCGCGTTTTTCATGATCGACGAAGCCTCCCCTACTTCTCGCACGGCATCGCCGCCGCACGATGCGGCCCCTGCCAGAGGACAGTCACGGGAAGTGGTGATGATCGTTGAGATGATGACGGACGGCGCGCAGGAGCCGTCGCGGCATGCCCTGCTGTTCGCCGAAGCCATGAAGCAGGCTGGCACGGAGCGCTTGTTGAAGAGCACGGGCACGAGCTTCACCGGGGCTTTTGACGATGCGGAGGAGGCGGTGAAGGTGGCACTGTGGCTGCAACGGCTCCTGCGGCTGGAGCATCCAGCCAAGCCGCTGGCACGCATCGGCCTGCATGCAGGGGCCCTGCCGGGCACGGATGAGGCGCTGACCGAGCTGGCGGGGAGGGTGGTGGTGCTGGCTTCGGCGGGGCAGATCCTGATGACACGGGCTGTGTTTGATCCTGCGCGGCAAACGGTGGCAGGCATGCCGGAAGAGACAGTGGCGGAGCGGGCGGTGCTAAGCTGGGTGGCGCACGGTGCCTACCTGATGAAGGGCATTGATGAGCCGGTGGGCCTGTACGAGGCAGGAGTGCGGGGCTGCGCTTCATTCCAACGACCGGCGGACACCCTGGAGGCCGCGCGCTCTGTTTCCGCAGAAGAAGAAGCCACGCTTGGCTGGCGGCCGGGCCTGGGCCTGGAGGTGCCTAGACGACCAGGGTGGCGGCTGGAGAAGCGGCTGGGCGAAGGCGGGTTCGGCGAGGTATGGCTGGCGGAAAACCGGCAGACGAGGGACCAGCGGGTGTTCAAGTTCTGCTTCGATGCGGTGCGCCTGCGTTCATTCAAGCGGGAGTTCTCGCTGTTCCGGCTGATCCGTGACCGGCTGGGAGTGCGTCAGGACATCGCCACGCTGCACGAGGTATCGCTGGAATCACCGCCGTTTTTTCTGGAGAGCGAGTATTGCGCGGGCGGCACGCTCAGAGAATGGCTGGAGAGCCGCGAGGTTCCCCTGCCCCGTCGCCTGGAGCTGATGGCACAGACAGCGCGAGCGCTGGCGGCAGCCCACTCGGTGGGGGTGATTCACAAGGATGTGAAGCCTTCCAACATCTTCGTGGACGTGCGGGCGGACGGCACAGCCTACCCGCGGCTGGCGGATTTCGGCGTGGGAATGCTCATGGAGGGCTCCGGCCGGCCGGCAATGGACCTGCCGTTCACCGCCCACCTCACTGGCACGAGCCGGCCCGGCACGAGCTTGTACTCGGCCCCTGAGTATCTGGTGGGCAGGCCGCCTTCAGTGCAGGGGGACATTTATTCGCTGGGGGTGCTGCTTTACCAGGTGGTGATCGGCGACTTCGACCGGCCGATGGGAGCGGGCTGGCGGCGCGATGTGACGGATGCGCCGCTGGCGGAAGACATCGCCCAGTGCGTGGACGTGGACCCGGCACGGCGCTTTGCCAGCGCCTTGCAGGTGGCGGAGCATCTGGAGGCCATCGAGGCGCGCCATGCGGAAGAGCGGCTGGCACGTGAGCACGAACATCTGGAAGCCAAGCACCGGCGGGAGATGGAACGGCAGCGGATACGCCAGCGCCGCACAGCGCTGGGGCTGATGGTGGCGGGATGCGTGGCTCTCTGCGCCGTGGTGGTGATCTGGGTCCTGGAAGGCAAGCGGAGCGAGGCCGTGGTTCATGGCCGCGAAATGGAGGCTGCCAGACGGGAAATGGAACAGCAGCGGAACATGGCGCAGGACAGGTTTTACCTGGCGAGCATGGCGGGGATGACGGAGGATGTGCTGAAGAACCGCACGAGCGCCACACGGGTGACGCTGGACAAGCTGCGCCCGGCCGCGGGAGAGCCGGACCGGCGGGGCTGGGAATGGTACTATGCGGACACGCTGCTCAATCCGGGACAAGAACAGGTGCTTGCTTCCGACCGCCAGTTGCGGGCCATGGCCTTAAGCCCGGACGAACGCCAGGTGGCGGTGGCGGGGGATGAAGGAATGATCACCTTGTGGTCAACCGGCACCCTCGAACGGCTGGGCGGCTGGGAAGCGCTAGGAGGCGGCGTGAACGGCCTGGCCTGGAACAGCCAGGGGCTGCTGGCAGCGGCGTTGCAAGACGGCGGGGTGGCCGTATGGGAGGTGGCGCAGAGGCACGAAACCGCGCGCTGGAAGGCGCATGAAAAAGCAACGACGGCAGTGGCCTGGCATCCGCGTCTGCCCCAGCTTGTCTCGGGGGGGGCGGACGGTACGGTCGCCATGTGGAAACCTCCCGCCAGCGACCCGGAGCGCACTGTTCCCTTCAAAGGCCGGGTGCAGGCCGCAGCCTTCCGCCCTGATGGGGGAGCGCTGGCGGTGACCCTGACAGAGCCCTGCATGTTCTTCGTCGGGAAACCGGAAGATCTGGGCAAAACGGAGCTTACACCGCTCAACACCCAGGCGGGGTCCCCTCTGGCCTGGCAACCCAATGGCAACAACCTCCTGATGTCCGTCAATGAAGCACCGGTGTGCATCTGGAACAACGACACGCGCAAGCCTTCCCGCGGCCTCACCTACGGCTCAACGCCCGGAACTTCGGCCTTCGTCTGGTCCGCCACAGGCAACGAGGTGGCGGTGGGCAGCATCGATGGCAGCATCCTGCTGGCAGGGCTGAGAGAGACGGGCGGCAACATCAGCCTTCTTCGCGGCCATCAGGGAGCCGTTGCCGCCATGTACTGGTTAAAGCGTCGCGACCGGCTGCTCTCGGCCGGGGCCGATGGCACGTTGCGCGCCTGGGACGAGCCGAGGCGGCCCGCGGAGACCTTCTCACTGCACATGCCATGCCCGATCACGGCTGCCTGCTGGAGCCCGACGCAGGACCGGCTGGCCCTGGTGCTGGCCGACGACGAGCTGCGGGTGATCGACCCGGCAACGCATCACATGCTCTGGGAAAGGGCGCTGCCACGGCCGGCCAATGTGGACTCGCCGATCCACAAGACCTCGCTGGCCTGGAGCCCTGACGGCACGAAGCTCGCCGCCGCATGCCCGGGGCGCGCGCTTTCGGTGTGGGATGCCGGCAGCGGAAACAGAACCGCACCGCTGGGGAAGATGATGGCGGCAAAAGCAGAGTGGATGCCGGATGGCAGGCGGCTGCTGATCAAGGACAACGAGGAATGGATGATCGTGGACCCCGATGGGACGATGCAAAAGCTCGACATCCAACCCGGCACGGAATGGCTGGCACCACTGGCTGGCGGGCAGATGGCCGCCCTGGAAGCGGATGGCAGCGAGGTGCGCCTGCACATCACGGGTGCTGAACCGCCTGCCATCGACACGATTCTTCCAAAGACAAGCGGGCAAATCCTGTGCGTGGCGGTAAACAAGGCGCACGATGCGGTGGCCTTCGGTACTGAGAACGGCACGGTGGCATGGTTTGACAGCCGCACCAAGCTCTGGTCCCGGCCAGCGACCACCCACGCGGGAATGGTGGTGGCGCTGGCGTGGAATGGCGACGGCTCGCGGCTGGTCTCTGCCGGCACGGACCTCACCTGCCGGGTGTACAGCACGGCGCTTGCGGATCAAACATGGCTGCTCACCTACCCCATGAATCCGGACATTGCGGGCCTGGGCTGGAATGCTCTGGGGGACAAGCTGATGCTGGCGGGAGGAGTGCAGCGCGAGGTGAAAGTCTATGATGCGGCGCGCTCGATGGACCGCGAAATGGGACGCAAGCATTCCGCCACGGATCGCCGGCTGGCGGCCGCCTGTGCCGCGGTGGCCAGCAATCCGGAGGCGGAAGGAGCATGGAAACGCCTGGCGGAATTCATTGGCGATACCGATGCCTCCACGGAGGGCCGGGGCCTTCTGCTGGCAGCGGCGAAAATGGGTGAGCAGGGGCTCTTCGACAAGGGGGCGGCGGCTGTGGAGCCAGGGGCCAGAGTGCTGGACAACTGGCAGGGCGAGCCGCTGCCTGCCGCAGTGAAGATTCTGCAATGTGCAGCGCTGGGCCAGTGGACCCGCATGGCAGAACTGTGCGCCACCGAGGACAAGAACACTGGGGCGACGGCCTGGACACGGACAGCCTGGGCCGAAGCGCTGTCGCGCCTGGGCCGCAAGGCCGAGGCGGAGCAGCAGTGGCGGGAAGCCTGGGATTTGAAACGCCAGGAGTGCACAGGAGAAAAGGCTGGCACGGCTCCAGCCGCCGGTGTCCAGCCAACCATGAGCCATCCTTCGCTCGCCGACTGGGCCAGCGTGATGCCTCACGACGACTGGACTGGCGCGGACCAAAACAACCTGGGAGCGCTGCCGCCGCTGGTGGATCAGAAAGGCTGGAGCTTTGCCACGGGTCGCTTCATCCAGATGGCGGGCAAGACTTTCCGCGCCACCCACGAGCACATGTTCCCGCGGATGACGGACTGGATGCCGCTGGGCAAACAGGCGCACCATGTGGCTTTCATGGTGTCGGTGGCCTGCTACTCGCCGCCAGGCTCGGCCCCTGAAAGCACCGAGGCTGGCACCTGCGCAGGAAGCCTGTACCTGAGGCGTGCGACCGGGGGGGTGGTGCGCATCCCGCTTCTCTACGGCGTCAACGTGTGGGACTGGTGGACGCCTTCGAACGACAAGCTGCCACCCATCCCCCCAGACCGCATGGCATGGACGGGCAGCAACGGCCGGGCGCGCCAGCTGAAGCATTCACTCGTCCTGTGCAAAGTAGAATGGGAAGCAGGTGCCGGTGACGAGACGGTGACGGACTTCTCGATCGACTCCACGATGCGCAAGCCGGCGCCCATGCTCCTGGCCGTGGAGGCGGTTCGGTGAAGATGAAGGGAGTGACCATCATCAGCCCCGGGTTTGAAGCCGCCGGCGAAGAAGCGGTGGCGAGGTTCCGCCGGTTCGCCGGGGCGGAGGCGGACGTGCTGCGCTGCTCTGACAACGAGGCCCACCGGGTGAAGCTACAGGCCTTTGCCGATGCGGCACGGCACGGCTGGCGATGGTGGTTCGATGCGGACTGGTGGCTGCTGCGACCTTGCGAAACCAAGATCCGCGCCACGCTGGGCCCGTGGGTGGCGGGCACGCCGATTCCAGTGGATCAGGCGCGAAAAGAGGGGCTGGAGTACGGCTTTGATCCGCGCTGCCGAATCACCACGGGCTTCGTGGCCTTTGATCCCACGCTGCCCCACTGGGACCAGGCGCTGACTCTGGCCCTCGAATTGCAGGCGCATCGCGGCCAGCAGCGGGACGAGCTTTTCCTGAATGCGGCCTTGCATCACTTCCAGGTGCCGGCGCGCTTGCTCGATTCGGGCTGGAACTGGTGCTTCCAGGCGGTGGACCTGTACGGCTATGTGCCACCCCAGATCCATGCCATCCATGCAGCGGGCATGGCTGCACAGCACAAGGAGGCGGCGCTGCGCCAGGCAGCAGAGGCGCACGCTGACAGGGTCAATACCTGGAGCCTGGAGGTGGCGGAGCTCGCATGGCTGGGAGCCTTTGCCGGTGCTTTGCGCGATGCAGGCCTGCCCCGGGTGGTGGAGTTCGGCCCAGGGCTCAGCACGTTCAAGCTGCTGGAGGCCGGCTGTGCGGTCACTTCGTGTGAAACAGAGCCGCGCGCTTACAGCATTGCCAAGGCGACCTTCCCCTCTGCCGTCAACCTGCGGCTCATGCCTTACCAGGAAGGCCTCGGCGGCCTGGAGGCGGCCTGTGACTGGGCTTTCATCGATGGGCCGCCCGGACATCTCCAGACGGATGGAAAATCACGCTGGCATGCGCTGGACTGGTGCCGGGCGCACTGCCGGCTGATGGTGCTGCACGATTCAAAACGCCCGGCGGAACAAAAAAGTATCGCAGCACTCGCAGAGCTGGGCTGGACAGCCCTGCCAGTGGAAACGCCGCGGGGCCTGTGCGTGCTGACCTTGGGCGAAGAAGCCACCGCCCTGGCCCGCTCCTGCCTGGCGAAGGCGGCTACATTTCCAGGATGTTGAACAGGGTAAGCTGGGAGTCGTAGAGAAACTTCATGCAGAACATGCTGAAGAGAAACGGCAGCTTGTGGTGAACGGAGCCAGCCCCTGCGGCATGGATGATGGCGGCAGGCTCCCACTGCCAGTAGATCTGCAGGTTGCCATGGCAGAAGGGCAGCGCAATCTCATGCCGTGGCCACTCGATGACGGTGCCCTCCCAATCAAGCACCACACGGTTGAAGGCGGACTGCTCGCGCAGGCACGGAATCATGCCAGGCGGCGAGGCATCGACGGTGCGCCAGCGCTGCAGCAGCTCAAGAAACCGCGGTGCGGTAACGGCCCAGGTGCCGCTGTTAATGCCATCCCGCCTTAGTTCCGCACGCTCCTCCGGCGTGAGATAGGCGCCATACGCGCCATCCTGGATGGGAGCGGAAGTCTCCGCGAAAAAGGCCAGGTCCCAGGGGCCTTCCAGCAAATGGTTGATGCTGCGGGTGACGACGCAGTCGCAGTCGATGAACATCACCTTGTCGTATCCCTCCGGATGCAGGTGCTCGATGACGGCGTGCTTGCAGGACTGGGCGATTTCAACAAAGCCCCAGTGCTCCTCCGGCTCCTGCAGCGGATGCAGGGCCACCTCGCGCACGCCGGAGCGCGGCACCATGAAAAGCGGATGCGGCGAGTTGTGAAAGACGACGATGTCGCCGTCGAAGCGGGTGCGCAGCAGAGAGGACACAAGCAGCTTCGCCATGTTGCGATGCGCGGTGGCTCCGCCCATGTCGAGCGCAAGGGTGTAAACAAGATGTCTGCCCATGGGAGAAGGGTTCAGAGTTCGAGGATGTTCAGAAGCGTGACGTGCTGGTCAAAGAAGAAAGTGCTCATGTACAGGCCGAACATGAAGCGCAGCTTCTCGTACAAATCCGTGGAGCCGGCGAGATGCACGAGGCCGGCCCCCAGGTAATCCTGGGCCCGGGGATCATGGCTGAAGGGGGCGGCCACCTCCTGGCTGGTGAACACACGCTTGCGCAGCGGTGAATCAATGATGAGGCGGTTGAGCGCCGCCTGGTCGGTAAAGTATTTGGGCCGGGCCGCGGGGCCGAAGTGGATAGCTTCCCATTCGGCCATGACTTCATGGTAACACGCGGCGCTTACTGCCAGTGCGCCGCCGTTGACTCCGGGGCAAGCAAGCGTTTCCGCCTCTTCCTCACTGATGAAGCAGTTGAAGCCAGTGTCGCCGGCGCGCGAACCCGGTTCGTTGTAGTATGCCAAATCCCAGTCGCCCTCGAGCAAGGGATCCAGGTTGCGAAGCGCCAGGCAGTCGGCGTCCAGATAAAGCACCTTGTCATAACCGGAGACATCCAGGAGATGCCGCACCTTGAACTTCCAGGCCTGGGCATAGTTCCAAAAATGCTCCTCGCCATGATCCTCCGGCTGCACAAGGACCTCACGTACCCCGTGACGGGGGATCATGAACAAAGGCTGCGGAGAAGTCTTAAAAACCACAATCTCTCCATCAAAGCGGGTGCGTAGAAGCGAAAGAACGAGAAACTTCGCCATGTGCCTGTGACCTAAAGCCCCCGGAGGGTGGTCCAAAGCCAGTGTGTAAACGAGATGCCGAGGCTTTTTCATCGTATGCTGCCAGAAGTAACGCTAAAACCTTGGCAGAAATGTCCCCAAGCACAAGCATGCAAAAGCAGGTCTTTTAAACTCGCTTGAAAACTAAGCTTTTAAGAGCTACGACTTAAACAAAGCAACTCGTATGGACACTCCTCCCCCTCCAGCCAACATGCAGGTTCTGATGGACCAGCTCCAGTCCGCCGCTGCCAATTCACCCATTCTCGGCAGCGGCTTCGGCCTTACCGACTTTGGCGATCC
>OUNM010312067.1_pt1 | contig 22211 bp, 23 predicted proteins | sample 1769961 | NCBI WGS metagenome assembly OUNM01 (sample SAMEA3914820, study PRJEB12502) | metagenome | biome: forest; material: soil | place: USA | collected 2012-03-12 | depth 0.3 m
GCTTGCGCAGCTGGGCGAAGGGCGCTGCTTTTGGCAGCGCAAGGTCCTGGAGAATCCTGCTCAGAGAAACACGTCCTGATGCCGTTGCCAGCATTTCGTCGATGTTTCCTTTTTCGTTGTTCACAAGAGCAGCATTCGCTCGCTGTGCCAATTGAGCAAGCAGTAATAGGGTAACAATCCCGGCCGCAATTCCGAGCTGCCGACATCCGGCGCTTGGTAAACCGACGTTTTGAGTGTCAACCTAACGGACCAACCGCTTTGACAACCCTTTTAATTCACTCGTCGGCGGTCGACTGCCTGGTGCTCTCTTCCGCCAAGGGAAGATTTCATCTCCCGCGCCAGCGGAGCACTGGATGATTTCACCCTTTTTGCCCTCGGCCATATCGCCCATGCCGGTGTCGCCCATGGTCATGTAGCCGGGCACGAGCATCGCTATCGTCCCCCGCATTTGGGTAGTTTTGCACGCAGCGATGGCAATATGGTTGCTGGCGCCGAGGCTTCCATCGTAATCCACGAACAGCTGACAACCAACCGTAGCTGTGCACCACAAACTAGCAGCAACGGGGGCGCGGGGCGCGCCTACACCAGAAAGTCAACGCCTAGCAACAGATCAGCACAAAAATGAATATGAATTCCCCTCATCACAAAAATCACGACCCCGGAACTGCATCGAATCGGCGCCAGCATCCATTGAAAGGAAAGAACCAGACGCCGGCCACAAAGCTTCGCCGCTTGACGTGCGGAGTTGTGGGAGCGGCCGCTCTCGCGTTCACAATCAGCACCGCATCCGCGCAAACCAGCGCCAATGCCGACACGGTATATGATGGCTGGATCAATGCCTACCTGCAGAACACCAACGTCAACGGCCATACCTATCCAGTGCCGTATATTTGCAACAGCTTGACGGACCGCAACAAGGCCTTCTTTTGGCAGCAAGCTTATATGATCAGCGCCATCGAAGATGGCTACGACAAAACTGTCAACCTGACCCGCTTGAACATGGTCACGTCCTTGTGCGCCAGTTTTATGGCTCAGGAGGGTATGGACTGGACCTGGGACGGCTGGAATGATGATGTAGAATGGGCGATGATCGCGATGGCCCACGGCTATCAGATCACGGGCAACACCTCCTATCGCGATGCTGCCGCCCAAAACTTCAATGCTGTTTGGACCCGGGGTTGGAGCTCCGACCTGGGCGGCGGTATTTGGGAAAAGGACACTGGAACCTCCAAATGCGTGCTGAGCAACGCGCCCTTCATCATTGCGGGCTGCATGCTCTATCGGGCAACGGGCGATTCCACGTACCTGACCAGATCCCAACAAGCCTATACGTGGATGCGCAGCCGATGCTGGAACTCCAGCACCGGTCAACTCGTCGAAGGCTATGGCGCCGGCGGCAATGTGCTGGGTCAAAGCTCGTCGACGCCCACTTGGGGGGTGGGCAATTCTTATAACAGCGGTATTTTCCTTCAGGCCGCTGACGCCCTGTATCAGGTTACTGGCACCTCGTCTTATCTGAGTGACGCGCAACTGACCGTCAATTGGGTCGTCAACAATCACAGCATCATGACGGAGGATCACATGAACAATGGCCCTTTTGGCTCCGAAGAATTCTTCCGGGGACTAAGCCTCTTTGCCCGAGTTCATAACCTCTGGGGCGCCTATTATCCCTGGCTCAAGGCCAACGCTCAAGCCGCTTGGAACCATCGCCGCACTGATTACAACATCACGGCCAATAATTTCAATGCGGCCACCTCCACCGGCAACCTGCTGGCCATGGAGACCGTCAGTTCCATGATCGTCCAGCAAGTGACCTCCATCGATCCGAGCGGAACCTTCGAACTGAGTAACGCCGCCAGCGGTCAATGCCTCAACGTTTCGGGGGCCTCCACCGCCAGTGGCGCGGCGATTGTTCAATGGCCGTATGATGGCGGCTCCAACTCGCTGTGGCATTTTATCCTGAACCCGGCCAATGGATCTCATCAGATCGTCAACCTGAATAGCGGCCTGGATGCGGTGGTGCAGAATGCCTCAACCGCGGATGGCGCGAAAATCATTCAAGCGCCGTTCGGCACATCGGGCGACGACCAATGGTTGGTGGCGCTGACCATCAGCGGCAACCGCAACCTGATCAACCTGAAGAGCGGCAAGTTGCTGGAGAATCCAGGTTCCAGCACAGCTCAAGGCACCCAGATGGATCAATGGGGCTCGAACAGAGGCTCCAATCAACGTTGGCAATTCATTCGCCGCTAAACAGCAGCATCACATCCAGGCGCCGCCGTACTCCATTACGGCGGCGCCTGCTCGTTTTATTTAGAAGCGAGCGCCCTCCAGCTAATTCCCCCGCGCGCGCACCCGTTTCCGGACTTCGAAAAGCACACAGAGGATTAAACCTGCGACCGAGAGGCCAACGGTAATCTGGAGCCATCTCTTTCCTCTGTGCGACTCGACGAACGTCGACATCATCGACTTCAGGCGAAGCCCATTCAGCGATCATTTCACACGAAGGCACGAAGACACGAAGCAGACCCGGGGACCTTTCGAACAGAATGCCATTGCCGGCGGCCGGACTTTCGGCGCCGCGGATGCTCTCGAAGCACTAATACAGCGTCATCGATAATGGCCGACCTGTGACTGAGAACACATGCTGGATCTCTTCCTTTCTTATCCGAATCCGCATCTATTTTTGACGCTGTGTTTAGAAATCCTAAGCCTTGAAAATCTGCGTGCGAAAAAAACTTGACCCGTTCAAACTGAATCATGCTCTGTAGAGGGCGCTTATGAAAATTGCGCCGCTCAAGTATTTGGCTTCCGGATTTGTTGTGGCGTTCATAGTGGTTTCGTCTATTTCGAAGTTCTCGACTGGCCGTTCAGACGGGAATCTTGCTGAGCAAGGGGAGTCTCCGGTCGGAAACGATTCCATTCGGCCTCCCGCTTGGGTGAAGGCCGCCGATCTGGCCAAAGCCCTTCGGAAGAAATTTCTCTCTCGCGAAGAATGGAATTCTTTGGTTTCAGGGCGCTCGTTTGCGGAATTGCGCCAAATTGTCGATCAACAAGACCCGACGTTCCGGATTTCGAGCCCGATCGCGGAATCGATGGCTTACCATTTGTTTGGCGCGATGGCGCGCATCGATGGCCGCCAAGCCATCTCCGCTGCCATCGCGACGTACACCGTAGCGCCGGGCGGGAATTTGGCGAATCCGACGGGATTAGTGGAAAATGGCCGCGCCAAAGACGCGGGCGGCGCATCTGCGGCCGCTGCTGCGAGATCGGCGCAGCGGGACGCGATCGGCTTTCGGGCGCGACTGTCTTGCCTGCGCTGGGCGATGATAGGCATCTTTGAGAATGGCGGCCCGTCTCACTCTGAGGCGCTTTTTGCCGAGTGCTCTTCGGATTATTGGCCGGGGCTGATTCAAGGGGAAATCGCGGGATCGGATTCGGGCAGCGTCTCGGATGATCTTCACTACTATCGACAACTGCTGGCCAAACTTCTCCATGACGAGCCCCACCCGGGTGCAGCGCCCGGCGGCGGCCAAAGCGCACGTGATACCGCCAAATGGAAAGCCCGCTCCGATGAGCTGCTTCGAAGCGCCCTCGACGCTTGGATCGAACGCGATCCCAAGGCCGTTTTAGCTTGGCTTGGAACCGATGAGGGAAAACCCTGGCGTTCCGCTACGCCCCGCGTGATCGCTGCCTTGGGGTGTGGGAATCCGGCGGCGATTGGAACTCTGGCGCTCGATGGCCGCCAATTCTTTAAAATCGAGGATGTTGCCGAGGCCGGCTACAAGAGCGGTTGGGATGCCGGCGCCGTCCGGGATTTTGTCGCCACTCTGCCTGCCGAAAGCCGGCAAAAATTTCTCGCCGCTTACCTTAAGCAATTGACCAAAGGTTCTCGTCGGGCGCTGTCTGACTTCGTCGATGTTGCCGATTTGGCTTTCTTGAGTCCTGAAGTGGCAAGAGCCCTCGCCCCCGAATTGATGGAAATTGCTCCACACCTCTTCGATAAGCTTGCCAATCAATTGCCGCCCAGCGAGCGAGACCAATTGTTCTTCGAGGCGATGGATCAGCTTCCGCCTTCGTTGAATACGCCTGAAGTTATCGTCCACTAACTTCTTCAAAAAGGCGCCTTCTCCGGTCCCACAGCGGGTAACGCCACGACTCGTCTCATTTGGCTATCGGAGACGGATTTCCCCAAAGCCTTGGCACTCATCACCACCGCGCCCAAGGAGAAACAGCCGGAGATTATGGAACGCGTATATGATCGAAAACTCGAGCACCTGCTCGAAGGCGGGCTTTCGATGGATGAAGCCGCAAGTGCGATCAAGTCATTCCCGCCGGAAGTTCGAACATCTGCCTTGGGGGACCTTGTAGATTATCTGGCACATTACGACCCAAAGGCATCGCTCGACGCCTTGGCCGAGTACTTCCCGAGTAATCCGGACATGTGGTCGGTCATGCTACGGCGCCGAGCGGAAATTATGGAGCAGCTTGGATACGATGACTTCGGCGAAGTGAGTGCGTTTCTGCAGGACCAGCTGAAAAAGGGGCTCGACCCCAAAGTTTATCGTGTCGCTGTGCAACAATTGACGGCAGATGTCGCGAGACAAGACATCGAGGAAGCCCGAGCGACGGTCGAAGCGATTGCGGACCCCGTAGTCAGGGAGGGTTGCACAAAGGTTTTGCTGGATTACTGGAAGGGGGGAGATCCATTCGGCGCCGCAAGTTATGTCAGCACGCTGCCTGCGGGACACGGGCGGGATCTGGCCATCGAAACTTTGCTGCCAAGTCTGGTTTTTGCCTCGGCGAAACGCGACGAAGTTCTCGCTCTGGCCTCATCCGAGGACGTCCGCGCAGCCCTCCGCGCCGGTAAGAAACTCGAAACTGAGCCCGGAAAACCTTAGTATGTTGCCAAATTTTCGACGTCACCTGGTTTGGGTTGGACTAGGCCTATTCTGTGGAACCCTGCTCTCCCTCGTCTGCGAGCGCGAAATTTCTCGACGGGACGCGCGCGTCGCCAAAGTCGCGCTCGCGTCAAATTCCCGAGACGCCTCCATGCGTCAAGCCTCTCTCCATGCGGAGTTGCTTGCCCGCTTCGCCGCCTATGTCGCCGAGCCATCCCGAAGAAACAAAGTGCAGCTCGACGAAATTGTGCTGATCTATCTGCGCGTGGATCCTCAGGAATGCCTGGCCTTGCTTCACGCGCACGGAGGGGGAGCTTTGGTCGACGATCCGAAATCGTCGATCAGCGCCGTCGCGCAAATCGACTTGGACGATATCTCTGCCGTCTTCAGGATCGCCCGGGAGACGGACGGTCGGGCAGGCGACGCGATGATCGAGGCCGCCTTCAGGAGGAAAGCAGAAGACAATCCCGAAGAGGCCTTCACCTATTTAAAGTACCTGCCAAGCGACCTTCTCGGTCCGCTCGGCGAGGAATTGGCCCGATCGTGGGGCGGAAAAGACCCTGCCGCTGCGGCGCGTGCTTTCAACACTTTGTCTCCGACCTGGCGCTGGGGAATGACCGTCTACACCGCTGTTTCGAAATGGGCTGCCACCGATCTGGATGCGGCTTACGACTTTGTTACATCGGGTGAAATGAAGCTCCCGATTTTCGCCAATCAGAAACTGGTTCAAACGAAAATGGCCTTCGTGGCGAATCTCCTTCGAACTGACCCGCGCTACGTTGTCCGGATTGAGGATGCCCACATGGATCTGTTGACTCCACAAGATCGAGTGCGGGTTGAAGTTCGAAAAAATCCGGAACGCGCTTTGGAACTGATTGCCGGCTTGCCGACGGCCAAGGAGCAGGTGAACGCAGCAAGATTGCTCTTGGAGAACGACGAAAACCTTTCTGCTGCTCAAGTCTTTCAGATTGCAAAATATGTTCCCGATTCGATGGGCGCCCTTTCATTGCTTCGCAATACGGCGGCCCGCGCGGTGTCGAAAAGCGATTCCCCGTATACGCTCGCCGACGATCAATCCGACCCGTACGTCCATACCGCTTCCGTCGCCGGTCTGCTTGACGGCATCGCTCGGAAACGCGGCCTCGACGGGGTGATCAGCGCAATCCAACACGGCCAATCCGTTGCCGATCCAGCGTGGATGGATGCCGCCAGCACATTGATTTATTCCGGAAGCAGCGCCGTCCAATCTCCGCCGAACTGGAAGTCCCTCCCGGAAGACACCAAAAACGCGCTCAACAACTACGTCGCCGAGCATTGGCCGGCGGATAAGGCGGAACGCTTTGCGGCAAAGTTGAAATAAAAATGCCGACAGCGGCGACGAAACGCGATCGAGCCTCGAATCTTGACCGGTAAACTCCGACCGGCGCTGTTTCGGTTAAGATTTGGCGCCTGACTACTTCCCACTTCCTACTAGCGAATTCCACTATGGTCCGCCGCGCACCGAGAGGCGCCACCCCTATGAGTATCGCGACACCAACAGAAGCGCAGCCGCGCCAGGAAACCTCGTGCTTCTCCCCCAGTCATCGCACGCGCTCACTACTCCTCATTTGCCGGCTGCTGCCGATCCTCTCCTTCCTCTGCATGGCGCATCCGGCCTTCACCCTCGACGTCGCGTACACTGCAAGCATCGATTCGCACACCGGCCGGTTCTCCGGCAGTTACCTCGCCGACCCTCACGATAGTCGATCTCTCACGCACTTCACCGGCGTCGTGTTTCAAAAGACAAATAACGCCGAAGGGGTCTACGTCGGGGCCGTCTGAAATCGGGTCGGTGTTGCTCACCAAGCATTGAGCGGGTAGTTGCTTTCCACGCTCCGAATGACTCTCCCTTCCGATCCGATCCCCGAAGATGGCGTGATTGCGCCCCACAATCGCGAACGCCCGGACGCACCCCAAGTAGAATTGGCCCGGCGCGGTAACGACAAGCGCATACTCCAAGCCGCCGTCCTCTCGATCGCCATCACGGCCGGTCTCTACTTCGGCCTCCAGATCTGGCTCCGGTGGTGCGATTGGCCAAATCTTATGAAGTCCGGCCGGCAATTCTTCTACATTGCCGCGACCGCCCTCTCGCTCTTTACCCGTTTCTTCCCGCCGCTGCTGGGTGGATTCATTCTCGCCTGGATCTGCCGTTCATCCGCGAGTCCTCGGCCCGGAATTCTAAAGCTGACCCTCATCTCCACGGCTCTCGGAATCGCCATCCTGACCTGCATTCTCGGATTTCAGGATTTGCTCAAACGCCCATTTGATTGGCCGATCAACCCCGGCCCCACTTTCTTTGGCATCGCCATCGGCAGCGCGCTTTTCTGGAGGCAGAAGTCAGAGTTGCCTCGGTGATTTTCGCCATGGCTCGACGGTGAAACCGTCGAATTGTCCAACCGCGCGTTGGACAATCGCGGCAGCTGGCCATACCTCGGCAAAGGCGCGCATATAGAGGCGATTGCCCGGGCGGAGCCTTTCATTAGAGCGCGGATCACGGGTGAGCCGCCCGGTCCGGTCACGTCGGAGTGGCTGGGCCAGACGGCAGGATGCTCCTATCCCGCGGTCGCTCGCGCCTTGACCTCACTCGGCACGCTTGTGGAACGGACATCCGACCGCCGGGTCTCTTTGCGTTGGTTTTCGGCGGATGCTTTTGCCCGGCTGGCAATCACGGCTGATCGCGCGCGATCCACCATTCGGTTCGCCGATCAATCCGGCCAGCAACGCTCCATAGAAGCCCATCTGCGTCGGTTGGAAAAACTCGGTCTTCAAGGAGTGGCGATCGGAGGTGTGATCGGAGCGAAACATTACGATCCAGAGCTCGATATCGTCGGCGCACCTCGGCTCGATCTCTCCCTGCACAGCCCTGGTAGAAAGCTGGATCTAGACTTCATCAAGCGCCTCGACCCCGCGTTAAAACAAGTCGCCGATCCGCTGGCTCCTGCCAGTGTGGCTGTTCACGCCGTACGCCATGCCGATCCACTTTTTACGCCGCGCGAGGGCGGGCTGACTTGGGCCGACCCGGTGGAATGCCTGTTTGACCTCCACGAAGTGCGGCTGGACATACAGGCAGCGCAGTTTCTCGAAGCACTGCAACGCCAGCGCTCTGCCAAATGAAATCCGAAGTGAAAGAAATCGTTCCGCGGGAAGCGCTTGCCGAAGTCGCAGCAGCAGTACCCAAAGATGTGCATCCCAACATCATCATTATCGGCAGCCTTGCGACCGCCTACTGGTTGTATAAGGGTAAAGAGGCCTTCGGAGTGCGCACCAAGGACATCGACTGCGTCCTTACGCCGCATTTTTGCGCCGTCGAGAAAGGCCGAGCCGTAGCTGAGCGGCTGATCGCCGCAGATTGGAAACGGAAAGTGAAGGCGATTTTGGGAAACCCGGCGCCATAGATACACCCGCGGATAAACTGCCCGCTGTACGTCTCTATCCACCCAACGGCGGCGAGTGGTTCGTCGAGCTTCTCACGGAGCCGGCGTCAGAAGAGCAGATAAGTCGCGCTTGGACTCCGCTGCCGTTGACGTCCGGATACTACGCGCTTCCAAGCTTCCGCTTCACGGGAATTGCCACGTTCAACGCTCAACCCAGTGAATTCGGCATCCGCTGCGCCCTCCCATTGATGATGGCGCTGGCGAATCTGCTGGAGCATCCTGCGATCAAACCCGACGTCATCAAAAACACCCCAGACAAGCGCAGCAACAAAGACCTCGGTCGCTCTCTCGCCATCGCCTGGCTCAGCGCTGAAACAGACTTGGAATCATGGGCGCCGCGCTGGCTTGCTGCATTGAAAGATCGTTTCCCGCGCCACTGGAAAGATCTCGCTCTCGACGCCGGGGACGGGGTTCGTGCGCTACTTGCCAGCCCGAGAGACCTCCAACAGGCGATGGAAATCGCCAACCGGGGAATCCTAGCGGGCAATCTCGTGAGCGAACAAATGCTGCGCACAACAGCGGAGCGGGTGCTAGCTTTCGCTACCAGCGATCTGGAAGCCCTTGCCAAGGCCGACATCTAAACTAACGCAGACATTCGGAAATACCGACAATCGCTCCAGTGGAAACGGATCGGACGATTACTTGGGAGCTCCCACTGGACCCGCTGAAGCTGTACTTGCCGGAGTTGCGGCCGGCGGCGGGGGAGGCACACTGGCGCCCCGCGGACTGCCTTCTCTCATGCGCGGGGGCTGGCTGACATAGGCTTCCACGTCTTTCGCCGCCTTGGTCTCGATCCCGGGTTTCTGCAGGAAGCCGAGGTCGCGGAACCAATCGATATAACGATTCTGCCAGGTTCCAAAGGGGGCGCCGCTTCGATCCTTGAAGGAGCCGGCGTGGGAACCGTTGCCGTAGATGTGCATTTCCAGATTTGGCGCGTGGGCCTTCAGCATGGCCGCGAAATAGGCGTCGGCCCAGACCGCGTGATTCTGGTCTCCCGATCCCGCGCAGGTGATAAAGGTCGGCGGAACGTTTTTGGGAATCGCGGTATTCGCATCTCTGGTGAAGGGCGTGGGCCCTGGATAGATGAGGGCGACAAAATCGGGGCGCGAAGTGATTCCGGCCAAGGGGTCCGTGGGATCGTTGTTTTTCGCGTCGAACTCGGGAAACTGCAGGGCGGCCGGGGCCGCCAGTTCGGCTCCGGCGGAGAAGCCCATGATCCCGATTTTGTTCGGGTCGATCCGCCAGGCGTCGGCATGCGCGCGCACCAGGCGGATGGCTTGGAGCGCATCGTACACTTCGTCGGTCTGGGAGTTGTAGCCATCGCGCCGCAGGCGGTTGCGCAGAATGATGGTGTTGACTCCGAAATTGAAGAAATAGGCTGTGGGATCGGCCGCTTCTGGTCCGACATTCAGCGTGGTGTGGCCTCCTCCGGCCGCGAGGATGATCGCCGCGCCCGTATTACTGCCGCCATCGACCAGGTGCACCTCGATCGAGGGATTGTGAATGTTAACGATGCTTTCGATGCGCCCGGCCACGCCTTTGCTCATGTTATAGACCTCCGCCTCGCGGACCCGTTCCAGATTCAAGTAAGGAGAACCCGGCGGATACAGCGGAATGACCACTCCGCCCGGCAGAATGGCCTGGGGCGCGTAGGGGGCATCCGTGGCGGGGCCGGGTTGCGGCACGCCCTGGGGCGGCGGGATGGCCGGCAATGGTGGGCGAACGTTGGTCGGAGCTGGGGCTGGAGCAAGAGTCGTCGGCGCTTCCTGCGCGAAGGTCGGCAGAGCCGGCATAGTCAAGAGGAGGAAGGCGGCGATAAAAGCCCTGACGGTGGTATTCATAGTTTTGCTTTCGGGAGAGGTTGATTAATCGTCGAGGCGATTCCGCAGCGCTTATTTTCGCGGGCGGGCGTTGACTGACAGCGAAATCCAGGGCTGCTCCACAGCAAGGCAAGCGATCTCGCTCCGCTCGATTTTCAGTGGTCCTTGGCATAAATCTCGGAACGCATTTGTCGACTCCAGGGGTCGAAGATAGGCCGCCCTTTCAGGGCTCGCCATCGTATTGCATAAATACCCAGGGCGATGCCCTGGGCTACGATAGGATGCCCCTTTGGGGCGTGAGAAAAACATGTCGACGGAATTTCGCCGAGGAGCACTTAGTCACAAATTCGTGAGTAGTTAAATTCAGATCCCGGCGAGCTGGCCAGTGCTATCTCCAAAGCGATCCAGCGCCGGCGTTCCCATGGTCGCCAGCATCCTCAAATAGAGATTACACATCGGCACGGAGTGGGCCTCGACGCAACGGCCGGGCGTGAATACCCCGCCGCCGTTTCCCGCGAGGACGACGGGCAGATTGGTGTGGGTATGGCGATTGCCGTCGGAATTGCCGCAGCCGTAGACAATCATGGAATTGTGCAGGATCGAATTTCCGTCGTGGTCCTGCTTTGCTTCCAGCATGGTCAGGAACTCCGCGAAACGCGCCGCGTAGAAGCGATCGATGCGCGCGACTTTCTCGATCATTTCCGGGTTATTCCGGTGATGGGAAAGGGAGTGGTGGCCGTCGGCAATTTCGATCTCTGGGAAGGATCGGTTGCTCCCGTCATGGGCCAGGATCATAGTGGCCACTCGGGTCGCGTCCGTTTCAAAGGCGAGCGCCAGCATCTGAAACATGAGCCGGATGTATTCATCGTAACGGGTAGGAATGCCTTCCGGCTCGGGGCCGCCGGGATCGCCCACGTTCTCGAAACGTTCCGCGGTGACGATGCGCTGCTCGATCTCGCGCAGCCCGGTGAGGTATTCGTCCAGCTTGGCCTTGTCTCGGGAGGTGAGCGGCGCTTGCACGGATTTGGCGTCGTCCAGAACGAAGTCGAGGATCGAGCGTTGTTGCACGCGGCGCTGCACGAGATTGGCCGCGCGTTCGCCCGGAGCGCCGGCGCCGAAGAGACGCTCGAAAACCAGACGCGGATTGCATTCCGGCGAGCGCGGAGAGGTGGGCGAACCCCAGGAAAGATTGGATTCGTACGCGCAGGAGTAGCCGGAATCGCAGCCGCCGGATTTGCGATGCGGGTCCGTGGACAACTCCAGCGAAGCAAAGCGCGTGAGATTGCCGATCTGGTTCGCGGCGATCTGGTCCACCGAGATCCCGGCGTGGATATCGCTCCCGGCGGTCTTTTTCACGCGGACGCCGGTGAGAAAGGTCCCATTGGCCCGGGCGTGGTCGCCGCCGCCATCGGAGCCCGGCTCGGCGTTTTTGTGCTCGAGTCCGGTGATGACCTGCACGCGATGGCGCAGCGGCGCCAGAGGGGCGAGCGTCTCGCCAAAGGCGAAATCCTCGCCTGTGCCCACGGGAGCCCAGCTCTTCTGGATGGCGCCATTTGGGAAATAGAGGAAGGCCATGCGCAGCGGCGCTCCGCTGGCCGTGGCGGCGACGGCGGGCGCGGGGACGACGCCGGCCAGGGCGCGACGCGAGAGGGCGGCTTCAAAAGCGGGAAGCGCGATGCAGGCTCCGAGGCCACGGAGAAAATTGCGGCGGCTGGTTTGGATTTTCATGGGATTTGGCGTTGGCGTCTTTGGAAGGGCGCGGATTCGACGATTCCAGTGATCAGTGAGGCGAATTGGCCACCGGATTCACGCAAACCCTCGACCAGGGAGTCGACCGTGGTGATGTCGCAAGGTTCCGGCCCGCGGCCGAGGGCGTAGGTGAGGAGTTTTTCGGTGAGGCAGCGGTAGAAGTCGTCGCGGCGGGCGGTGGCGAGCACGCGTTTGAGTTCCTTCACATCGGCAAAGGCTTCTCCGGTGATCAATTTGCCGGCCGGCGATGGGAGTTCGACGCCGAGTTCTTTTTCCCGCCAGCGGCCCATGGCATTGAAATTCTCAAAGGCCAGGCCGAGCGGATCCATGCGGTCATGGCAGGAAGCACAGATGGGTTTCTCCCGGTGCAGCGCCAGGGCTTCGCGCAGCGAGCGTTCGCTGCCGTCGGCGTTTTTTCCCGAGGCCTCCAGGGCGGGGATATTCGGAGGCGGCGGCGGGGTCGGCGTCCCGAGGATATTCTCCAGGATGAAGAGCCCGCGCTTCACCGGCGAGGTTCGGGTGGGATTCGAGGTGACCGCGAGGATGGCGCCCATGGTGAGGACTCCGCCGCGCGGGCTAGCCTCCGGCAGTTTCACGAGCCGCATCTCGCTGCCGTGAACCTCGGGGATGCCGTAGTAGTCCGCGAGTTCTTGATTCAGGAAAGTGGAGTCGCTGTCGATGAGCTTCAAGACGCTGCCATTGGTCCGCAGGAGATGGCCGAAGAGCATTTCCGCCTCCCGGCGCATGGCGCTGCGCAGTGAGCCGGGAAATTCGGTCTTCTTGTCGCCGCCGGTCTTGGCGCGGATCTCGGCGAGTTCCTTGCGCAGCGCGTCGGCCTTGGCGTCGTCGTGATCTTTCACGGCTTGGTCGATGGCCAGGTTGATCCGTTGCCTCGCCGCGTAGTTTTCGCGCATTTTCTGCTCTCCGCCATCATCCCGGGCCTGGACGATTCGCGCATCGATGCTCACGCTTTCCACATCCCGCGTTTGCAACCACTGGCCGGCAAAGTTTTTGACGAATTCAGCGGATCTCTCATCCGCGATCATCCGTTCGATCTCGCTGCGCAGGTTTTGCCGTAATTCGCCCCGCTCTGCGGCTTGGAAGAGCTCCTCGTCCGGCATGGTGGACCAGAGGAAATAGGAGAGGCGGGAGGCCAGCGCCCACTCATCGAGCAGAGGATGGGCTTTCGGGTCGCTTTCCGGGAGGGCGCCTTCCATCCGGAAAAGGAAGCGCGGGGAGGCGATCACTGCGGTCATCGCCCGGGCGATGCCTTTTTCGAAAGTCCCGCCCGGCAGGGCCGCAGAGTCCATGGCGAGGGCCGAAAGCTTGTGGATGGCGCCCTCATCCGCTGGACGGCGGAAGGCGCGCGCGGTGAATCGTCGCAGGATTTCCTCCGCGTATACCAATCGCTCAGCCGGGTCGGCGGGCGCTTCTGGCCGTGAAAAAAATCTCGCATAGTCCTTCGGCGCGACGGCGGATGCCACATCCAGGGGACCGACCACGGTGGCGCCTTGGAACGCCAGGCTCACGCTCGTTGGACCTTCCGGAGAAGTGTGCGCGCTTTGGTCCGGACTTAACAGCGGCTTCATCGCCAGACGCAACTCATGCGGGCCGGCTTCCCAATGCACTTCGGTGGAGGCTTCCATTTTGCTGCCCGCCACCCACTTGAGCTCCGTCTGCAATTCGCGTTTTCCATCGATAAACCATTCCCCGTCCGCCCGGCCCGGATCATAGGCGTAGGAGCGACGGACGGGAGAATTCAGCAGCACACGGTAAGCGCCGGATTTGGGAACCTCCACCGTCGTCGAGAGGTCTGCGCGATCGTAGAGCGAGATGTTCCTTTCGCTTTCGGCGCCAGCCCCTTCGCGGCTGCCTTCGCCCTTGAATTGATAGGCGTCGATGGCCCGTTGCGGAGCCACCCGGCCTGCCAGGGGAACGGCGCGCCCGACGATAGTTTCCGCAGCCTGCATGTATTTCTCCAGCAACATCGGCGATGTCGTCAGGACATCGCCGATCGTATCGAATCCATACCCCGTGTCGTCCGCCGGGAATTCCTCGTCGGTGCGGAAGTCGATGCCCATGAGATCCCGGATGGTATTGCGATATTCCACGCGGTTCAGGCGGCGGAGCGTGACGTGGCCGGGATCCGGATAGTTGGGATCCAGCTGGAGCGCGTCGCGTTTGATCCAGTCTTCCAGCTTGGCAAAGTCGGCTGGAGAAAGGCGTTCTTTCCTGGCCGGAGGCATCATCCCGGCGCGAATGTTTTTCAGGACTTGCACCCACAGCCCCGGGTCCTTGAAGGCATCCGCGTCGGCGCGAAACTCGTCGAAAACGACTCCTCCCTTTTTCGTCCCCTCGGCATGGCAATCGAAGCAATAACTCTCGAGGATCGGCTCGATCTCCTTGTAAGAATCCGCCGCCGCGGCCGGCGATCCTGCCCCCAGGTTGGCCCCGCCGAGGGCGAGAACGCATCCCGACAAAAGCGCCATTCTGCGCACTACTCCCACGGGCAGGCGCAGGCTCGAATCGGAGGGTTTCATCGCTTGATCTCTTAAAAATGCCAGAAGGTGGGAAAAAATCTTGTCGTTAGGAGACGCAGACTTGCAAAATCCGGCCATGTCTGGCCCCACCGGCGAACCTAACGCTCAGCGGGCGCCCCTGGCGCAACGCCTACAGTGGCGCGACGAGTTTTTTGGCGGCCTCATCAACCCGAGGCAATTGCTGGCCGCCTTTGATCAGATTCCGGGGATCCGCTATTTTGTGAAGGACGCGCGGAGCCGGGTGATGGCCTTGAGCGCGCGCAGAGTCCAGCAATTGGGGCTCTCTTCCGAAAACGAGGTCATCGGCCTGACCGACCGGGAATACTTGCCGGCGGAAATCGTCGGCGACTTCCTCGCGGATGACCAATGGGTGATCCGTCACGGCAAGCCGCTCCGCAATCGGATCGAGATGGGCATGGACGAGATCGGCTTCCGGGACTGGACGATCACGGATAAATATCCGCTCACCGACACGCGCGGGAAAGTCGTCGGCTTGATCGGGACCATTCAATTCTTTGAGACGCGCCGGCAAATGCTCGAGAGTCTCGGCCCGATCGGCAAAGCGGCGGAGCTCATTCGCGACCATCTCGGAGACGGCCTGATGGTCGGCGAAATCGCTCGGCGCACGGGCATCTCCGAACGCCAGTTACAACGGCTCTTTCGCAAATCTTTCGGCATGTCGGTGCAGCAATTCATCATCCGCTCGCGGCTGCAGGCGGCGATCCACGAACTGACTCGCACCCGGCGAACGATTGCGGAGATCGCCCTGATGTTTGGCTTCAGTGATCAGAGCGCCTTCACCAATCAGTTTCGGTCGCTCACCGGCATGCCGCCGAGTCGATACCGTCAACTCTCTCTCACCCAGGCTACAAAGTTGCACGCCCGTCCGTTTCGGACGGATGTGACGTCGAACTAGTATCGATCAACTTGGCATTGCGGCTGCTGTCTCATATTTCGTGCCCATCCTTTTAATCGTCGTCTGCATGATAGGATTTGTGGTCGGCGGATTGGTGGTGCTCGTCCCGGCCTATCGCACCCACATACTGTGGGGGCTGGCAGGCCTCGCGGTATGCCTCGCGATCGTAGGCGGAGTTCTCGCAGCCATCCCCACTGTGCGGGAGCGGATCATCTCGAGCTTTCAGCAGGCGCGATCCGACGAAAGCAAACAAGGTGCGTCTGGGATAAAAGATTTGACCGTGCAGATCCAGGAACATCGGGACCACATTGAACGGCTCAATGGACAACTTTGGCAATCAAGCGCGCAAATCAACAAACAATATAAGGATCTCACGGCCAAGCGCGCGGCGCTCAAGGCGAACGACACCGAAGCCATCACGCAATTCAACGTCGCCGCCGCGAGTTACAAATCGCAAAACGAAGCGCGGAAAGCGATCCAGAGCGAGATTCAAGCGGCCGAGGCCGAACTCGAAAAGCTGCTGGCCGAACGCTCGAAGCTTACCGTGAAAGAGGAGTCGGCGCATCCGAAAGTGGTGATGTATGGGACCTCGACGTGCCCGGCGTGCCAGGCCGCGCGCCATTATTTCGAGAGCAAAGGAGTTCGTTACGAAGAGAAGAACCTCGAGGAATCTGCCGAAGCGCGCGCCGAGTTTGGGCAACTGAACGGGAGTGGCATCCCGCTCATATTTGTCGGCAAGACCCGGATGGAAGGATTCAACGGGGAACAACTGGACCAATTGCTGAAGGCCTCGTAAATGTTGTCATTACGATTGAATTCCGGTTTTATTGTTCAGCTTAGAGGGGTGGTTCAAACTGAGACGTATATGAATTATTTTGAGGGCAGCGTTGGTGTGATTAACGCTCACCTGCTTGACCGCATCGAAAAGGAGGCGAAACGTTATTGGGGGGAGGGGCCGGTTGTTATATTGAATGAAGCTTTCTTTAGAGCGACTCTTTCGCGTCGAATTCCAATGGTGTGTTGCATCGGGTTATTTGAATGTGGCTCGCCTGTTAAAAATATGGATATGATGGGATCTGGTCTTTCTGTGTGTTGGTTTGAGGATGCCATTGAGCCGCATTTGTCCGAAGAAAATGAAAAGCTTCTGGTGGATATCGATTGGCGATTGCTGGCGCGTGATTTTGATTTCTGATACGGCTATAGATTATGTTTGCTTTTGATACTACCAGCATAACAGATCTGCTGATTCAGGACACCGAATCCGCGCTCGAACGCGTGTCGACGCAGCATACCATTTCGGGCTTTGCGTATGTCTTTGAAGTCGGGCAGCCCGAGCCTTGTTTCCACCTCGCGATCGATACGGGTCCGCCACCTTCCGATCCGTCAACCAGTGAGTGGACTCACCCTGCGGGCGGGTTTGACGGCGCGCAAATGTCTCCTGAATGGGATTTGCTCTACGCGCTCCTCTCCGCATATATGGACGAGGACGACGAGCTGGAATCTCGCATTCACGAAGTCCACGCTTTGTTTCGCGCGGTCATGCGCCAGATTCGCGCGATGTGGTCTGAACGCCTGCCGGGGTGTATCTTTACGGTCAATGAGTGCAATGACTCGGACGAGTTCATTCACGCGACTTACGTCGAAATCAACCAGCCATGCTGAAACAATCCATGCCCGAATCGAGTGGGGTGGCGCCGCTTTTGCAGGGGCCGGAACGCTGATGGGGCGCCAGCGGCGGCGCAGCTGCTGAGCCGGGTAGGAGGGAGATGGACATCGGCAGCCAAATGGCTGACTTGGAACGTGACGCTGCCGAGGGACTTTGACTATTTGAAGAGGAATTGACCTGAACCACCATTCGATTAGCGTCTCCGGGTGGCAGATACAATTTTCATCGAAACGACTATTCCGAGCTACTACGTCGCGAGGCCATCGAGGAATGTCGTTCACCTCGCCCGGCAAGAGTTGACTCGCGAGTGGTGGGATTTCCACCGTTTGAAATATGATTTGTACACTTCGCAGGTAGTTCTCGAAGAGGCCGCGGTCGGTGATCCAATCATGGCGCAAGATCGCTTAAATCTTTTGGCTGGCATTCCGCTGCTCGATATCAGTGAGTGGGTCGCCGATTTGGCGTCTGAACTCGTTCAATCCGCGATATTGCCTCCAGGAGCCGCGCGCGACGCGATCCATCTCGCTTCGTCTGCAGTTCACCGGATGCAGTTTCTGCTCACGTGGAATTGTAACACATTGCAAACCCGCATATCCGCGAAAGAATCCGATCTTGCTTTTCACGGCACTCGGTGGATCTTCCCTTGATCTGCACTCCAGAAGAATTTATCGGTGATGACGACGACAATGCGAACCAATGACAATGCTGCGGACACCGTAGTCCGCGAGGTTCGTTTGGCCAAAGAGAGCCTGGCTCGGCGCTACGATTTTGACGTTCGGCGAATCGCCGCTGCCATTCGTGAGAAGCAGGGACAATCCGGCCACAAGATCGTCTCGCGCGAACGTCCAAAGGCGTAGTGCTGCCGGCTCGCGAGGAGGCGCTGGCGGAATCGTCGGGCGAAGCTGGGACCAAGGCGTCCCATAATTTTGGGAAGCTCGCGTTGAGCGTCTTGCCGTGTTGCAAATGGCGACCCGCCCTGCCTGCGCGGCGGATTCCATCTAATCCTCGTGTCCTCTCCTGCCACCACTTCACCCGCCCTTCCCACCCTCTCCGCTGAGGAGCTGGCCGCGTGGCTAGAAGGCGAAGGCTTCAAGCCCACGCATGCCTGGCGGATCATGCGCAAGCTTCTCGGCGCAAATGGCGGCCATGCCCGCGCGAATGAGCGGATGCCAGTCGGTTTGGAAGAGCGACTGAAGTCGGCTTTCTCTCGGGAGGCGGCGAGCCTTCTGCAGCGGCAAGTGTCGACCGACGGCACAACAAAGCTCCTCTTGCGGCTCGCGGACGGGCGCACCGTCGAATCCGTCCTCATGCCGGACTATCACCCAGAACGCGCCGCGGGCTGTATTTCCAGCCAGGTCGGCTGCGCCATGGGTTGCGACTTTTGCGCGACCACGCAGACGGGTTTCGAGCGCAATCTCACCGCGGGCGAGATCCTCGAGCAGTTCATCCGGCTCCGACAGGAAACACGTGCGCTCGGGCGCACCCTGCGCACCATCGTTTTTATGGGCATGGGCGAGCCGATGCTGAATTTGCGGCAGGTCCTGGCCGCCGTCCGGCGCATCTCCGATCCGAAGCTGGGCGGCTTTGGTCAAAGCCAGATCACGATTTCCACGGTCGGCATCGTGCCCGGGATGGACGAATTGCGCGAATCCGGTCTCGGCGTGCAACTCGCCGTCTCCCTACACGCGCCCGATGACGCCACGCGCTCCGATCTGCTGCCGATGGGCCGGCGATTCCCGGTGCAGGAAGTGCTCGCCGCCGCGGAACGCTATCAAGCCGGCAGCGACCGCATTACCACGATCCAGTATTGTCTTCTGGAGGGGATCAACGATTCCCTCGCGCAAGCCCGCGACCTCAGCCGGCTCCTCGCCGGCCGCCGCATGCGGGTCAATCTGCTGCGCTACAATCCCACTGGCCTCAGCCTCCGCGGACGCTCCTACACCCCGAGCAGCCTTGAACAAACGAACGCCTTCCTCGCTGAGCTGCGCGCACACGGCGCTGTGGCTCATCTCCGCCGCGCCCGGGGCCCGGATATCGATGCGGCCTGCGGGCAGCTCCGGGATCGGGAAAATCAGGCCAGAGGTAGAGCGCTCACTCGATAAACACCCCTGCGGAAATGCCGAAATGCGCCCCAAGCGCACGGGCAAGATCGGCCGTGATGGCGCGCTCGCCGCACAGGATCATCGGCCCGAGCTGCCGCGAAGCCGCGAGCAAGCGCGAAAGGTCCGTCGCGCTCAGGTCATGCTCCTCCAGTAAATGCTTCAAGGTCTCCAGCGGCGTGACCTTGCGCCATTGGACGTGGGCCGCCTCCCACGTCTCAAGGAGCGTGCAAAGCAGATCAAAATAATCCTCCTGGTCCGCCGTCATATTGCTTTCGAATCCGGCAAACGCCTCTGCGATCTCCAGCGTGTTTTCGTATTCCCGCTTGTCATGAATAGGACGCGGGAGGTGAAGGAGGCATAGCGCGGCATAGTCGCGCGGAAGATCGGCAAAGCGCGTGCGGATTTTGCGGGCGGTTTTCATAATTCGTCTTTCCAAGTGTCTTTTGAATATTCTGCGTGTGTCAGGAGTTCGGCCCAAGCTAAATTCAACCGCCGTAACGCTTAGCATTGCCGCCTCAGCAGCGGGCCGAGGTGGTCAGGTTTGCCGTGCAATATGAGCCCATTCGGCAGCTCAACCCCGAACAACTTGGAGCGATCACCAAACCGCTCGCCGCGGCAACCGACAGCAGAGAAGGGACTGCTCTCGACCTGAAGATAGTGAATGGATTTTACGGGGCAAAGGTGGAGTAGATGCCCAAAATTCGAAGCCGGTAAGCGCCACGGTTTCTGGTCTTGATGCCTCGGAGCCGTCACCGCATGTTCCTGAACCCTCCTGACCGTCCCGAACCGATGTCAAAAATACTCTCGACCGTCATCATGTGGTTGGCTTGGCTCTTCATGATTTTGCTCGCAGTCTTATCGGGGCATTATTTGACGATACACATTTCAAGGCTGAACAACTTTTCGCGACCGTTCGACGTTCTTGCCACGGGCATGTTTCTTCTTCCGATCCTAATTTGTGGAGTCCTTCGCTTCTGGCTCTCGCGCATTCGCAATCCGTGGCTGGCCCTTCTCCCGTTCCTTTTCGGCCTCTATTTCGCCTGGCAGGCAGGAATGTACGGCATCTATATCTTACAGGATTTCTGCATCCTATATCAGATCCTCAGCGGTATCCTGCTCGCGATCTACCTGCCGTTATTTATCAGGTTTCCGGCAACTCCTCCACCGCTTCCAACCACTGGCAATAGCGCGTCCCCTGAACATCTCTCCCCATGAAAACCCGCGCCGCAATCCTGCGTGAACGAGGCCTGCCTGCGCCGTATGCGCAGAGCCGCCCACTTGTCATCGAGGAACTGGATCTCAGCCCTCCGGGACCAAACGAAGTGCTCGTGCAAATGACCGCCGCGGGACTTTGCCATTCGGATTTGTCGGTGATCAATGGGACCCGCCTCTGGCCACTCCCGCTCGTGCTCGGCCATGAAGCCTGTGGGAAAGTGCTCGAGGTTGGCAAAGGCGTGACGGATCTGTGTCCGGACGATGCGGTGGTCTTCTCGTTCCTTCCGACCTGCGGGCATTGCCCCATGTGCGTCGTCGGCCGACCGGCTTTGTGCGAACCGGGCGTCGCCGCCAATCGCGCCGGCAAGCTGCTTCGCGGAGCAGTGCGCTTTCAGGAGCCTGAAGGCGGCGCGGTGCACCACCATTCCGGCGTGGCTGGCTATTCGCAATACAGCGTCATCGCCCGCGAATCGGTCGTGAAGATCGACGGCGACCTTCCGGCGGAGACCGCCGTGCTCTTTGGTTGCGCGATCATCACAGGTGTAGGCGCGGTGGTGAATACGGCGTGGGTGGCCGCAGGAACTTCGGTCGCTGTCTTCGGAGCCGGGGGCGTGGGCCTGAGCGCCATCATGGGAGCCAAGGCGGTGGGCGCCTATCCCATCGTGGCGGTCGATCGGCTCGCCTCGAAGCTCGACCTCGCGAGACAATGCGGCGCGACGCACACGGTCAATGCGGCAACCGACGATCCGGCCCCGGCCATCCGCGACCTGACGCGCGGCGGAGTCGAGACCGCCTTCGAAGCCGTGGGCGATGAGAACGTCATCGCGCAAGCCTTTGCCGCGACCCGACGGGGCGGTCGCACCGTGGCCATCGGCCTCACCCATCCCGATCGAATCCTGGCCATCCCCGCGCTCGCCATTACCGCCGAGGAGCGCGTGCTCATGGGCAGCTACATGGGTTCATGCGTGCCCCAGCGCGACATCCCGCGCTTCATCGCCATGTATCGCGCCGGTCTTTTGCCCGTGGATCTGCTGCGCTCTTCGATCATCGCGCTCGACGACGTGAACGCCGCCTTCGATCTGCTCGACCGGGGAGAAGTCGCGCGGCAGGTGATTCGATTTTGACCTGGAAGGAAATTCCAGCCCGTGATTTCTGAGGTGTTCGACGAGGTCGCGAAGCTTCAAGCCGCAACGATATTGAACGGCTCTCGCCTTACGGCCTGCCCGGCGATTTCCTCCTGGGCAAGAACACGATTGGCTTCGAGAACGAGTTCGACCGCTTCGCGCAGATTCGCGCGGGCTTCGTCGAGCGTCGCCCCTTGCGTATTCGCGCCAGGGAGTTCCTCAATCCACGCGATGTACCCTTCCGGCACTTCTTTGAATACAGCGGTGAAATTCATTGCCCTTAGCATAAGATTTAAATGCGGCATTGCCACGAATTTTTCCCTCGCAATCCGCCGCCAAAATCACGAATCGGTCAACTCCAAGGCTGTCTTTTATGATCTTTCAACAGCGCAATTCATCTGAACTTCCTCCGCCAGGATCCGTTTTCACCATGCCCATTGGCAAAGGGCTCGTGGGGGTTTGCCGAGTCTTGCGAATCGAGCGCGGGGCCAATGCGTTTCGCGCGCTGGTAGCGGCGTGCGATTGGATCAAGGACCAGCCGCCGACTCTCGACGATCCAGCGGTCCGGCGCATTCTCGCGCTGAATCACCATTCGTGGAAGGACAAGAAGGAACTGGTCTGGGTCACGAAACCACCGCCGGCAAATTTCCAAATCCTCGGCGTGTTAAAACCCTCCGCGAACGATCAAAAGGAACTGTGCACGAC
>OUNM010221904.1_pt1 | contig 22198 bp, 18 predicted proteins | sample 1769961 | NCBI WGS metagenome assembly OUNM01 (sample SAMEA3914820, study PRJEB12502) | metagenome | biome: forest; material: soil | place: USA | collected 2012-03-12 | depth 0.3 m
GCACAAGGAGGCTGAGGTCGATGACCTGAAGCCCGAGGACGTCGTGATCGTTCCTGCGTTTGGTACGGACGTGACCACGCTGGCCAAGATCAAGGAGAAGGGCTGCCAGATCGTCGACACCACGTGCGGCGACGTCATGAGCGTCTGGAAGCGGGTCCGGCAGAATGCCAACGACGACATGACCTCGATCATTCACGGCAAGGCTTCCCATGAGGAAACCAAGGCTACGGCCAGCCGCGCGATCAAGGACGGCAAGGGACACTACCTCGTGGTGCTCACGCTTGCTGATACTGACCTCGTCTGCGATTACATCCGTAAGGGCGGCGACAAGGAGGCTTTCCTTGAGCGGTTCAAAGGGGCGCACTCGCCGGGGTTCGATCCGGATCTTCATTTGCGCCGTGTTGGCGTGGCCAATCAGACCACGATGATGCGCGGTGAGACTGAGGAAGTGCAGCGGCGGATCATGGCGGCTGTGCGCGATCGCGACGGCGCGGAGAAGTCGCAGCAGAACTACCGTTTTTTTGACACCATCTGCGGCGCTACGCAGGAGCGGCAGGACGCCCTCCAGCAGATGCTCGACAATCCGCTCGACCTGCTTCTGGTGGTCGGCGGCTACAATTCTTCCAACACCTCGCATCTTGCGGAGATGGGAGAAGCCAAGCTTCCGACTTACTTCATTCGCAACGCCTCGCGCCTGGAATCGCGCGAACGGGTCGTGCATTACAATCTGCACAAGAAAGAGGAAATCGTGACCGAAGGCTGGCTTCCTCAGCGTCCGCTGACCGTCGGCATCACCGCCGGCGCAAGCTGCCCGAATAACCTGATCGAAGATACGATTCTCCGGCTTTTCGAGATGCACGGGATCGCGTCGGATCGGTTGATTAACGAGTAATTTGCCTGGGTAGATACCGCGAATTGTTTTCGCGCATCTCAGATGGTTTGGAGTATTTCCATTTATTCCATAGCCGATTCATGAGGCGTGGAGTACTTGGAATCGCCTCGGTATGAGCCGCGCGAGGTAGGGACCGCTGTCCTCAGCGGTCCAATAGACGTGAGCTGCCAGGCTGCCCTGTTCGTAGCGCTCGATCCATTTGTAGACGATCGGGCGACTTACCTCAAAGCGCCGGCTCAGTTCACTCACGCTGTAATTGCCGCTCAGGTATTCGGTTATCAGTTTAACTCGTTCGGTCATCGCGTCGGTTTGCTTCCACGGCATCCGACCTGTAAACCATGTGCCCAGGAGCTTTTGTAAACGATCTGATCGGAACGGACCCAATCGGCTGGAAGAGCCGTCTGCTGCGAGAATGCCCATCAAGGGTCCGCTACGTCGCGGCAGCAGAGCTAACCGGATTCAGGCGATTGTGGGTAAGTCGCGAATTGCACCCGCGCTTCGCAACAAAATTACATCCTCGAAAAAACACAGTTGCTACCACATTGTCCCGCGCGCGTCATTTGAAGGATCAGTGGAATGCCGCTTGTGGCTATACTCTATATTGAATCGCCTGGTGTGCCATGCGTGCTGCTCAGGCAGCTTAACCCAAGGCGCTCGCTATTCCTCAATCGCGACGGCGGAAGCGCCGCAAACCGGTCAACATCCCGATGCCACCAAGCAGGGCGACATAAGTGGAGGGTTCGGGAACTACCACCGTTAGCAGAACAGTATTTCCGCTAGTGCCACCGTTATAGTTGAGTTGATAGGTATTCGAACCGAAAGAAAAGCTTCCGCCATTGGCGATCGGTGTTCCGCCGACTGAGAACAGATTTCCGTCCCACGTTCCGGTGTAGGTAGCAAACGGAATCGTATCTCCGATTGCGAGCGTCATGCCGCTTCCCAAATCCGATAGCGACAGAATTGGAGAGGTAGTACCCAGCGTCAATCCGCCGCTGATGGTATCCACGCTGCTCGCCACCACTCCGCTTCCGTTGACGCTTCCAGTATTGATCTGCAGCGAGAAAGTGCCGCCGCCATTGAAGGTCAGCGCGCCAGTTTTCAGGTTACCCAGCACGCCCAAGGTTCCAGGCAGAATGGTGCCGCCTGACTTCACAGTAACTCCGCCTGTTGTTCCGGATCCCGCCAGGGTGCCTCCACTATTCACCGTCGCGGCGCTGCCACTGATGCTTCCCGACACAAGCAGGGTACCGGCGTTGATCGTGGTCGGGCCGGTATAAGTATTGGTCCCGCTGAGAGTCTGCACCGCGGTGCCATTTTTGATCAGCGTCAAGGCGCCGGCGCTGCCGTTTCCATTAAAGATCTTTCCACCAAAATTCCCGTCGGCCACACCGTTGATCGTGACCGTGCCTGTACGATTATCGAAACCTAGCACGGTCGTCGCATTGCCACCGTCCAGCGCTCCGAATTGCAGATTAGTTGTGGTGCCATTTCCGCCTTGCAGAAATGTGGTGCCGCTGCCGGTTGCGGTGATACTCAGTTTTGAGTTGGCGAAGAAAGCCTGCCCTGTCGAATTACCCAATCCCAACAGCGCATTATTGCCATTCAATGTACCGACGAAGTTGACCACGGAGCCAAGTGCCGGTCCATTGGCCGAATTGATGGCAAATCCGTTGAAGCTCGAAGCAGCCGATGCGTCCAGGGTCAGAGTCCCGGCGTCGCCACTGTAGGAGCCCGTCAGCGTGATAGTAAAGGAACCGGTCACTTTCATCGAGCCGGTCTGACCGCTGGCGATCGTGACATTATTGGAGAGCGTCATTCCGGCTGTCAGCTTCAGTGCGCCACCGGCAAAAGTCAGCGCGCTTGCTGAAGGAAGGTTTGCGGTCGAGCCAATCGACAGACTGCCGCCATTGATCCTGGTCGATCCCGTATAACTATTCGTCGTGGAGAGCGTCACTGCTCCTGGACCGTTGATCGTAATTCCGGTAACCCCGGCAATCCCTCCCGTCCCTTGCAGCACATAACTGTCGGTGTTGTTATTAAATGTTACATTGGATGGGTGAACCGTGGATGCGACATTGACCGTGGCATTTGCGGGACTGGCGGTGTCATCGAAGACGACGGTGTCGCCAGGATTGTCGATGTACGTGGTGCTCGAACCGCTCGAGTTCAGCACCCAGTTCGAAGTCGAGGTATCCCAGCCATTGGCGAGCGTTCCTGCTCCCGTCCATTTGAGGAAGTCGGTACCCGTGATGTTCAGATCCACTTCTCCCGCATTGTTCACGAGCGATCCGACGGCGCGCGATGGCAGAGGCGCCAGGTGGAACCCACCAAAGTCGGCCCCTCCGATTGCGCCAGAGTAACTGATGAGTTTGAAGATGCCGGTCGTTCCGCCTGGAATGCTGGCGATATTAATCGTCACGGAGCCCGATGAGCCATTCAGCACCAATCCGTCGGCCCCCGAAATATTCAATGCAGTCGCGGATGCGTAATTGGTAATGCTGCCGATGTTCACCGTGCCAAGGCCGCTAAACGTCAGGGCAGATGCAACCGTCTGCCCGGAGCCGCCGGTGCCTGCCAAGAGGCCACCGTTATTTGCGACTGTCACTGCTCCGACCGTCGTCGCTCCGCCAAAGGTCGCGCCGGAAGCAACCGATACCGCTGGTGCCGTGGCAAAGGTGCCAGCCAGGTTTAGCGTCCCTCCTGTGACTGTAATGGCATTCGTCGCACTGCCGACAAATGTGCTGCCCGAGGCAGGATTCAGAGTGACCGTGCCCTGGCCAATTTTTTCAATGGTCGCATTCGCCGAACCGCCGTTGATCGCCTTCGAAAATGTCCAGCTATCTGCCGCCAGGGGCGCGTTCAATTGCAGGTCGACGGTATTTGCATTATCCAGCGAAACATTACTCGCAAAGCCCGTCGTCTTTGTCAGCTTGAGCGTACCATTACTCAGCGTCGTCGAGCCCGAGTAAGTAATGCTGCTTCCGCTGAGTTCCTGTGTCCCGGTCCCTGTCTTCGCAAGGGAGAAGGCAGTGCCGCCGTCCGAAAGTCCGCCCGAGAATAAGCCGCCGCCATTGCTTGCCCCAACCGTGAGCGTAGCAACACCAGCCAGATAGTTTGTTCCCGAGACATTGGTAATATTCCCGGCTCCATTCAGTCCATCGATGGTCTCGACACCGTGAGTAATCTTCCAGGTGATGTTCGAATCGAGGGTCACCGAGGCGGTGTCGGGAATCATCAGGTTCTGATGGCTCGCATCATTCGCCACATACGAATTGTTCTGCATCTGAAGACTACCTCCCGTTGCAGAGCTGTTAATGATATGAACGTTCCCCAGGAAAGTATTTGCAGTCCCGTTGCTCGTCCAAACGAAGTTACCGCCGTTTACGTCAACGGTTAACGACGTATTTCCGGCACCGGCACCGGGGCCACTGATCGAAGAGAACAGCTGACTCTTCGGTCCTTTCAGAATGGCTGGCCCATTCAGGACAAGAGTGAGATCGGGATTGGTTCCGGCGCTGCTGACGTCGATGGTATTGGTCCCGCTTCCTTGTCCGGAGACTGTCACATTGATGGCGCGCGTGGCGTTGCCGACGACTGGCAGGGTCACATTGTTTGCACTGAATCCGGAGCCGAGTTTCAGCACCAGGTTGCTCGGTCCGCTCGAAGCATCGCCCAACGTATAGCCGGTCGCGTCCGCAGATGAATTTCCATTTAACTGGAGGGTGCCCCCCTCGAGGGTCGTCGGGCCGGCATAGCTATTGGCGCCCGAGAGGATGAGCGTGCCGTTGCCGGCTTTCGTCAAGCCGTAGCCGGCACCGCCATCGGAAATTGCTCCTCCTACCGTCAGCGTGCCATTGGCCCCGCTTCCCTTGACGGTAATGGTCGGGCTGGCACCCAGGGTCACCGCTCCCGCGCCCATGTTGAGCGCGTTGGACCCATTGAATGTGAAGTTCGCGTTCCAGTGCTGTGCGTAATTACTCATCGTGACAGCCGCACCGCTGGTATTGTCGATGGTGCCTCCACCGATCGTGAACAAATTACCCGAGTCACCGAGCGCCGAGGCGTTGTTGATGTTCACCGTGCCGCTGCTCATGGCGAAGAAACTTCCCGCGCCGCCAAAGGTATTCGTGCCAGCCAGTGTCAGCGTGCCAGCCCCAGTGAAAAAGATGCTCGAACCGCCGCCGGAGATCACCGAATTGGCTCCGAAATTGAGAACGGCCGACGCGTTGCTAACATTGATGATACCACTCGTGCCGAGTGCTACCGTGGTAGTCCCGAAGCCGCTTGCGACGCCAATATTGACCGTGCCGGTTGTTGCACTGCTCAAATCGATGAGCGTGGTCTGATTGCCCAGCGCATCGGTCCCGCTGGTGCCATTGAGCGTCAACGTCTGGCCCGTGGTACCGCTGGCATTCGCATTGATGGTGATGCTGTTTGTCCCGATGTCGAAGCTCAGCGTCTGCACTGTTAGCGCTGCATTCAAGGCGTCCGTGGAGCCAGCAGCGAGTGAGGCACTATTGATCAGGAGGTCGTCAGAGGCTTGCGGGAGACCGTTGAGCCCAGTCGTCAGGTTTGTCCAGTCGGCGGCCAGGCTCCAATCGGTGCCTGATCCATTAAAATCGACAACCGCAGCGCGAGCGGATGAACCGAGGACGATGGTAAGAAAAGCGGAAACCGACGTAGCGAGGATGGGGAGCTTCATGGGTATGGGGAGTACGAGGCGAAGTGTCGCCGTTGAACGTAGACTTTCTTAGCCTCAAGCACCCCGCCCACCTACGGACGAATTCGACAATGCCGTGTACGATCTTAACCTTTTTGTCCGACTCTGATTAAAACGTGTACGATCTTAACTTGCCGCGCAGCATGCCACCCGGGATTCCGAACCAATTCTCCGGGCTCCCGCTTACCGCGATCGAATCCAAGACCGGCGACCGGCTATGGACCCCGGCGTAGTTGCGCGGGCGACAGCCCAAATCGACGGCTGAAAGCACGCGAGAAATATGCCGGGCTATGATAACCCGACCGGTCTGCCACCTCCTTGACGGTGAGCCTGCGATCGAAGAGCAGCTTCCGCGCGACGTCGAGTCGGCGGTTTTCCAGGTAATCAAATGCGGTCATCCCCGTTACGCGCTTAAAGAATCGGTGAAAATAATTGGGGCTCAGATTGAGCGCGCCAGCGATCTCAGCCAGCGAAGGATTGCGGAGGAAATGCTGGTCCATGAAATCGATTGCCGGCTTAAGTCGCATCAAGTCGGAGTGGTCGCTTCGTTGACAATCGGCTTCGGTCGAGTCAATCAGGTCCGCGACGAGGTACATCAGGACACCCTCGATTTTGATGGATAGACCGGCCGGGGGATCCTGTGGCAGCCGGCTGTCGTCGGTCTCCGCCTCTTCAAAGTAATCCACGAACCGCTGGAAAACCGGTTTTACCCACGGCAGAGATGCGAGGGGCCAATCCGGCACCGATTGGATGGCCAGGAGGCGATGGTGCAGGTAGTAGGATTCCGAGACGAAGCTGATCCAGTACACCGACATCTCCTTTTCACAGGTCTGGCGAAGCATGTGATGTCCAGAGATGAAATAGAGGTGGCCCGCTGAGAGCTTGTGTTCTCCTGTGATCGTTTCGACGCAGGCGCCGCCGCTCACGGGAAGCCAGAAACCAAAGAGCTTGTCGAAGGCGCTCGGATGCTCCTCGCGGTTGCGATTCCATTTCGGCGTGCAATGATAAAAGCCGCCGCAAATGACAGAGATCCGCGCGTTTTCGATCATGGGGGAGATTGTTTATACTTCCTTAAACAATGAAACGTTGGCGGGGAATCGCAACCACTCAGGACGCCAGGATTTCGTTGAAGTCACGGCATTCAACGGGCCGCCCAAAGGAAAGCGGATGTCGCTGAGGCCGACTCCAGATTACTGCCCGGCCGCTGCGCGGATCTGTTCGAGTTCTTCCCAGCGCGCGTAGAGCTTGGGAACGACCAGTTTTGCGGCTTCGAGCTGATCCTGGAGCGCTTGTGCTTCGTGGCCGTGCTTTTGATAGAAATCCGGTAACTCGAAGAGGCCTTCCAATCGGGCGACTTCTTCCTCGGCGGCGAGGATATCGGCTTCGATCGTTTCCAGCTCTCGCGTTTCTTTGTAAGTCAGCTTGCGTGCCTTCGCGGTCTTCTTCGGAGGTTCCACGGGCTTTGCCGGGAGCGCCGCAGCTGCGGCAACGGCCTGGCGCTGCGTGCGCTTGGTAACATAGTTATCATAGTCACCCGCATCATAGAAAGTATAGCCGTCACCTTCGAAGGCCAGGATGTGCGTACACACGCGATTGAGGAAGTAACGGTCGTGGGAAACGACGAGTACCGTGCCGGCGAAAAGCTCCAGCGCATCTTCGAGCATCCGCAGGGTGGACAGGTCGAGGTCGTTTGTCGGTTCGTCGAGGATCAGGACATTGCCGCCGCGCTTGAGGACCTTTGCCAGGATCACGCGCGAGCGTTCGCCGCCAGATAGGATGCTGATCTTCGCGTTGATCCGCTCTTCGCTGAAAAGGAAGCGCCGCAGGTAACCGCGCAGAGAGATATTCTCGTCGCCGAGCCTGACGTATTCGAGCCCTTCGCCGACTTCCTCGTAGATCGTTTTGCTTTCATCGATGCGCAGCCGGTTTTGATCGATGTAATTGATCTCGGTGCGTGAGCCGATTTCCACGGTTCCGCGGGTCGGCTGCAGATCGCCGAGAATGATGCGCAGGAGCGTGGTCTTGCCAATGCCGTTGCGGCCGACGATGCCGATCCGCACCCCGGCGGGAATGTTGAGCGTGAGGTCGTCGATCAGGACACGATCGCCCTGCTCGTAGCGCACCTGCTTCAGATCGATGACCCGGTTTGCCAGCTTCGGGGCCGGCGGGATGATCATCTCGACGTCCAGCTCCTGCTCCGGCGCTTCCTCGGAGGCCATTTCGAAGTAGCGCGCGACGCGATCGATCGATTTGGTGCGGCGGGCGCTCGGCTTGCGGCGGACCCATTCGAGCTCGCGCTTCAGGAACTTCTGCCGGCGGTGTTCCTGCTGTTCCTCGACCGCTTCACGCTGTGCCTTGGCGAGCAGGAAATCATTGTAAGTGCCGTCGTAGGAAATGAAGTTCCCGCGTGTCAGCTCGACCATGCGCGTTGCGACTCGATCTAGGAAATAACGGTCGTGCGTCACGAACAGGCAGGCACCCGGATAGTGCTCGAGGAAGTCTTCGAGCCACTCGATCGATTCGGTGTCGAGGTGGTTGGTCGGTTCGTCGAGGATCAGGAAATCCGGCCGGGCCAGAAGCGCGCGACAGAGGGCGACGCGCCGCTTTTCACCGCCACTCAGATTGGAGACGATCCGCTCGGGATCGGGCGCATGGAGATGGGTGATCAGCGACTTGATGCGATGCTCGATCGTCCATCCGTCGAAATGCTCGATCTTGTGGAGCAGCTCGCCGCTGCGCGTGGATTCGGCGGGAGTGCGTTCGTATTCCTCGATGAGATCGAGCACGTGCTTCGCCCCGGCGAGGATATTTGTGTGAACCGAAGCGGTTTCATCCAGGGCAAAGGCCTGCGGAAGGTAGCCCGTCATCAGGTCGCGGCGGCGCGTGATCTGGCCATCATCGGGCGCCAGGTCTCCGGCGGCGATCTTCAGAAAGGTCGATTTGCCGCAGCCATTGCGTCCGGCCAGACCGACCCGCTCGCCTTCGTTGATCGAAAGGGTCGCGCGGTCGAGGACGGTATGGACGCCGTAACGGACGGTGAGTTCCGTGGCGCTGAGGATGGAAGTAGGAGAGGCGGCTTCAGCCATGAGCAAAAAGGAAGACCACGGTAGCGGCCTTTGGCGGGAAGGAAAGCCGAAGGCGTGCGGCGTGGAATTGTGGCCTGCGGGCGGTGATTTCCTGCTTGAGGCGTCTTCTTCCGTCTCGCTTTTCCGCTGATGAACCGTTTATGACACGAGGTTTCCCTTGCGTATCACCGGCTAAATGGTCATCTGCGGCAGGATTTTAATCTTTCCGATTTATTCATGGACCCAGAAACCTCCTCCAACTCCCAGTATGGCCGCCGCGATTTCTTCCGGACGGCGACCGCCGCCGCCATTGGCGCAATCGGCGCATCGGCTGTCGGTGCTCGCGCCGACGCTCCTGAGCCGCTTCACACGACGATCGCAAAGGCCGGCGAAATCCCGCCACGCAAGTTCAAGGACGTCGTGGGCCTTACCACGAAGCCTCTCGAGACCGTTCGCATTGGCATCATTGGAGTTGGCGCACGTGGGGGAACCCATCTCCACACGCTGCTGAACCTCGCTAAGGTCGATCCCGAGCGTAAAGTCGAGATCGCCGCGATTTGCGACATCGACAAGGCGGCCACGGAGCGCGCTGCTTCCGCCGTTGAGAAAGCCACGGGCAAGAAGCCGCAGACTTTCACGAACGGCGAAAACGATTTCCAGAATCTTTGCAAGCTGGACAATCTCGACGTTGTTTACGTCATCACCCCGTGGGAATGGCACGTGCCAATGGCCCTCTGCGCGATGGATCACGGCAAGCACGCCATCATCGAAGTGCCGTGCGCCGTGACGGTCGCCGAATGCTGGGAGTTGGTGAACAAGGCCGAGGAGACTCGTCTCCACTGCATGATGACGGAGAACTGCACCTACGGTTCCGAGGAAATGATGGTGCTCAACATGGTGCGCAACGGCCTCCTGGGTGAACTCATCCACGGCGAAGGCGCTTATCTCCACAACCTCCGCAGCATTCTCGCCTCCGGTAAGAGCGAGGGAACCTGGCGCTGGAAGCATCACGTCAATCGCAACGGCAATACCTATCCCACGCACGGTCTCGGCCCGATCACGCAGTACATGAGCATCGGACGCACGGAAGACCAGTTTGCTTCCATCGTCTCTGTCAGCTCGAAGGAACGCAGCCTGAGCCTCTACGTGGAAGACCATGGCGCGGCGGACAACCCGATCAAGAAGGCGAAATTCACCGGTGGGGACATGAATATCTCCATCCTGAAGACGGTCGCCGGCCGCACGATCATGGTGCAGCACGACGTGGTGAATCCGCGTCCCTACGACCGCCTGAACCTGATTTCTGGTACCAAGGGCGCCTTCTGCGGCTATCCGTCCCGCGTCTTCGTCGATGGCCAGAAAGAGGACGAATGGCAGCAGGGCGACGACGTTCTGCTCTTCAAGGAATACCAGCACCCGCTCTGGAAGAGCATCGGCGAAGCGGCGAAGAAATCCGGCGGCCACGGCGGCATGGATTTCATCATGACCTACCGCCTCATTGAGTGCCTGAACAAGGGACTCCCGCTCGATATCAATGTCTACGAGAGCGTCGCTTGGAGCGCGGTCTCGGAACTCAGCGAACTCTCGGTCGCCAATGGCGGCGCACCGGTGGTCTTCCCTGACTTCACCCGTGGCGCGTGGAAGACGGCGGCCCCGCTGGGGATCGTCGGCTAAATTCGGCGGCTGACTTTACAGTTATTCTCGGAACACGAGCCGTTCGCGCAAATTGTGCGGCGGCTCGTGTTTCGCGTTTTGAAGTGTCCTGTGGCGGCGGAATGCCTCTCGGTCAGCCAGGTTGTCACGATCTGACCGACGTTCCGGCCCGCTACAAATCCCACGGTAAAGAACCATCCTCGTTTCAAAGGTGCGCCTTCCGGCGGCCTTGGTTGCGCTGGCGCTGGGATTGATGCAACCCCTACAGGGTTGGCTCACTTTTGGTCGTACCCAGGGTAGCGCGTGCCGCGCAACCCTGGGCTAAGTGATGCAATCCCTGCGGGATTGCAGATCGGCCAAACTTCAGGACTAGCTAGTCAAACTTCGGGACCAGCTAGCTAGTGCGCGCGGCTGGAGCGCTTGCGGCCGCTGGAGGAGGCGCGCCCGCCCTTGGCTGCGAGCCCTTCGCGAATGGCCTTTGGCACGGCGCCGGTCTTGCGATGCGCTTCCACGGCCTTCTGGGTCTTCGTGCGGCCTTTGTCCGTGCGTGCGGTCTTCCGCTTGCGGAGTTGGCGCGCGAGTTTGTCCGTGACCCTTTCCAGAGCGACGTAGAGATCGCTTGCGGAATCGTCGGCAAAAATGTCCGGACCCGCAACCGCAAGGTGCACGCGCACTTCATAGCGATCCTTCGGCGCGGCGGCATCGGTGTGCACCAGCACGACGTGCGCGGCAATGATGTCGGTGCCGAGGTCTTCGAGGGTTCCAAGCTGTGAGGCTGCGGCCTGATGGAGTGACGCGGTCAGCGCTAGATGGCGGGGGCTGAGATGGATGTGCATAGAGAATTCTTCATTCAACCTGATTGCGGACCGGGAGGCCATGCCAGTCAAAAGATTGAACTTTTTTCCGGGTTCCGCGTCAGAAACATCAGCCAGACATCGTTTATGAACCACCATTTGACCGCACTTCCCGACCGGGCGGCGGACCGTGGCCGCAGGCGATGCGAAATTCCAGGCAACAGTCCGCTGCTGGCGCCGCGTCGCTTGATGAAAAGCGGCGTCTTTCAGCGCTGTTGAACGCTCCCGGGACGGGAATTTCGATTCAGTTAAACGAACCATTACGACTCTTTATGTTAATGCCACCTCTTCTTTTGTTCATCGGCGCGATGATCATTTCGATATGGGCCAGCGCGCGGGTGAAGAGCACTTACCACCGTTATTGCCAGGTCCCGGCCTCCTCCGGCGCCACCGGCGCGGAAGTTGCCGCCGCGATCCTGCAGCGGGCGGGCATCCACGATGTCGACATCGTGCAGATCGACGACATGCTTGGCGATCACTACGATCCTGTAAACAAGCGCCTGGCGCTTTCCACGGAGAACTACCAGGGCCACTCGGTCGCAGCGATCGGAGTTGCCGCGCACGAATGCGGACACGCCATCCAGCACAAGATCGCCTATGCGCCGCTGCAATGGCGCATGACTGCGATCGGCGCCGTGAATTTCGTGAACCCGATGCTCATGTGGATTCCCATGCTGAGCTTCTTTCACCTGATTCCGTGGCGTCCCGCCCTCATGTTCATGGCGGCCGGGATGGGCGTAATCATGATTTTCAACCTGGTGACGCTGCCTGTGGAATTCGACGCATCGAGGCGGGCCAAGGAAATCCTGCCAACCATGGGCTTCATCGGAACGCCTGAGGAAATGGTCGGCGTTCGCAAAACATTGGACGCCGCTGGATGGACTTATGTGGCCGCATTTCTCACGTCGCTGATCTACTTCCTCTACTTTCTTTTGCCGCTGCTAACCGGGGGCCGGCGCAACAACTGACGGCCCTATCTGCAGGTGGGCAACCGGCGTTGTCGCGGCAGCCGAAACGCTGTTGGAATGAGCGACAGAGCCCCATATGCAGGCAAGATTCTCTCGGGTCTCGGCGGTTTTGGGGCGCCGACCCCGGAGGCGGTCGAGGAGCGTGCTCGCGAACTGGCCCGAATGGACGGGCGGCATGAGCCGAACGAAGCGGATCGATCCGAAGCGCTGGCTGAACTGGCCGGCCCAATCGCACCGCAGACTCCGGAAGTTCCGCCCGAAGTAGAATCCGTCACCGAATGGGATGAATCGCCCTCAAGCGTTGGGACGCACTTTGAGGCGATTCTGCCCGAGGACGAGGCAGCGGATGACGAGATCCTGGTGAACGAGGGCATGGAGGAGGCAGATCACGAGCAGCGCCTCTCGGCGGCAGATGAGGATCTTCCTGAGGAGTTGTAATTGCGACGGGGAGAGCGTGACAGCGATGGGCGCGTCACGCGGGGCAGGGGAGTCGCGAGATGAGACAGACAAAGAAAATGCGACGGATGATAACTATGCCTGGCGATTCCGGGGCGACGCTCCCGATGGAGAGAAGGCCATGAAATCACGCCAGATCAAAAATCGTCACCTGCATGATTTTTCTTCCCGCAGGGGCCGCTTGGCTCTTTGTTAGCCGCCTCATCGCATGAAAAAAGCGCTCATCACCGGCATCACCGGCCAGGACGGCTCCTATCTCGCAGACCTTCTGCTCGAAAAGGGCTACGAAGTGCATGGCATCATCCGCCGGGCGAGCACCTTCAATACATCGCGCATCGACCACCTTTACACGGACCCGCACCTCAATGGCGTGCGGCTTTTCCTGCATTACGGCGATCTGGCTGATGCCCTGAACCTGACGCGTCTCATCGATCGCATCGGGCCGGATGAAATCTATCACCTCGGCGCGCAGAGCCATGTCCGGGTGAGCTTCGACATTCCGGAGTACACCGGCGACGTCACCGCCCTGGGCGCGATCCGCATTCTCGAAGCGATCCGCGACACGAAGGTTCCGGCCCGCTTTTACCAGGCTTCCTCCAGCGAAATGTTCGGGAAGGTCCAGGAAGTCCCGCAGACCGAGACGACCCCCTTCTGGCCGCGCAGCCCGTACGCTGTCGCCAAGGTTTATGCTTACTGGGCCACGGTGAATTACCGCGAAAGCTACGGCCTCCACGCCAGCAACGGCATCCTCTTCAACCACGAAAGCCCGCGGCGCGGCGAAACCTTCGTCACCCGTAAAATCACGCGCGCCGTTGCCCGGATCAAGAAGGGCCTCCAAAAGGATCTCTACCTCGGCAATCTCGACGCCAAGCGCGATTGGGGTTACGCCAAGGAATACGTGGAAGGCATGTGGCGGATGGTCCAGCAGGACCAGGGAGATGATTACGTGCTTGCCACGAACGAAACACACACCGTCCGCGAATTCTGCGAGGCGGCCTTCAGCCACGTCGGCCTCAACTGGGAGGAATTCGTCAAATACGACGCCCGCTACGAGCGTCCGGCTGAAGTCGAGCTTCTGATCGGCAATCCCGCCAAGGCAAAGGAAAAGCTCGGCTGGGAACCGAAAGTGAAATTTGCCGAGCTGGTCGCGATCATGGTCGACGCCGATCTCGCCATGATTTCCGGCGGACCGCTTCCCGAAGCCGATCTCGGCGTCGTCGCAGCCATCGAAAAAGCACGCGCCGCAGAGCTCAAGCAGGGGGCGTAAGCCTCTCGATTCCGGCCACCTGCGCAACCTCGGGCTTGCATCGGCGTAAAATCCGCCGAATTTCCCCTTGACCAAGCGGTGCTCCCCCTCCAGTGTTGCGCCCCATTTTTACCGTTCCAGGAGAATTTCCATGAGTCGCATTTGCAGCATCACACAGTCGAAGCCCGTTAAAGGGTCGGTCATCCATCGTCGTGGTTTGGCGAAGAAAAAGGGCGGCATCGGCCAGCACGTGACCGCCGTGGTGCCCCGCACCTTTTCTCCGAACCTCCGCAAGCGCCGCATCTGGGTGCCGGAGCTCAACAAGTTCGTCACCGTCAAGCTCACCGCTCGTGCGCTCAAGACCGTGACCAAGAACGGCGCCTTCGCCACGCTGAAAAAGGCTGGCATTGTCTAAGAAACGCTGGTCTGTTGTAGGGTGACGTCTGGCATTTCCAGACCCAATCCCTATGCCTTACAGCGTAACGAGCAAGAAGTCGGGGAAGACGTACTTCCTCCACGAGCGCAAACAGGAACTCAAGGGTGGCCAGGTGGTCACCCTGTACTACTTCGCCGCGGAGCCGAAGGACGGTGCCATCGACCAATTGCCGTCCGGTTACGAGGTTTCGGAAAATACCTCCACCGGTTTGCCGCTTCTGAAGAAAAAGAAGTAGTCAGCAGCGCAAAGTTCGACAAATTTCTGGCGGCCTGAACATGGTTCGGGCCGCCTTTACTTTTTATAGGGGAGCAACTCAGGACCCCGGACTGGTGTTAATCGCCTTTATTCCTGTCGTTGCCGCCACCGCATCATCTCTTCGCCCATGACTCAGCAAAAGCCCGTCCCTGTTTCCATCCTCACCGGCTTCCTTGGCGCCGGCAAGACGACCCTCCTCAACTACATCCTCAAGCAGCAGCACGGCTACAAGTTCGCCATCATCGTCAATGAGATCGGCAAGATCGGCATCGACGGCATGCTGGTGGAAAACCAGAAGGAGGAAGTCGTGCAGATGAACAACGGCTGCCTCTGCTGCACCGTGCGCAAGGACCTGGTCAAGGGCGTGCAGAACCTCATCAAGAAGGGCGGCTTCGATTACCTGCTCATCGAGACCACCGGCATCGCCGATCCCGGCCCGGTCGCGCAGACTTTCCTGAACATCCCGCAGCTCCAGCAACTCGTCCGGCTCGACTCGATCATCACGGTCGTCGATGCCGAGCAGATCGCGAAGCAGATGAAGGAGACCGAAACCGCGCGTGAGCAGGTCGCCATGGCGGATTTCCTTCTCCTCAACAAGACCGACCTCGTGCAGGGTGCGGACCTCGACGCCGTCGAGAACAAGATCCGCGAGCTGAACCCGCACGCGACCATTTTCCGGACGAATCAGTCGCAGGTGAACCTGAAGGAGCTCCTGGACATGAACGCCTTCGACATCGACAAGAAGCTCGCGGTCGATCCGGAATTCCTCAACGAACTCCAGCAGCGGCATCACCACGACATCGTCTCGTTCTCCTTCGAGTTCGATAAGCCCTTCAACGTCGAGGCGCTCGAGCTCTTCGTGCAGGAGCTTTCCGAAAAGGAAAAGATTTACCGCTCCAAGGGCTTCCTGTGGATCGGCGGCAATCCGCGCCGCGCCATCTTCCACGGCGTGAACAATCGCTTCACGCTCATGTGGGATCGCCTCTGGGAAAAAGAAGAGAAGCGCCACAGCCAGCTCGTCTTCATCGGCAAGCACCTCGACGAAAAGCGCCTCCGCGGGCAGCTCGAGAAGTGCCTGGCGAAATAGCGGTCGGCAGCGGCCAGCTATCGGCCTTGTTGAAGGGCCAATGAACCGATGGTGAGAGGCGCTGCACGTGTGGGCGCCTCGTAAGCCTGATCGCCCGTATGGCGTGGCGACCAAAGGATCGGAGTTCTTTCTGGTTTCGACATTCGGAATTGGTCATTGCTCGTTCCGAATGTCGCCCCTCCAGATTGCCTTCATCGTTCTCACCTTCGCCCTGCCTCCGCTGTTGGTGTGGTTCGGACGCCGTTCGCGGCAGGCTTCGTTTGATCACCGGGTCTGCCTGATTCTCGGCATTGTCCTGCTCGTCCTCGAAGCGATCGACGTGCTCGGAAAGCATTCCGAGGGCAAACTCACGCTGCAATACGCTTTGCCCATGCAGCTCTGCGACTGGGCGCTTTTTGCATCGGCTTTCGCGTTGCTCTTCCGATCCGCCATTGCCTTCGATCTAGCGTATTTCTGGGGCCTGGGCGGGACGGTCCAGGCGCTGTTTACGCCCGCCGTTGGCCCGGATCTATCGCTGTGGCGGCTCGCTGGCTTCTTCGCGATTCACTCGGGGATCGTGATCGCCGTGCTCTACCTGCTCATCTCGCGCCGCTTTCGTCCGCGCCCACGTTCGCTCATGCACGTCGCCATTGCGTCCCAGATCTATCTCGGCGTGGCTCTGCTCATCAACCGATACGCAGATGCCAATTACGGCTTCCTCAGCACGAAGCCGCTGACCCGCACGATGCTCGATCTGCTTTCGGACGATCACGTGCTTTACCTCATCCAGCTCAATGCGCTGGCGTTCTTTCTTTTTGGCGTCCTCTACGCGCCCTGGTTTGTGGCCGATCTGCGGGCCGGGCGGATCAAGGCCGAAGCCGCAGCGTAGCGTCCACTTGCCGCGCGGCTACTCGCCTCCAGTCATCCTCCAGGAGGCCTCATTGCCCGGCGAGCTTCCAGCTTTCGATTCCTCCTTCCCCTTGCGCGCGCTCTCTGCCAAATAAAACCTCCTCGCAGCAGACCCTGCTGATTTTTTCCTAAAGCTCACGGTTCGATCAATGAAACCCATCCTTCTTAGCCTCGCCTTTCTCGCCGCCACCGGTACCACCCTTCTGCGTGCCGATGACGTTGCCCTGATGGAAATCCGCATCGGAGGCGAAAAGCTCCGGCATCAGGTGGCGATCGAACTCTATTCCGCCGATGCACCGGCCACGGTCGCGAACTTCGAGAAGCTGGCGCGCAAGAAATTCTACGATGGCGTGCTCTTTCACCGCATTTTTCCGCATACCCTCGTCCAGACCGGCGATCCGCTGAGCCGGAAGAGTGACCGCACGCGTGTCGGCACCGGCGGCCCCGGCTACACGCTCCTGCCGGAGATCCACCGGAAACACATCGCCGGTGCCGTCTCAGCCGCGCGTCTGCCCGACAAGATCAATCCCTCGCGCATGAGCAACGGCAGCCAGTTCTTCATCTGCCTCAAGCCCCTGCCGGAATACGACGGCCAATACACCGTCTTCGGCCATGTCCTCTACGGCCTCGATACACTGGACACCATCAGCACGATGTCTGTCGACACGAACGATCGCCCCATCGAACGGATCACCGTGAAGTCGATCCGGATCGTTCCGCGCGAGAAACTTCCGGCCGCTCCGACCCCTGGAAATCCGGCTCCCGCGAAGCCCGCAAAAAAATCGTGGTGGAAATTGTTCTAAACACTTGCGTCCCTGCCGTCAGGCACGTATAGAAACGACCCCTCTTCAAAAGGGTAGATACCGAAGTGGCCAAACGGGGCGGACTGTAAATCCGCTGGCTTACGCCTTCGCTGGTTCGAATCCAGCTCTGCCCACTCCTCTTAACTCGACGGACATCAAGGGGTTGTGGTCGATTTCGCATTCGGGAGCGAAATGAAATGGTGCGAAGAAACGCGCGGGAAAGCGAATTATATTTGGCAAGTACTCGCCAAGCGCATTTGGGAGGGATCCCAGCGATTTTTGCCATCTCAACCTGCTGCGGAATCGCCGATCCAGTTCCGACGTCGGCTCGGTGGTGCCTGTACCAGCCGTTCGTCCGTGATTTCGTGGGACTCTTCAAATTCTGGACCTCGACCTTCGATCAATTGCTGCAGCGCGCGCTTTTGCGCCATTTTCAAAGAGGCTCTGATCATCTCGGTGCCAAATTCCCTATAGAGCTTGCGCCGACTGATATTGAGGGGCTCAGCGAGACGGGTTGCGGTGAGGGGTTGTTCGTTGATCTGCAGAATCAGCGCTTGGTTGAGGAGAAAGGCGCGACGTGGCTCGCTCCGGGTAAAAATTTGAAGATGCTGCAGCACTCGCTCTTGGATCTCCAACGGGCGCCAAACAGGAGCGATAAGAACATTCCAGTAGTGAAGGCATTCTGCTTTCGTTTGCATGTGTAGCAATTGCTCCGCCTCCGGGAATCCTTCTGTAGCATGCTCCTCGGAGTAGCGCCGGAAGGATTCTTCGGTCAGCCCGTAATTCGCTAAGAGTTCAGCCCAAATCTGCTGAGCCTCGCGGCGGAAGGCCTCTTCTGATTGAGCTTGAGCTATGCGCAGGTGTTCCCCGGGTCCGAGGGGGAGCTTTCGTCCAGGGTCATCCGGGAGCACATCCGTCGCAGTGTATACCAAGTCAAACCAGATTGTCTCCGGATCGAATGAAGGCACCCCGCCCCCTCGTGGGACACTGGCAAGCAATTCAGCATCGCGCGGGCAAAAGCCGTTCTGAAGCGCGCGGTTGTAGAGATCCTGAGTATTTCGGCAGCCCTTGGTTTCCAAATTCCGCCCACGCCACTTGATAGGCTTGCCTCCGGCAATGGCACGGTTCTTCTCCTTTTTCAGGAACACTGTGCGCAGCACCGTTTCTATGGTCTCGTCGCTGTAGTGGATCCGCCGGTGTCCTCCCGGCGTCCTGTAGGTATTCGGTATCAAACCCGCGTCCCACCAGCGAGACACCGTCTTCTCGGTGACCTTGAGGCAAGTCGCCAGATATTTTGGCAGGCCTAAGTCACGCAAGCGCAACAGCTCGGCTGAAAATTCGGACATTTCCGCACACTGCTGGAAAGGGCACAATGAAACCAGACGAAAAAGTCCCCATATCAACAGTTCGGAGCCGCAAAATGACGAAAGAGGAGCTCGCCCACTACCTTGGCGTTACGGTCCGGACGATCGACAATTACATGCGCCATCGTCGGCTACCATTCCTCAAGATCGGGCGCGCTGTTCGCTTTGATCGACAGCGGGTCGAAGAGGCTCTCGGGCGCTTTGAGGTGAAGGAGGTGCGGTGATGCAGGAATCCCAACATCCCATCCAACAATCGCCAGAACTGCTCCGTTCCAATCGGGCAGAACCATCGCGCGGTTTCGACCAAGAGAGTCGAGCTCCTCAAATCAGAAAAAGGCCCGCTGCGGCGGCAACCGGCAACGGGCCTGTAGTTCTAGCTGAGAAACAGAGTGTGCTATCGCGTGCATCCGAAGGCGAGCATTCTCTTTTGATCGAGCGGGCACGACACTACCTCGCCTCGGCGCCTCCGTCAGTTAGTGGGGAGCGGGGCCACGACCGTTGCTTTGCGGTGGTTTGCGCGCTGCTGCACCGCTTTGGGCTCTCATCCCACGATGCCATGGCGCTCCTCTTGGAATGGAACAAGCGCTGCATTCCGCCGTGGGGTAAATATGAGCTCCAGCATAAAATCCAGAGCGCCCAAGCAGTCCCGCAGCGCCGGGAACCTTTCGCTCGCGCACGGGCTGGGCGAGCACATCGAGCTTCCCGGGGAAGCTCTGCCTACAGCGTACGTGCCACTCGAGTGGTGCCGGAGTTCGATCCAGTAAAGCTCGCAGTCCTCGCTAAGAAAGCTGGATATGTTGATGAGCAGTGGCTCGGGAGTGTCAGCCCCCTTCGGCCAGACACGCGCACGCCAGCCAGCTTTCTGCATGTGCTCTACGAGCCCGGCGAACAGGTCCTCATTTTCGACGTCTTCGGATCTCAAGGCCAACACCTCTGGAAGTGCCAGGCGCCACCCTTTGACGCTCGCGAGCTCGATGGCTTTCGCCGCGGCAAGCCCAATGGAGTTTGGTTTCTGACCAACCCTGTCGATGGGAAATGGAAGCAAAATGACACCTGCAATCGTTCGCGGCGGAGCTGGCAGAATATCACTGCTTTTCGTTATCTCCTCCTGGAGAGCGACCAGGCCGATCCGGCCCACTGGCTGCGGGCACTGGTGCAGATGCCTCTGCGCATCGCAACGATCTACACCAGTGGAGGAAAGTCCATTCACGCGCTGGTTCGGCTCGATGCCGCTAGCCGCGAGGAGTGGAATGAGGCCGCAGCGCGTCTAAAACCCATACTTACTCTGCTCGGTGCTGATCCAAAGAGCATGAGTGCCGTGCGCTTAAGCCGGCTGCCGGGTTGCCAGCGGGGCGAGCCAGACCGGCTTCAGCGGCTCCTTTACCTTAATCCAACGCCGGAGGCTGCTCCCATCCTTACGATTTGCGAAGGGAGAAAGCCATGAGTAAGGAAAAAGGGACTCGGAATCAGATCGGCAACATGGAGGAATGGGCAAAGCAGGAGGGGTTGTGTGACGGCAAAAACGAAGAGGCCGAGTTCCGACCCAAGAACGCTCTTTGCCAACCGGATACCCGACATCGCGCCTATTATGACAGCGCTCGCAAGGAATACCTGATTAAGAACGCGAGGGGAGTGTGGATCTCTCTCTCCGAGAGTGGCTTCAAAAGACGACTGCGGAGTTGGGGCTATAGCACCAAGCCGGGCGATGGCGAACTAATGTCAGACGCGGATCGGAAGATCGTGGAAATCCAGGATCAGTTTGATGTTACCTATGCTGGACCTCTCGCAGGTTATCGGTCCGGCTTCTATGACGAGTTCGGCGTCCGCTTTCTCGTTACAGAATCGCCGAACATCGTCGAGGCCAAGGCTGGCGAATACCCGATTCTCGGAAAGTTCCTGGAGAACCTTTTTCAGGATCCAGAGTGCGACCAGCTGCCTTGGGTGCTGGGGTGGCTCAAGACCGCCTATGAAACGCTATTGGCACAGGGGTGTCGTCCCGGCCAGGTGCTGGTCATTGCCGGTGCGCATGACTGCGGCAAGAGCCTCTTCCAGAAGCTCGTCACCGAGATACTGGGTGGCCGCTACGCCAAGCCCCACCAGTTCATGATGGGCGAAACGCAGTTCAACTCCGACCTCTTCGTCGCCGAGCACCTGATGCTCGAAGATGAGCAAGCCTCCACTGATTTACGCGCCCGGCGCAATTTTGGTGCGCGGATCAAGGACATCACCGTCAACGACATGCAGCGTTGCCACGCAAAGAATCGCGTGCCGGTGTCCCTTCGTCCTTTCTGGCGTCTGACGCTCACCGTGAATGACGAGCCCGAGAACTTGATGATCCTGCCGCCGATCGACGACAGCATTGGCGATAAGATGATCATCGTACGAGCTGGCAAAAAACCGATGCCAATGCCCACAGGCACTCTGGAGGAGCGGAAGGTCTTTTGGGAAAAGCTCCGCTCGGAGTTGCCTGCATTCCTTCACGCTCTCCTTGAGTGGGAGATTCCAGCCAATCTGCGCTCTGAGCGGTTTGGGATTAAGCACTTTCATCATCCCGCGATCCTTGGCGAAGTTGATGCCTTGGCTCCTGAGCGGCGGCTTCTGAGCCTCATCGACGGAGAAATTTTCGGGTCAGACATGAGACGGGAGCCGTGGAGCGGCAGCGCAGAAGAGCTCGAAGCGCACCTACGAAGGGATGCCAGCAACTGCCGCAGGGAGGCCGAGCGGCTCTTTAGCTTCAACAACGCCTGTGCGATCTACCTTGGGCGCCTGCAAAAAAAGGTTCCCGGGCGTATCAGCCAACAGCGTACGAGTCAGCGCAGGACTTGGACGCTTAAGGCGCCTGCCGCCGCAACTTCGGAATCCCCAGCAATCCACTAAAACCGCGTCACTGCGTCATCAACCAGTGACGCGGTGACGGCTCTTTTCCCAGTTTATGAACTTTTCTCAGTCAAAAAAATCCCCACAGGGGCAATCTAAACCAGATGCTCGGCAAGCAAAGCGATCCTGCGCTGCCGGCATCAGAACTGGTCAACGCGTTCGCAATTATCTTGTCGTAGTGCGCGACGAGACGGATTGCTCAGAGCCCTCCCAACGCTGCCTTCACATTACACACCAGTTGGTCGTCGTGGGAGCCTGCTCTCCTCAAGAGGCATCAGCCTTTGCGCTTGCTCGCACCCCTGGGCGCGGTTCTCGAGATGTCATTGCTGCCTACGAGGCGAAGGATCTCTTGCAGTTGCTTGGGGCCGTGCTGGGAGCGCCGCTCTCTCCGGGTGAGGTTCGCGCGCCTGAAGACGTCTCAGAAGTAGGCCGTGAGTCCGATCTCGCCAGCGACTCATGACATCTGCCCGATCGAACCCGTGTGTACTCTCCCGCAAGCGGATGCGTCTTCTCTGCTGGTATTTGCTCGATGAGGTGTGCTAACGACCAGATCGTGAGAGCAGCTGGGTGAGTGAAAAGGGGTAACACTTCAATGAAAGAAAAGGAAGTGTTGCCATGCAAGAGACCGATAGAC
>OUNM011234939.1_pt1 | contig 22172 bp, 13 predicted proteins | sample 1769961 | NCBI WGS metagenome assembly OUNM01 (sample SAMEA3914820, study PRJEB12502) | metagenome | biome: forest; material: soil | place: USA | collected 2012-03-12 | depth 0.3 m
CCTTGGGCTGTGCGCGGACGGTCGCGCCGGCCAGTCCCGGAAACGCCATGGCCAGGCCCGCCGAGATCATGATGTCGCGGCGGCTCACGCCTTTGGGAGACAGTTTGTTGGTCATGGCGAGCCTCGATCCCTGCTTATTTGTCGGCATAAGTGTCATATGCGAAAGTTTAAGCCAAGAGTGAAAGTGATACCTTGGCGGTTTTCAACAGGCGCTTATGCCGGCGGTGGGCTATTGGGTGATCCTGCCCACGATGATCCCGCCGGCGCCGCGCGCGACGTAAACCGTCCCGTATTCGGTGGGGTCGCCGGCCAGGAGGCCGCCGTCACCGAACCGGTGCGCGTCGTCATTGATGCGCACCCAGCTCTGACCCGTATCATCCGAGCGCCAGAGGCCGGCCTGCCCCTTGACCTTGCCGGACAGGAACACCGCCGGATAGGACTGCCCAGGCGCGGCCTTGCCGAAGCCGATGGCCCACGCGTCGTCGACCGTCTTGAGCTGAGCCAGCGGCTTGCCGGCGCCCGCGGAATGAAACAGGCCGAAAGGCCCCGCCAGCCAAAGGTCGCGTGCCTGGCCGGGCGCCGCGGCCAACTGGGCCCCCTGCCAGCCCTCGACCTTGGGGATGCCTGTGATGATCGGCTTGAAGGACTTGCCGCCGTCTATACTCATCAGGATTTGTCCGCTGGAACGGTCATGCACATAGAAAACGCCGTTTATCGCGCGGTCAGCGATGGGTGTCTGCCGCCCGTCCGTGTCCTGTGGCCACCCCGCCGCCGGGGTCCAGGTCCTGCCGGTGTCGAACGACACATAGGCCTTGTCGCGCGGCACGTCCCACAGGATGGAGGTACCACCCGCCGATACGGCCAACGGCCCCATGCTGCGCCAATTGCCCTGGGCGTCCTGCGGCGTATAGGGCGGCGTGGCGGCGAAGGGTGTCCAGGTCGCGCCGCCGTCTTCGGAATGGTAGCCGTAGGGCTTGTTGTCGGCCACGCGGGCGAGGACGGCGGGATTGAGCCAGGCGACGTCGATCGACCTGTTCGATTCATTGGGCCGGAAAGCTCCGGCCGCCGTTGGCGTCTTGTTCACGTCATCCCAGCTTCCACCTGCCTCGTCACCGAAGGTGGCCAGCAGGGTCGCGCCGGCCGGCGGCGACAGAAGCTGCGTCGTCGCCGTCTCCTCGAGATTGTCGTCGGCGAAGTCGAATTCGACGTTCCGGCCGGTGTCCGCCGCCGACAGGTTGCGCGTCATCCACACGCCGCCGCCGGTGCCGTAGATCATCTCGTCCGGATTGAACGGGTTGATCTTGACGTCGGACGTCCAGCTGCCCAGGCGGGCCTGGTCGTGATCGTCGACCATGCCGTCACGCATCAGCCAGGGAAAACGCGAGCGGTCGAGGTGCGACCTGGACCGCAGGGACGTCCAATGCGCGCCGCCGTCCCGCGACAGGAAGATATCGTCCGGCTCGGGCCACCAGCGGTCGATGGTCGAGGCGACGATGGTCCCCGGATGGATGGGATCGACGTCTATGCCGGAATAGCCGAACGTCGGACCGCCGGCGGCCGGCCGGACCGGCGTGATCTCCGCCCACTTGCCGGTCTTGAGGTCCATTTTCCAGACCCCGCCGGTTGAGACATTATTCGGATTGAGCTCGCTCTTGTTTTTGCCGTCGCCGGCCGCAAAGGCGACATAAAGGAAACCGTCCGGCCCGATCACCGCGTGCTGCGGGGTCTGTGACGGCGCGCCGGGAACGGGCGCAAAGCTTGAGCCACCGTCCCGGCTGACGAACAGGCCGCCCGTGCCATCGGCGGAACCGACATAGAGCGTCCGGGTTGCGGCGCCCCTGCTGCCGGAGTTCGGATCGAACAGCACCAGGGACACGGCCTTGCCCGGGAAGCCGCCGACCCTGGCAAAGCTCCTGGCGCCGTCCATGCTCTTCCACAGGCCGTCCTGATTGGACCCCAGATAGAGGATGTCGCCGGCATTGGGGTCGACCTGCAGGCGCTCGCCCGCGCCGCGCCCGTCGGCATTGCCGCCGAGCTTGATGGTCAGGTCGGTCTTCTTCCAGGTCTGGCCCTGGTCGTCGGAGCGCAGCACGGCGGCATTGTGCGCCCATTGGCCGAGATAGAGCCCGCAGGCCAGATAAAGCTTGCCCGGGTCGTTCGGATCGACCGCCAGGCTGAGAATGCCGTTCAGGTCGCCCTCATCGTGGCCCAGCGCATCCAGCAACGGAATCCAGCGCCTGGCCGCGACATCGTAGCGATAGGCGCCGCCGACATCGGTGCGGGCATATAACAGGTTCCTCATCCTGGGGTGATAGACGAAGCCGTCGACATAACCGCCCCCACCCCACGGCACCGTGCGCCAGGTGTAGCCGGGATCGGCCGCGCCGGCGGCGCCCGGCATCAACAGCGCCAGGGTGGCCGCCAAGGGCGCGATCCGCAGGCGGAATGAATTCAGGAAGGCCGGCAAAACGGCACGATACGACACCTTTGCGCCGCGACAAGCCGGCGCATCCGCACACCACATGTTTCCTGTTCCCCGCCTTTTTGGAGCTGTTTTCGCGGGTACGGCGCATAGGCCGGCCCTGAGACCGAACCCTATCATTCGGTCTCAGGCGGTGCATTTTATTTTATATGGAAAAAATAATTTTATATATGAGTGTGTTGCATTTGCGACGTCAGGCCTTCAAAAGCGTACTTTTGGTCGCTGATCCGCCCGCCGGGTTCACCCGTGACGTGTCAGGCGACGAGGCGATCGACCTTGCCCTTGACCTCGGTGGAGGCGGTGACGACGGCGTCGAAGGCGGTATTGATGCGCGTCAGGCTTTCCTCGATCTCCTGCACAGCGGTCACGGCCGCATGCATATTGCCCGAGATCTCGCCGGTGACGGCCTGTTGCTGGACGATGGCGCTGGCCACGCTCGCGACATTGCCCAGGACATGGGTCAGCGAGTTGGAGATCAGCTCCAGCGCGCCGGCCACTTCGGTGCTGACGGTCTGGATCTTGGCGATTTCATCGCCGATCGTCTTGGTCGAGGACGAGGCCTGGTTGGCCAGGGTCTTGACCTCCGAGGCGACGACGGCAAAGCCCTTGCCGGCCTCGCCGGCCCGCGCCGACTCGATGGTGGCGTTGAGCGCCAGCAGGTTGATCTGCGAGGCGATATTCTGGATGAAATCGACCACATTGGTCATGGCCTTGGCCGATTCCGACAGGGTCGAAGCGTAGGTATTGGCCGTCTCGGCGTGCTTGAAAACGCCCTCGACGCTGCTCTGGGCGGTCGTCATGTTCTGGGCGATGTCGCGTACGCTGGCGCTCAGTTCCTCGGCGGCCGCAGCGACGGCGTGGACCATGGAACTGGTCTCGGTCGAGGCGCTGGAGGCGCCGGACGCCATGTGCGAGGCGCCGTCCATCTGGGCCAGCACACCTTTCAGCTCCCCATCGATCTCGCGGCCGATCTGGTCGTTGCTGAGGCGGCGGTTGACCGCGGCGGTGACGTCGGTAGCGAACTTGACGACCTTGATCACCGCGCCGGTATCGTCCATCACCGGGTTGTAGGAGGCCTGGATATAGACGGGGCGCCCGCCCTTGCCGATGCGCTTGAACTCGTCGGCGACGAATTCGCCGCGCGCCAGCTTGTCCCAGAACTGGCGATAGGCGGCGGAGCGGACATAGTCCGGGTCGCAGAACATCTCGTGGTGACGGCCCCGGATCTCGTGCAGCCCGTAGCCCATGGCCGCAAGGAAGTTGTCGTTGGCGGTCAGGATATCGCCCTGCGGGGTGAATTCGATGATCGCCTGGGCGCGGTCCAGCGCGTGGATCTTGCCGGCGTAATCCAGTTCGTCGAGCTTGGCCCGGGTGATGTCCGAAGCAAACTTGATGACCCGTGTGACCTTGCCCTGGGCGTCGACGACCGGATTATAGGTCGCCTGCAGCCAGACCACGCGACCATTTTTGCCGTAACGCTTGAAGGCGCTGGACTGGAACTTGCCGGCGGCCAGGTCGCGCCAGAAGCGATGATAGTCTTCACTCTCGGCAAAGGCCGGGTCGCAGAACAGGCGGTGATGCTGGCCGACGATTTCGTCACGTCCATAGCCCATGACCGCCAGGAAATTGTCATTGGCGGTCAATATCTTGCCGTCGGGCGTGAACTCGATGACGGCCTGGGAGGCGTTCAGGGCGTTGACGATGGAGGCCTGGTTGGCGGGAGCGTTGCGGCGAAACATGGATTTTTCCTGGGCGATGGCCGCTGGCGCACATGCCGGAACGCGGTTATGCGGATTATAGGCTGGGAAAGGTAACCCAAATATAAATCATAATTTTATAAGCGAATTGCGGGGCCGCCGGATGAAAAGGCGGTCCCGCTTTTGCACCTGCCTACTGCGGGCTTCCGACGACGGCGCCTCGGCCGCCGGCGCTGATATAGACCTGCCCGTAGACCGACATATCGCCGGTGACGTAGTCCACCTGGTTATATTGGTGATTGTCGTCATTGATCCGCGTCCAGGTGTTGCCGCCGTCGATCGAGCGGTAGATGCCATAGGTATTGTTCATCTTGGCGGCGATGTAGATGGCCGGATAGCTCTGGCCGGAAGCGGCCTTGCCGTAGCCGACCGAATAGGCCGCCTGGACGCCGCTGATCTTGGCGACCGCCGAACCTGTGCCCTTCATGTGGTAGAGGCCGTTCGGCGTCGCCAGCCACAGGTCCTGGGTAATGCCGGGGACGGACACCAGCTGGTTTTGCGCGGCATAGGTCGGCAGCACGTCGAGGCCGCTGTACAGGGTCGTGAAGCTTTGGCCGCCGTTGGAACTGCCGACGATGGTGCCGTTGCCGGAGTTATAAGCGTAGAAGTTTCCGTCGGTCTGCTTGTCGGAGACCGGAGCATAGTAGCTGCCCGAATAAAGCGTTCCCGTGGTCGGATAGCCGGAGGCCGCCGTCCAGGAGCTGCCGTTGTTCGTGGAGTAATAGGCCCCCTGGCCGCCCGGGACCCAGACGAGGTGTCCGCCGCCGGCCGAGACGGCGATCTTGCCGGCATCGGAACCCGAGGCAACGGGTGAGCTCGGAATCTGGGACCAGGTGACGCCGTTGTCCCAGGACAGCATGCCGGCATTGCCGTTACCGATGGTGCGGGCGACGTAGCTGGCATAGTACTGGGCGAAATCGACGCCGAAGTTGTTTTGCCTGGGGCTCGGGAAATATCCGCTGTTGTCGCTCAGGCTGGTATTGTAGCGGCCACCGCCGACATCGCCCTGGGTCATCAGCAGGTGCGCGCCGGACGACGGGGACGCCAGGGTGTTGACGGCGGTTTCCTCGATGCCGCTGATGTTGAAGCCCCAATTGACCGAGCCGGCCAGGGCGTTGTTGCTTTCCCACAATCCATAGCCGGTATTATACATCGCGTTGTTGGAGTTGTACGGATCGATGGCGACATCGGTAATCCAGTGCCCCATGACACCGGACAGCGAGCCGCCGTAATAGGCGGTAATCCAGGGATTGTTAGCGGCGGTGTGGTTGCTGATGGCATTGAAGCCGGTCCAGGTGCCACCGCCGTCGCTCGAACGATAGACGTCGTCGCCGGTCCCATAACGGTCGATGGTGCTGACCATGATGATATTCGGATTCTGCACCGATACCGCGACGCCGCCATAACCGAACTGGAGGTTGCCGGTCGGTGCCGAAGGCGTGATGTTGGAAAAATTGTTGTAGGCAATCTGATACTTGTAGACGGCGCCATTGGAGATGCCGCTCGGCCCCTGGGCATTGCCGTAGGTGATGAACAGGTTCCCCCAGCCGTCATATTGGGCGGCCAGCGGCATCAGGCCCGTCGGCTGGTTGCCTGGGGCGGCCTGCCAGGTGGCCCCGCCATCGGACGAATGATAGAGTCCCGGTCCCGATGTGGTCGCGACGCCGACCCAAAGGCTGGGCGACGCCTGCCCCGTGGTTCCCTTCGATCGCTCGAAGACGACGAAGGTGGTGGCTGTCGGGCTGAACGAATTCACCTTGTTCCAGGTCACGCCGGAATCGGTCGACTTGTAGAGGCCGTCCTGGTTGGTGCCCAGGAACAGGACGCTGCCGAGATGCGGATCGACCTGCAGGCGTTCGCCGGTGCCCCGCCCGTCGGAATTTCCGCCGAGATGGATGGGCAGTTCCGTCCGCGACCAGGTGTTGCCGCGGTCACTCGAGCGCAGGATGGCGGCCGTACGGCCCCACGACGGCAGGTACATGCCGCTGGCCAGGTAAAGCAGATTGGAATTGTTCGGATCGACCGCCAGGGATTCGATCCCCATAAGCTGGTTATCGTCGCGGTTCAGGCTGTCCATGAGCGGGATCCAGGTCGACGAGCCCGGATCGCGGCGATAGGCGCCGCCGACGTCGGTACGGGCATAGACCAGGCCCTGTACCGACGGATGGTAGATGATGCCGGTGACATAGCCGCCACCGCCCCAATTGATGTTGGACCAGTTGTAGCCGGCGGCATTGGCGGCCATCGCCGGACGGATGGCGCGGACCTGCGCGGCGGTCGAGGCGGATCCGGGCGACGGATTGTCGCCTCCGCAGCCGGCCAGCAGGGCCACCGCGGCCAGGCCGAGGGCGCAGATCACCCGCCCCCGGACCAGCCGTGGGATTGATAGCTTATACATAGGTTTCCTTCCCGTAATTTGTATGGGATCTTGTCATTGGCCCGTCAGGGCGTCGTCCAGGCGGGCTGGACGGGGCTCGACTATCTCGAGGTCATGTGTTCGGCTGGTTGCACTCCCATAGTTGAAGTGACCCCCGTATTTTGCCCATCTTCGACAGCGCGCCGGACTGCTTCAATGTCCACAGGCCGGTGCACACGCGCTGCGTGAGGTAGTTCATGACGGCGCGGTTCTCGACGTCCAGGCCCAGCCGGCCAGCGACCGTCCAGGCGATGTCCCGGGATGTCAGCGCCTTCGGCTTGTCTGCGAAGCATTCGACGACAAGATGCGCGATGCCGCCGCTTTCCGCGATCAACTGGGTGGCCAGGCGCACGTCGTCCGCAACCGGCTTCACCGGCCTGTCGATCCGCCTTAAGGCCTCATCGACGCGGCGAAGCTCGACGACCAGGCCAAGCAGGCCGCGCCTCTGCCGGCGTATCTCGACGCGCAGGGCCTCTTGCCGCCTGGCGAGATCGTCCAGGGAATACCTTCGCTCCATTTTTTTGAGATCCGACGTCCGGGACATGTCCGTGTTCCAGGGTCAGTCGGTCTCTTGCGGCGTCGGAAGGTGATTTCGCGACGCGCACTGGACGCCCATAGGTTTAATCATTTGACGCTTCCTTTTGGCGGGCCGCCCTGCCCTGCCGTGGCCCGTATTTGAACGGCGTGTCCGGCATGGCTGCGTGACTCTCCGGCCGTTTCAAATATCTTAGCGCAAATGATAATCAGTCATAATATATTGATATGATTGAGAAATTTATATTTCTGAGGCGCGTGTGAACCCGCAATTGTCCGCATTGTCCGAATTCGGACAATGCAGAGCGGATGTTCAGGCATGGTTCATCGCGCCCGCCCTGCTTTCGATTCGGGCTCCGGCGGAGCAACGGCCATCAACCGGGAGTCTAAGCCGGTGTTTACCTCCCCTCTTCATTTATCGCGAAAGGGCGGCATTCCCCCACGTCACCGCCACCGGGGCATCGCCGGAAGACGACCGTGCAACCAGCTCGACGATTTTCACACCGCTGACGTCCGTGTCGATCCGGGCTGAGGGATCACCGAACCCGACCGGCGGCGTTTGCGCGATAAGCCGGCCGTCGCCATAGACGAGGAACTTGACGCGCGCCGATCGATTGCGCGTGGCGTTATCGACGCCGACCTCGGCCGTAAAGCGTTTGAACTCGGCGTTGGCGCGGACCTCCATCCGGGAATTGGCCAATATGCCGATGCCGGACGCAAAACCCTTCGTTCCGATCGCCAGGCCGGTGCTGTACGGGCTGGCATCGGGCTGGGCGCCGCCCCAGCCGGTATAGACCGGCCAGTCGCCGCCGCCCTGGGTGCTGCCCCAACTGCTGGTCCGGAAGGCTTCGGGATCGGGCTCCGGTGCGACGACGCCGTCGTCGGCGACATTGATGCGGCCGGTCATTTCCGACAGGTACAGGCCTTGCGGCAGGCTGCGCGTGCCATCGGCCATGAACACCCGGGTTTCGTGGGCGGCCAGCTTGATCTTCAGCTCCTTGTCGAACGGCGGCTGCTTTTCCTTGGTCCACAGGTCGGTCAGGGTGACGGGCGCTGTGGCGTCGAACTTGAGATGGCCTGCGGTCAGGGTCGCCGTGAACGGCTGCGAATCCCGGTTGAAGACCGCCACCGCCTTGCGGCCGTCGGCCAGGGTCTTGACCAGGATATCGATCTCGCCCGATCGATAGGCCAGCACCGCCTGGTTGCCGGCCTTGTCCTGGTTGAGCGCGACGATGTCGGCATTGCCCCAGATGTCCAGAAGCGGTTTCGTCGCCTTGCGCAGGTCGTAGCCGATCAGCAGTGGCGCATCGATCATCGCCCAGAGGCTGAAGTGCGTGCGCGCCTCGGTCAGATGAGCCTCGTCGAAGTCGCCGGCGCCGACATACAGCATGTCCGGGTCGTTCCAGGCGCCCGGATGGCTATACAGTTCACGCGTCGAGGCGCTGTCGAAATTGTGGAGCATGCGCGGCCATTGCGGATAGAGATCGTCGCTGGTCCGCCAGCTGTTGCCGACCTGCTTGCCCCAGGCGCGGACGTCGCCCTGTCCCCAGCTGCAGATGGAAAAGACGTAGTCGTTGTCCGGTCGGTATTTGGCCAGGGCGTCGGAGACCTGCTGGTACAGCGCGCGGATGTCTGCGTTCTTGTTCAGGGCCGGCCGGCCGTGGAACATGATCGGATCGAAGACGCGATAGCCGTAGGGCTTCATGTGCGGCCGGTCGGCCGTGTAATCGGTTATGCCGCACGCGTCGACCTTGACGTAGTCGAAGCGCCAGTCGGCGAAATAGGTACGGATGTCGCCATCGACATGGTCGTAGATGCCGACCTCGCGCTCGGCCGTGCTGCCTTCCGGCATGTTCGGGCCATTCGGGCTATAGGCCTGGGAGCAGGTGTTGCGGCCCAGGTCGGTATAGATGCCGGCCTTCAGCCCCATGGCGTGCAGGCGGTCGACCATCGGCCGGAAATTGGTATTGTCCCCGTCGCGAGCGCTTGGAAAGGCCGCGGCGCGCACCTGCATGCGCTGGTCGGGCTGGCGGCGCTTGAGCCACCAGCCGTCGTCGAGGTTCACGTAGACATAGCCGAGTTTCGCCAGCCCGAGGTCGACCAGGGACTGGGCCGATCCCATCAGCTTGGTCTCGTCGATATCGGTCTGGAAGGCGTTCCAGGCATTCCACCCCATGGGCGGCGTCGGCGCGTTGCCGCGATCGGATGCGGTCCAGCGGCCGGTCGGCGCCAGCGGGTCCGTCGCGGGAGAAGCGTGGCCGGCTGTCGCCGAGACCATAAGCATGGCAGTCAACAGCCATCCGGCCTTGGCTTTCGATAGAGGTCTCATGTGCGTTTCTCCCTTGCGATTGCGTTCGATCAGGACCGGCCGGCGGGCGTCGGACCAGTCGTATAGAGGTGGTCGATAAAGGCCTTGTGGGACGGCATATGGTCGGCGCAACGCCCGACCACGGTGCGCAGTTCCTCGAGCAGCCGCGTGGCATGCGCCGCATCGATGCGCTCGGCCATAGGGTCGTGGCCGCGCGGCACGACGCCCTGCCCCGTCAAGACGTATTGCCAGCTCTGCACCGGGAACAGTTCGTTGTGGTCGTTGACGATCCGGCCGTAGCCGCGGAACAGGTCGAGCCGGGCGCGCAGGCTGTCGGGCACCGGCAGGGTACGGCAATGACGCCAGAACGGGGTGTCGTCGCGCTCGGTTGCTGTGTAATGCAGCACCAGGAAATCCCGGATGCGCTCGTATTCCGCCGCCATCACGCTGTTGTAGCGCGCAATGTCGGCCGGTTCGAAGCCTTGGTCGGGGAATAGGGTCAGCAACAGGGCCAGGCCGCGATGGACCAGATGGATGCTGGTCGATTCCAGCGGCTCCAGGAAGCCTGAGGCGAGGCCCAGCGCGACGCAGTTGCGGTTCCAGGCCTGGCGCCGCCGGCCCGTGGTGAAGGTCAGATGCAAGGGCGGCTTGAGCGCGGCGCCCGGCAGGCGGCCCATAAGAGCCTTTTCGGCTTCGTCCGCCGACAGGAAGCCGCTGCAATAGACATAGCCGTTACCGGTCCGGTGACGCAGCGGAATCTGCCACTGCCATCCGGCCTCGCACGCCGTGGCGAGGGTATGCGGCGACAGCTCGCCCTTGTCCTGGCTGGGTACGGCGACGGCGCGATCGCACGGTAGCCAGTGGCTCCAGTCGTCATAACCGGTCTTCAGCGCGCCTTCGATCAGCAGGCCGCGAAAGCCGCTGCAGTCGATATAGAGATCGGCGGCGACGGCTTCGCCGTTTTCCATGATCAGTCGATCGATGGCCCCGGTTCCGGCCTCGACCTCGACGCGGCTGACCTTCCCTTCCCGCCGGTTGACGCCCTTGGCCTCGGCAAAGCGGCGCAGGTGGGCGGCGAACAGGGCGGCATCGAAATGCAGGGCGTAGGTGATCCCGTGCAGCGGCGAGGTGCGCTCGCCGCTCGGCCGCATGAACTTGCCGCGCGCAAGGGCGGTGGCCATCAGGGAATAGTCTTCCAGGCGCCAGGCATGTCCCGCCTGCCGGGCGCGCAGCCACCAGGCGAAGAACGGCACGCCTTCGACATCGTAGCCGGTCTGGCCGAACGGGTGAACATAGCTGTGCCCCAGTCGCGTCCAGTCGCGAAATTCGATGCCGAGCTTGAAGGTGGCCTGGCTGGCCCGGATAACCTCGTCCTCGTCCATGCCCAGCGAGCGGATGAGGTTGAGGATCGGCGGGATGGTCGCCTCGCCCACACCGACCGTGCCGATGTCCTCGGACTCGATCAGCTCGATCGCCGTGCCGAGCGGGCGCAGGAAGTGGCCAAGCGTGGCCGCCGCCATCCAGCCGGCCGTGCCGCCGCCCACGATGGCGATCTTGCGAATGCGTCTGTCCATCGGCTCAGCCTCCCCGCAGGGTGTGCATGATCCGGGCGCGGATCTTGCCGTAATTGGTCTTCAGCGGCCCAAGCAGGCCGTGGTGCTCCGGCGGCAGATGCGCCAGGGGGTGGCCCTGGGGGCGGAAGACGTAGTGGTCGAAGAAGGCGCGCCAGGCGTCGCGCTCGGGCCGGGGCCGCTCGGCGATGGCGATCATCGCCAGCAGCAAGGCGGTATAGGGCGCGTCCGGCCCGGCGCTGAACGCGTCCCACCAGTAGTTGACCAGGCCGTTGAACGGCGCCGTCGCTTCGACCTGGTGCCACCATAGCTTGGGCAGGTAGAGCGCGTCGCCCGGTTCGAGCTCGGCGACCAGCGCCCGGTCCCTTATCTCCTCGAACAGAGGGAAACGCTCGGGATCGCGCGCCGATGAGGCCGCCAGGCTGACCGGTTGGCCGGCCAGGGTGTGGTCGATCGGACCGACATAGAGCCGGGCGATCGACTGGGGGGCATAAAGCGTAAAGCGGCGCCGGCCGGCAATGACGCAGGCCAGGTTGTCGAGCGTATCGTAATGCGAAGAGACATTGGAGGCCTGCCCCAGCCAGATGCGGCCGCCGGCGACGGGCGGCGCCAGGGGCATGGGGTTTTCGACCGAAAAGCCCGGAAGGAAATCGGCGATGGGCACCGAGCCGGCATAGACCGTCTGCGCCTGGTCATCGCCAAGGCCGGCGATCATGGCATCGATCGCCGCGCGCAAAGTGACGCGGCGGCGCTCGAAATTGAATCCCTTCAGGTCCTCATCGTAATAGTATTTTCCGGCGATGCCGGGCGAACCGAAGAACGCGTCCAGGCCCGCGCCGGCGTCAAAGCGCGCCAGATAGTCGCGCAATGTGGCCGGTGATGCCCCGGCCGCGACGGCCGGCCAGCCGGCGACCAGTCCGCGCAGGATGACCGGGCGGCACGCCTCGACAAGGGCGCGGAAGCGTTCCGGCCTAACCTCTGCCGCGACGTGTTCGTCAGGGGCGCGCATCAGGCATCGAGCAGGCGCTGGTTCTTGCGGCGCGCCAGGACCGGGACCTGCTTCAGCGAAGCGATCATCAGCGAGATCAGGTGCAGGTCGCCGCTGCGGAAGAGACCGAGCACCGCTTCATCTCGCAGCGCTCGCAGCGCTGGCTGGTCGATCGTGTACAGATCCTCGACCACGCGGCGCGTGCCGTCGTCGAACGCCAGGTCGATCGTGACCGGCTCGATCAGCTTCAACTGCAGCAGCTTGTCGGTGAAGGCCCGGGTCTTTTCGATGCCTGGCTTCAGTTGCTGGAAGGCCGAGAGGATGCCCTGGAGATAGGGTGACAGGCTGCCGTCATCGTCGAACAAGGCTTCGCCCTCGCCGTCGGTGACGCGGGGGCTGTCCAGGTCGATGGCTATGTTCTCCCCGGCGGCAAAGAAGGGGGCGCGTTGCAGGTTGAGCGGCCGGTAGCCCTCGAAGCCGTGGGCGTCGTCGAGAAACAGGTTCTCGCCGGCGTCGATCCCCAGCATGGCGCCGGCATAGAAAGCGCCGGTCTCGGCATCCTTGGACAGAAAGATCGGATACTGCACGGCCAGCATCGGGAATTCACCGATGACGACCGCGACAAAGCGCTCATTGTCGCCCAGCCGGGCCGACGGCTTGGCCTTCACGCGCAAATGGCGGTGGGCCTGGCTGTTCAATATGACGATGTTATTCAAGGACGTTTCCTAAATCGGTTGAAGCCCGAATTCGTGTATCTTGCGGATCAGGTCGCGGTTCTTCGGCAATTGCTGGCGCATGGTCCGCGTGCGCACCAGATTTTCGCTGAGCATCCGCCGCGCCGCCTGTGCGGTATGGAGATTGTCCTCGGGGAGGACTTCCGTACGGAACCCCATGCCATAGAGAACATATTGATAGCTGGCGGCGGGGAACACTTCCTCGAGCCGGTCGAACTCGTCGAAATACCACGGTGACTGGTAGGTCCATAGCTTGAGCAGGTTTTGCAGGCGTTCCGGTATTGTGGCCGGGTCGACATTGTCGGTCCAGAAGGCGGTGTCGGTACGTTTGGTCAGGACATAATGCAGCTTCAGGAAGTCGATGATGCGGCCCCAGCGATACAGGGTCGTCTCGTTGAAACGCGTGGCTATGATGTCCATGACCTCGCGGCAAGCCGGCATCTGTTCGGCGATCAGCTTGGCCGACAGCTCGATCAGCACGATGGCCGAGGCTTCCAGCGGTTCAAGGAAGCCGGCCGCCAGGCCGACCGCCACGCAGTTGTTTTTCCAGAAGATCTCGTGATGGCCCGACCGGATATCGATCTTGCGCGGGGTCAGGTTCTTGATGGCCGGTCCGACATAGCGCGCCAGCACGTCATAGGCGGCCTCGTCGCTGGTATGGCGGCTGGAATAGACATGGCCGGTGCCGCGCCGCGTCGGCAGGCCGATATCCCAGATCCACCCGTTCGATTGCGCCGTCGAAATGGTATGCGACGATATCGGCGCGTCGGGCGTCTCATAATCGACCTGGACCGCCAACGCGGTATCGCAGAACAGCACGTCCCCGCAGCTTTTGAATGGCACGCCCAGGGCCTGCCCGAGCAACAGGCTGCGCGCCCCGCTGCAGTCGACGAACAGGTCGCCCGCGACGTCGCCGGCCTGTAACGTCGAAACGCTGGCAATATCGCCGGTCTCGGCGATATTGACCTTTAAGACGTCGGCCAGGACATGACGCACGCCGAGTTTTTCGACGCAATGTTTCGTCAGGAAGGGCGCGAACCTGCCGGCATCGAGGTGATAGGCGTAGTTGGCGACCGCCTGGTACTCGGGCGTGGTGATCGCCTTGGGCGCCAGACCCTCGTCGCACAGGGCGCCCTGGGTACAGACGGCGTCGCAGAAGCTGAGCCCGCCATCGTCGCCAAGCCAGTGCGGCGCCAGGTTCACCTGAGCGAATCCCTGCGGCAGCATCAGTGGGTGGTAATAATGGTCATCGTCGGCCCCGGTCGTCCATCGGGCGAACCTGGCACCCTGTTTGAAAGCGGCGTCGCACTGCCGGAAAAACTCGGTTTCCGAGACGCCCATCTTTTCGAGCGTCGAGCGCAGGGTCGGCCACGTCCCCTCGCCGACACCGATGATCGGGATATTCGGCGATTCGACCAGGGTGACAGTAAAGGCGCCGCTCCGGATGCGCCCTCGGTGCCGAGCGGCAATAACGCCCGCGGTCAGCCAGCCGGCCGTGCCGCCGCCGACAATGACGATGTGCTTTACCGGTCGGACCATGGAGCCAGACTGTCACTCAAAAAAAGGTTGTCTACAAAAAAAAGACCGCCGTCGCCGGCGGTCAAGGGGAAGAGAAGAAGTTAAGCGTAGAGAGGTGGATAGCACAAATAATAGCAAAAGCAAGTTTTTGTGCAGAAACAAAAGAATTAAATAGTATAAAAGCGAGGTTGGCGCACGAAATTACCAACGCATCTTGCGATGCGATTTATATTGCCACAGCAAATCGTGCGCTTTTTTGCAGTATTTGGCGCCTGGGCCTGCTTGCGCAGGCTTAGGCGCCTTTCATCAATAACGATAGCGAATACCGAACCGCCAACGCTGGCCGAAGTCATACAGATCGAGGATTTGGTCCTTGAACCGGCCATGGCTGGTCAGGGTCTGGTTGGTCAGGTTCAGGCCTTCCAGGAACACAGTCGTGTGTTTGTTGAGGTCGTAGCTGGTTGAGACATCGACATTCGTGCTCGAATTGACGAAAGTCGGCTCCGATCCGAAGTTCGACGTATTCTGCGTCTGGCCGAAGTGATCCAGATATTCGTCGCGCCAGTTGACGGCGATCCGCGCCTGGAAGCCCTTCTTGTCGTAGAAGCCGACAAGGTTGGCCGAATTGGCCAGACCCGTCACCGCGAAGCCTGAGGTCGTGATGTCGTTCGGATTGTACGGCTTGTCGGTATCGACGAAGGTGGCGTTGGCCTGGAAGCCGAAGCCCGAGTCTCCGAAGACGTGCTGCCAGGCCAGTTCGACGCCGCGAACCTCGGCCGACGGACCATTGACCTGGCTGGTGACGTGGAACTGGGCCAGGGTGCCGGTCGTCGGATCGATGACGCCGTTGATCGATTGGGTCACCGTGCCGCCGACGACGAAGTTGGTCACGTCCTTCACGAAGAGGTCGACCGCCGCGTAGGAGGTCTTGTTGTAGTACCACTCGGCGCCGAAATCGAGGTTGTCGGAGAGGTACGGCAGCAGCTTCGGATTGCCGCCGCTGGCGCCCAGGGCGTTGATCCGCTGGCCCTGGCCGACATTGAGATCCGGCGTCATGGCCGACAGCGGCGGCCGCGTCAGGGTCCGCGACGCGTCGAAACGCAGCTTGATATCGTCGGTCAGGCCGTAGTTCAGGTCGAGATTGGGCAGCAGATAGCGGTAGGTATTCTTCTGCGACAGGCTTTGCGGCGTCGTGTAGGTGATATTGAACGCCGTATGGTCGTTCGGCTGGATCGCCATGCTGACCGGGAGCGTGCCGATACCCTTCGAAATGACATGGGTATCTTCATCGCGAATGCCGATGTTCACGTCCAGCGGCCGATCGGCCAGTTTCAATTCCGTCGACAGGGTGATGAATTCGGCGAGCGTCTTTTCCTGAACGGTCTGGACGCTGCCCGGGTCGAGCGCGATGACGAATGGTCCGCCGGTACGCGGATCGCAGCCGGCGCAATTGCGCACGCCTTCCAGGTAGTTGAATACGCCCAGGCCATCGAATTTCGGAATGGATCCGGGCAGATTGCCGGCGCCGTCATAGCCGTGGATGAAGTTGGCGGTGCTGAATGAGCCCGTGAGGAACCGGGACGGGATCGGTACGCCGTTGGTGTTGTTCGAGGCCGGGCCGTAGCCGGCAAAGGCCTGCCAGTTGCCGTTGTAGAAGTTGTTGACGTTCGACAGGTCCTGGGTTTCGTCGACATAGTGCGCCCCGAACTTCAGGTGCAGATTGTCTTCGTCCCAGTTGCCGACCAGCTTGGTCTGGTTGACCACGTCGTGGTTGCGGGCGCTGGTGATGACGACGACGTGTGAGCCGAGAATCGTCGGGTCGCCGAAGCGCGTGTGGTCGTTGCCCGGGCCGTATTCCGTCGTATACGGGATTTGACCGCCGGCGACGCCGGCGACGCCGGTATTGTTGGTCAGCGGACCGCCGTAGCCGATATCGCCGCCGATGCCGTCCAGTTGTCCCTTTGGATTGCGCTTGGAATCGGCCTGGTCGGCGTCGAACTCGACCTTGAACCTGTCGTTGACCGTCCATTTGACGTTGAGGCCGGCCTCGTTGTTCTCGACGTGGCTATAGGTGGTGTTGGCGTCGATATCGGTCGGCGAGCCATTTTGCACGAAGCTGGTAATCGTGCCGTCGGGCGATTGCGTGACGTTCTGCAGGGCGCCGCTGTTGAACCAGATGGCGTAGCCGTATTGGTGACCGGTCGACCAATCCTTCGAATAGTCGTCGTTCAGGGTGACCAGGATATTGTCGCTGGGCCGCCACTGCATGACCAGACGGCCGTCGGTGCGATGCTCGTCGTTGTCTTCCTGGAAGACGCCGTAATCCTGGGTAAACCAGGCCGGAATCGAGCCGGTCGTCGATGCGCCTGCGGCGGCGCCCTTCAATTGCGACGGCGCCAGAAGGAAGCCGGCCCAGCCCTGATTCTGGACGTGATTGGTCAGGGTCTTCAGGTCGCTGGACGCAATATCGGCCAGGATGCCGAACTTGCCGTCCGCGAAGGTGTCGGAAAACAGCAGGCCGCCATTGGGCGTCAGCTTTTTCGCCTTGCTATTCTCGTCCCCTGAAACCGTGGCGGCAAAGTGAAGGCCGGGCCGGTCGAACGGCTTGGGATACTTGATGTTGATCGTCGCGCCGATCGCGCCCGACGACATTGCCGCGTCCGGCGTCTTGAGGACGTCGACTTCACCGACGAAATCGGCGCCGACGCCGCTGAAGTCGAAGCTGCGGTTGCCATTGCCGGACGAGGCCTGGCGGCCGTCGATCAGGGTCTCGTTGAAGCTGGGGCCGAAGCCGCGGATCGTCACCTGGGACGCCTTGCCGGTCGAGGTCCGGCTGATCGAAATGCCTGGCACGCGCTGCACCGCGGCGGCCAGGTTCGAGTCCGGGAATTTGCCGATGTCTTCCGAAGAGATCGCATCGACAACGCCGACCGAGGTCTTCTTCACATTCATGGCCTTCTGCAGGGACCCGCGAATGCCGGTCACGACGACCACGGTCGAGTCGTCCTTGGCGGCCGGCGTTGCCTGAGTTTGCGCGTGAACGGCGGAGGCGCCTACCCCGAGCGCCAGCGCCGACAAGGACGCGCTTAAATAGATGCGCCGACGGTGGCGCGCCTGCGAATGATGCATTGTTTGCTTCCTCGCCCCGATTTGCTTTGATGGACACGCGCCTTCCGGGCTCAAAGCCGCGTTCATCATGGAGAACGCGGCACCTGGGTTTTCACTCAGCAAAAAAAGCTAAATTGTCTGAGGATTTGTGAGCGGGAGCCTTGGACGGGAGCAAAGCCCTCCCGCTGGCGAAGTAACGGCAAACGTCGACCAATTGCCGGATATCTCAGGCTCAATGGGATAAGGCCCCGGCACGTCCGAGGCCTTCTCGAGGCGGACCCTATCCGGGCAGCCGCGATCCGATGGTAATCGCGCGCCCGTTACGCGTCACGCGCAGACCGTAATAGCTTTGCAAGGCATCAAGGAAGGCCTGGTCGCGGCCGGCCTGGAAAACGCCGCTGATTGCCAGGTGCGCCGCGGCCGGGTCTTTAATGGTGATCCGATCGTCGCCGTAGTCGTTCATCCGCGCCACGACGCGGTCCAACGTGTCGTTATCGAATACCAGCCGGCCCTGGCGCCAAAGCTGGGCGCGCTCGACATCGATCTTGTGGGACAGTTCGACCTGGTCTGGGGCGGCGATACGAACGGCGTCTCCCGGCAGCAAATCCACCATTCCGGGATTACCCGTCGGGCCTGCCTGGACGTGGCCGCGGAACAGCGCGACGGAGGTCGAACTGTCCCGGTATTCCACCGAAAACATAGTGCCCAGAACGGATATGACGCCATTGCCGGTCCTTACGACGAACGGGCGATGGGCGTTGTGGGCGACATCGAAAAGTACGCGGCCGTTCAACAGGGTGACGTCACGCCGCCCGGCGGCATATTCGACGTGGAGGCGCGAATTGGCGTCGAGCTCGACCGTCGATCCGTCGGCCAGGGTGGTTTTCAAATGCTGGCCGTGGCTTGTCGAATAGTCCGACACCTGCTTGGCGGACAGCCCGACCCAGATCAGGCATCCGGCTATGGAGGCCGCAATCCCCGCCCCGACCAGCGCGCGGCGCATAAAGGTTTGCCGGTGATGCCGAGCCTTGCGCGCGTCGGCCAGGATTTCGACCGAGGCCGGGGCGTCGCCGGCATCCAGGATCTCGTCCGGCCCCGCGTCATCCCACGCGGCGACCACGGCATCGAAGGCTTCGCCGTGGCGGGGGTCGGCCGCCAGCCAGCGGGCGAACGCCGCTCGCGTCTCGGCGTCGCCGGCGTGGCGCCGCATCCACCAATCGGCCGCCTCTTCGAATATGGCGTTGTCGTCAGGCGCAGACATCAGACCTTATCCTTCCGTTGCGCCGCGAGTAATGCCAGGCACTTCATAATATGCTTCTCTACTGCACTGACCGAAATGCCGTAAATCTCGGCGACTTCGGCATATTTCAATCCTTCCACACGATGGAGAAGGAACATCTCCTTGGAGCGCTTGTCGAGGGCGTCGAGCAGGTCGAGCGCCGACTTCAAAGCCTGCTTGCCTTGTAAAACGCGCTCGGGCGAAATTACCTCAACCGTATTCGTTTCGTCGCAGGCCGTCGCGGCCAGGAACGTCTTGCGCGCATGGGCGCGGCGGAACCGGTCCTTGGCAAGGTTGGCCGCCGCGTGGAACAGGAGGGCTTGCATATTGTCATGAGGCTGCGCGTCGAGACGCCGAACAAGCCTGAAAAACAGCTCATTGGTCATTTCCTCCGCATCGGACGCGTCGAAGGACCGGCGCATGAAAAAGCGCTTCAGCGCATCTCCATACTCAGCCACCAGGCCTTCGATAATCCGATTGCGGTCTTGAATTGACATTGTCCTCCGCCACGCCACTTTTTCGTCTTCACGCCGCGCCCCCGAAGCCGAACCAGGGCGACCCCGGTACCATTTCAACCCGTGCGATGCGAGCGATGTCAGACTCGCCCTCTGTAAGAACGCAGGGCTTCGAAATGTCCTCAGTCGGACGCGAATTTTTTATGCGACGGGCTGAGGTACGCCCGATTCCGGCCAGATGTCAGGGCGTTATGTGACAAACGGGTGCCACCTGTTTATTTTCATGCCTGAAACATTGTTTTGCCGACCGATCGGAGTAAAGTCAGACAAAAGCCGAAAAAAGGTCGAGGCAGGGAATGAAAAGTGCAATGGGCCAGGTCTGGTCCGTGACGGGGCTTTGTTTGCCCGCAATTGCACTTGCGGCGGGCCAGGCCCAGGCGAACGAACCGCGCTATCCGTTCGACATAAAAGAACAAAGCCTGCCTGAGGCGATCAATCGCTTCGGCTTGGCGGCCAATGTCCAGGTCATATTCTCGCCGGCCCTGGCCAATGGCAAGACCAGCCATGCCGTGCAAGGCCGGCTCTCGCGGGACGAAGCTATTCGCGGGCTGCTGCGCGGGACGGGATTGTCATACCGGTTTACGCCGGAAAATGTCCTGCTTGTTTTTGCGCCGACGCCAGTTCCGTCGGCCCAGCCGATCGCCAGGGGCGACGCGGTCGCCGACGCCGCCCGACAACAGTGACCATCACGGCTCTGCGACAACGTCTGCTATCCTCGGTCACGCGCCGGCGCGGGGCCGACCAGATCGTGGAGACCATCGCCGCCGACGACATCGGCAAGTTTCCGGATTCCAACCTCGCGGAATCGCTGCAAAGATTGCCCGGCATTTCCATAAGCCGCTCGCATGGCGAAGGGTACCAGGCAACGGTCCGTGGCTTCGGGCCGGAATTCAATACGGTCCTTATGGACGGCGAACTCATGCCGTCGCGCAATGCCGGACGGGAGTTCAATTTCAACGACCTGTCGCCCGACTTCATCAATTCCGTCGACGTCTACAAGTCTTCGCCGCTGAACCTGCCCTCGGGCGGCATCGGCGCTACGATCGACATCAAGGGGCAGATGCCCTTCGATCTGCCAGGCAATACGCGGGCATTGACCCTGGCCGCGACCGTCGATACGGGGAGCCACGATCAGGTGCAGCCGATTGTCGGCGCCCTGGTCAGCCAGCGTTTCCTGGACGGCAAGTTCGGCCTGCTCGCCTCCTTCAGCCATCAAGGCTACGTCACCCATGAGAACAACGTCGCGATCGCGGCGTGGAAACGCGACACCGTCTACCTTCCGGGCGTGGTCGATGACAGCCTCGATACGAGCGGCCATGTCTACACGCCCCAGAACTGGATGATGGGCATGCAGGATGTGCGCCGGACCCGCGTCAACGGTCGCCTGGTCCTGCAAGTCCGGCCGGACGACGACCTGGATGTCGATCTGCACCTGCAGTACTCGAACCTGCTCGATCAATTGAAGGGACAGTCCCTGGGCGTCTGGTTCACCACCAACGACCCGACCACGGCGCGCGTGAAGACCAATGCCAACGGCACGGTGATCAACTATTACCAGATGAACGCCATGGACCTCGATGCCGAGGATGATGTGACGCGCACCGTCAACCTGGCGGATGGCGTGGACGTGAAATGGCGCGCCACGCCGACCTTGAGGTTCAGCGCCTCGGCCGACCGGGCCAGCTCCGTCCAAAATCCGGGCAATGAGCTTGAACACAACGAAGCGGATGTCGGTTTCGCCAACCAAAGCCAATTCGTGCTGGGGGCCGGTCCCCACGACCTGCCGTATATCCTGCGCTACGACGAGCGCCTGCCCGGCCGCGTGCAGAACGGTGGGCCGCCCGGCAACGGCGACAGCTATCTCGACCCGTCGAATATGCGTCCGCACATCCTGACCCGCGCCAGCGACAATACCCGTGATGTCATCGACCAGATCAAGCTGCGCAGCGAATGGACCCCGGCCAACTGGCGCCTGCGCACTGGCCTCGATTTTATCTCCCGGACCAAGGACGTGCGGACCATAAACGACGACAGCACGTTTTGCGTCTATTGCGGCTATCCGGCCCATCCCGACCTGCCGGACAGCCTGTTCGACCGCCAGGTCGCCGTGCCCGGCGGCTTCATCAACGGCTTTGCCAATGGCAACCTGCTGCCGCCGCAGCTTATCGCCTACGACGTCAATGCGGTCGCGAAGATCTATGAGCAAGCCGCCGGCGTGTCCCTGGCGCCGGTGCCGTCGTCGGCCAGCTACAAGGTCCGCGAGAGCACGGTAGCCGGGTTTTTCGAGTTGCGCGCCACGGGTCGCCTCCTCGGCCGGCCGGTAACCTTCGTCGGCGGCGCCCGTTATGAAATGTCGAGCGTCCTGGCGCAAGGCACGGAGTTGCCGCTTACCGGGCTTACATATGTCGACCTGACGCTGGAAAATCCGGAATACGGACCGCCGGTCGCCAAACGCGCGACCGATCACTACGGCTATTGGCTGCCGGCGGCCGATTTCCGCATGGACCTGTCGAAGCAATTGGTGGCGCGGTTGGGCCTTTCGCGCACCCTGACCCGTGCACCGATATCGGCGCTGGATCCGACCCTGACGATCAGCGTGACCCGTCCCGGGAACTTTTCCGCCACAGGCGGCAATCCGCAGTTGCGGCCCTACACCTCGGACAATATCGACCTGTCGCTCGAATGGTACTATTCCAGATCGTCCTATCTCTCGCTGAATGTCTTCCGCAAGCACGTCGAGAACTTCATCACCGTTCGCTCGTTCGTGGCGCCAATCAACAACGTCACCGATCCATCGACGGGAGCGGAGTTCACCCGGCCCGATCCGGGCGACACATTGGCCAATTTCGTCATCAGCGAGCCGGAAAACGCCGGAACCGCTGATATTTCCGGCCAGGAAATCGCGTTTCAGCATCTGTTCGGGACCAGTGGCTTCGGCCTGATCGGCAACCTGACCCTGGTC
>OUNM010315596.1_pt1 | contig 22147 bp, 26 predicted proteins | sample 1769961 | NCBI WGS metagenome assembly OUNM01 (sample SAMEA3914820, study PRJEB12502) | metagenome | biome: forest; material: soil | place: USA | collected 2012-03-12 | depth 0.3 m
CCTTGGGCGTGGGCTTAGCTGAGCCCTCCGAAAGATTGAGCACCACGCTCAGTGCCGCGCGCTGGAGCTGGTCTTTGAGATGAGCCTTGGCAGAGATCTGCTCGCACCGCCGATAAAGCTCTACCGCCATGTGATACGTCCTGAAGCCTTTGAGCATAGGGATGAACCTCCTGAGAGTTTTTAGAAAAATGCGTTTTCACCCGCGGGTAGAAACGCATTTTTCTAAAAACTCTCAGGAGGTTCCCATGCCCAACCAAGGCTTCAGATCTTATGATTTAGCAGTCGAGCTTTATCGGCGGTGCAAACCGCTTCTACTTCCAGCTCATCTCAAAGACCAGCTCCTCAGAGCCTCATCCAGCGTAGTGCTCAACCTCTATCGCCTGACCCACCCCTGATCCCGGATACAGAAACGGCCACCGTCACGGATGACGGTGACGGATGCCCGCTGCCTGCGGTATAAGACTCTTCGTAGATGCCAAAAAAGACCTCATTCATCTTCAGCAATTTGGCCATGAGCCTCGACGGCAAGATCGCCACCGCCGGCCGCGAGTCCTTCGTCCTAGGCTCGCGCGCGGACATCGAGAACATGCTCTCCCTCCGCAAGCGCGCGCACGCGATCGTCATGGGCGGCTCCACGATCAGGACTTACCGCAAGTACTGCGGGCTCAAGGACCGCGAGGCGCGCCAACCCGCGAACGTCGTCCTCAGCTCGCGACTCGAGAGTATCGATCCTTCCTGGCCGTTCTTTGAACGCCCAGGGGTCCGCCGAATCCTCTTTGTCACGGGCCGGGTCCCGCCCGCTCGCCGCGCCCAGTTTGAGCGGACGTCCGAGATCATCGAGGTCCGAAAGGACCGCGAGCTGGCCCCCCAGATGATCCGCGAGCTCGGCAAGCGCGGGCTACACCGGCTCGCCGTCGAGGGAGGTGGCGGGGTCATGTGGGAGTTCGCCAAACTCAATCTGATCGATGAGTATCGGGTCACGCTCACTCCGCGGATCCTCGGCGGGACGGAAGCGCCCACGCTTGTCGATGGCAAGGGATTCAATCCCGCCGACTCGCTCTCGCTCAGGCTGAAGAGCTACGTACGCAAGGGCGACGAGCTCTACCTGACCTATTTGAAGCGATAGGACGGATTTGAAGGGCAGCCCGGGCAGGCCGCCGTAATATCCTGGGTCATCGAACCCCAGAGCCGGAGAATGATTTTCCGAAAGCCCACGGTCATCGCCGAGACGGCCCCGACTGCCAAGGACAGCATCAGCATGTACTCCAGCAAGGCCTGGCCCTCTTGCTCGCGCAGAAGGTTTCTCATATACCTATATTATGACTCAAAGCGCGCCGAAATTCCTGAAAATCATGATTCCCGTCGTGGTCATCGTCGCGCTCGCCGCCGGCACGGTGGCGATCCTCAAGTCCCGTGTCACCTCTGAACCAGCCGGCAACACCCAGAACGGCGCCGTCGAGCTCGCTATCGGAGCGACGCTCCCGGATTTCGAGCTCAATACGCTGGACGGAAAAAAGCTCCACGCCTCCGAGCTCAAGGGCAAAGTCCTCCTGGTCAACTTCTGGGCGACCTGGTGCGAGGCCTGCATGGTCGAGATGCCGTCGATCGTCGCGCTCCATCAGCGCTTCAAGGACAAAGGACTCGAGGTCGTCGCGATCAACGTCGACGAAAACCCGGAGTCCGTCGTGCCCAAGACCGCCCAGGAGCTCAAGCTCGACTTCCCGGTCTACCGCGACCCCGAATCCAGCCTCGCGGACCTCTTCGACGTCCATGCCATCCCTCTGACCGTCATCATGGATCATAACCGAAAAGTTCTTCTCATCGAGACCGGCGAGCGCGACTGGAACGGCTCCGAAGTCCACAAGCTCGTCGGCGATTGGCTCGGCACATGAGCCGTATCACGCTGCCGATCTTCCTGACCCGGCAGAACAAGTACGCGGTGGGCCTCGTTGCGGCGGTGATCGCCGCCGCGCTCTACCTTTTCACGAACCACCTGCATTTTCTGGAGCCCCAGCTCTTGCCGATGTGGGCGCTCGATCGCGCGATCCCCTTCGTGCCGCAGATGGTTTGGATCTACATCAGCGAGTACATTTTCTTTACGACCGTCTACCTGACCTGCAAAGACATCACTAACACCAACAAATACCTCTATTCGTTCCTGGCACTCCAGACGGTGAGCGTGCTGATCTTCATTTTTTGGCCGACGACCTATCCGCGCGACCAATTCCCGCTCGTCGCCTCCGAGATGGACTCGTGGACGTATTACGCCTTCAATTCGCTCCGCACGAGCGATTCGCCGGCGAGCTGCTGCCCGAGTCTTCACGTCAGCAGCGTCTACCTCTCGGCCTTTGTCTTTCTCGATGACCAGCGCCGCAAATTCCCTTTCTTTTTTCTCTGGGGAACCGCGATCGCGCTCTCGACGCTTCCGACCAAGCAGCACTACGTGATCGATGTCGTCACGGGCTTCGTGATGGCCGTACTCTTCTATTGGGTCTTCCACCGGTGGGTGGCTTACGAGCCCATCAGCTCCAAGCGAAGCGGTAGTAATATTCCTCGAAGCGCTCGAACGGAAGCACCGTAAGATCAGCGTCCCGGCCGCGCTCGAGCGTCCCCTTGCGCTTCTCGAGGCCGAGCGCCTTGGCTGCATTGTAGGTCACCGAGGCGAAGAGTTCCGCGCGCGTGAGACCGAGGTAGAGCGCCGAGATAGTCAAAACCGAAGGCAACGAAAGCGTCATGCAAGTGCCCGGGTTGAAGTCCGTCGAGATCGCCAGGCACGCGCCGGCATCGATCAATTTGCGCGCCGGCGCGTGCGCGGCCTTGAGATAAAACGCCGTGCCCGGCAGGAGGACCGCCACCGTTTGGGACGAAGCCAGCGCGCGGACGCCCTCATCCGAGACCTTGAGCAGGTGATCGGCCGAAAGCGCGCCGAGCTCGGCGGCGAGCGCGGCCGATTCGGTGTTGGCCAGCTCGTCGGCGTGAACCTTGACCTTGAGGCCGCGCGAGCGCGCGTGTTCGAGCAGAGTGCGGCCCTCGTCGAGCGTGAAATAGCCTTGGTCAATAAACACATCACAGGCCTGCGCGAGCTTCTCGCGCGCGACCCGGTCGATCATCGCATGGAGATCGGCGAGATACTCCTCGCGCGACCGGTCAGTCGGAAACGCATGCGCGCCGAGAAAAGTTCGCACGAAAGTCATCTCCGGCATCACCGCCTCGAGCTTCTTCGCCACGCGCAGGATCTTGAGCTCGGCTTCCATCGAAAGCCCGTAGCCGCTCTTGATCTCCAGCGTGCGCACGCCGTAACGATAGGATTCGCGCGCGCGGGCAACCGCGAGCCGGAGTAGCTCGGCCTCCGATGCCTCGCGGGTCGCGCGTACCGTGGTCACGATCCCGCCGCCCTTGGCCGCGATCTGCTCATAGGTCGCGCCGCCGCATCGCTCAGCGAACTCGCTCGCGCGATCGCCGGCGAAGATCAAGTGGTTATGACAATCGACGAGGCCAGGAACAATCGCCTGCTTGCCCTTGAGATCGCGCTTTTTCGCGCGCGCATACTTGGCCGGGAGCTTGGAGGTAGGGCCGACCCATTCGATGCGATCGGGCAGCGCCTTTTTCCCGACCCGCTTGACGCTGTAAACGACCGCCCCGTCTTTGATGCGACCCAAATCTTCTTCGACGACCCGCCGGCCGTCTTTGGACCGAACGCCGGCGCCGGTCAGGACTTCGGAGGCATGGATGAGGGCGTGGAAAGGCATGGGTTCAAATCACCATGGTGCGAGCGGGGTTGCAAGAGCTAGAAGAAGGACCGATTCTTCCCGACCTCGGGAAGCTCGGTCTCGCACGCCACGGGGCCGCCGACATCCGGAGCGACGAAAGGCATGTACCGGGTTTTCTTCTCCCTCTCGAACTTGAGACGGATCTCGCGCTTCGAGTCGGGCGACCGGATCGGGAACGCGACCCAGATGGTTTCGGGCGTCGCGATTTCGCCCACCCCATCCAAGTTGAGGTCCGAGGGGACGTCGACCTGAAACGGCACCATCAGCGAGGCGTCCTTCAGCAAGCCTGTCGTCACTTCGGTTTCCCGGCTCCCCTTCTTGCGATACGAACCAAAATTGAAAGCCACCGGCCGGTCATCATAACTTACTTTGAGCTGATCCAGCAGGACTTCGATTCGCTTCCCAGACCGCGGAAACACCTGCACGCGAAGGCTTGGCGTCGTCTTATCCGAGAAAGCACCGAACGGAATGAAAGGAATCAGCGGCGGCCCCATCAAGAGAGTCCTGCTCGGACGCCCCGGATCGATCACGAGGTAAGCTTCCGGGAAAGTGACCAAAGCCGCGCCGTTCGTCGAGTGAAACAGCGTGCAGACCGGGCGAGCCTCATCGCTGGGTTCGGCAACTCGATACGTGGAGGTTTGTTGGATCGTGGAGCACGCCGTCTGAAGCGCCATCAGCGCCGCCAGGAGACCGTAGGAACTCTTCATGCGAAACGCATATCAGTTCGCGGAGTCGCGCGCCATCGCCTCGAACTTGGTCATCGCATGCTTCTTCCAAAGCGCGTCCCAGGCGGCAAGTTTCTCCGCCGGCACGCGCTCGCGCATCTTACGAAGGACATCCGCGAGCGACTTCGCGCCCGTCAGAGCGTCGTAAAAAACCGCCTTCGGCTCGAGCCCAAGCTCGGCCCGCACATCGAGCAAGAACGAGTTGAACGGGATCCCGATCCGGTGCGGATCGAAATAGCCATTGCCGCTCAGGTAATCCCGAGGATCAAAAACTTTGGAGCGATCCAATACGAAAGGAAGACCTGCCGTTTCCGGAAATGCTTTAGGTACCGCCTCACAGAGGGAGCGGGTGTGGTCCGTGTGCCAGCCACGCTGAGCGATCCAGCGGCAGCAGCTCAGGATCGCCGCCTTGGAATAGGTCGTCTCGAAGAACTGCTTGGGAGAGTCGTAGGATTGGGAGCGAGTGACGTTTCGGGTCTTCCACGCGCAGGCAGGCACGTCGCGCGAAGGCTCAAACACGGAGCCCGTCACGGCGAGATCGATGAAGTCGGCGAATGTCTCCATCATGAGCGGATTGGACCCGAGCGAGATCAGGATCGGCGGAAGATGGACATTAGGCTTCATGCTCAGCAGATGCCCAAGTTCGTGGACGTAGATCGACTCATTGATCGGCTCCCCATTCCAATCCGGAAAAACGCCCAGGCTGATCGCGCCGAGCGCATATTTGGAGTCGAGCGCGCCGGTCTTGCGGCCACCCAAAACAACGGCCGCGCCTTCGCCCAGGAGCTGCGAGATCGAGAGCCCGAGGTACTGGGCCACGCGCGAGTGGATGCCACCGAGCTGCACGACTGCCGCGCGCACCGGAGCCGGCATCGTAGCGGGCTCGTCCTTGCAGAAATCGCGGGTCGAGAGGTACGGCGCGGGTCCGGGATACGCAGTGATGCCGTTTAGGCGAATCGTCTGGATTCCCGCGGCGACGCAAACCGGGTTGAGCGCGAAGCTCGCCGGCTCAGCAAACCCGAATGCCGCGGAAAGAATGAGAATAAACCCCAAGAAACGCACGGGCGCTAGCTAACACTCCGCGTTGATTTCGTCAATTCAGCACTGCCGACGACCAAGGACCGGGTTAAGATCACCGTATGAAGCTTAAATTCGCCACATCGATCGCGCTCCTGTCCCTGACTTCGTTCGCCGCCAAGGCAGATGCCCCGAGCGACCCCATTGCCGTGAATCTCAAGTCCCCGGTTTCCTCCTGCCTCACGTTCAGGGATTCGGTATTCAAGAATTGGAAGGGCTACGCCTATCCAAACGCATTCGGCGGCGACAAGAAAAAGGACCACTGCGTGAAGATCGTCCCTACCGATCGTGGCGACACGCTGAAGGTCTACATCGGCAAAGATGAGGGCCACATCGACAAGCTCGCAGGCACCCTCTTCGGGCACTCCCTGGCGACCATGAGCTCGCAAAAGTCCACCGGCTCCCTCATGCAATTTTCGCCGGCGGACCAGAGCAAGCGTACGAAGGAATTTTTCGGAGAGATCTCCGACCACGGATTTCTGCTCGTCGACGCCGTCGATTCCGGTTTAGGTGTCGCCTTCTGGGTGCCTGTCGCCGAGATCGTCAACGCCGGCTCAAAGAAGTGACCCGTCCAGGATCAGCTGCTCGACCGCGACGAAGTCCTCGTTGAACGGACGATCGGACTCGAGCTTGGGCACGCGCTTGCGAATCGCCTGGTGCGCGCGCTCGATCGAGGGCGTGCTCCGAAGCGGACGCAGGAACTCGATGCCTTGCGCCGCCGAGAGCAGCTCCATCGAGAGCACGCGGCGCGAGTTATTGACCACCATCGCGCATTTGCGCGCGCCCCAGGCGCCCATGCTCACATGGTCTTCTTTGTCGGCCGACGTCGGGATCGAGTCCACGCTCGCCGGATGGCAAAGAGTCTTGTTCTCGGAGACGATCGCGGCCGCCGCGTACTGGACGATCATGAAACCGCTGTTGAGTCCGCTGTTCTGGGTCAAAAACGCGGGAAGCCCTGAGATCAACGGATTGACGAGCTTGTCGATCCGGCGCTCGGAGATGTTGGCGATCTCGGCCGCGGCGATCGCGACGGCATCGAGCGCGATGGCTAGGTACTGGCCATGGAAGTTTCCGCCGCTCAGGATCTTCTTCTGGTCCGGAAAGACGAGCGGGTTATCGGTGACTGAGTTGATCTCGCGCTCGAAAACCTGGCGCGCGAACGCGATCGTGTCGCGCGAGGCGCCGTGCACTTGCGGGATGCACCGCAAGCTATAAGGGTCCTGCACCTTGCCGCAGTTCTCGTGCCCTTTCGCGATCTCGCTCTTGCCGCCGTCCAGCAGCAGGTCGCGCATGCGCTTGGCCACGAGGACCTGACCCGGATGCGGGCGGATCGCATGGATCTCCTCGGAGAACGCGACCGGCGTGCCCTGGAGCGCTTCGATCGTCATCGCGCCCGCGAGATCGGCGATATCGCAGAGCTGCTCGGCCTCGAGGATCGCGAGCGTCCCGAGCGCGCTCATGAACTGCGTCCCGTTGGTCAGCGCGAGGCCTTCTTTGGCGCCGAGGCGAATCGGCTTGAGATCCGCCGCCTGAAGCGCCTGCGCGCCGCTCATCTCGCGCCCCTGCACGCGGGCGCGCCCTTCGCCGATCAGCACGAGCGCCAAGTGCGCAAGCGGAGCGAGGTCGCCGCTCGCGCCGACCGAACCTTGCTCGGGCACGATCGGGCAAACGCCGCGATTCAAAAGGTGGAGGATCTGCTCGACGAGCGCCTGGCTCACGCCCGAGTAGCCGAGCGCGAGATTGGCGGACCGAAGCAGAAGCATCGCGCGCACTTGAGGATCCGGAAGCGAGGGCCCCGCGCCGCACGCGTGCGAGCGCAGAAAATTATACTGCAGCGTCTCGATATCGGCGTCCGCGATGCGCACGCTCGAGAGCACGCCAAAGCCCGTGTTGACGCCGTAGATCGTATCGCCGCTCTGGGCCTGCGCCTGGAGAAATGCGTGCGACTTCTTGATCTTCTCGACGGCCTCGCGCGAAAGCTCGACGCGTCGGCCACCGACTGCGACTTCGCGAACCTGTTCGAGGGTGAGGCGCTCGGCGCCCAGAAGCAGCGGCGCGCTCATTTGCCAGCCGCCTTGACGAGGGCCGAAATCGCGGCGGCGCGATCCTTCTTGCCGAAGATCGCCGAGCCCGCGACAAAGACGTCCGTGCCGGCCGCGGCGAGGCGCCCGGCGTTCTCGTCGGTAACGCCGCCATCGACTTCAATCAGGAACTTGTGGTTCTCGCGCGCGTCGCGCAGGCGCTCGATCTTGGAGACGGAGCTTTCGATGAACTTCTGGCCGCCAAAACCCGGATTGACGCTCATGACGAGCACCAGATCCACGAGATGGAGGACCTCTTCGAGAACCGACAGCGAAGTGGCCGGGTTGATCGAGACACCGGCCTTGCAGCCGGTCTCCTTGATCTGGTGGATCAGGCGATCCAGATGTGGCGTCGCTTCAGCGTGAACCGTGATGATGTCGGCGCCCGCCTTCGCGAAAGGCGAGATCCAGTCCTCAGGTCTCGAAACCATCAGATGGCAATCCAACGGCAGCTTGGTGCGCGGTCGGATCGACTGCACGACCAGAGGCCCGATCGTCAAGTTCGGGACAAAATGCCCGTCCATCACGTCGACATGGATCCAGTCGGCTCCCCCCTGCTCCACCGACTTCAGCTCGTCGCCGAGCTTCGAGAAGTCGGCCGAAAGGATGGAGGGGGCAATCAGCTTTTTGGCGGGCATGTCGTCTCCAATGGCAGCGGGACATTCCGGCCTTTGAGGCCGTTCATGAATCCCGCAGCATCCGTTTCTTTCTTTCCTTCCCACTGAACCGCCTGAAGCTCAAGGCTTCCCTTGGGCGTACCGAGCAGGAGCATCCCGAATTTCTCGAAGAGCCTGCCCGCGGGTCCCTGGACATCCGAAAGCTTGGCGCGCTTGATCTTGAGGCGTTGACCTTGCGCCATCACGCTCGTCCCAGGCCAGGGATGAAGCGCGCGGATCTGGCGGTCGAGGTCGGTGGCAGGCTTGGCGGCCGCGTCGAGCCATTCCATCTCTTTAGAGAGCTTGGAGGCGTAGGTGACTTTGGACTCGTCCTGCTTCTCGCCTCGGACGGACCCATCGTCGAGGCCCGCGAGCGTCGGGCCGATGAGCTCCGCGCCCATTCGCGCGAGCCGGTCATGCAAAGTCTGAGCGGTATCGTCCGCGGCGATCGGCGTGCGCGCGGTCATCAGCACGTCGCCCGCATCGAGCTTTTCGACGAGCTTCATGGTCGCGACGCCGCTCTCGGCGTCGCCGCCCAGGATCGCCCATTGGATCGGAGCAGCCCCCCGCCAGCGCGGCAGAAGCGAAGAGTGGATGTTCACGCAGCCCAGGCGCGGCAGCTCAAGCACGTTTTTGCGAAGGATCTGGCCATAGGCCACGACCACGATCACGTCGGGCGCGAGCGCCTGGAGCTTTTCGAACTCGCCCGGCTGCGTGAGCTTCTCGGGCTGCGAAACGGGCAGGCCATGCCTGAGCGCGGCCTTCTTGACCGGTGGCTCGCGAAGCTCGAGGCCTCGTCCGACCGGTTTGTCAGGCTGGGTATAGACCGCGACAACATCGAAGCGCGGATCGGCCACCAGCGCGTCTAGCGCCCCGACCGAGAACTCCGGCGTCCCCATGAAGACGACGCGCAAGTTAGAATCCTTTCTTCTTCTTGTCGGAACCCGACGAGCGATCCACGTTGGCGAGCGGCCCGAAGTCGCGCTCGTCTTCCTCGCGCGCAAGCCGCTCCTTGCGGAGTTTCTTGCGGACGACCTCCTTCTTGAGCGGGCTCAGGCGGTCGATGAAGAGCTTGCCGTCCAGATGGTCCATCTCATGCTGGAGAGCCACAGCCTGAAGCCCCTCCGCCGTCATCGTGCGGGTGAGCCCGTCGATATCCTGGAACTGGACCTTGATCTTCTCCGAGCGCTGAACCTCGGCCGAGTAATCCGGCACCGATAGGCAGCCCTCGGCGATGGCTATCTTGCCTTCTCGTTCGATGATCTCGGGATTGATGATGATCTTGGGCTTCTTGCCGGTGATGATCGAGCCCGCGATGACCTCGGCGTTCTCCGGCGGCTTCTCGCCGTCCTCGAGATCTTCGATATCTTGGATGTCATACTCCGTGTCGAGCACGAGGATGCGCTCCAGAATGCCGACCTGATTGGCGGCCAGCCCGATGCCCGGCGCATGGTACATCGTTTCGAGCATGTCGTCCGCCAGCTTGAAGTAGGTCTTCTCCACGCGAGCGATCGGCAACGCCTTCTTCGCGAGCACGAGGTCGGGGAAAGTGTAAATCTTGAGCTTGGCCATGCGTCTTGTACGCAGATATAGCTGTTTTTTAGGCCCGCGTCACCCGGGATTAATACCTACAAAACGGCTGATTTTCGCGTTTCCAAAGGTCCTGATGGCCCCAAGCCGGTTATGAGTCCGGCACCTGAGCCTCAGGTTTTCTACCGTCGTCGGCCCACCGAGCGCCCAAGGCTGAATATGATCGAATTCGAGCCGAGAACGCGAGGAGCAGCGCCGGCCGTCCCCCTCAAAAGTACATCTTCCGCCATCCCGAGCCCAAACCGCCCGCTTGATCGCTGACGTCGGAGCGCGACGCACCGTTCCTTCCGGCACCGGAAGTGAAGTCGCTGCGGGCCTCTCCATAAGCCTCTTCGGTCGATGCTTCTCGAGAGCGAGGCGCACGCCGTACTTCAGCGCCTCGGCCATCGACATGCCCGGATGCGCGTGCGCGAGCAGACCGCGGAGTTCATCGATTTCATCGAGAAATCCATTTTCGGCAGCAAACCGGACCTCGGAGGTCTCACCCGTGACCGCACGTTTCCGTTCGGGACTAACTGCCGCCGGAGTCGTCGCCCGACTCGCTAGCGTACGTTCGGCTTCCAGATCAGATTTGCCGACAAGAACCCCAAGGACCTCCTTTTTAATCTCGACCGACTTGATCTTTTCCTGATTGAAGAACGTCTGAGCCCTGGAAACCAGTGAGAGATTCAAACTGCCATCAGAGATCCTCTCTTCGATCTCGGGCAATTCCTTGAAAAGTCTCATCGACGCGATCCGGCGCTGGGCGGACCCGTTCGAGTACCCCAGTTCCTTCACGCAGTATTCGAACAGGCTCGAATAGGTCAGCGCCGCGAAGAGATATCTCCGCTCGACCTCACGCAAGTGATGCAAGACCTGCAAGGTGACTTCTCGCTCGCGTGCGGCGAGATCGCGGGTGTTCTTGAGAAGTGCTTCGTCCGACAGATATTTCAAATGCATGGGCATCCCGTACCACGCGATTTTGAAGGCCTCTTGCGGACGCAGCAAGGCGCTTCAAAATCAGAAAACGAGAAAAAACTCCCGCGAATCGGCAGAAGCGCTCATGCGCCTCTTATGCGGCCTCAATCGGAGATTCGCGGCGCGATATTCGACCCGAGTGATTTGCATTCAAGAAACACGTCAATATAATTTTTGATAATTTCGCCCGCGCGGTAGCTCACGACTCTAGTACAACTCGATTCGTTCGCCCAAAGTCACGAGCGCACCCGCGCTCATCCTCACTCCCACAATCGCGTCTCGCGCACATCCCCGCCCTCTCGCCAGCCGTATTCCACAGGCCGATGCGAAACGTGCGCGCAAAAAAACTCGCGCTGCTTTCTCTTTCGCTATTTTTACGGGGTTTTTTCAGTTCCGTCGAGCAATGAGCGCTACCGCCAAGACTGCGAAGATCGTGCTCGGAAGCCATGCGGCGAGCCAAGGCGGTAGCGCACCATTGGTCCCCAGAGATAGACCCACGGAATAAAAAAGCCAATAGAAAAAGGTCACGCCGAGACAGATGCCGAGGTCCTTCGCGGCTCCGCCTTCGCGACGCGAGCGAGTGGAGAACGGAACACCGAGGATGCACATCACGATCGGGATGAACGCCAGGCTGATGCGCGAGTGGAACTGGACTTCATAAGACTTGGTGTCGGCGCCCGTCTCCTTCATCCGCTTGATGTAGCGGAAGAGCTCCTTGAGCCTGAGTCCCGCGACTTCCTTGTCGATCTCCTGGAAGTCGTGTGGAGTCTCCGCGATCTGGAGGTCTTTTTCCTTGAACGCCTCGGTCTTCGGAAACGGGTCGTCCTTCACGAAATGCGTGACTGTCCCGTTCTGGAGCCGCCAGCCGCTGGGAGTGTACTCGGCGCGCGAGGCATCGATCACCTGGGTGAGCGTGAAGTCGCGATCGAAGTTGTAGATCGACATCCCGATGATCGCCTTGTTGGCCTGATCGAAGCGCTGCAGGTTGTAGATCAGGTTCTTGGAGCGGTACCAGATCTTGTCCTGCTTGATGTCCAGGAAGAAGTCCTGCCGCCCCTTCATCACGCGCATCTCGTAATTCGTCCGCTTCTTGTAGGTGGGCGGGAGGATGCGGTCCTCGAAGATCAGCACGAGGCAGGAAATGATGAAAACGACCGAAAGAATGAGCAGGGTGATGCGCCGGAGGCTCACGCCGATGGAAAAGCAAGCGATCAGCTCATTGGTGCGCGATAGCCCCGACAAAGTGAGGACTGTCCCCAGCAGCACGGCCGGAGCCGACATTTGGACGATCGTCTCGGGAAGATGGAGCAGGCGAAATATTATGACTTGATTAGTCGGATAAATGCGCTGAAGAAGATCGCCGAGCAGCGCTTGGAATTCGAAGAGCACCACCAACGAAAACAGAGCGAGGACGAAGTTCTTCACGAAGAAAATCGTGAGGTAACGATCGAGCGTTTTCACCGAATGTGAGTGTACCTCAAAGGCATTCAGGAGTATCGTAAAACCATATGTCCGATTCCGCGACCGAAGCGCTCAAGCCCGAGACCACCCAGAAGAAGCCCGTTCAGAACCGCAAAGAGTGGCTGATCGAAAACGTGAAGTCGCTGGGCTTCGCTTTGCTGATCGTTCTCATGATCCGCTCGAGCATCGTCGAGGCCTTCAAGATCCCGTCGGGCTCGATGATCCCGACTCTCTTCATCGGCGACCACATCTTCGTCAATAAGTTCGCTTACGGCCTGAAAGTGCCGTTCGTCGACTTCTTCTCGGGCAATCCCCTCTACATCATCAAGCGCGACCCACCCGCCCGCGGAGACATCATCGTCTTCAAGTATCCTCGAGACGAGAGCCTGTATTACATCAAACGCGTGATCGGCGTCCCCGGCGACACGATCGAGGTGCGCGACAAGCAGCTCTACGTCAACAACAAGCCCGTCCCCAGGGACGCCATCACCGGGGCCGCCGCCGAGAAGGTCCTCACGCCGCTCGAAAGCCCGGAGTACCGGCCGGAGCGCTTCGGCGTCTTCATGGAGCACCTCAACAACGTCGACCACCTGATCCTCCAAGACAAGGACGACTACATGGCGGTCAACCAGGTGCCGATCACGGTGCCGCCGGAGAGCTTATTCGTCATGGGCGACAACCGGGACCGGTCCAATGATTCGCGCTTCTGGGGCTTCGTCCCGTACAAGAACGTGAAGGGCAAGGCCATGGTCATCTGGCTCTCGCTCTGGTTCAACTTCGCGGACGGCCAGAAGAGCTTCCATCCGGAGCGCATCGGAACCATCCTGCACTGAAGTGTCGAATTTCTAGGCAGAAATCGTTCTAATAGCCGGGGGTCCGGTACAAAGACTTTTTCAATAGCGCAGATGAAACAAATATTGTATTAACGCTATATGTCAACCCTGTCTCTGAGCCTGATCAGTTCGGCCACTGCCCAAGAGACCCGTTTCAAGGCGCTTGCCGGCGCTTTCTGCGAAATGACCCAGTCGATCGGAATCCAGCTCGAGCCCTACTCAGACGGCTCGCTCAGCAAGTTCCGCAGCCTGCCTCCCGAGATCCAGACCCAGAAGCTCGCGGCATTTGAGACCTACTTCCGCTGCTGCGAGAGGGCGGTTCGCTCCGGCATCGGCCTGAGCGACGGCATCTCGCTCCTGAAAGCCATCCTCAAGGACCTGGGCCTCCACATCAACGAAGATACCGCCTCGCTCCTCACCAACGCCGAGGTCATCGAGGTCTATCGCAACGACCTTACCCAGCTCTTCCGCAATCTCCGGTTTCTCGAGATCTGCAGCTACCCGCTCATGGACCTCTATGTGCACGAGATCTCCGAGCTGTACCGCAGGCCTCACGTCCTGACGGATGCGACGATCCGCGAGTTCACGCAGGTTCTCACCTCGACCGACCGCAAGCCGCTCTTCTGCGACGTCCCCGATCACTTCCTGGAAGAGATCTTCTCCCCCGGCAAGCATAAGTTCTACATTCGGCACAAGCTCATCGCCCCCGTCATGAACGAAAAGGGCGAGGTAGTCGCGGCCGTCAGCTCCCTCTGGGCCAACCTCCTATTGCCCGGCGAAACTGGGCTTTCCAACGTTAAACCCCTGAGTCCTTGACGGAAAATCTTGATGAAACCTCCTAGAACCGGAAACTCTTTGAGCCAATACCTCCGCAGCCGACGCATAGAGCTCTCGCTCACGCAGAGGGATGTAGCCGATGAGCTCGGTTACAAGCCCCAGTTCGTGACCAACTGGGAATGCGGCACGAGCAGCCCCCCGGCTCACGTCCTGCCGCGGATCTGCGAGATCCTCAATATTCCGGTCGATACGATCCTGAAGCTCATCGCCGAAGACAGCGCGGCCTACTGGAACGAGATCTTCTCGAAGTCCCGCGGTCGCAGGGCCAAGAAGCGCGCTTAGAAGCGGCTTATGCCGCTTTCAGCCGAATCTTGCTGGAAGTCGACGAGATGCGCGCCTGGATGGCGTGATAGATCCGCTCGTAGAGGGCGCAGCTGAGCCTGAAGTTGCTGAGCACGATCTCGCGCTGATCCGCAGGCAGGTTTTCGACGAGCTGCAACGCCTTGTCGAGGTGTCCCACGTCTTCCTGGACGTGAACTTTCATGAAAAGCGTCGCCTTCTCTCCGAACGCGGGGAGCGCGTCCTTGTACATCCGGACGCCTCCGCTGAGCGAAAAGGCTTCGAGGCAGAGGACGTAGCCGAAAAAAGCGATCGGATGGACGTGCTCGATCCAATAATACTGGCTTTGGTAGAACGCCTGCGTTTCGGGAAGCTCCTCAAACTCGTTCAAATCGAAGCCGAGCGCCTTGAGATCACGCGAAGCGAGGAACTCGTGGCCCCTCTCCTCGGCGACGTGCTCGCTGAAACGGTAGTGGAGCGCGTCCTGCTGGGGGTCGCGGCTGAAACGCGACGAAGCCAGCGCGAGCAAGCGAGTCGAGTGGCAGACATAATGGTAAGTCTGCTTGAGCCACCAGCCGTAGGCGATCTTGTCGGTCGTCGGAAAGCCGGATATGGCACGATCGAGGTCCTGAACTCCTTGTTCGATGATCTTCTTCATGCGACTTTCCTTTCGGGTTTCTTTCCGCCGGTCGTGATGCCGGTCAGATCCGTTCGTTGACTCCAATATTGATCGACCCACCCTTGGATCTGGGGGTCCGGGTGAGGGTGCATCTCCCGGAGAAAACCCACGAGCAGGTCGATCTTGAAATTGCGTTTCACCAGGCCGGCTTGAAAACACCGCATGCCGTAGGTCTGCCCCATGCGGCTGGAGCCGACCTCGGTCCGCGCCGCCGCGAACATGGCGTCCGCGCCGAGGGCGCGCGAAAGGTTGACGCCCAGGCCGACGACGATCTCGCCGAGAGAGAGGCCGGCCAGATGGCTTCGCCAATTGGGGTTGACGCTGAAAAACTCGATCGTCGCGAGCGTCCGGGCGCCCTCTGACTTGAGGAACTCGAAGACCTCCGGTGGGTAGAACTTGAAATAATGGTGCTCGCGACAGGCCTGAAGATCGGCCTGGAAGACCGTGGAGAGATTGAGCGCCACGACCTCGTCGCCCGAGTGCAGGACGCCGACCACGTCCTGCCTGGAAAAATCGTCCAGATTGAAGGCGTCCAGGCTCCCCTGCTTGCCGTAAACGTGGGTCCAGAAATCCTTCCAAAATCTGAAGACCTTGTTGTGCAATTCAGGATAAGTGACCTCGCCTCTGCCTTTTCCGGCCATCAGCGTGTATTGGAGCTTCTTGAGGCGCGCCAGCTGGAACTCAGACAGATCTTTGTCCATGCCGACTTTTCGGAACGGTAAAGGCGAATTTGAAGTTAAAAAAACAAAGTCTATTTACAAACAAATCGTGTGATATCGAAAACAAACGCTGTTGATCACACAATTATTGTGATAACTAGTGGCGTCATGAATTACGACGTGAGTGTCCGTCCCGACTTTCTCGAGTTCGCACACGACCTGCGCAGCCCGTTGACGGCTATCCGAACCTGCGCTGAAATCATGGTCAGGCATCCGGAGGCCGACTACCTGCGGCAAGTCATTGCCAACGTAGATCGAGCCGAAAAGCTGATCGCCGAGTTTCTCGAGGTATCCTCGCAGCTGCCCTCCCGCCCCGTGCTGCTGAGCGAGCTCGTGAGAGGGATCCTCGCCGAAATCGGCGTGGGGCATGAAAACCGTTTCAGCGTCGAGATCACCGAGTCAGCCTTCGGCGTCCGCGTCGCCGAGGAAATCAGGCGCGCCATCGTCAATCTCGTGGAAAACGCGCTCAAATACTCCCGCAGGGAGTCTCCGATCCGGATCCGGATCGACCGCGAACAGGACTTCGTGCTTCTCTCGATTCACAATTTCCACGAGTCGCAGGCTCAGCTGGGCGAGGCGCTGGTTTTCACCCCGTTTTACCGCGGGCCCGATTCTGTCGGCTGCGGGATCCAAGGCTGGGGCATCGGCCTTTCGATCGTCCAGAAAATCGTCCAAAAATACGGCGGCTCCGTCGGATTGGACGGCCTGACTCCGGGCGAAGCCCGGTTCACGATCAGGCTTCCGATCCGGTCCGAATTCTCTGCGCCAAGCCCTTGAGTGTTCGCGCCAGCGCGCGGCGCGCCTCGCGCGGGAGCATGCGCACTCCCAGTGCGGCTAGAGGGCCGAAGGCATAGTAGAAGCGGATGAAGCCGCGGCCGGCCGCGCTCCGCGCGAGCACGAGATCGCGGTAATCCCGCAAGCGCGGCAAAGTCTCCAGATCCAGCTCCTCGACGAGCGCCGAGGCGACGAAGCACTTCGAAACCGCCAGCTCCCGGTAGGCGCGCCTGAAATCGGACTTGTTCATGCACTTCTTGTTGGCGATATAGCGACGAACCGCTTCGGAGCACATCGGCTGAAAAGGCATGTTCTTGGAGAAGAGCACGTACTTGTTCAGGTGGTGCTGGAACTCCTTCTTCTTGGTCTTGGTCCGGTCATAAAGCTTGGTCATGTCCCAGTAGACGCCGCTGATCAGCAATAGCTCGGTGACGTCGTGCTTGCGGTCGAAGAGGTTCGGATGCAAGCCGCCCTCGGGGACGTTCTTCCAGTTCTCGAGGACCTGGATGTAGGTGTGGAAGGAGCGCATCGCCTCGAGCCACTTGCCGGCCTCGAACGCGCGGGCGCCCTCGTTCGCGAGCTGAACGCGACGCTGGAGGAGCTTCTTCTTCCGCTCCTTCTCGGCGATCTCGAACTCTTTCTCCGCCTTCTCTCGAGCTCGGCGGAGCTGCTCCTCGACCTTCGATGCCATCGCCTGAAATGATATCAGCCGATACCGCTGGGGTCCACATCGAGGACGAACGGCCACTTCTGCGCGAAACAGAACGCGCGCGCCGAGCCGAGCGCCACCCGCAGAGGCTGGATGGCCTTGGAGCGGATCAGCAGGTCCCAACGGTAGATCCCCTTGGCGCGCTCGAGGAACGCCTCGCTCGGCCCCAGCACCTCGAAGCCGTCCGTCGCCGCGGACGCCTGGGGCAGGCGCGCGAGCGCCTGAGCGAGTGCCTCGGCGCGCGAGCGGGCGTCCCCCGCTTGCGGGCTCTCGAAACGAATGCGCGCGAGCCGGCCGAACGGCGGGTACCGCAGCGCTTCGCGAAGCTCCCGTTCTCCTTCGAGAAATGCCTCTTCGTCGCGCTTGCCGGTCAGGACTTCGATCACCGGGTGATCGATATCGTAAGTCTGAATCAGGACGCGCCCCGATTTTTCGCCGCGCCCCGCTCGACCGGAGACCTGCTTGAGGACCTGAAGCGCGCGCTCAGGCGCGCGGAAGTCCGGCCAGCGAAACAGGGCGTCCGCCAAAATCACGACGACCAGGGTGACGTTCGGGAAGTCATGGCCTTTGACCAGCATCTGGGTGCCGAGCAGGACGTTGGCCTTGTGGTCCCTGAAATCCTTTAGGATCGCCTCGAGCCGGGTGGCGCTCGTGATCTGGTCGCGATCCAGGCGAAGCGGAACGACCTCGGGCAGCAAGGTCGGAAGCTCCGTCTCCAAACTCTCGGTCCCCGCGCCCATCGGCAAAAGCTCGACGCTCTGGCACTTGGGACAGAAATCCGGGATCTGCTCCTGATGCCCGCAGACATGGCAGCGCAGGAGCTTGGCGCGCTTGTGCACGGTCAGGGAGATCGAGCAGTTCTTGCAGCCACTTACCTCGCCGCAGTCCGTGCAAAGCAAAAAGGCCGCGAAGCCCCGCCGATTGAGAAAAACCATCGCCTGCTCGCCCGCGGCCAGCGTCTCGCGGATCGCCTCGAGCGTGCGGCGCGCGAGAATCGCCTGCGTGCCTTCGACCTTCTCGTCGACCGCGAGATCGACGAGCTCAACGGCGGGGAGGCCGCTCCCTCTGCTTCCCAACGCGATTCGCTTGTCGAGGCGGGCGACGCGGTATTTGCCCTCGCGCGCGCGCTCGCGGGTCTCCAGGCTCGGCGTCGCCGATCCCAGCACGACCGCGGCGCCCGTGATCTTGCCGCGCACGACGGCGAGATCGCGCGCGTGATAACGGAATCGATCCTCCTGCTTGTAAGTCGGGTCATGCTCCTCGTCGACGACGATAAGGCCCAGCTCCGGGATCGGTGCGAAGACGGCGGAGCGCGCGCCCACGATCACGCGGAGCTCGCCCGAGCGCAGGGCGGCCGAGAGATCGCGCCTCCGCCCGTCGGCCACCGCCGAGTGCCAAAGGCCGACGGCCTCGCCCAGCCCTTGCTCGAGCCTGAGGTGCAGCTGCGAGGTGAGCGCGATCTCCGGCACGAGCAGCAGCACGCCCTTGCCCTGCGCGAGCGCGCGACGGGCGAGGTCGATGTAGAGCTCGGTCTTGCCGCTGCCGGTGACGCCGTGAAGGAGCGCGACGTTCAAGCTGCCGGGGGCGCCCGAAGCCGCGCGCGTCTCCTCGAGGATCGCGAAGGCCGCGGCCTGCTCCTCGGTCAGCGTGAAATCGCGGCGCGCGCCCGTGAACGGCGCGATGGGGCGGGTCTTCTTGCCTTCGTTCTTGAGGCCGAGCGAAGCCGGCGGAGCCGCGCAGTGCAGGACCTCGCCGAGAGGCGCGAGGTAGTAATCGGATGCCCACTTGCAGAGCGCGAGCACGTCGGGCGGCAAGACCGCGCCCTGGCTGCTCACCTCGAGGATCTCCTTGAGCGACTCCGGCGCGACCCCGGTCGGGACCTCGCTCGCGGACTTGGGCGGCTCGACGACAAAGGCGTGCGTGATCGTGCGGCCGAACGGGACTTTGACCCAGCCTCCGACTTGGACCAGCGGGGCGAGCCTCTCGGGCAATCGATACGTGAAGAGACCCTCGAGCGGCCGCGGCACCGCGACCGAGAGAATCACGTCGTTACCGGATGAGGTCATAGTACTGCTGGATGGCGTCGCGAAGCTCGCGCGGCGCGGAGTTGCCTTCGTCGGTCATGCCGTTCGAAGGGAGCTTGAGGCCCGGAAGCGGAGGCGTCTTCACGCCGCGAGCTTCGGGATAAGCGGTGACCTCGAGCGCCTCGTCCTGAAGCATCGTCACGCCGCCTTTCAGAGCCGAGATGACCTTGGGATAGGGAAACTCCTTGAAGAATCGCGTATTGTCGAAGCGAACTTCGGTCTGAGCGCCGCCCGCACCTAGCAAAAGCCGCAGCGGAATGAAGGTATCTTTCTCCACCCAGAACTGCGCGCCCTTGGCCGGACCCATCACGTACGCGATCGTGTCGCGCCAACGAGTGAGAGTCATCCCTTCGCCCGCGCCGCCCTGATGAACGGGCGCACCCGAATCGTCGACCGCGGTCTCGGCCTCGGCGACCGGGATTCCGTTTGCGATCAGGATCTGCGCGATAGCTCGAGATTGGGGAGAGAAGAGCACCGCGGCCGCCGGCGCGAGCTCCGGCATCTTCTTTTCGACCGAGTAGAGCCTGTGATCGGCCGCATCGGTTGCGAGGCTGAAGAGACGGCCTTCGTGCGAGTTGAAGAGCGTCGTGACCTTAAATTGCGTGCCCGTCGCCTTGCCACCGTCGTAAACCGTCACGCGGCTCTTGATCTGCACTCCAGCAAAAGCCAGGTGCTTCTGAGCGAGCGACTTGAGGACGAAGGAGGAGGGCGGGATGTAGGCCAAAGCGGTAGCTGTATCGGTAACTGTAACGGTAACGGCAGCAGCAACCGTAGCGAAGAAAGCAAATAGGGCGGTTCGAATCATGATTTGCCACCTCTCAAGTGCTTCTCCATCAGCGCGCGGACGCCGGGCGCCAACTCCGGCCTTTTGAGCGCGAAGGCGAGCGTCGCGTCGATGAAGCCGAGACGATCTCCCGTATCATAGCGCGTCCCTTCAAAGACGTATGCATAGAGCTTGTCCCGCTGAACGAGGATCTGAAGCGCATCGGTCAGCTGGATCTCCCCACCCCGTCCCGGCTTGGTCTCGCGCAGGCAATCGAAGATCTTGGGCGAGAGCACGTAGCGACCCGGCATCACCCAGCGCGAAGGCGCGTCCTTGGGGGCCGGCTTCTCGACAAGGCGATCCACCTTCATGAGTCGATCATTGATCTGGGTGCCCCCCACGGTGCCGTACTTGCTCACTTCTTCGAGCGGCACTTCCATTACGCCCACGGTGGATGCACCCTGCTGTTCGTAGATGTCGATGATCTGCTTCGTGGCCGCCGGCCGGCCATCAATCAGGTCATCACCGAGAAGCACGGCGAACGGCTCATCACCAACGATCGGGGCCGCGCAGAGCACGGCGTGCCCGAGACCCATGGGATTTTTCTGGCGGATCGAGATGAGATTGCAGAGATCGCCCAGGGACCTGGAGATTTTGGCGAGCTCTTCCTTCTGCTTTTTCTCGAGAGTGTCCTCGAGCTCGTAGTTGTAGTCGAAGTGGTTCTCGATCGCCTCTTTGTGGCGGGCGGTCACCAGGATGACATCGCGCACGCCCGAAGCCACGGCTTCTTCGACGATGTGCTGGATCATGGGCACATCGACGATCGGAATCATCTCCTTCGGGATTGCTTTAGTCGCCGGAAGAAAACGGGTGCCGAGTCCTGCCGCCGGAATGACCGCCTTACGGACTTTTTGAAGTGCCATGGGAGCCTCTCACCGATTCTGGGATGTGTAACTTCCCTGAGGGGCTCGTCTGAGAGATCTCAGAGCCCGCGCGGGAAACGATGCTCCCGAGACTCTAACTCGGCCTTGCAGTCGATGCAAAGAGTCGCGAACGGAAATGCCCGGATTCGCGCCTCGGCGATCGGCTCCGCGCAATTTTCGCAGTCGCCGTAGACGCCCTGGTCGATCCGCTTGAGGGCCTCGTCGATCTGCCAGAGGATGTCACGGTCGCGATTCTTCATCTGAAGAAGGAGGCTCTTGTCGGCATCGGCCGAAGCCTGGTCGGTCGTGTCGCTATAGACCGCACCGTCCGCGATGAAGTTCGCCGTCGCCTGCCGAAGCTCCAAAGCCAGCTGCTCACGGCGCGTGAGAAGGGTCTTGCGATATCCTTCGAGGCGCGAGGGGCGGATGGATGGCACCTTCGCCATTCTTGCGGGGCGAAGAGCATTGGACTTTGATGCAGAGGCCTTCGAGCGTAATGTCATAAGTAGGCGGTTGAGTAGCGCCACCCTTCACTCATGTAAAGGGAAATTGAGGACATTTCGCCAATGAATCAGATGAAGAAAAACATCATTTTGCTCGGTTTTTTCGCATTTTCTTTCGCAGCGCAGGCTTCGGATTTTCACTCTCCTCGCACTGCGGCGCTCGCCGGATCGGGACACGCGAGCCCACTGCTCAACGACGCGATCTACCTCAACCCGTCTTACACTTCATTTCTTCCCAACTACGGCTTTTCCATCAACTATCTGCTGTATGACGCAGGAAATCAGAACGCGGCTGGCTATTCGGATTACAACGGGCATAGCCTGAACTTCTCGATCCAAGATGGGCGTTCCGATGTCTTTCAGGCCGGCGTCGGCTACACGATCCGCGACGATAGCAAATTACTCAGCATTGGCGCTTCCAAAGCCGTCGTCGACAAGCTCGGCATCGGGATCGGCGCCAAACTCGTTTTCCCGAACGACGGAAGTAAAATGGTCAACGATGGGATTTTCTCGACGACTTACGCCTTCGCCGACTTCGGTCAGACTGCGTTCATCATCGACAACATCATCCAAAGCAGCGGCGCCAAGGATCGCGGCATGTACCGCCAGTTCATCGTCGGTACCAAGTTCAACGTCGAGAAGGTCGTCCTTGTTTACGTCGACCCGCATCTCACTCCCGATCTTCCGGACATGGACGATCGCACCTCCAACTGGGGTCTCGAAGGCG
>OUNM010445178.1_pt1 | contig 22141 bp, 18 predicted proteins | sample 1769961 | NCBI WGS metagenome assembly OUNM01 (sample SAMEA3914820, study PRJEB12502) | metagenome | biome: forest; material: soil | place: USA | collected 2012-03-12 | depth 0.3 m
CGTCGGCGGCAGCGACACCACGGCCGGCGAGGGCAGCACTGTGCCCGCGGGCAGGTTGAAGCCGCGCAGGAACGCATCTGCGGCCACGGCCGACTTGCCCGGCCGTTGCAGCTTCAGGAGCTTCAGGCCGCCCGAGCCGCAGGCCACGACGGGACAGCCGTCGCGCGCGATGCTGAGCGTGCCGGGCGCGGCCGCCGTGAGGGCGAGTGCGGCTTCCAGCACCTTGATGCGTTCGCCATTGAGCTCGAACGACGTGCCGGGCCAGGGATGGAACGCGCGCACCTTGCGCTCGAGCTCGGCGGCCGGCCGGCGCCAGTCGAGCAGGCCTTCCTCCTTGCCGAGCTTGTGGGCGTAGGTGACGCCTTCGTTGGGCTGCGGTGTGGGATCGATCGATTTGCGTATCAGCCCGTCGAGCGTCGACACGATCAGCGTGGCGCCGAGCGTGGCCAGCCGGTCGTGCACGGTCTCCGCCGTGTCGGCCGACGAAATGGGCGTGCGCTCGGCCAGCAGCATCGGGCCGGTGTCGAGGCCTTCGTCCATCAGCATGGTGGTGACGCCGGTTTCGGCATCGCCCGCCAGGATCGCGCGATGGATCGGCGCCGCACCGCGCCAGCGCGGCAGCAGAGAGCCGTGGATGTTGACGCAGCCCAGCACCGGGGCGTCGAGGAAGCTCTTGGTGAGGATATGCCCGTAGGAGACGACGACGGCGGCATCGAGGTCGAGGGCGCGGAAGGATTGGGCTTCGGCGTCGCTCTTCAGGCTCTTCGGGGTGCGCACGCCAAGCGCCAGCGTGTCGGCCAGCACATGCACGGGCGTCTTGCGTTCCTGCTGGCCGCGGCCGGCAGGCTTGGGCGCGCGCGTATAGACGGCGAGGACGTCGTGACCGGCGTCGACCAGGGCTTCGAGAGCGGGCACGGCGAATTCGGACGTACCCAGGAACGCAATCTTCATTGCCGCATCTTATAGGCAGCTGGGCGCCGGCGAGCTACAGCACGAAGGCTTTTACTTCGCTCGCCGCCCGGCCGTTCGCAGCGTAGCGGCACCAACGGCCGGCCGGCGAAGGGACTTTGAGGAAAAGCCTTCGTGCTTTAGGTATGCGGCCGCCATGGATGCCTATATGCCCACAACCGGCAAGGGACCTGCCCCCAATCTCGCCGCGCGCCGCGCCGCGGGCCAGGTCCATTCCGATCCCGTTCAGGAAAAGGTCGTGGCACGCCTGCAGGCCATCCACGACCGGCTTCTCGCGATGCAGAAGCAGCCGGTTCGGCAGGGCTTTCTGGCGCGCCTCGGCTTCGGTGGGGCAGACAAGCCGGTGGAGGGGCCGCACGGGCTGTACATCTGGGGGCCGGTCGGGCGCGGCAAGTCGATGCTGATGGACCTGTTCTTCGCCGACGCGCCGGTGGCCCGAAAGCGCCGCGTGCACTTCCATGAATTCATGCTCGAGGTCCACGACCGGCTGCATCGCCGCCGCGAGGAACTGGCGGCCCGGGGCGCGCCGCCGGAGGCCGACACGATCGTGCCGATCGCCAGGGCGATCGCTGAGGAAACGCGGCTGCTGTGTTTCGACGAGTTCCAGGTCACCAACATCGCCGATGCGATGATTCTCGGCCGCCTGTTCGAGACCCTGTTCGAGGAAGGCATCACGGTGATCGCGACGTCCAACCGCGCGCCCGACGATCTCTACAGGGACGGCCTGCAGCGCGACCGCTTCCTGCCGTTCATCGAGCTGGTGAAGCGGCGTCTCGAGATCCTCGAGCTGGGCGGCGGCCACGACTACCGCATGGACCGCATGCGCGAGCTCGACATGTACCTGACGCCGCTCGGCGCCTGGGCCGCCAAGAAGCTCGACGAGGCCTTTCGCGCGCTGGCCGACGGCGCCGATGGCGAACCGCGCGTGCTGCGCACGCAGGGCCGCGATGTCGATGTGCCGCGCGCGGCGCCGGGCGTCGCCATGGCGCACTATCTCGACTGGTGCGCCAAGCCGATGGGGGCGGCGGACTTTCTCTGCATCGCCGATCACTTCCACACCGTCATCCTGGCCGAGATCCCCAGGATGGGACCGGACAACCGCGACAAGGCTGCCCGTTTCGTGACCATGATCGACACGTTCTACGAGAAGAAGGTGAAGTTCATTTGTTCGGCCGCGGCGTCGCCGGACAAGCTCTATACCGAGGGAGACGGCGCCTTCGAATTCCAGCGCACGGTGTCCCGGCTGATGGAGATGCAAAGCCCGGAATATCTGGCTTTGGAGCACATCTCCTAATTGTGATTATGGTTTCGGTATGCGGACCGTGCCAATCTCCTTGCCTCAACAGGGAGGTCAGCATGCGAACACTGGTGATGGGATTACTTTGCGCCGTCGCGATGGTCACGGGTGCACAGGCTGCAATCAAGGAAGAGCCGGTCACCTACACCGACGGCCAGACCACGATGAAAGGATTCCTCGTTTACGATGATGCTGTCACGGGCAAGCGGCCCGGCATCATCATGGTGCACGAATGGTGGGGCATCACCCCGCACATCCATAACGAGGCAAAGAAGTTCGCGCAGCAGGGCTACACCGCGCTCATCGCCGACATGTACGGCGACGCCAAGACTGCCGACAATCCGAAGGATGCGGGCGCCCTCTCGGGCGGCGTGATGAAGGATCCGGCGGCGATGCAGTCGCGCTTCAAGGCAGCGCAGGCGCTACTGGCCAAGCACGCCACGGTCAACCCTCAGAAGATTGGCGCGGTCGGCTACTGCTTCGGCGGTGCGGTGGTGCTGAACATGGCGCGCACCGGCGACGATCTGGTCGCAGTGGCGGGCTTCCACGCCTCGCTCGGCCTCAACACCCCGGCCCCTGCTCCCGGTACCGTCAAGGCCAAGATCCTCATCTTGAATGGCGCAGACGATCCCTTTGTGAAGCGCGAGCAATACGACGCACTCAAGAAGGATTTCGACGCGGCGAAGGCCGACTACAAAATCATCGAGTATCCTGGAGCCGTGCACGCCTTCACCAATCCCGAGGCGACCGCGCTCGGCGAGAAGTTCAAACTGCCGCTCAAGTACGATGCCAAGGCCGATGCAGAAGCGAAGGCCGAGGCGTCCAAGTTGTTCGACGCCAGCCTCAAGAAGTAGACAATCGAAGCGGGTGAACTGAATACCCGTTCGGTTCTCGCCTTCACAATCGACGCCGCCGGCCCTGCCGGCGGCGTCGTTTTGCTTTTGGCTCTGCAGCACATCGCTCAATTGTGATTGTGGGGCGGAGAAGCCACAGCCTAGGCTCGCGCCGCTTTAAAACCTAGGGGGAGATTTCCGATGGACGGCGACAACATCTCATTCGACGACAGCGTCTCACGCCGCAAGGCTTTGTTCGGCGCGGCACTCGGCAGCGCCTTCGCGCTCTCGGTCCAGCCGGTGCAGGCGCAAACCATGATCATCACGCCGGGCGACGGCATCGTCACCGGCGAGGTCTCGATCAGGACCAAGGACGGCAAGCAGATGCGCGGCTATCGCGCCTATCCCGCGACCGGCACCGGCTTCGGCACGATCCTGGTCACGCAGGAAGTGTTCGGCGTGCACGTCCACATCGCCGACATGTGCCGCCGCTTCGCCAAGGCCGGCTACTACGCGATCGCTCCCGAGCTCTATTTCCGCCAGGGCGACGCGCAGAACGAGGCGACGCTCGAGAGCCTCCTGAAGGACATCGTGAACAAGGTGCCCGACGCGCAGGTCATGAACGACATGGACTCGACGGTCGCGTTCGCGACGGCCGAGGGCAAGGCCGACACGACCAAGCTCGGCATCACCGGCTTCTGCTGGGGCGGCCGCATCGTGTGGATGTACGACGCGCACAATCCGGCGGTGAAGGCGGGCGTGGCCTGGTACGGCCCGCTGGTGAAGGACGCGACGCCGCTGTCGCCGACCAACCCCGTCGACATCGTGGGCCAGCTCCATGGTCCGGTGCAGGGCCTCTACGGCGGCGCCGACACCGGCATCAGCCAGGACTCGGTCAACAAGATGCTGGCGGCCCTCAAGGCCTCGGGCAATCCGGCCGCGCAGAAGTCGCAGATCAAGGTCTATCCGGACACGCCGCACGCCTTCAACGCCGACTACCGTCCGTCCTACCGCAAGGCGGCGGCAGACGACGGCTGGAAGCTCTGCCTCGCTTGGTTCAAGGCCAACGGCGTGGTCTGATCGGAGGCATGATCGAAACCGTCCAGATCGAAACCCGATCAGGTCTCAGCTTCACTGCGGACGTCGCCGGCCCTGCCGGCGGCGTCCTTGTGCTTCTGCTCCATGGCTTTCCTGAGTCGCACCACAGCTGGCGCGCGGCCCTGCCCGAGCTCGCCAAGGCGGGCTACCGCGCGGTGGCGCCCGACCAGCGCGGCTACTCACCCGGCGCGCGGCCCGATCCGGCGAACCTCGATAACTATCTCTTCGACAAGCTCGTCGCCGACGCGATCGATATCGCGGACGCTTCAGGCGCGGCCGGCAAGCGCTTCCACCTGGTCGGGCACGACTGGGGCGGCCAGGTCTCGTGGGGCGTGGCCCATCAACATCCCGAGCGGCTTGCATCGCTCACCGTGCTGTCGCGGCCGCATCCGCTGTCGTTCCGGCGCGCGCTGCAGGAAGACCCGGATCAGAAGAACCGCTCGCGTCATCATGGCAAGTTCCTCGAGGCCGACACGGCCGACAAGCTGCTGGTCGACGGTGCCAGGCTCATGCGCGAGGGGCTGTTCGGCCAGAGTGCCGAATCCGTCGAACAGCATCTCCGCATCCTCGGTACCCGGCCAGCGCTCGAGGCGGCACTCGCGTGGTATCGTGCGAACAAGGGCCTGTCAGGCGAATTCGGCCCGATCAAGGTGCCGACGCTCTACATCTGGGGCGACGCCGACGCGACGGTCGGTCCCGCTGCCGCCAAGGGCACCGGTGAATTCGTGAGTGCCGCCTATGCGATGGAGGTATTGCCGGGCGTCGGCCACTTCGTCATGGACCAGGTGGCCGGCCGCGCCACGGAATTGTTGTTGGCCCACCTTAAAAAGCATCCCGTGTAGGCTTTTCCGTCTTCTTGCCGCCCCAGCGGAATCGCGCTACCACGCGCCGCATTCACGAACAGGAGAACTTCGCATGGCTCGCAAGAAGATCGCGCTGATCGGCGCCGGACAAATTGGCGGCACCCTTGCTCTGCTCGCCGGTCAGAAGGATCTGGGCGACGTCGTCCTGTTCGACATCCCGCAGGCCGAGGGCACCGCCAAGGGCAAGGCGCTCGACATCGCCCAGCTCTCGCCGGTCGCGGGCTTCGATGCAGCCTACTCGGGTTCCTCGAACTACAAGGACATTGCCGGCTCCGACGTGGTGATCGTGACCGCGGGCGTGCCGCGCAAGCCCGGCATGACGCGCGACGACCTGGTCGGCATCAACGCCAAGGTCATCAACGCCGTCGGCAAGGGCATCAAGGAAAACGCGCCCAATGCGCTGGTCATCGTCATCACCAACCCGCTCGATGCGATGGTCGGCCTGATGCAGGAAGTCACCGGCTTCCCGGCCAACCGCGTGGTCGGCATGGCGGGCGTGCTCGATTCGGCGCGCTTCCGCCTCTTCCTCGCCCAGGAGTTCAATGTCTCGGTCGAGGACGTCACCGCCTTCGTGCTGGGCGGCCATGGCGACACGATGGTGCCGCTGGTGCGCTATTCGACGGTCGCGGGCATTCCGTTGCCCGACCTGATCAAGATGGGTTGGACCACCCAGGAGAAGCTCGACAAGATCGTCCAGCGCACGCGCGACGGCGGTGCGGAGATCGTCGGCCTGCTCGGCAACGGCTCGGCGTTCTACGCCCCAGCCGCTTCGGCGATCTCGATGGCGGAAGCCTATCTCAAGGACAAGAAGCGCGTGATCCCGTGCGCGGCGATGCTGAACGGCGAATACGGCATCAAGGGCCTCTACATCGGCGTGCCGGTCGTGATCGGAAAGGGCGGCGTCGAGAAGATCGTCGAGGTCTCGTTCAACGCCGAGGAAAAGGCGATGTTCGACAAGTCGGTCGCCGCCGTGAAGTCCCTGGTCGAGGCCACCAAGAAGATCGTCGCCGCCGGCTGAGCCCAGGTTCGTCGCACGGTCCCTGCGGGGACGCGAAAGTGTCACTAGTCCGTCGTTGCCAAGGCTTGCCGGCACTCATAAAGTGCCGCCAACACTAGTCAGTTTTGATTTGATACTGACTAGTGATTGCACGCTTTTTGCTGATCGGCCAGCGATAGGATCTCATGAATATCCACGAGTATCAGGCCAAGACTTTGCTGGCCAAATTCGCCGTCCCCCTGCTCAAGGGCGGGGTCGCCTATACCAAGGACGAAGCGATGGACGTGGCCCGCAAGCTCGGGTCGTCTGTTACCGTGGTGAAAGCCCAGATCCATGCCGGCGGCCGCGGCGCCGGCCGGTTCAAGAATGATCCCAACGGCAAGGGCGGCGTCCGCGTCGTGAAGTCGGCGGAAGAGGTGGGCGCCAGCGCCGCCGCGATGCTCGGCCACGAGCTGGTCACCAAGCAGACCGGTCCCGCAGGCAAGATCGTGAAGCGCCTCTATATCGAGCAGGGCTGCGACATCAAGCGCGAGCTCTATCTCTCGCTGCTGGTCGACCGCAAGAAGGGCCGCATCGCCGTCGTCGCCTCGACCGAAGGCGGCATGGACATCGAGGCGGTCGCGCACAATACGCCCGAGAAGATCCTGACGCAGGAAATCGATCCTGCCGCCGGCTACCAGGGCTACCAGGGCCGCAAGATCGCCTTCGCGCTCGGCCTCGCGGGCAAGCAGGTCGGCGCTTTCACGACCCTGCTCGGTTCGCTCCACAAGGCTTTCGTCGAACTCGACTGCTCGCTGATCGAGATCAACCCGCTCGTGGTCACGGGTGCGGGCGATATCGTGGCGCTCGACGCCAAGATGAACTTCGACGACAACGCGCTCTACAAGCACAAGGACCTCGAGGAGCTGCGCGATCTCGACGAGGAGGATCCCGCCGAGACCGAGGCCGCCAAGTACGCGCTGAACTACGTGAAGCTCGACGGCCAGATCGGCTGCATGGTGAACGGCGCGGGCCTGGCCATGGCCACCATGGACATCATCAAGCTCTACGGTTCCTCGCCGGCCAACTTCCTCGACGTCGGCGGCGGCGCCACCAAGGAGCGCGTGACGGCGGCGTTCAAGATCATCCTCAAGGATCCCAACGTCGAGGGCATCCTGGTCAACATCTTCGGCGGCATCATGCGCTGCGACGTGATCGCCGAGGGTGTGGTCGCCGCGGCGCGCGAAGTGAACCTGCATGTACCTCTTGTCGTTCGGCTCGAGGGCACCAACGTCGACCTCGGCAAGAAGATCCTGAAGGACTCCGGCCTCAAGATCACCTCGGCGGAGAACCTCGCGGACGCTGCCGAGAAGATCGTCAAGGCGGTCAAGGAGCACAACTGATGGCCGTCCTCGTCGACAAGAACACCAAGGTGATCTGCCAGGGCATCACCGGCAGCCAGGGCACCTTCCACACCGAGCAGGCGATCGCCTACGGCACCAGGATGGTGGGCGGCGTGACCCCCGGCAAAGGCGGCACCGAGCATCTCGACCTGCCGGTGTTCGACACCGTGGCCGAGGCCGTGTCCAGGACCGGCTGCACCGCGACCGTGATCTACGTGCCGCCGCCGTTTGCCGCCGATTCGATCCTCGAGGCGATCGACGCCGAGATCCCGCTGATTGTCTGCATCACCGAGGGCATTCCCGTGCTTGACATGGTGAAGGTCAAGCGCGCGCTCACCGGCTCCAGCTCGCGCCTGATCGGGCCGAATTGTCCCGGCGTCATCACGCCCGGCGAGTGCAAGATCGGCATCATGCCGGGCCACATCCACAAGCGCGGAAAGATCGGCATCGTCTCGCGCTCGGGCACGCTCACCTACGAAGCGGTGGCCCAGACCACGGCGGCCGGCCTCGGCCAGACGACCTGCATTGGCATCGGCGGCGATCCGGTGAACGGCACCAGCTTCGTCGAATGCCTCGAAATGTTCGTGAAGGATCCCGAGACCGAGGGCATTGTCATGATCGGCGAGATCGGCGGCGACGCCGAGGTCAAGGGCGCGGAGTTCCTGAAGGCGTCGAAGACGAAGAAGCCGATCGTCGGTTTCATCGCCGGCCGCACCGCGCCTCCGGGCCGCCGCATGGGTCATGCCGGCGCCGTAATCTCGGGCGGTAATGACACCGCTGAATTCAAGGTCGAGGCCATGCGCGCGGTCGGCATCAGGGTCACCGACTCGCCCGCCGCGCTGGGCGACGAAATGCTGAAGGCGATGAAGGGCTAGCGCGTTTCTCATGTTCCGCTCTCCCGCCCCCTAGCGGGGGAGAGGAGGTGAGACTGGAGGAGCGTAAGAAGATGCAAGCAGAGCAGACTTCGTTCCTGTTCGGTGCGAACGCACCGTTCATCGAGGAACTCCACGCCCGCTACCTTGCCGACCCCAGCCGGGTCGACGCGGAGTGGCGCACCTTCTTCGAGGCGCTGGCCGACGAAAAGGGCGCGGTGCTGGCCGAAGTGCGCGGCGCCTCCTGGGCGCCCAACGGCGCGCGCGTCATCGACGTGCCGGAACCGCCCGTCGCGGCCAACAAGAACGCCAGGGACAAGAGCAAGGCCAACGGTGCCGCCGCGGCGCTCGCGGGCAAGAGCGAGGCCGACATCCGCCAGGCCGCCAACGACACGGCCAAGGCGCTAATGATGATCCGCGCCTACCGCATCCGCGGCCATCTCGAGGCCGATCTCGATCCGCTCAACCTGGTGAAGCAGGCGCCGCATCGCGAGCTCGATCCCGCGACCTACGGCTTCGGCGAGGGCGACTGGGATCGTCCGATCCTGATCTTCGGCTCGCTCGCGCTGGGCGAGCAGGCGACGCTGCGCCAGATCATGGACCGCCTGCGCAAGACCTACTGCGGCAAGATCGGCGTGGAGTTCATGCACATCTCCGATCCCGACCAGAAGGCGTGGATCCAGGAGCGCATCGAGCATATCGAGAACCGCACCGACTTCACCGTCGAGGGCCGCAAGATGATCCTGCAGCGGGTCGTCGAGGCCGAGGGGCTCGAGCATTATCTCGGCGTTAAGTTCGTCGGCACCAAGCGCTTCGGCCTCGACGGCGGCGAGTCGCTGATCCCCGGCATCGAGCAGATCCTGAAGCGCGGCGGCCAGCTCGGCGTGAAGGAAGTCGTGATCGGCATGCCGCATCGCGGCCGCCTCAACACGCTCGTGAACGTCATGCACAAGAGCTACATGGCGCTGTTCTCGGAATTCCAGGGCCGCTCCTCGCAGCCCGAGGAAATGCGCGGCTCGGGCGACGTGAAGTATCACCTGGGCGCCTCGGCCGACCGCGAGTTCGACGGCAACGTGGTCCATCTCTCGCTGGCGCCCAACCCCTCGCACCTCGAGGCGGTGGATCCCGTCGTGCTGGGCAAGGCGCGCGCCAAGCAGGACCAGAGGAACGACACCGAGCGCAGCACGGTGATGGCGATTCTGATGCACGGCGACGCAGCCTTCGCGGGCCAGGGGCTGGTGGCCGAGAGCCTCGACCTCAGCGATCTCGGCGGCTACCGCATCGGCGGCACGATCCATTTCATCGTGAACAACCAGATCGGCTTCACGACCTTGCCGACCTTCTCGCGTTCGGGCCCCTACTGCACCGAGGTCGCCAAGATCGTGCAGGCGCCGATCCTGCACGTGAACGGCGACGATCCCGAGGCGGTGGTGCACGTCAGCCGCATCGCCACCGAGTTCCGTCAGCACTTCAAGCGCGACATCGTCATCGACATGTTCTGCTACCGCCGCTACGGGCACAACGAGTCCGACGAGCCGATGTTCACCCAGCCGCTGATGTACAAGGAGATCGGCCGGCACAGGACGGTGAAGGAAGTCTATGCCGCGGCGCTCGAGGCCGAGGGCGTGGTCACCGCCGACGAGGTGAAGGCGCTGGACGCCGAGCTGCGCGCCAGCCTCGACAGGGCGCTCGATGCCGCGACCAACTACAAGCCCAACAAGGCCGACTGGCTCGAGGGCAAGTGGGCGGGCTTCACCGAGGCGCCCGGCGAGGAGGACCGCAAGGGCGCGACGGCGGTCGAGACGGAGCTGCTGCAGAGCGTCGGCAAGGCGATCTCCGAGCCGCCCAAGGATTTCGACCTCAACCGCAAGATCGCCCGCCAGCTCGCCGAGAAGCGCAAGACGATCGAAACCGGCCGCGACATCGACTGGGCGACCGGCGAGGCTCTCGCGTTCGGCACGCTCCTGGCCGAGGGCACGCCGGTGAGGTTGAGCGGGCAGGACTCCGGCCGCGGCACCTTCTCGCAGCGCCACTCGGTGCTGGTCGACCAGTCGACCGACGCCAAGTACGTGCCGCTGAACAATGTCGCCAAGGACCAGGCGGCGTTCGAGGTGATCGACAGCCCGCTAAACGAGGCGGGCGTGCTGGGCTTCGAGTACGGCTATTCGTCGGCCGAGCCCAACGCGCTGGTGATGTGGGAGGCCCAGTTCGGCGACTTCGCCAACGGCGCGCAGGTCATCATCGACCAGTTCATCTGCTCGGGCGAGAGCAAGTGGCTGCGCATGAACGGCCTGGTGATGCTGCTGCCGCACGGCTACGAGGGCCAGGGGCCGGAGCACAGCTCGGCGCGTCTCGAGCGCTATCTCCAGCTCTCCGCCGAGGACAACTGGCAGGTCGTCGTGCCGACGACACCCGCCAACTATTTCCACGCGCTGCGCCGCCAGGTGCGCCGCAGCTTCCGCAAGCCGCTGATCGTGATGACGCCGAAGTCGCTGCTCCGCAACAAGGAGTGTGTCTCGACGCTCGCAGACATGGGCCCGGGCTCGTCGTTCCGCCGCATCCTGGTGGAGACCGACCAGCTGGTCGACGGCGCCAAGGTGCGCCGCGTCCTGCTGTGCAGCGGCAAGGTCTATTTCGATCTCGTGGCCGAGCGCCGCAAGCGCAAGATCGACGACATCGCCATCCTGCGCATCGAGCAGCTCTATCCCTTCCCGATCTCGCGGCTCGGACAGCGGCTGTCACAATACCCCAACGCCGAGGTGGTGTGGTGCCAGGAGGAGCCCGAGAACATGGGCGCCTGGCACTTCGTCGACCGCCGCATCGATCGCGCGCTTTCGGGCATCGACGTCAAGGCCAAGCGTCCGTCCTATATCGGCCGCAAGGAAGCGGCGTCGCCGGCCACCGGGTCGGCGCGCACGCATTTGAAGGAACAGGCCGACCTGGTCGACCGCGCGTTGACGCTGGGTTGATCGGGCGGCTGAACAGGCGCTGAGGAGAGTTCAAGTCATGGCCGTCGAGATCAAGGTTCCGGCACTGGGTGAATCTGTCACCGAGGCAACCGTTTCCAAGTGGTTGGTGAAAGCGGGCGACCAGGTCGCGGTCGACCAGCCGTTGTGCGAGCTCGAGACCGACAAGGTCACGGTCGAGGTGAACGCCACCGTGGCGGGCGCGATCGCCGACCTCGCGGTCGAGGAAGGCGCCACCATCCAGGTGGGCGGCGTGCTCTGCCATATCGAGGCCGGCGCCGCCGGTGCCGCGCCCAAGCCTGCCGCTGCCGCGCCGGCGGCGAAGCCCGCCGCTTCGCCGGCTCCCGCCGCGACGCTCACGGCGCCCGCGCCGGTGCTGGCCGCCGTCGGGGGCGCCAATCTCGCCGCGTCCGGACCCGCCGCGCGCAAGCTCGCCGAAGAGAAGGGCGTTGCCGACGCCGCGATCCAGCCCTCGGGCAAGGACGGACGCGCCACCAAGGCCGATGTGCTGGCCGCTCTTTCCTCGATCGGCGCCGCTGCCGCCGCGCCGGCGGCCAAGCCCGCCGTTCCTGCCGGACCTCGTTTGCGCGCCGACCGCGAGGAGCGGGTGAAGATGACGCGGCTGCGCCGCACCATCGCCAATCGCCTCAAGGAAGCGCAGAACACGGCGGCCATGCTCACCACCTTCAACGAGGTGGACATGACCAACGTCATGGCGCTGCGCGAGCGGGTGAAGGAGGATTTCGAGAAGAAGCACGGCGCGCGGCTGGGCTTCATGTCGTTCTTCGTGAAGGCCTGCATCGCGGGCCTGCAGGAGCTGCCCGCGGTCAACGCCGAGATCGAGGGCGACGACCTCGTCTACAAGAACTACTACGACATCGGCGTCGCCGTCGGCACGCCCAACGGCCTCGTCGTGCCGGTGCTGCGCGACGCCGACCAGCTCACCTTCGGCGGCATCGAGAAGGGCATCGGCGATCTCGGCCGCAAGGCGCGCGACGGCAAGCTCTCGATCGGCGACCTGACCGGCGGCACCTTCACGATCTCCAATGGCGGCGTCTACGGCTCGCTGATGTCGACGCCGATCCTGAACCCGCCGCAGTCGGCCATCCTCGGCATGCACAAGATCCAGCAGCGGCCGATGGTCGTGGGCGGCGAGATCAAGGTGCGGCCGATGATGTATCTCGCGGTGTCCTACGACCATCGCATCATCGACGGCCGCGAGGCCGTGCTGTTCCTGGTCAAGGTCAAGGAATGCATCGAGGATCCCGAGCGCCTTCTGCTCGGCCTGTAACAAGTCTGCTGGGGTCGCGCCACTCCGGTGGCGCGTCATGATCGCGCCACTGGAGTGGCGCGCCCCCAGCGATGAGGGTTGAAAAATGGCTAACGAATCATTCGATTTGATCGTGATCGGCGCCGGGCCCGGCGGCTATGTGGCAGCGATCCGCGCTGCGCAGCTCGGCATGAAGGTGGCGATGGTCGAAAAGCGCACGACCTTGGGCGGCACCTGCCTCAACGTCGGCTGCATTCCGTCCAAGGCGCTGCTGCAGTCCTCTCACCTGTTCGAGGAAGCGGGCCACGATCTCGGCGTGCATGGCATCGTGCTCGGAGCACCAACGCTCGACTTCGCGCAGATGATGAAGCGCAAAGGCGAGGTGGTGGGCGCCACCACCAAGGGCGTCGAGTTCCTGTTCAAGAAGAACAAGATCACGACCTTCCAGGGCTCCGGCCGGATCGACAAGGCGGGTGCGGTCTCTGTGCTGGGTGACGACGGCGCGGTAAAGGACACGCTGGCCGCCAGGAACATCCTGATCGCCTCGGGTTCGGAAGTGATGCCGCTGCCCGGTGTGGCGATCGACGAGAAGAAGATCGTCTCCTCGACCGGCGGCCTCGAACTCGCCGAAGTGCCAAAACGCCTGGTCGTGGTCGGCGCCGGCATCATCGGGCTCGAGCTGGGCTCGGTGTGGCGCCGTCTCGGCTCGGACGTGACGATGGTCGAGTTCCTCGACCGCATCGCGCCCGGCATCGACGACGAGATCACCAAGCACTTCCATCGCGCGCTCGCCAAGCAGGGCCTGAAGTTCAAGCTGGGCTCGAAGGTCACCAAGGCCGAGGCGGGCGCGTCAGGGGTCAAGCTCACCGTCGAGGCCGCGAAGGGAGGCGCCGCGGAGACGCTCGAAGCCGACGTCGTGCTGGTCGCGATCGGCCGCCGGCCGTTCGTCGAAGGCCTCGGCCTCGACAAGGCAGGCGTGAAGCTGACGCCGCGCGGCCGCATCCAGGTCGATGCGCATTTCCAGACCTCGGTGCCCGGCATCTATGCGATCGGCGACGTGATCGACGGGCCGATGCTTGCGCACAAGGCGAGCGAGGACGGCGTGGCCTGCGTCGAGACGCTGGCAGGCCAGAAAGGCCATGTGAACTGGGATCTCGTGCCCTCGATCGTCTACACCCAGCCCGAGGTGGCGTGGGTCGGCAAGACCGAGGAGCAGCTCAAGGCCGCCGCGATCGCCTACAAGATCGGCAAGTATCCCTTCACCGCCGATCCGCGCAGCCGCGCCAACGGCGCGACCGAAGGCTTCGTGAAGGTGCTGGCCGACAAGGGCACGGACAAGGTGCTGGGCGTGCACATCATCGGTGCCGAGGCCGGCACCATGATCGCCGAGGCCTGCGTAGCGATGGAATTCTCCGCGTCGGCCGAGGACATCGGCCGCATCTGCCACGCCCATCCCACGGTCAACGAGGCGATGAAGGAAGCAGCGCTCGCGGCCTGGGACAAGCCGATCCATCTCTGAGCGAGGGGGCACCGTCATGCGCAAGCCGCTGATGGTGCTCGCGATCGCCGGCTGCCTGGTGATGGCGGTGGTGGGCGGCCTGCTGCCGATCCTGCAGGGCTGGATCTTCCTGGTGCTGGCGCTCTACCTGCTGGCCAGCGAGTTCGAGACCGGCCGCAAATGGGTCATCGCCGCACGCCGCCGCTGGCCCTCCCTGTCGCGCTGGATCGCCGCCGCCCGCAACCACCGCTGGGCGCCCCGGCACCTCCGCGAATTCGACGACATGACGAAGCCTGAAAAGTAGGCCGCTGTAGCGCTACTGAAAAAGAGGAAGCGCATGATGCCGTCCCGACACGCAGGACGGCAGGGGCAGGGTCTCCATGCGCAAGCCGCTCAAGATACTCGCGATCGCCGGCTGCCTGATCCTGGCGGTGCTCGGCGGCCCATTGCCGGTCGTGAGCTGGCTCTTCCTTCTGTTCGGGCTGCACATCCTGGTTTGCGAGTTCGAGACCGGACGCGATTGGGTGCGGGGTGCCCGCGCCCGCTGGCCCTGGCTGTCGCGCTGCATCGTTCGCGCCCGCAGCCATCCGTGGGCGCCCCGGCGCCTGCACGATTTCGACGATCTGACCGATCCCCTGAAAACCCGGTAAGCTCCGGGCGATGATCGCCCGGCTGCTCCTTTTGTTTTGTCTCTTGTACGCGGCGCCGGCCGTGGCCCAGCAGGCGGTGAAGGTCGCGGCCGACCTTCCCGCCCAGCTCTATCGGCCCGCGACGGCGGGGCGCGTGCCGGCCGTCGCGATCTTTCACGGCTGCGGCGGCGTGGGGATCAACAACACGCGCATGGCCGGGCTGCTGAAGGACTGGGGATACGCGGCCCTCGTCGTCGACAGTTTCACCGCGCGCCGCATGACCGACGTCTGCGGCCGCCACTGGCCCACGCAGGCCGACGCCGAGGCGCGCGAGCGCGACATCGATGTGTCGCTGGCATGGCTCGCCAGGCAGGACTTCGTCGATGGCGGGCGGCTTGCCTTCATGGGCTATTCCTACGGCGGCGGCGTGGCACTCTTGCGCGCGTTCCAGGATCGCGAGCCAAAAGCACGCGCCGCCGTGCTGCTCTATCCCGACTGCGGGCTGGGCGGGCCGCTTGGCGCAGCACCACAGCCGCGCCAGCCGACCCTGTTCGCGATGGGCGCGCTCGACGACTGGACGCCGGCCAGCCAGTGCCAGGCGCTGATCGAGGGCGTGAAGCTGCAGCGCGATTGGGTGGAAGCGCACATGTATGCCGGTGCGCATCACAGTTTCGACGCGCTGGGCTTGCCCGTGCGCTATCTCGACGGCGTCGGCAATCGCAGCAAGCCCGGCGGCTGCTGCGGCGCGCACTACGGCGCCAACGAAACGGCGTGGAAGGCGTTCGTCGCCGACGTGCGGGCCTTCCTCGCCAGGCACTTATAAAAATCGCAATGCCGTCTTGCAATATATTGCGATAATCGCTATATGGATTTCCGGGCCGAACCGCCGGAAATCGTCATGAGCAAATACACGTCGTTGGAAGAGAGTCGGGAGCGCTTCACGAGGCGCTCGGGAGAGAAAGCGAAAAGCCCAGCGACGACAAGGCGTTGACCCTTTGTCGGGGAATTTCCCGAGCGACTCGCGAACCTCACGACTCGCTCGGAAGGAATCCGCAAAATCCTTGTGCGCCAAGCTTATCGCCCCGTTTCACGAGCGATTCGCGAGGCGAGGCGTTTTTTGTTCAGCGGGCCTTCGCGCGGGGATGTGCCGCGCGATAGACGGCATTCAGCCGCTCGGCATCGACGTCGGTGTAGCGCTGCGTGGTGGAGAGGCTGGCGTGGCCGAGCAGCTCCTGGATGGTGCGCAGGTCGCCGCCGGCGCCGAGCAGATGCGTGGCGAAGGAGTGGCGCAGCGCATGCGGCGTCACCGACTCGGGCAGCCCCAGCGCGTGACGGATCTCGCGCACCCGCTTCTGCACGATCGCGGGATCGAGCGGGCCGCCGCGGGCGCCGAGGAAGAACGCATCGTTGGGACCGAGCGCCGACATGAACGGGCAGGCGTCGCGATAGGCCTTCATCGCCTCGATTGCCTGCGGCAAGAGCGGCACCAGCCGCGCCTTGTTGCCCTTGCCGGTGATCTGCAGCGTGTCCTGGCCCGTCTTCAGGAGACCCTCGACCGTACCGCGGGTGAGGCCGAGCGCCTCGCCGATGCGAAGGCCCGCGCCGTAGAGCAGGACCAGCACCGCCTGGTCGCGCAGGTCGATCCAGGCCGCGCGCTCCTGCACCGACTCGGTGTCGAGCAGCTCGTCCATGTCCTTTTCGGACAGCGCCTTGGGTACCGAGCGCGGCAGTTTCGGCGTCTGGATCGCGCCGATCGAGGCGTTGTGCGCCAGGCCGCGCTTGTCGAGGAAGTGGAAGAAGGAGCGCACCGAGGAGAAGGCGCGCGCGGTCGAGGTACGGGCGAGGCCCTGGCGCGCGCGCTCGGCCAGCCAGGCGCGGAACTCGGCGGGCTTCAGCTTGGCCAATGCCTCGAGCGTCGGTGGGCTGCCGAGATAGGTCGTCATGAAGCCGAGGAAATTCGAGACGTCGTGCTCGTAGGCGATCAGCGTGTGGGCGGCGAGACGCCGTTCGCTCTTCAGCCAGTCGCGCCACGCTTCCTGGGCCCCCGAGACGTTCATGGGGCGAGGCTCATCGCGTGTCTACTCGGGAAGATCCAGCCAGGCGCGCATGGTGTTCTCCAGCACCTTGGCCAGGAAGAACAGCAGCTCGGTCGCCATGTCGGGGCCGAACGCCTCGCCATCGCGCGCGCCGAAGCACATCACTGCGTCGGGCGAGCCCGACGAGACTTTCAGGCGCATCAGCACGTCGGACTTCACGAAGCGCGCGAGGTCGCCGAAAAAGGCTTCCTCGCCCACGATGCCGGAGCGCAGCCGCGCATGCTTGTCGGGACCGATCGCGACGTCGATCGCGCCCGGCGCCAGCACATAGACGCCGCGCACCGGCACGCGCTTGGGCGCATCGGCGTTGGCCTCGATGGCCAGCGTGATGAAGTCGACGTCGAGCAGCTCGGGCAGCTCGTGAGTCACGACATGGATCATCTTCTCGAAGGTCGTCGCCTGGATAATCGAGATCACCGCCGCCTGGATGCGGTTCTGGACGATCTGGTTCTGCTTGGTGTTGGCGATGATCTCGGTGCGCTCGGTCTTGAGCTTGTCGATCTCGGCGCGGAAGCGCTTCAGGATCGCCTGCTGCATGTCGATCACGCCCGGCCCCTGCGCGCGCGCGGTCAGCCCCATGTCAGCCGCCAGCTCGGCGTGCTCGTTGAAGAAGTCGGGATGGGCCTTCAGATAGGCGACGACATCGTCGGCCGTGATCAGCTTGACCTGCCGGCCCGAGCCGTCGGGCGCCGTGACGGTGCCGTCGCCACTCATAGGATCGACTGGCCTGTCTTCTTCCAGTCGTCGAGGAAGGCCTTCAGGCCGTTGTCGGTCAGCACATGCTTGAAGAGCTGGCGAATGACGTTCGGCGGGACGGTCGCGACATGAGCGCCCATCTTGGCGGCCTGGATCAGGTGCTGCGTGTGACGAACCGATGCGACCAGCACCTCGGTCTTGAAGTGCGGGTACTCGCGATAGATCGTCATGATCTCGTGGATCAGCTCCATGCCGTCATGGCCCTGATCGTCGATACGGCCGACGAAGGGCGAGATGAAGGAGGCGCCGGCTTTCGCGGCGAGCAATGCCTGACCCGCCGAGAAGCACAGGGTGACGTTCACCATCGTGCCTTCTTCGCGCAGCACCTTGCAGGTCTTGAGGCCGTCCGGCGTCAGCGGCACCTTGACCGCGACGTTCTTGGCGAGCTTGGCCAGCTTCCGCCCTTCCTCGAGCATGGTCTTGTGATCGGTGGAGACGGTTTCTGCACTCACCGGACCGGGCACGATCGCGCAGATTTCCTTGATCGTTTCAAGCATCGGGCGACCCGACTTCAGGATCAGGGACGGGTTGGTGGTGACGCCGTCCAGCAGGCCGGTGGTCGCGATATCTTTAATTTCGGCGACGTCGGCGGTATCCACGAAGAACTTCATCTAAAATGCCCCAATGGCCAGTGGTTCGGACGCTCGCGGTGCTACAATTTCTAGCAGATGGGACCGCACCCGTGGGGGCTGAATCGGTGGAAAAGACCGTGCCTTCCACCGATCCGAAGGCTGCCCAGAACGCCGCCAAGCGGACGGTGCGCGTCCTGCTGCCGCTGCCCCTGGCTGACGCCTATGACTATAGCGTGCCCGAAGGGCTGGAGGTTGCCTCCGGTACGTTCGTCATAGTGCCGCTGGGCAAGCGCGAAACCGTCGGCGTGGTGTGGGGCGAGGGCTCGGGCGAGGTGGCCGAGGCCAAGCTGCGCAACATCATCGACGTGCTGCCTGCCTTGCCGATGGCCGATCCCCTGCGCCGCTTCGTCGACTGGGTCTCGGCCTACACATTGTCGCCGCCCGGCGCGGTGCTGCGCATGGCGATGAGCTCGCCCTCGGCGCTCGAAGCGTCCAAGACCGAACTTGTCTATCGCCCGGCGGAAACCTCCGGCGACGACACGCTGAAGCTGACGGCGGCCCGCCGCAGGGTGCTTGAGGCCCTGAAGGAGGGCTTCGCCATGCCGGCGGCGGAGCTGGCGCATATCGCGGGCGTCGGCACCTCGGTGGTGAAGACCATGGCGGCTGCAGGGCTGCTCGACGCCGTCGAGCGCACGGTGCGGCGCTCTTTTCCCCGGCCGGACGGCGAGCGCGACGGGCCCACGCTCTCGGACGCGCAAAAGACCGCGGCCGACGCGCTGGTGGCCAAGGTCGAGGCCAATGGATTTTCCGCCACCTTGCTCGATGGCGTTCCGGGGTCCGGCAAGACCGAGGTCTATTTCGAGGCGATCGCCGCGGCCCTGAAGGCCGGCCGCCAGGTGCTGGTGCTGTTGCCGGAGATCGCGCTCACCTCGCAGTGGCTCAAGCGCTTCGAGGATCGTTTCGGCTGCACGCCCGCGGCCTGGCATTCGGGCCTCACCAGCCTGGAGCGCCGCGAGACCTGGCGCGCTGTGGCCGAGGGCAGGGTGGGCGTGGCGGTCGGCGCGCGCTCGGCGCTGTTCCTGCCGTTCGCGCAGCTTGGCCTCATCGTCGTCGACGAAGAGCACGACGGCTCGTTCAAGCAGGACGACGGCGTGACCTACAACGCGCGCGACATGGCCGTGGTGCGCGCGCGCCTGGTGTCCGCGCCGATCGTGCTGGCGTCGGCCACGCCCTCGCTCGAGAGCGTGATGAACGTCGCGACCGGACGCTATGGCGCGCTGCATCTGCCGGGCCGGCATGGCGGGCAGACGCTCGCCCGGCTGCAGGCGGTCGATCTGCGCAAACAGGCGCCGTCGCGCGGCCACTGGCTGTCGCCGCCGGTCGTCGAGGCGATGAAGCAGACCCTTGCCGCGGGCGAGCAGACCTTGCTGTTCCTCAATCGCCGCGGCTATGCGCCGATGACGCTCTGCCGCGCCTGCGGCCACGGCATCGAATGCCCGCAATGCTCAGCCTGGCTCGTCGAGCACCGTTTCCGCCGCACCCTGGTCTGCCATCACTGCGGCTACTCCGTGCCGCCCGCGCACGAGTGCAAGTACTGCGGCGCGGTCGACCAGTTCGTGGCTTGCGGTCCGGGTGTCGAGCGCCTGGCGGAGGAAGCGCTGGAGCTGTTCCCCGACGCGAAGCTCGAGCTCTTCACGTCCGACTCTCTCATAAATCGCGCAGAAGCCTCGGCCGCCGTCGAGCGCATGATCGAGGGCAAGATCGACATCCTGATCGGCACGCAGATGGCGGCGAAGGGCCATCACTTTCCCAATCTCACCCTGGTCGCCGTGGTCGATGCCGACCTTGGCCTCAACGGCGGTGACCTGCGCGCGGCCGAGCGGACCTTTCAGATGCTCTATCAGGTGGCGGGCCGCGCCGGCCGCGAGGACCGTCCGGGCAAGGCCTTCATCCAGACTTATCAGCCCGAGCATGCGGTGATGCAGGCGCTGGTCTCAGGCGACCGCGATCGCTTCGTCGCGGCCGAACTGGCCGATCGCGAGCTGGCCGGCATGCCGCCTTATGGCCGGTTGGCCTCCCTCATTATCTCCGGGCCCGATCCCGCGGCGGTCGACAATGTCTGCTCAGCCGTCGCCCGCCGCGCGCCACGCCAGGACGGCGTCACAATCCTCGGACCGTCGGTAGCGCCGATGGCGCTGCTGCGCGGCCGGCATCGCCGTCGCTTTTTATTGAAGACGTCCCGCGATATCGCGGTGCAGCCGCTGTTGCATGCATGGCTCGCGCAGATCGGCCTGCCCAATTCAGTGCGCCTGCAGGTCGATATCGATCCCTATTCCTTCCTGTGAGACCGCGCGGGAAAAACAGAGGTAATACGGGCCTTTAGCGTCCTTGCGCGGGGAAAAACAGCATGGTAGCAACGCGCGCTTTTGGCGGCGTGGGGCTGTTTCGTTCGGTCGCGAAAAGTGTAGGGGATTCAACGGCTTACCTGTCGGCCATGCCGGCACCGGAGAGGCTTCAGACGTGTCAACTTCCGCCACTTCAGGCGTCGCGGGACGCTATGCCAGCGCCCTTTTCGATTTGGCCGACAGCGCCAAGTCCCTTGACCAGGTGGCCCAGGACCTCGGTGCCTTCCGGGCCCTGCTGGCCGAAAGCACGGATCTCAAGCGCCTTCTGGCGAGCCCGGTGATCGGCCGCGAGCTCAAGAGCAAGGCTCTGCTCGCCGTTCTCGACGTCGCCGGCATCAAGGATCTCACCCGCTCCTTCGTCGGCACCGTTGCCGTCAACGGCCGCGCCCGCGAACTTCCGGCCATGGTCACCGAGTTCCTGGCCGAACTGGCGCGCCGCCGCGGCGAGACCACCGCGACCGTGACCTCGGCCGTGGCGCTCACGCCCGCACAGCTCGAGCAGATCACCGAGACGCTGCGCCGGATGCTGGGGGGCGCCAAGGTTTCCGTCGATGCGCACGTCGATGCCGACATTCTGGGCGGCCTGCTCGTCAAAGTGGGTTCGCGCCTGTTCGATTCGTCTATCCGCAGCAAGCTGCAGCGCCTGCAGCTTGTCATGAAGGGAGTTGCCTAAATGGATATCCGTGCCGCCGAAATCTCGGCCATTCTCAAGCAGCAGATCGCCAACTTCGGCACCGAGGCCGAAGTGGCCGAGGTCGGCCAGGTTCTCTCCGTCGGTGACGGCATCGCGCGCGTCTATGGCCTCGACAGCGTCAAGGCCGGCGAGATGGTCGAGTTCCCGGGCGGCATCAAGGGCATGGCGCTCAACCTCGAGAGCGACAACGTGGGCGTCGTGATCTTCGGCGAGGATCGCACGATCCGCGAAGGCGACATCGTCAAGCGCACCGGCACCATCGTCGACGTTCCGGTCGGCAAGGGCCTGCTCGGCCGCGTGGTCGACGGTCTCGGCAACCCGATCGACGGCAAGGGTCCGATTCAGTCGACCGAGCGCCGCCTCGTCGAGGTGAAGGCGCCCGGCATCATCCCGCGAAAGCCGGTGAACGAGCCGATGCAGACCGGCCTCAAGGCGATCGACTCGCTGGTCCCGGTCGGCCGCGGCCAGCGCGAGCTGATCATCGGCGATCGCCAGACCGGCAAGACCGCCGTCGCCATCGACACCTTCCTGAACCAGAAGGCGATCAACCAGAGCGGCGACGAGAGCAAGAAGCTCTATTGCGTCTACGTGGCCATCGGCCAGAAGCGCTCGACGGTCGCCCAGATCGTCAAGACGCTCGAGGACAACGGCGCGCTGGAATATTCCATCGTCGTGGCCGCCACCGCGTCCGATCCGGCGCCGATGCAGTACCTGGCGCCCTACACCGGCTGCGCGATGGGCGAGTACTTCCGCGACAACGGCATGCACGCCGTGATCGTGTATGACGATCTTTCCAAGCAGGCGGTGTCCTACCGCCAGATGTCGCTGCTGCTGCGCCGCCCGCCGGGCCGCGAAGCCTATCCCGGCGACGTGTTCTACCTGCACTCCCGCCTGCTTGAGCGTTGCGCGAAGCTCTCCGACGAGCTCGGCGCCGGGTCGATGAC
>OUNM010172456.1_pt1 | contig 22130 bp, 7 predicted proteins | sample 1769961 | NCBI WGS metagenome assembly OUNM01 (sample SAMEA3914820, study PRJEB12502) | metagenome | biome: forest; material: soil | place: USA | collected 2012-03-12 | depth 0.3 m
ATCGAGGAGAAGGCCGGCCAGCTGTCGTGCTTCGCCGACATGATCCGGCCGCCGATCGGCGACATGAACCCGCTGGTCAACATCCGCAACGCCCAGACCCTGATCGCCGAGGTCAAGGCCGGTCGCATCGGCGTGCTGATGAACGGCGTCGGCGCGCAGGCCGCGCTGGACACCCAGAAGGCGGCGGTCGAGGGCTCGCGGCTGAAGATCCCGCTGCTGTTCGCCGCCGACGTGATCCACGGCTTCCGCACCGTGTTCCCGATCCCGTTGGCCGAGGCCGCCAGCTTCGACCCGCACCTGGCCGAGCGCACCGCCCGCGCCGCCGCGATCGAGGCCACGGCGTCAGGCCTGCACTGGACCTTCGCGCCGATGGTCGACGTCGCCCGCGACGAGCGCTGGGGTCGGGTGGCCGAAGGCTCGGGCGAGGACGTGTTCCTGGGCGAGGTGCTGGCCGCCGCCCGCGTGCGCGGCTTCCAAGGCAAGGACCTGAAGGCCGACGACAGCATGCTGGCCACGCCCAAGCACTTCGCCGCCTATGGCGCGGTGACGGCGGGCCTGGAGTACAATTCGGTCGAGCTGTCCGAAGCCACCCTGCGCGAGGTGCACCTGCCGCCGTTCCAGGCCGCCTTCGGGGCCGGCGCTCAGACGGTGATGACCGCCTTCAACGACATCAACGGCGTGCCTTCGACCGCCAACAAGCGCCTGATCACCGACCTGCTGCGCGGGGAGTGGGGCTTCAAGGGCGTGGTGATCTCGGACTACACGGCCGACCAGGAGCTGGTGGCCCACGGCGTGGCCGCCGACGATCGCGACGCCGCGCGCCTGGCGATCCTGGCCGGGGTCGACATCAGCATGCAGAGCGGTCTCTATATCCGCTACCTGCCGGAACTGGTCGCCTCGGGCGCGGTGCCGCAGGCGGTGGTCGACGCGGCCGTGCGCCGGGTGCTGTCGCTGAAGGAGGCGGTGGGCCTCTTCGACAATCCCTACCGCTCGCTGGATCCGAACGCCGAGCGCACCCACACGGCCACGCCGGCCATCCGGGCGCTGAGCCGCGAAGCCGGCGGGCGCTCGATCGTGCTGCTGAAGAACGACCGCAACCTGTTGCCGCTGCCGAGGGCCGGCAAGCGCATCGCCCTGATCGGGCCGTTCGCCGACGATCGCGACAACGTGCTGGGCGCCTGGGGCGGCTTCTTCGCCGACCGGCGGCTGAACGTCGACCTGGCCTCGGGCCTGCGCGCCCAGATGGCCCAGCCGAACAACCTGGTCGTCGAGCGCGGCTGCGAGGTCGAGACCACCATCGCCGGCGGGTTCGAACGCGCCGTGGCCGCCGCCCAGAGCGCCGACATCGTGCTGCTGGCCATCGGCGAGAGCCAGGACATGACGGGCGAGGCCAAGTCCCGCACCGACATCCGCATCCCGCCCGTCCAGCAACGCCTGGCCGAGGCCATCACCGCCACCGGCAAGCCCGTCGTCGTCCTGCTGCGCCACGGCCGGGCCATCCAGCTGGAGGGCGTGGTCCGCGACGCCCCGGCGATCCTGGCCACCTGGTTCCTGGGCAGCGAGATGGGCAACGCCGTCGCCGACGTGGTGTTCGGGGCGGTGAACCCCTCGGGCCGCCTGCCGGTCAGCTTCCCGATCGACAGCGGGCAGGAGCCGTTCTTCTATAACGGCCGCACCACCGGTCGCCCGGCGCCGAGCGATCCGAACGGCCAGGAATACAAGTCGCGCTGGCGCTCGATCCGCAACGACGCGCTCTACCCGTTCGGCTTTGGCCTGGGCTATTCCAGCTTCGCGCTCAGCGAGGTGAAGCTGTCCACGCCGCGCCTGGCCTGGAACGATACGCTGCATGTCACGGCCAAGGTCAGGAACACCGGCCAGGTCCACGGCGAGCACGTCGTCCAGCTCTATGTCCGCGACCGCGTCGCCAGCCGCACCCGCCCGGTGCGCGAACTGAAGGGCTTCCAGAAGGTGGCCCTGGCGCCGGGGACGGAGCGGGAAGTGCGCTTTGACCTGTCGCGCCAGCATCTGATGTTCGTGGGCGACAACGATTACTGGATCGCCGAGCCAGGGATGTTCGACGTCTTCGTGGCCAACTCGTCCGTCGACGGCGCGGTGGTCAGCTTCGAGCTTCTGGCCGCCGGACAGGCCTGAACCCGAATCGCGTCGCTTCGGAAAAGGCGGCTGAAAGGGGGCGGCGCGACGTTTCGTCCCGCTCCCATTAATCGCCTGATAAGAGAATGCGAGGGCTGAAAAGCAGGAACACTGACAATCTGTGTTCTAAGCTAGTCTTTGACCTGTAAGGATTTTCCGTAGTTTTCGGCCCGACTTTCGCGGACTTTGCAGACGCCGTTCCGGCTCGACCTTACGGTGCGTCGGCATGTCCCGTTGAAAGGACTTGGAAAGGAAATAAGGTTACCCGCATTGAGGCCGTAGTGTGGCTAGCTGGTACGCTTGCGTAGGGGGGCGTCTCGGCGTTGGTTTTGGGCGCGCGTTGGGGCGCGTTCACCAGCAAGGATGGATGAATGTCGATCTCGAGCCTTTCCGCCGCACAGATCTCGACTCTGTCGGTTACAGCGATCCAGGGTCTGTCGACGACGGATATCCAGTCGCTCAACGGCACGCAGGTCGCCGCGATCAGCGCCACGGGGATCGGTGCGCTCGCCGACACCCAGGTCGCCGCGCTCAGCACCACCCAGGTCAAGGCGCTCACCGCGACCCAGATCCCGAAGTTCGCCACTTCGGTCGCCTTCGACGTCACCCAACTGACGCAGTTCTCGACGCAGCAAGTTTCAGCGCTCACCTCCACCCAACTGGCGGCGCTGGACACCTCGCACATCTCGGCCCTCTCCACGACGCAACTGGGCGCCCTGTCGGCGACCAGCTTCTCGGGCCTGGATGCGACCCAGGTCAGCTCGCTCAGCGCGACCCAGGTCAAGGGCATCACCGCCACCCAGGCCAAGGGTCTGAGCACCACCGATATCGGCGAGCTGGCCGACACCCAGGTCGCCGCCCTGAGCGCCGCCACCCTGGGCGCGCTGACCGCCACCAACGTCTCGGCCCTCAGCGGCACGCAAGTCGCCGCGCTGTCGACCACCCAGATTTCCAGCCTGTCGGTCACCCAGCTGAAGGGCCTGACCACCACCGACATCGGTGAGCTGGCCGATACCCAGGTCGCGGCCCTCTCGGCCTCGCAGCTGGGCGCGCTGTCGTCGTCGAACGTCTCGGCGCTGAACCAGACGCAAGTCGCCGCGCTGTCGACCACCCAGATCAAGGGCATCACGGCCGACCAGTTGAAGGGCCTGACGACCACCGACATCGGTGAGCTGTCGTCGACCCAGGTCGGCGCCCTGGCCACCTCGCAAATCGCGAGCCTGGCCTCGACCCAGGTGCAGCAACTGGCGACCACCCAACTGGCGGTGCTGAGCGCCACCCAGGTGGCCTCGCTGAGCGCGACCAACTTCTCGGCGCTGAACGCCACCCAGGTCGGCTCGCTGAACGAAACCCAGATCAAGGGCCTGACGACGGCCCAGCTGGGCGCGCTAACCACCACCGACATCGGCGAGCTGGCCGATACGCAGGTCGCGGCCCTCACGGCCTCGCAGATCGGCTCGATCAGCGCGACCGCCTTCTCGGCGCTGAACCAGACCCAGGTCGCGGCGCTGTCGACCACCCAGATCAAGGGCGTGACGGCGACCCAGCTGAAGGGCCTGTCGACGACCGACATCGGCGAGCTGGCCGATACGCAGGTTGCGGCCCTGGCTTCGACCCAGATCGCCGGCCTGACCGCCACCAACGTCTCGGCCCTGAACCAGACTCAGGTCTCGGCGCTGTCGACGACCCAGATCAAGGGCCTGACCGGCGACCAGCTGAAGGGTCTGTCGACCACCGACATCGGCGAACTGGCCGATACGCAGGTCGCGGCCCTGACGACTGACCAACTGAAGAACCTGTCGGCGACCAACGTCTCGGCGCTGAACCAGACCCAGGTCACGGCGCTGTCGAACAGCCAGATCGGCGCGCTGACGGCGACCCAGCTGAAGGGCCTGTCGACCACCGACATCGACGAGCTGTCGGCCACCCAGGTCGGCGCCCTGACGACTGCCCAGATCGGCTCGCTGGCCTCGACCCAGGTGCAGGAACTGTCGACGACGCAGATCGGCGGCCTGACCTCGACCCAGATCGGCTCGATCTCGACCGGCAACATCTCGCAGCTGAGCGCCACCCAGGTGAGCGCACTGACGGCGACCCAGATCAAGGGCCTGACGACGGCCCAGCTGGGCGCGCTGACGACCACGAACATCGGCAACCTGGCCGACACGCAGGTCGCGGCCCTCTCGGCCTCGCAGCTGGGCGCGCTGAGCGCGACCAATGTCTCAGCGCTGAACCAGACCCAGGTCTCGGCCCTGAACGAGACCCAGATCAAGGGTCTGACGGTCACGCAGCTGAAGGGTCTGTCGACGACGGACATCGGCGAGCTGGCCGACACCCAGGTCGCGGCCCTGACGGCCTCGCAGATCGGCGCCCTGACGGCGACGAACGTCTCGGCCCTGAACCAGACCCAGGTCACCGCGCTGTCGACGACCCAGATCAAGGGCCTGACCGGCGATCAGCTGAAGGGCCTGTCGACGACGGACATCGGCGAACTGGCCGACACCCAGGTCGCGGCCCTGACGGCCGACCAGATCAAGAACCTGTCGGCGACCAACGTCTCGGCGCTGAGCCAGACCCAGGTCACGGCGCTGTCGACGACTCAGATCAAGGGCCTGACCAGCACGCAGTTGCAGGGCCTGTCGACGACCGACATCGGCGAGCTGGCCGATACGCAGGTCGCCGCGCTGGGCACCTCGCAGATCAGCGCGCTGTCGATCACCAACGTCCAGCAGCTGTCGACCACCCAGGTCAGCGCGCTGAGCGCCACCCAGATCGGCGCGCTGTCGCCGACCGCCTTCTCGGCGCTGAACAGCACCCAGGTCGGCGCGCTGAACGGCACGCAACTGAAGGGCCTGACGACCCAGCAACTGGGCGCCCTGACGACCACCGACATCGGTGAACTGGCCGACACCCAGGTCGCTGCCCTCGGCGCCACCCAGATCGGCGCGCTGTCGGCCACGGCCTTCTCGGCCCTGAACGGCACCCAGGTCGCGGCTCTGAGCACGACCCAGATCAAGGGGCTGTCGGCGACGCAACTGAAGGGCCTGTCGACCACGGACGTCGGCGAACTGGCCGACACGCAAGTCGCCGCCCTGGCCTCGACCCAGGTGGCCGCGCTGGGCGCGACCAACTTCTCGGCGCTGAACTCGACCCAGGTCGCGGCGCTGTCGACCACCCAGATCAAGGGCATCTCGGCCGACCAGCTGAAGGGTCTGTCGACGACGGACATCGGTGAGCTGGCCGACACCCAGGTCGCGGCCCTGACCGCCGACCAGATCAAGAACCTGACGGCCACCAACGTCTCGGCCCTGAGCCAGACCCAGGTCTCGGCCCTGAGCAATTCCCAGGTCCAGGCGCTGTCGACGACCCAGCTGAAGGGCCTGTCGACCACCGACATCGACGAGCTGTCGGCCACGCAGATCGGCTCGCTCTCGGCCGCCCAGATCACCGCCCTGGCCTCGACCCAGGTGCAGGAACTGTCGACCACGCAGATCGGCGGCCTGTCCTCGACCCAGATCGGCGCGATCTCGACCGGCAACATCTCGCAGCTGAACAGCACCCAGGTCGCGGCGCTGTCGAGCACGCAACTGAAGGGCCTGACGACGGCTCAGCTGGGCGCGCTGACGACCACGAACGTCGGCGACCTGGCTGACACCCAGGTGGCGGCCCTCTCGGCCTCGCAACTGGGCGCGCTGTCGGCGACCAACCTCTCGGCCCTGAACCAGACCCAGGTCGCGGCGCTGAGCGAGACCCAGGTCAAGGGCATCACGGCGACCCAGTTGAAGGGTCTGTCGACTACGGACGTCGGCGAGCTGTCGACGACCCAGGTCGCGGCCCTGGGCTCGACCCAGATCGCCGCCCTGACGCCGACCGCCTTCTCGGCCCTGAACCAGACCCAGGTCGGCGCGCTGAACGCGACCCAGATCAAGGGCCTGACCGCCGACCAGCTGAAGAACCTGTCGAGCACCGACATCGGCGAGCTGGCCGACACCCAGGTGGCCGCCCTGACGGCCGACCAGATCAAGAACCTGACGGCCACCAACGTCTCGGCGCTGGACGCCACCCAGACGGCGGCTCTGTCGGCCACGCAGATCAAGGGCCTGACGACCACGCAGATCGCCGGCCTGACGACGACGGACATCGGCGACCTGGCCGACACCCAGATCGCGGCCCTGTCGTCCTCGCAGATCGCCTCGCTGAACGTCCAGGACCTGACGACGACCCAGATCTCGGGCCTCAGCTCGACGGTCATCGGCGCCATCGGCCCGACGAAGTTCTCGGCCTGGGACGCCACGCAGGTGAGCGCCCTGAATGGCACGCAACTGAAGGGTCTAACGACCTCGCAGCTGGCCGGCCTGTCGACCACGGACATCGGCGAACTGGCGGACACCCAGGTCGCGGCCCTGACGGCCACTCAAATCGGCGCGCTGTCGGCGACGGGCTTCTCGGCCCTGAACGGCACGCAGGTCGCGGCCCTGACCGAGACCCAGATCAAGGGCGTCTCGGCCACGCAGCTGAAGGGTCTGTCGACCACGGACGTCGGTGAGCTGTCGACGACCCAGGTCGCGGCTCTGGGCTCGACCCAGATCGCGGCCCTGACGGCCACGGGCTTCTCGGCTCTGAACAGCACCCAGGTCGCGGCTCTGTCGACCACCCAGATCAAGGGCATCTCGGCTGACCAGCTGAAGGGCCTGTCGACCACGGACATCGGCGAACTGGCCGACACCCAGGTCGCGGCCCTGACCGCCGACCAGCTGAAGAACCTGTCGGCGACCAACATCTCGGCGCTGAGCCAGACCCAGGTGGCTGCGCTCAGCAACACCCAGGTCCAGTCGCTCTCGACGACCCAGCTGAAGGGCCTGTCGGTCACCGACATCGACGAGCTGTCCTCGACCCAGGTCGGCGCGCTGTCGGTCGCCCAGATCGGCGCCCTGGCCGAGACCCAGGTCCACGAGCTGTCGACGACGCAACTGGACGCCCTCTCGGCGACCCAGATCGGCGCTCTGACGACCACGGCCACGCTGACGCTGAGCTCGACCCAGATCGGCAGCCTGAACGACACGCAGATCAAGGGCTTCACGGCCACGCAGATGAAGAGCCTGGATACGGCCAACGTCGCGTGGTTCTCGACCCAGGTCGCCTCGCTGACCGCCACCCAGATCGGCGCTCTGACGCCGACGGCCTTCTCGGCCCTGGACTCCACCCAGGTGGCGACCCTCAGCGAGACCCAGATCAAGGGCGTCACGGCCACGCAGCTGAAGGCCCTGACCACCACGGACGTCGGCGAACTGTCGACCACCCAGGTCGGCGCCCTGACGGCCAGCCAGATCGGCTCGCTGTCGGCCACGGCCTTCTCGGCCCTGGACGCCACCCAGGTCGGTTCGCTGAGCGCCACGCAGATCAAGGGCCTGTCGACCGACCAGCTGAAGGGCCTGACGACCACCGACATCGGTGAGCTGTCGACCACGCAGGTGGCCGCGCTTTCGACCGACCAGCTGAAGAACCTGTCGGCCACCAACATCTCCGCCCTGGCCGATACGCAGACGGCCGCGCTTTCGGCGACCCAGATCAAGGGCCTGACGACGCAGCAGCTGCAAGGCCTGTCGACCACGGACATCGGCGAACTGGCCGACACCCAGGTCGCCGCCCTGGCCACGACGCAGATCTCGGCGCTCAGCCAGACGAACCTGCAGCAGCTGTCGACCACCCAGGTCAGCGCGCTCAGCGCCACCCAGATCGGCGCGATCTCGGCCACCAACTTCTCGGCCCTGAACGCCACCCAGGTCGGCGCCTTGAACGAGACCCAGATCAAGGGCCTGACGACCCAGCAGTTGGGTGGCCTCTCGACGACCGACGTCGGCGAACTGGCCGACACCCAGGTGGGCGCCCTCAGCGCAACCCAGGTCGGCGCGTTGTCCGCCACGGGCTTCTCGGCCCTGAACGCGACGCAGACCGCCGCCCTCAGCGCGACCCAGATCAAGGGCCTGACGGCGAGCCAGCTGAAGGGCCTGTCGGCCACGGACATCGGCGAACTCGCCGACACCCAGGTCGCGGCTCTGGCCTCGACCCAGATCGGCAACCTGACCCCGACGGCTCTCTCGGCCCTGAATCAGACCCAGGTCACGGCGCTGTCGACGACCCAGATCAAGGGCCTGGCGACGACCCAGCTGGCCAATCTGTCGACCACCGACATCGGCGAGTTCTCGGCCACCCAGATCGGCGCGCTGACGGCGGATCAGCTAAAGAGCATCTCGGCGACCAATATCTCGGCCCTGGACAACACCCAGGTGGCCGCGCTGAGCAACACCCAGGTGGCCGCGCTCAGCACGACCCAGCTGAAGGGCCTGTCGGTCACCGACATCGACGAGCTGTCGGCCACCCAGGTCGGCGCGCTCTCGGCCGCCCAGATCGGGGCCCTGGCCTCGACCCAGGTGCAGGAACTGTCGACCACGCAGATTGGCGGCCTCTCGGCCACCCAGATCGGCGCGATCTCGACCGGCAACATCTCGCAGCTGAACAGCACGCAGATCGGCGCGCTGACCTCGACCCAGGTCAAGGGCCTGACGGTCGCCCAGATGGGCGTCCTGACCACGACCAACATCGGCGATCTGGCGGACACGCAGGTGGGGGCTCTGACCTCGACCCAGCTGGGCGCCATGACCCCGACGGGCTTCTCGACGCTGGACTCCACCCAGGTGGCGGCGCTGAGCTCGACCCAGATCAAGGGCTTGACGGTCACCCAGCTGAAGGGTCTGTCGACCACGGACGTCGGCGAACTGGCCGACACCCAGGTGGCGGCGCTCTCGGCGGCCCAGCTGGGCGCGCTGACGGCGACCAACTTCTCGGCGCTGAACGGCACCCAGGTGGCCGCCCTGAACGCGACCCAGATCAAGGGCATCTCGACCGACCAGCTCAAGGGCCTGTCGACGACGGATATCGGCGAACTGGCCGATACGCAGATCGCCGCCCTGGCCACCAGCCAGCTGTCGGCGCTGACGGCGACCAACGTCTCGGCCCTGAACGCCACCCAGATGGCGGCGCTGACGGCCACGCAGGTCAAGGGCTTCACCAACGACCAGCTGAAGGGTCTGACGACGACGGACATCGGCGAGCTGGGCACGACCCAGGTCGGCGCCCTGACCAACTCGCAGATCACGGTCCTGGCCTCGACCCAGGCCCAGCAGCTGTCGACCACCCAGATCGGCGCGCTGAGCTCGACCCAGGTCGGCGCTCTGACCGCCACGGCCTTCTCGTCCCTGGACGCCACCCAGACCGGTTCGCTGAGCGCGACCCAGGTGAAGGGCCTGGCGACCACGCAGCTGTCGGCGCTGACCACGACCAATGTGGGCAACCTGGCCGACACCCAGGTGGCGGCGCTGAGCATCCTGCAACTGGCGGCTCTGTCGGCGACCAACGTCTCGGCGCTGGACGCCACCCAGACCGCCGCGCTGTCGACGACCCAGCTCAAGGGCCTGACGACCACGCAGCTGAAGGGCCTGACCAGCACCGACGTCTCGGATCTGGCCGACACCCAGATCGCCGCCCTGACCTCGACCCAGCTGGGCGCGCTGTCGACGACGGTGATCAGCAGCTTCACGACCACCCAGATCGGCGAGCTGCAATCCACGCAGCTGTCCGGCCTGACCACGACCCAGCTGGATTATCTGTCGACGACCAACATCTCGCAGATGACCAGCACCCAGGCCAACGCCCTGACCCAGACCCAGGTCCAGAGCCTGAGCGACGAACAGGTCGCCGCGTACCTGGACGTCACCTGATCCTGACGACCGCCGTCCGCGCTTCACCGCGCGGACGGCGGATCGCTCTCGACCGTTGGTGGCGGTCGCCGCCCCGTGCCATGATCGCGCAAGGCTGACTCGCACTCCTTCGCGATCGGCTGCTCATCGGTTTCGGGAAGACTATGGCCGACGTCGACACGCTGGATCTGCTCAGCACGCTGACCGCCGAGGGCGCTTCGCTCGGCGACGTGATCTCGATCGCCGCAAGGCTGGGGGAGGGCGGCCAGCCCGCCCTGGCCGACCAGGCCTACAAGGTGTGGATCCGCTTCAACCCCGAGCATCCGCAGCTGTGCGTGGCGCATTTCAACCGCGCCGTCGTGCAGTCGGCTCTGGGCGACAACGCCGGCGCCGCGGCCTCGTTGGAAGCGGCCATCGCTCAGAACATCGATTTCCTGCCCGCCTACATCAACCTGGGCGGCTTGCAGGAGCGGGCCGGCCTGCACGAGATGGCCATCGCCACCTGGGAAGCCGGCGCCAACCGGCCGGGCGTGATGAATGGCGTGGGCGTCGGCTACGCCTTCACCTGCCTCAAGCAGATCGCCCGCGTGCTGGGCGACATGCAGCAGCCGGCGCGCGCCGAGCTGGCCCTGCAACGCGCCGCCGATCTGGATCCGCGCCAGATGGACGTGATCGGCCAGCTGGTGGCCAATCGCCTGGCCCAGTGCAAGTGGCCGGCTATGCAACCCAGCGAGCGCGTCGACCGCCGCGCGCTGCTGCTGGGCGTCAATCCGCTGTCGATCGGGGCCTATTCCGACGATCCGCTGCTGCAACTGGGCGCGGCCAACGCCTTCATCGAGCGTGAGGCCAAGACCACGGCCGACCAGGTGCGCGTCGACCGTCGCGACGCGCCGATCGACCTGACCGGCCGCCGTCCGCGCATCGGCTACATCTCGTCCGACCTGCGCGACCACGCCGTCGGCTATCTGATGGCCGAGCTGTTCGAGGTGCATGACAAGAGCAAGGTCGAGGTGTTCGCCTACTACTGCGGGCCTGAGTCCAGCGATGGCCTCAACACCCGCATCCGCGCCGCCGCCGAGCACTTCATCGATATTCGTCCGATGTCGGACGATGAAGCCGCCCAGCGCATCGTCGACGACGGCATCGACATCCTGGTCGACGTCAACGGCCACACGCGCGACGCCCGCACGGCCGTCTTCGCCCGCCGTCCCGCGCCGATCCAGGTCAACTGGCTGGGCTATCCCGGCACGATGGGCAGCGATTACCACCACTATATCGTCGCCGATCCGTGGATCATCCCGCCGGAGATGGAGCTCTATTACTCCGAGGCCGTGCGACGCATTCCCTGCTACCAGCCCAACGACCGCCGCCGGAAGGTGGAGGAGACGGTCCCGACCCGCGCCGAGGCGGGCCTGCCCGAAGACGAATTCGTCTTCTGCTGTTTCAACGGCACGCAGAAGATCACCCCGTACGTCTTCGACCGCTGGATGGAGATCCTCAAGCGCACGCCGGGCAGCGTGCTGTGGCTGCTGGACAGCAATCCCGAGACCAACGCCCGCCTGCGCGACGCGGCCCAGGCGCGGGGCGTCGATCGTACCCGTCTGGTCTTCGCCCAGAAGCTCCAGAACGCCTACCACCTGGCGCGCTACCGGCTGGCCGACCTCTTCCTCGACACCACGCCCTACGGCGCCCACACCACAGCGTCGGACGCCCTGTGGATGGCCGTGCCCGTGCTGACCTGGTCGGGACGCAGCTTCGCCTCGCGCGTCTGCGGCAGCCTGGTGCGCAGCGCCGGACTGCCCGAACTGGTCGTCGATAGCGCCGAGGCGTATGTCGAGAAGGCCGTCGAGATCGGCGTCGATCGGGAGAAAGCCAAGGCTCTGCGCGCGACGCTGGAAGCCAACCGCGACACCTGCGTGCTGTTCGACATGGACCTTCTGGCCGGCAAGCTGGAAGACCTCTACGGCGAGATGATCGCCGAGCATCAGGCCGGCCAGCGCCCGCAGCCGAACCTGGCCAACCTCTCGACCTATCTCGAGATCGGCATCGGCCTGGACCGCGACGACCGCGAGAGCCAGGCCGAGCCAGACCTGCACGGCCTCTATCGCCAGGCGCTGGAGCAGCGGGACCGCATCAAGACCATGCCCGCCGACGGACGTCTGTGGGAAGGCGGCGACCGGTGAACCGCCAGCAGCTGGACGCCCTGAGGTTCGACGGCTACGCCCCGCGTACGATGCTGGACATCGGCGCGCACCTGGGCAGCTTCACCCGCGAGTTCCTGCAGGCGTTTCCGGACTGCTTCCCGACCCTGGTCGAGCCCAATCCGTTCTGTGAAGAGACCCTGGCGCGCACCCCCTACGAGCGCCACATGGTCGCCGCGTCGGACGAGAACGGCGAGGCCGAGCTGTTCCTGACCAGCGAGTGGCTGGAATCGACCGGCGTGTCGCTGTACCGCGAGACCACGGACTATTTCCGCGACGAGGTCCTGGTCCGCAAGACGGTGCCCAAGGCGCGGCTGGACGATCTGTTCGCCGGCCGCCGCTTCGACTTCGTCAAGATCGACACCCAGGGCTCGGAGCTGGATGTGTTGCGCGGCGGCGAGACCGTGCTGCGCCAGGCCGACTACATCCTGATCGAGATCTCGGTCGTCAATTTCAACGAAGGCGGCGCGCCTGCCGAACTCGTGTTCCGCAAGCTGGCCAAGATGGGCTTCGCGCCCGCTGACGTCACCGACTTCCATCGCCTGCAGGATGTGCGGGACGGCGGTCTCTTGCAGATGGACGTGCTGTTCAAGCGTCGCGCCGTGCGACCCGTGCAATCGGGGCGCCTGGCCGGGCTGCATGACCTGAACGGCCTCGTCAGCCATCTCTACGAGCGCAAGACCCGCGACCCGGGCTTCCGCATCCTGCTGATCGGCGGCGGCCCGCCCGGCTGGCCGGACGCCCTGCGTGACGCGACGCTGGGCGGGGAGGGGACTGATTTCCCCGGTGATCTCTCCGATCCCGACACCTATCGCGCCATCCTGGATCACGTCGCCCGCGAGGGGCGGTTCGACTATGTCGTGGCGCCCCACGTCGCCCAGCTGCTGGCGCGGCCCCAGGCCCTGCTGCGGCATCTGCCCCTGGTCGCCGAGGCCGGCTGGCTGACCGCGCCGTCGCGTTTCCTGGAAGTCCTGAAGATCGAAGGCCCGCATCGCGGCTACGCCCATCACGGCTGGGTGCTGGACCATGACGGCGACACCTTGGTCCTGGCCTCGAAGGCGCCGCTGATCGAGCACCTGACCTATCCGGGCGAGGCCGAATGGCGCCAGCGTCCGGACCGTTTCGAGCTGCAGATCGGCTGGCGCGGCGGCTTGCGTTTCAAGAGCTTGGTCGGCGAAGACGGCCTGCCGCCTCAGGACGAGACCCTGGCCCTGCTGGGCCGCTTTCTCGAGGGCGTGCCGCCGGGCGAGGCTCCGGCCGCGCCGGAGGCCGCCGAAACGGGCGTCGCCGCCGAACTGGCCCAGGCCGTCGCCGCCGCGCGCGATCCGCACTCGGGCCTGCATCCGCTGGGCCGGCTGAAGTTCTACCAGGACGCCGCCAGCCTGATCCTGTGCGAGCCGCTGACCCGCGAGCGCCTGGACCTGTTCGAGACGCTGCTGGCCGAAGCTCAAGCCCTGGACGTCGAGCCGCCGGGACCGGAATGGGCGGACTGGGTCATCCACTACCGGGTCGTTCTGGAGGCCATGACCGGCGCCGGCCTGGAGGCTCCAACCCCGCCGCCGCCGAATGATCCGCCCGCGCCGTTCCTGACCGGCGACGGCCAGATCCTCGACGCCGAGGGGCTGAAGGCCCATGCCGACGCGGTGGGCGCGCAGGTGGTGTTCTTCGCCGCCGCCGACGCCCGCTATGTCGAGCTCTATGCCCGCTGGTTGGCGCTTTCGGTGCTCAAGCACAGCGACGTGCCGTTCCTGGTGGTGATCCATGTGATCGGCGGCGTGGACAAGCTGGCGCAGGCCGCCGCGACGGTGCGGGTCGAGGATCCGCGCATCGTCTTCACCGGCGACGATTTCGACGCCTCGGCCGTGACGACCCGTTGCTACGAGGCGCCGCCCAAGGGCCTGATGACCATTCCGGTCGCCCACTACCAGTCGGTGCGCTTCCAGCGCCTGGGCGCTTTGCTGGACCTGCTGCAGCGGCCGGTGTTCGTTTCGGACATCGACCTGCTGCTTCAGCGCGGCGTGTCTGATCTGCTGGAACGCTGGGTCGGCGCCGACCTGGTGCTGAACGAGAACGAGGCCAACACCCAGGCCGGCTCGCGCATCACCGCCAACCTGCTCCTGGCGCGCCCGACGCCGGCGACGGCGATTTTCCTGAACTGGCTGCGCGCCTATCTGGACCAGCGCCTGGCTGGTGAGGCTGTCACACGCTGGATCGACCAGGTCGCCCTGAACCTGGCGCGCCATCACCTGGCGCTGCATGCGCCGGATGCGCAGGTCGGATTCTTCGACACGGCCAGCGACATCAACAACGTGATGTTCAGCGAATATGTACCCGGGCACCCGTTCCGGTTTCTGTCGCTGTACCACGGGTTCGATACGTCGACGCTGGAGGAGTAGGGGGCTTCTCCTTCCTCCCCCATTGAAGGAGGAGGAATAGTCTAAAACTCCGCCTTCGCCTTCATCGCCACGACACCCTCGACCTCGGCCCAAAGCTCCGCGCCGCCCTCGGTCCAGCGCCCGCACGCCACGACCGTCTCGCCGGAAAACGCCGGCTTCAGCGCCCGGAATGAGAACCGCCGCACGGGCCGCGCCGGCATGGCCTCCAGCAACAGCAGCGCGATCAGCGGACCGTGGACGACGAGGTACGGATAGCCCTCCACTCCTGTCGCGTAGTCACGGTCATAGTGGATACGATGTGTGTTCGACGTCGCCGCCGAGAAGGCGAACAGCAGCACCGGATCGGTCGGGGTCTCGCGACGCCAGTCGGCGGACGTGGCAGGGACTTCATCAGCCGTCCGGGACGCGGGCGGGGCGGCGGTGTAGACGATCGTCTGGCGCTCAGTGACGCAGGGCTCGCCGCCTTGGTTGAAGGCCCGGTCCAGCGTGACGAAGGTCAGCGGCCCGCTGGCGCCGGCTTTCTCTTCGACGTTGCTGATGGTCTCGACGACCTCGGTCTCGACGCCCGCGTGCAGCGGCTTCGAGAGCCGAAGGTCGCCGGCCGCGAACATCCGCCGGGGCGCCTCGATCGGTGGCAGGAAGAGGCCGCGCCTGGGATGGCCATCTGGGCCGAGATCGGCGCGAGCGATGGACTCCGCCAGGCAGCCCCAGTGCCAGGCCGGGGGGACCTCAATCGGCGGTCCGGGCCGGTCCAGCACCGCCGCCAGCCGCGCTAGATCCTGCGCCGCCAGCACCGTCGTCCGCCGCCGCTCGCGCCCGATCCAGTCGGCGAAGGCGCTCATCAGTACGAGCGCGGCAGGCCGAGCACGTGCTCGGCGACATAGGCCAGGATCAGGTTCGTCGAGATGGGCGCCACCTGGTAGAGCCGCGTCTCGCGGAACTTGCGCTCGATGTCGTACTCCTCGGCGAAGCCGAAGCCGCCGTGGGTCTGCAGGCACATGTCGGCGGCGGCCCACGAGGCCTCCGAGGCCAGCATCTTGCCGATATTGGCCTGCTCGCCGCAGGGTTGGCCGGCGTCGTAGCGGGCGGCGGCGTCATAGATGGTCAGGCGCGCGGCGTGGGCCTGGGCATAGGCGCGGGCGATCGGGAACTGCACACCCTGGTTCTGGCCGATCGGCCGACCGAACACGATCCGGCTGTTGGCATAGTCCCGCGCCTTGCCGATCAGCCAGGCGGCGTCGCCCAGGCACTCGGCCCCGATCAGGATCCGCTCGGCGTTCATGCCGTCCAGGATGTAGCGGAAGCCCTTGCCTTCCTCGCCGATCAGGCTGTCGGCGGGGATGACGAGGTTGTCGAAGAACACCTCGGTGGTGGCGTGGTTCAGCATGGTGGCGATCGGCTTGATCGTCAGTCCACGTCCTTTTGCTTCGCGCATGTCGACCAGGAAGACCGACAGGCCATCGCTCTTGCGGGCGACCTGGTCCTTGGGCGTGGTGCGGGCCAGGAGGACCATCAGGTCGGAGTGCTCGGCGCGGCTGGTCCACACCTTCTGGCCGTTGATCACATAGGTGTCGCCCTCGCGCCGGGCGAAGGTCGAGATCGAGGTGGTGTCGGTGCCGGCCGTGGGCTCTGTCACGCCGAAGGCCTGGAGCCGGATCGAGCCGTCGGCGATGCGGGGCAGCCAGGTCTCCTTCTGCGCCGTCGAGCCGTGCCGCAGGACCGTGCCCATCGTGTACATCTGGGCGTGCAGGGCCGCGGCGTTGCCGCCGCTGGCGTGGACCTCCTCCAGGATCGCCGCGGCCGCCGTGAGGCCCAGGCCGCCGCCGCCGTACGCTTCGGGGATCAGCACGCCCAGCAGGCCAGCCTTGGTCATGGCGGCCACGAAGTCGGTCGGGTAAGCCTTCTCGCGATCCAGGCCGCGCCAATAGGCCGGCGGGAAGTCGCGACACAGCGCCCGCACCGTCTGGCGCAGGGCTTCGATCAATTCGGGATCAGCGGAAAGGGACATGCCGCGCCAGCTTCGGGCCTGACGAGCGCGGCGTCCAGCATCCCCTTAAGTCAGCGCCAGCCACCACCTAGCGCCTGGACCAAGGCCACGGCCGTGGTCTGACGCGAGACGGCGGTCTGGATCAGCGTGCGCCGCGCCGAGAAGGCCGTAGCCTGGGCCGTGACGACGTCGGTATAGGCGACCTGGCCGGCCTTGTACTGGTTCAGCAGCATCTGCTCGGTCTGATCGGCGGCCTGGGAGGCGGTCAGCTGGAGGGCGTACTGCCGTTCCAGCGCGCGGGCGGCGGCCAGCTGGTTCTCGACATCCTCGAAGGCCGACAGCGCCGTTTGGCGATAGTCGGCGGCGGCCGAGTCGTAGGCCGCACGGGCCTCGGCCACGCGCGCTCGGCGGGCGCCGGCGTCGAACAGGGTCTGGGCGACCGACAAGCCCAGCGACCAGGTGTTGGCCGAGCTCTGGAAGAGATCGCCCAGGCGGCTGCTGGTCGAGGAGCCATTGGCCGTCAGGTCGAAGGTCGGGAAGAAGGCCGCGCGGGCCGCGCCGATGTCGGCGTTGGCGGCGGCTACGCGGCGCTCGGCGGCGGCGACGTCGGGACGACGCTCCAGCAGGGTGGACGGCACGCCGATCGGGATTTCCGGCACGACCGGCTGCCAGTTCGGGACGGCCGCCACGCGGAAGCTGCTGGCCGGCTCGCCTACCAGGACCGCGATGGCGTTTTCGTAGGTGGCGCGGGTCTGGGTCAGGCCCTCCAGCGTCGACTGGGCGTTGGCCAGCTGGGTCTGGGCTTGCAGGGCGTCGGAGTGGGGCGCGATGCCGGCCTTGTAGCGGTTCTGGGTGATGTCGAACGCGCGCTGGTAGCCGTCGACCGTGGCCGTCACCAAGGCGATCTCGGTGTCGGCGCGGCGCAGGCCCAGATAGTTCGAGGCCAGCTCCCCCTGGGCCGACAGCTGGGCGGCGGCAAGGTCGGCCTCGCTGGCCTGGGCGTTGGCCTTGGCGGCGCTGACGCCGGCGCGGATGCGGCCCCAGACGTCAGGCTCCCAGCTGGCGCCGATGCCGACCTGATAGCGCTGGGTGTCGCCGGCGCTGGTGGAGCCGCCAGCGGACGTGGTGGTCTTCGTGCCGCCGCCGCCCGACTTGGTGGCCGAGCCGCTGAGGCTGACGGTCGGGAACAGGCTGGCGCGCTGCTCGCGGACCAGGGCGCGGGCCTGGCGATAGGCGGCCTCGGCCTTGGCGATGGTCTGATTGTCGACCTTCACCCGCTCGGCCAGGGCGTTCAGCTGCGGATCGCCCAGCAGGGTCCACCAGTCTCCCTTGTCGACATGGTCGGCCGGCGAGGCGGTCTTCCAGCCTTCCAGCGCCTTATAGGCAGCTGGGGCGGGGGTCTTCAGCTTCGGGACCTCATAGGTCGGCGTCGTGGAGCAAGCGGCCAGCAGGATGAGCAGCGAGGCGGAGCCGGCAAGGCGGATAGAACGAGACATCAGACGGGCTCCGGCGTGGGCGGCAGGTGGGAGAGGTTGCGTTCGTCGCGACGCTTCTTCCCACGCAGGCGATCGAGATAGACGTAGACCACCGGGGTGGTGATCAGGGTCAGCATCTGGCTGGCGATCAGACCGCCGATGATGGCCACGCCCAGCGGGCGGCGCAGCTCGGCGCCTTCGCCGAAGCCGATCGCCAGGGGCAGGGCGCCCAGGGCAGCGGCCAGGGTGGTCATCAGGATCGGCCGGAAGCGCAAGAGGCTCGCCTCGCGGGCCGCCTCCTGCGCCGTCAGGCCTCGGCTGCGCTGGGCGTCCAGGGCGAAGTCGATGATCAGGATGGCGTTCTTCTTGACGATGCCCAGCAGCAGGAAGACGCCGATCAGGGCGATGACCGAGAACTCCATCTTGAAGATCAGCAGCGCGATCACCGCGCCGACGCCGGCGGCGGGCAGGGTGCTGAGCACCGTGATCGGGTGGACGTAGCTCTCGTAGAGCATGCCCAGCACGATGTAGATCGCCACGATCGCGGCCAGGATCAGCAGCGGTTGCTCCTTGTTCTGGTCGCCGGCCTGCTTGGCCTGGCCTTCGAAGCTGCCGCGCACGTTGGTCGGCATGCCGATCTCGGCCTCGGCCGCCTGGATCGCCACCCGGGCGTCGGCCAGGGTCTTGCCCTCGACCAGGTTGAACGAGACGGTCGTAGCCAGCTCGCCGTTCTGGTGGTTCACCGAGGTGGGCGTGGCGTTCTGCGAGACGCTGGCGATGGCCGGCAGCGGCGTCATGGCGGCGGCCGAGGTGTTCAGGGCCGAGCCGGTCGAGGGATCGCGCAGGGCCGGATTGACGCTGCGGGTCTTGGTCGTGGTCGTCGTGGTGGGCTTGGTCGGCACCCGCACGTCGTTCAGGGCCTCAGGACCCTGGGCGAACTTCTGGTTCCACTCCAGGATCACGGCATACTGGTTGACGTCCTGGTAGATGGTCGCGACTTGGCGCTGGCCGAAGGCGTCGTAGAGCGCGTTGTCGACCGCCCGGGGCGTGATCCCCAGGCGCGAGGCGCTGTCGTGGTCGACGGTGACCAGGGTCTCGACGCCGTTCTCCTCCTGGTCGGAGTCGATGTCGGTCAGCACGTCGTCGTGCGCCTTCATCGCCTCGGCCAGCTTCGGGGCCCATTCCTTGAGGGAGGCGCTGGCGTCGCTGGTCAGGGTGTACTGGTACGTCGAATTGCTGGACCGCCCGCCCATCCGCAGGTCCTGGACGGGGTTCAGGAAGATGCTGAGGCCGGTCACGCGCTGCAGCTTGGGTCGCAGGCGGGCGATGACTTCCGAGCCCTTCTCCTTGCGTTCGCCGATCGGCTTGAGGGTGACGAACATGAAGCCGCCGCCGGCCCGGCCGCCGCCGGTGAAGCCGACCACCGTCTCGACGGCCGGGTCCTTGCGGATGATGTTCACCACTTGGCGCAGCTTCTGCTGCATGGCCTGGGACGAGACCGACTGGTCGGCGCGCAGGCCGGCCTGCAGTTGGCCGGTGTCCTGCTGCGGGAAGAAGCCCTTGGGCACGGCGATGTAGAGCCAGGCGGTCATGGCGATCACCGCCAGCAGTAGCAGGATGACCAGCGGCTTGGCGTGCAGCGCCCAGTCCAGGCTGTGCTCATAGGCCTTGTGGACACGGTCGAAGAGGCGTTCGAACAGGCGGGCGACGGGGCCTTCCTTTTCCTTCTTCTCCGGCCGCAGCAGATAGGCGCACATCATCGGCGTGGTGGTCAGCGAGATGACCAGCGAGATCAGCACCGCCGTCGACAGGGTGACGGCGAACTCGCGGAACAGGCGTCCGACCTGACCGCCCATGAACAGCAGCGGGATGAAGACGGCGACCAGCGAGATGCTGATCGACAGCACCGTGAACCCCACCTCGCGCGCGCCCAGCAGGGCGGCCGAGAAGCGGTCCATGCCTTTTTCCATGTGGCGGGCGGTGTTCTCCAGCACCACGATGGCGTCGTCGACCACGAAGCCGGTCGCCACGGTGATGGCCATCAGGCTGAGGTTGTTCAGGCTGAAGCCCAGCAGGTACATCACGCCGAACGTGCCCAGCAGCGACACGACGGTCGCGGCGGCCGGGATGAAGGTCGCGCGGGCGCTGCGCAGGAAGGCGCTGACCACCACGATCACCAGGATCAGCGAGATCAGCAGGGTGACCTCGATCTCGCGCAGCGAGGCGCGGATCGAGCTGGTCCGGTCGCTGGCCACGGCCACCTGGATGTCGCCGGGCAGCTGGGCGCGAAGCTCGGGCAGCACGGCCTTGATGCTGTCGACCGTCTCGATGACGTTGGCGCCCGGCTGGGCGGTCAGCAGCACGATGATGGCCGGCTTGCCGTTGAAGAGGCCCAGGGTGCGGGTGTCGGCGACGCTGTCGGTGACATTGGCGACGTCGGACAGGCGGATGCCCGCGCCGTTGCGCCAGGCGACGATCAGGCCGGCATAGTCGGCGGCCTTGCGGCCCGCGCCGGTGGTGTAGACCTGATAGCGCTGGCCGCCACCCTCGATCGTGCCCTTGGGGCGATTGGCGTTGGCCGACTGGATGGCCGCGCGCACGTCCTCCATGGCCACGCCGTACTGGTTCAGCAGGAACGGGTTGGCCGAGATGCGCACCGCGGGCAGCGAGCCGCCGCCGATCTCGACGTCGCCGACGCCGGTCACCTGGGCCAGGCGCTGGGCCACGATATTGGAGACCGCGTCGTAGATCTGGCCGGGCGTCTTGGTGTCGGACGTCAGGGCCAGAATGACCACCGGCGCGTCCGAGGGGTTCATCTTGCGATAGGTCGGGTTGCTGCGCAGCGTTGCGGGCAGGTCGCTGCGGGCGGCGTTGATGGCGGCCTGGACCTCGCGCGCGGCGCCGTCGATCTGACGGTTCAGGTCGAACTGCAGGGTGATCCGCGTCGAGCCGGTCGAGCTCTGCGAGGTCATCTCGTTGACGCCCGAGATCACCCCCAGCCGGCGCTCCAGCGGCGTGGCGACGCTGGAGGCCATGGTCTGGGGACTGGCCCCCGACAGGTTGGCCGAAACCGAGATGGTCGGGAAATCCACCTGGGGCAGGGGCGAGACCGGCAGCACGAAGAAGGCCGCGATCCCGGCCATGGCGATGCCGATGGTCAGGAGGACCGTGGCGACCGGCCGTCGGATGAAGGGCGCCGAAAGGTTCACGACGGCGCTCCCGGGATCGGCTCGGGATCGATCCGGTCGGCATGCGGCGGCTCGTCCGACCGGCCCTTGCGGGCGCTGGGCAGCAGACGGTCGAAGGCCAGGTAGACGACCGGGGTCGTGAAGATGGTCAGCAGCTGGCTGACCATCAGGCCGCCGAAGATGGCCACGCCCAGCGGACGCCGCAGCTCGGCGCCTTCGCCGAAGCCCAGCATCAGCGGGACGGCGGCGAACAGGGCCGCCAGAGTGGTCATCAGGATCGGCCGGAAGCGCAGCACGGCGGCCTGGAAGATCGCGTCGCGTGGCGACTTGCCCTCGTTGCGTTCGGCGTCGATGGCGAAATCGATCATCATGATCGCGTTCTTCTTGACGATGCCGATCAGCAGGATGATGCCGATGATCCCGATCACGCCCAGGCCCGAGCCGGTGATCCACAGGGCCAGCAAGGCCCCGACGCCGGCCGAGGGCAGGGTCGACAGGATGGTCAGCGGGTGGACGTAGCTCTCATACAGCACGCCCAGCACGATGTAGACGCAGACCACGGCGGCCAGGATCAGCCATAGCTGGTTCGACAGCGAGTTCTCATACGCGCCCGCCGCGCCCAGGAAGGTGTGGGTGACGGACACCGGCATGTTGATGTCCTTCATCGCCTTGCGGATTTCGCTGACCGCGTGGCCCAGCGAGACGCCGGGGGCGGTGTCGAAGCCAATCGTCGTGGCCGGGAACTGGGCGACGTGGGTCACCTGCAGCGGGGCCTGACGGGCGGTGATGGTCGAGAAGGCGTTCAGTGGCGCGGGCGAGCCGCCGCCGGTCTTGAGGTTCAGGTCGCCCAGGTTGGTCGGATCGGTCAGGATCCCCGGCTTGGCCTCCAGGATCACCCGGTACTGGTTGGTCTCGGTGAAGATGGTCGAGACGATCCGCTGGCCGAAGGCGCTGTAGAGGGCGTCGTCGACGTCG